>QFCS01001318.1_pt1 | contig 11721 bp, 12 predicted proteins | sample 3576561 | NCBI WGS metagenome assembly QFCS01 | reverse complement strand
TGCGAGTCCCAGCTCCTTCAGGGTGTCGGCCACGCGGGCGTCCTGCTCGACCAGGAAGTCCTCGAACTCCTGGCCGGTCGCGAAGTTGTCGGTCCAGCCGTTGTCCTCGAGCGCCTCGCGCCACTCGTCGGTGGCGTGCATCTCGGAGAGGACGTCGACCAGGTAGTCGCGCTGCTCCTCGGAGATGTCGGGCGGCGCGAGCACCCCGCGCCAGTTGGTGAAGACGAGGTCGATGCCGGCCTCGGTCAGCGTCGGGGCGTCGATCCCGTCGAGCCGCTCGTCGCCGGACACGGCGAGGACGCGCAGCTTGCCCTCCTCGATCTGGCCCTCGAACTCGCCGAGGCCGGACATGCCGACGTCGATCTTCTCGCCGAGCAGCGCCGTCGTCAGCGGGCCGCCGCCGTCGTAGGGGATGTAGGTGACGTCGGTCGGGTCGATGCCGACCGTGGCGGCCAGCTGCATCGGGAACAGGTGGTCGGGCCCGCCGGGGCTGGACCCGCCGCCGACCGACACGCTGCCCGGGTCCTTCTTCCACGCCGCGACCAGGTCGTCGACGTCCTCGAAGGGGGAGTCGGCGGGCACGAGGATGCCCTCCTGCTCCTCGACGAGCCGGGCGATCGGCGTCATCTTCAGCGGTGTCGCCTCGGACTTGTTCGTGTAGACGGCGCCGACGACGCCGAGTCCCATGATCATCATCAGGTCGTCGGCGCCCTCCTCGTTGAGGAGGCGCTGCATCGCCACGGTGCCGCTGGCGCCCTGGACGTTGCGGATCTCGAAGCGGCCGGTCAGCTCGTTGTCCTGCATCGCGCGAGCCGCGGCCCGGCCGGTCAGGTCGTAGCCGCCGCCGGGGCTGTTCGGGATGAACATCCGCAGCCGCCGGTTGTCGGGGTCGTCGGCGCCGCGGGTCACCCCGCAGCCGCTCGCGACCGCCACGACGGCGAGGGCGGTGAGGAGCGCCGCGAGGGCGCGCCAGGCGGCGCGCTTCGGATGACGCGGGATCATGGGTACCTCCGGTGGATCTGGCGTGAGCGCCGTCACCCGGCGATCCGTGCCAGCATGGCGGTGCGGTGTGGTGGTCGTCACGCTTGCGGACGTAGAGGAGGTTGTGGTCGTTGTGGTCGCCGTTGCGTCGCGGTGAGCTGACCCTCGCCGCGAAGGTGCTCCTGCTGCAGCTGGCCGTCATCGCGGTCCTCCTCGCCGCGGTCGGGGCGGTCGGCGTGCGCCAGTCGAACGCCGACTTCGCCGACGAGCGCGGAGCCCAGATGCGCTCGGTCGCCGAGTACGTCGCCGCGCTGCCCCAGGTCCGCGGGCACCTCCAGGAGGTGTACGACGGCGACGAGCCTCCCGGCTCCACGCCCCGCTCCCTCGCCCCGTACGCCGACCGCGGGGTCTCGCTCGCGGGTGCCACCGACGTCACCATCGTCTCCACCGACGGCGTCGTGCTCGCCGCCACCGAGCCCAGCCGGGTCGGGAAGCCGGCGGACCTCGGCGACAGCGACGCCCTGCAGGGGCGCGGCTGGTCCGGGGACGTCGACGTCGCCGGTCGCCGCACCGTCGCCGCCCACGCCCCCGTGATCTCCGAGCGGGACGGCACGCTGCTCGCGATCGTCGCCGCCGAGGAGACCTATCCCTCCGTGGCCGACCAGCTCACCGACGCCGGACCGGACCTCGCCGTCTACCTCGGCCTCGCCGCCGTCCTCGGGCTGCTCGGCACCTGGCTGGTCTCCGGCCTGGTCCGCCGCGCCACCCGCGGGCTCGGCACCACCGAGCTCGCCGGGCTCGCCGACCATCGCGAGGCGCTGCTGCACGCGATCCGGGAGGGCGTCGTCGGCGTCGGCACGGACCGCCGCGTCACCGCGATGAACGACGCCGCCCGGGTCACCCTCGGGCTCGACGCCGGACCCGAGCCCGTCGGCCGCCGGGTGGACGAGCTCGGTCTCGACCCGCACGTCGTCGCGCTCCTGGTGGGCGAGGGCGCCGACGTACGGGACGCGCTGGCGATCGTCGGCAGCCGGGTGGTGGTGTTCAACCAGGGGCGGGCGTCGTCGGGAGGGCGCGGGATCGGCACCGTCACCACGCTGCGCGACCGCACCGAGCTGGTCTCGCTGCAGGGCCAGCTGAGCTCCAACCTGTCGATCACCGACACCCTGCGCGCCCAGACCCACGAGTTCGACAACCGGCCCCACACCATCTCCGGGCTCGTCCAGCTCGGCGAGTACGACGAGGTGGCCGCGCTCGTCGGAACGCTCACCCGGCACCGCGCCGAGGTGGGGGAGCGGGTCGCGAAGCGGATCGCGGACCCTGCCGTCGCCGCCCTGGTCGTCGCCAAGCACGCGGTGGCCGAGGAGCGCGGCGTGACCCTCGAGCTCGACCCCGGGACGCGACTGCCCGCGCTCGCGCCGGACGAGGCGGCCGACGTCACCACGGTGCTCGGCAACCTCGTCGACAACGCCGTCGACGCCTGCGCGGGCGAGCGCGAGGCGATGGTCGAGGTCTGGCTGCACGCCGAGGACGGCGCCGTCCACCTGCGGGTGCGCGACAACGGACCCGGTGTGCCGGGCGAGCTGCGGGACGCCGTGTTCGTGCGCGGGTTCTCGACCAAGGAGGAGGTGCTCGGCGGCCGCGGCATCGGACTGCCGCTGGTGCGCCTGATCTGCACCCAGCGCGGCGGCGAGGTCGTGGTCGACGACGCGGAGCGGGCGGGCGGCGGCGGCGCCGAGTTCCGGGTGGTGCTGCCGATCGGGCCCGCGGTGGGCGAGGATGGGCGACCGTGACGGGGGTGCTGAGGGTCCTGGTGGTCGACGACGACTTCATGGTCGCCCGCATCCACGCCCGATTCGTCGAGCAGTCCGACGGCTTCGAGGTCGCCGGCACCGCGCACACCGGAGCCGAGGCGCTCGATCTCGTCGCATCCCTCCGCCCCGACCTGCTCCTGCTCGACGTCCACCTGCCGGACCTGACGGGGCTGGAGGTGCTGGAGCGGCTGCGCGGTCGCGGCGACGACGTCGCCGTGGTGATGGTGACGGCCGAGCGCAGCGCCCCGGCGGTCCGTGCCGCCCTCCACGGCGGCGCGCTGCAGTACCTCGTCAAGCCCTTCGAGTACGACGACCTCGCCACCCGGCTCCGGGCCGTCGCCGCCACTCTCGCGAGCCTCCAGGATGCTTCCGGCGAGCAGCGGGGCGAGGTGGACCAGGCGACGATCGACCGGGCGTTCGGCGGGGGAGCCGGTGGCGACGTACCGGTGGCGCTGCCGAAGGGGCTGAGTCCCGAGACCGCCGACCTCGTCCTCGACGCGGCGCGGGCGGCGGGGGAGATCTCGGCGTCGGAGGCGGCCGACGCGGTCGGCCTGTCGCGGGTCACGGCGCGGCGCTACCTGGAGCACTTCGTCGACGCCGGCGCGGCCGAGGTCCGCCTCCAGTACGGCGGCACCGGACGCCCCGAGCGCCGCTACCGGGTCGCGCCGTAGTCTTTACCCGCGAGTACGCCGACCCCAGCTGGAGCCCTCATGACCGCGATCGACGACCGCCCGGAGCCGGAGGCCCTGCGGGCCACGATGGGTGGCGACACCCAGTCCTGGCTGGAGCGGGTGACCCTGGCGCTGTTCATCGCCGTGCCCTTCCTGGCGATCCTCGCGGCGGTCCCCGTCGCGTGGGGCGGCTGGCTGGGCTGGAGCGACGTGGCCATCACGTTCGTGATGTACGCGCTGACGCTGCACGGCATCACCGTCGGCTTCCACCGGCTCTTCACCCACAAGTCCTTCAAGCCGAACCGCCCGGTGAAGATCACCCTGGCCGTGCTGGGCTCGATGGCCGTCGAGGGGCCGGTGATCCGGTGGGTCGCCGACCACCGCAAGCACCACAGGTTCTCCGACAAGGACGGCGACCCGCACTCGCCGTGGCGCTACGGCAACAGCCTGCGGGGTCTGACGAAGGGCTTCGTGTGGGCGCATCTGGGCTGGCTGTTCGACCCCGAGCAGACGTCGATCGACAAGTACGCCCCCGACCTGGCCAAGGACAAGGACCTGGTGCGGATCTCGCGGCTGTTCTGGCTGTGGGTGCTGACCTCGGTCCTGCTGCCGCCGGTGCTCGGCTTCCTGCTGACCTGGTCGTGGCAGGGCGCGCTGACCGCGTTCTTCTGGGGCACGATCGTGCGCATCGGCCTGATCCACCACGTCACGTGGTCGATCAACTCGATCTGCCACACGCTCGGCGAGCGTCCGTTCGCCTCCCGCGACTTCTCCGGCAACGTGTGGTGGCTGGCGATCCCGTCGGGCGGCGAGTCGTGGCACAACCTCCACCACGCCGACCCCACCTCCGCCCGCCACGGCGTGAAGCGGTGGCAGTTCGACACCTCCGCCCGGGTGATCTGGGTCCTGGAGAGGCTGGGCTGGGTCCGCGACGTGCGGTGGCCCACGCCCGAGCGGATCCGCGCGAAGTCCGTCACCCCCGCCGCCTGACCCCTGCGACGCGCTGCCCCGTGACACCTTGGGCAGGTCCGGAACAGCCCTGCACCTGCCGTGGGTGTCACGGGCCTGCCTCCGCCAGCGCGTCCATCGCGTCGCGGTGATCGAGCAGGTCGTCCAGCGGCGTCGGCTCTGGCCCGAGCCGCCAGGTCCGCGGATGTGTGCCGGCGCGGGTGAGCGCCGCCTCCATCCGGTCGACCACCACCCTGGTGTCGTGGAGGTCGCCGCCGACCACCTCGACGTACTCCAGTCCCGCGCGCCGAAACAGGTCCTCGCGCCTCACGTCGTTGCGGTGGCGGTCCCGGCTGCGGTGGACGGCGCCGGCGTACTCGCCGACGATGCCGTGCTCGATGTCGAGCAGGTCGGGGCGGCCGAGGAAACGGCCGTCCCGGTCGAAGACGTCGCGGTTGACCAGTGGCCGGGCCCAGCCCGCGTCGAGCTGCCAGACCAGCCGGAATCGGCTCTCCTGCGGCGAAGCACTGTGTTCGTCGGCGAGGTCCAGTGCGGCACCGAGCGCCGCCGCTCCCCTCAGGCCCTTCCTGCCGGCGATGTACTCCCGCAGCCTGCGCACCGAGGTCGTATGCGCCGCGAGCGCCATGTCGACGGCGACCACCGACTCGCGTGGATCGAGGAGAGCCAGGTGGTCGAGGAGCGCCCGTTCGGGGATCGTGCAACGCACGCCGTACCGCACGACCAGATCCTCGGCGGGGATGCGTGCACGGAGGACGGTCGTGTCGACGTCGGCACGCAGCCGGGCGTCTCCCTCGACGAGGAGGACCCGCTGCCGCGTCGTTCCGAGGAGCCCGTCGAAGTAGTTCGCGCCGTGCAGCAACAGGCTGGCCCACCCGGTCACCGCGCCCCGACCGCCGGTGCGGCAGTACGCCTCGACGACCCGTTGGTCCGGGAGGTCGGGCGTGCCCGCCGGCACGTACGTGCCCTTGCCCGTACGTCGCCATGCGGTGCCGGCGGCCTGGCCGCGGGTGGGCCCGGTGGACCCGACCGGATCCACGCGGACCGGCCACGCGAACCTCGGGCGGCCGCGCCGGGGACTCCACTCGCCTGTCATGGAGACCGACTGCCCGATCGGCCCGGGGTCCGAAACCGGGACCGGAGCGACCTGTGGACGACGGCCCGATGCCCGGGTCGGGCGGGCGACGCAATACGCTGGAGCGCGTGCTGCAGATCGACCAGGCGACGTACGACGCACTCGTGGAGCATGCCAAGCGGGACCACCCCGTGGAGGCGTGCGGGATGGTCGCGGGCGCGATCGGCAGCGACCGGCCCACCCGGCACATCGAGATGGTCAACGCGGCGGGCAGCCCGACGTTCTACGAGTACGACTCGACGGACCTGCTGCAGCTCTACCGCGACCTCGACGACCGCGACGAGGAGCCGGTGGTCATCTACCACTCGCACTCCGCGACCGAGGCCTACCCGAGCGTCACCGACATCGACCTCGCGGGCGAGCCCGGCGCGCACTACGTGCTGGTCAGCACCCGTGAGCACGGGAATAACCCGGGCCCCGTGGAGTTCAGGTCCTACAGAATCATCGACGGCGCGGTGACCGAGGAAGAGGTCGTCGTCGTCGCCAGCTTCAACACCGAGGAGAGCAGCTGACATGGCCATCGAGGTCCGGATCCCGACCATCCTTCGCACCTACACCGGTGGGGAGAAGGCGGTCACCGCCGACGGCGCCACGCTGAGCGCTCTCATCGACTCGCTGGAGGGTGACCACCCCGGTATCAAGGACCGCCTGATCGAGAACGGCGACCTGCGCCGCTTCGTCAACATCTACATCAACGACGAGGACGTCCGCTTCATCGGCAGCCTGGAGGCCGCGCTCTCCGACGGCGACCAGGTCGTCATCCTGCCGGCCGTGGCCGGCGGCGCTCGCTGAGGTCTCGATACGCCGCTCGTTCCTCGCGGCTACTCGACCAACGAAGGAAATAGGCCCTTATGGTGCGCTACGACAGTCTCCTGACCTCCGTCGGCAACACGCCGCTGGTGGGGCTGCCGCGACTGTCGGCGCCGTTCAACGCGCCCGGCGCTCCCGACGTACGGATCTGGGCGAAGCTCGAGGACCGCAACCCGACCGGCTCGATCAAGGACCGTCCGGCCCTGAAGATGATCGAGGAGGCGGAGACGGACGGCACCCTGCGCCCGGGGTGCACCATCCTCGAGCCGACGTCCGGCAACACCGGCATCTCGATCGCGATGGCCGCCAAGCTCAAGGGCTACCGCACCGTCTTCGTGATGCCGGAGAACACCTCCGAGGAGCGGCGCCAGCTGCTGCGGATGTGGGGAGCCGAGATCGTCTCCTCGCCGGCGGCCGGCGGCTCCAACGAGGCCGTGCGGGTCGCGAAGAGGATCGCCGCCGAGCACCCCGACTGGGTGATGCTCTACCAGTACGGCAACGCCGCGAACGCGCTCGCGCACCAGGAGGGCACCGGCCCCGAGCTGCTCGCCGACCTGCCGTCGATCACCCACTTCGTGGCCGGTCTCGGCACGACCGGCACGCTGATGGGCGTCAGCCGGTTCTTCCGCGAGGCCAAGCCCGACGTGCGCATCGTGGCCGCCGAGCCCCGCTACGGCGAGCTGGTCTACGGCCTGCGCAACCTCGACGAGGGCTTCGTGCCCGAGCTGTACGACGCCGGGCTGATCGACAGCCGCTTCTCCGTCGGCCCCCGCGACGCCGTACGACGGGTGCGGGAGCTGCTGGAGTCGGAGGGCATCTTCGCCGGCATCTCCACGGGTGCGATCCTGCACGCCGCGATGGGGCAGGCGGCGAAGGCGGCGAAGGCCGGTGAGGCGGCGGACATCGCGTTCGTGGTGGCCGACGCCGGCTGGAAGTACCTCTCCACCGGTGCCTACGAGGGCACCGTCGACGAGGCGGAGGACCGCCTCGAAGGCCAGCTCTGGGCATGAGGCGGCTGCTGCTGGGTCTCGTGCTGGCGCTCACCGGGGCGCTGGTCATTCCGGCTGCTCCGGGCGCCGCCCGCGACGAGCTGCCCGCGTTGAGCGTGGTGAAGGCCCCGTCGTACGACGGGGTGCGGCGCTTCGGCCGCACGTTGGTCGCCGCGCCGGGCCGGTGGAGCCCGGCGCCGGCGAAGGTGCGCTACCAGTGGCTGCGCGACGGGGTGCCGATCGAGGGCGCCGACCGGCGTCGCTACGAGATCCGGCCCGCCGACGTCGAGCACCGGCTGCGCCTGCAGGTGACGGCGAGTGCGCCCGGCTACGCCGACACCGTCACGCTGGTGAAGGTCGGCAGGGTCAAGCATCGCGTCGACGTACGCCGCACCGTCCGCTACAGCGTGCGGGTCAAGGGCCGCGTCGGCGGCGGCGTCGAGGTGTTCACGGCGCAGGCGCAGCAGACCTTCGACGACCCGCGCGGCTGGCGTGGCAAGGGCGTGCGCTTCGTGCGGGTGCGCAACGGCGGCGCGATGACGCTGTGGCTCTCGGAGGCGCGTCTGGTGCCGTCGTTCTCCTCAGGGTGCAGCGCGCAGTGGTCGTGCCGGGTCGGTCGCAACGTGATCATCAACGTGCAGCGCTGGCGGCACGCCTCGCCGGCGTGGAACGCCGCGAAGCGCTCGCTGCGCGACTACCGGCACATGGTGGTCAACCACGAGACGGGTCACTTCCTCGGCTACGGCCACTCCTCGTGCCCGGGCCGGGGCCAGCTCGCGCCGGTGATGATGCAGCAGTCGAAGGGCACGCAGGGCTGCCGGTTCAACCCGTGGCCGACCCAGCGGGAGCTGCGCCGGCGCTGAGCGCCGCCCTAGTTCCAGCGCAGGTCCTGGCGGGCGTTCCAGATGCTGCCCGGCACCGGGCCGAGCCCGAGGACGTCGAGGCTGACGTTGGCGAGCTCGCCGTTGCGGATCGGCTGGCGGGCGGCGCCGGCACCGGGCTGGGTACGTCCCGGCTTGAGGCGCGTCGGGTTCAGCGCGTACAGGTCGCGGTGGGTCACCCCGGCGCCCCAGACGGCGAAGGGGACGCGGAAGTTCTCGCGGTTCTTGCGCGCCGAGTGCCGGGTGGAGCCGGGGATGCCGCCGTGGTCGGAGGTCAGCACGACCACGGTCGAGGAGCGCAGCGACGGCGTACCGCTGATCTGGCGGAGCACGGTGCCGATGAGCCGGTCCATCTTCGCGACGGCCTTCAGGTAGCGCGCGCTGAGCCAGCCGCTCTCGTGGCCGATCTGGTCGGGCTTGCCGAGGTGCAGGAACGAGAAGGAGCGGGGGTTGCTCGCCAGGTCGGCCCGCAGCGCCTTCACGGCCGCGCCGTTGCGCTCGTCGGTGACGACGCTGCGGTCGACCGCCCCGGGCCAGGAGCGCTGGAACAAGGTGAACTTCGTCTTCGTCGCGTAGACGGCGGTCGTCCCGCCGCCCGCGTGGACCTCGCGGAACACCGACGACACGTCGTGCCCGGCGGCCTGGGGGACGGTGGTGCGGACGGTGTCGTCGTTCCACGTGACGCCGTGGCCGCCCTTGGCGGCCTTGATCCGCCGGCCCGTGACCATGCTCGTGTGGTTCGGCAGGGTGAGGGTGAGCTCGACCTGGGAGCGGGCGTTGAGCGTGCCGGCTCCCTCGTCGCGGATCAGCCGGTGCAGGTTCGGGGCGCCCGAACGCCCCAGCCGCTTGAGCGCGCGGGGGTTGAGGCCGTCGACGGAGATGGCGACGACATGGCGCTCGTTGACCTGCGCCCGAGCGCCGCTCTCGCCCGACCCGCCGTCGGGCGCGAGGGTCTTCGTGCCGGCCGGCGCGGCCAGCCAGACGACGGCGAGCGCGGTCACCAGCGCGAGGAGGGTGGCGATCGGGCGACGGGAGGGACCAGGCCGAGTCACCTCTCGACCCTACGCCCGCGCCCGGGGGCGTCGACGTGATCTCGGTCCCTGAATGCCCACCTGCCCCACCCCCACGCCGTACTCTGGGCGGGTGCGGCACCTGGAGAACGTCGACGTCGACGCCCCGATCGGGATCTTCGATTCCGGCTTCGGCGGCCTGACGGTCGCCCGGTCGGTCATCGACCAGCTCCCGCACGAGTCGATCACCTACGTCGGCGACACCGCCCGCCAGCCCTACGGGCCCAAGCCGATCGGCGAGGTGCGCGAGTACGCCCTGGAGTGTCTCGACCACCTCGTCGAAGGCGGGGTCAAGGCATTGGTCATCGCCTGCAACTCCGCCAGCGCCGCGATGCTGCGCGACGCCCGTGAGCGGTACGACGTCCCCGTGGTCGAGGTGATCTTCCCGGCGACCCGGCGGGCCGTGGCCGCCACCCGCAACGGCCGGATCGGCGTCATCTGCACCCGCGCCACCGCCGAGTCGATGGCCTACGACGACGCCTTCGCCGCGGCCCCCCAGATCGAGCTCACCACCCGCGCCTGCCCGCGCTTCGTCGACTTCGTCGAGTCGGGGGTGACCGGCGGCGACGAGCTGATCGCCGTCGCCCGCGAGTACCTCGACCCGCTCACCGAGCTCGGCATCGACACCCTGGTGCTCGGCTGCACCCACTACCCGCTGCTGACCGGCGTCATCTCGTACGTGATGGGCGACGACGTGAGTCTCGTCAGCAGTGCGGAGGAGTGTGCCAAGGACGTGTACCGGATGCTCGCCGACACCGGCCTGATGCGGGCGGGCGGCGAGGCGTCGTACACCTTCGCGACGACCGGCTCGCCGGCGGAGTTCGAGACGATCGGGCGCCGCTTCCTCGGCCCCGAGCTGGTGGCTGCCGGACAGTTCGCAGGAGGGCTTGCATGAGCGACGTCGACCCCGCGGTGGCGCCCGCGACCACGCCCTTGCGGGTGAGCGAGGCCGGGACGGACCGTTCGGTGAAGGTCACCGTCGTCGGCTGCTCCGGCTCCTACCCGGGTCCCGAGTCGCCGGCCAGCTGCTACCTGGTGCAGGCCACCGACGGCCTGCGGACGTGGAGCCTGGTGCTCGACATGGGCAACGGCGCGCTCGGCGCCCTGCAGCGCTACGTCGACCCGCTGCAGGTGGACGCGGTGTTCATCAGCCACCTGCACGCCGACCACTGCGTCGACATGACCAGCTACTACGTGCTGCGCAAGTACCACCCGTCGGGCCAGCAGCCGAAGATCCCCGTGTGGGGGCCGAAGGGCACCGCCAAGCGGCTCGCGAAGGCCTACGACCTGCCGCGCAAGCCCGGCATGCGCGAGGAGTTCGAGTTCCACCTGTACCAGGACCCCGTCACGGTCGGGCCGTTCCTCGTCGAGTCGTGGGAGGTCGACCACCCGGTGCCGGCGTACGGGCTGCGGCTGACGGCGTTCGACAAGGTGATCGCCTACAGCGGCGACACCGGACCGACGCCGGCCCTGCTGGAGATCGCGGCCGACGCCGACCTGTTCCTGTGCGAGGCGTCCTTCCGCTCCTGCGACGACAACCCGCCGAGCCTGCACCTGACCGGCCAGGAGGCCGGCGAGGTCGCCACCGAGGCCGGAGCGAAGCGACTCATCGTCACCCACGTGCCGCCGTGGCACGACGCGCAGACGATCTTCGCCGAGGCGGAGAAGGCCTACGACGGCCCGCTCGAGCTGGCCGCGCAGGGCGCCGTCTACGAGCTCTGACTCAGTCCACCGCGTGCCCGGCGTCGCGGATCGTGAGGGCGATCTGCACCCGGTTGGTCGTCTCCAGCTTGTCGAACAGGCGGGACACGTGGCCCTTCACCGTCGGCACCGACAGGTGCAGCTCGGCGGCGATCTCGGCGTTGGACAGCCCCTTGCCGACCGCGCAGGCGACCTCCAGCTCGCGCTCGGTGAGCCGCTCGATGCGTCGCCGCGCCTCCGCGGCCCGGTTGTCGGTCGAGTCGACGCGCACCCGCTCGATGAGGGTGCGGGTCACCGACGGCGACAGCATCGGATCGCCGGCCGCGACCTTGCGCAGCGCGGCGACGATCTCCGGCGGCGGGGTGTCCTTGAGCAGGAACCCGTCGGCGCCCGCGGCCAGCGCGCCCACCACGTAGTCGTCGGCGTCGAAGGTGGTCAGCACGATCACCCGCGGCGGAGCGGGCTCCCCGTGCAGCACCCGGGTCGCCGCGAGCCCGTCGAGCACCGGCATCCGGATGTCCATCAGCACCACGTCGGGCGACACCTCGCGGGCCAGCGCGATGCCGGCCCGCCCGTCCGGCGCCTCGCCCACCACCGCGATGTCGGGCTGACCGCCCAGCATCAAGGTGAGCGCGGAGCGCACCAGCGGGTCGTCGTCGACGACGATGACACGGATCGGGTCGCTCACCGGCCGGCCTCCTGG
>QFCS01003796.1_pt1 | contig 11736 bp, 7 predicted proteins | sample 3576561 | NCBI WGS metagenome assembly QFCS01 | reverse complement strand
CTGGCGCACGGTGACGATGCCGCAGGCGCGTGCGAAGCGCTTGTCGGGCAGGGCCTGGAGTTCTTCGGCCGTCATCAGACGGCGCGCGCGCAACTGCGGCCGCAGCAGGGCCAGTGGGTGGCGGCGCAGCGTCAGGCGCGTGGCCGCGTAGTCCCAGACGATGGCTTCTCCCTCGGGCGCGGGCGGCAGTTCGATGGGCAATTCGTTCACCGGCGCGTGGCGCAGCAGCGCGGGTGGCGGACGCAGGCCCGCCGCGTCCCACATCTGCTGGCGCCGGTGACCGGAGAGGCCGATCAGCGCGTCGGCCGCGGCCAGGGCCTGCAGTTCGCGCTGGTCCAGGCCCGCGCGCTGCGCGAGGTCTTCGGCGTCGCTGAAGGGCGCGTCGCGGCGCGCGGCGGCGATGCGGTCGGCCGCCGCGCGCGACAGGCCGCTCACGCGGTTGAGGCCCAGGCGCACCACGGGTTCGTGCGGCGGGCCTTCCAGCGTGCAGTCCGTGTCGCTGTGGCACACATCCACTGCGCGCACCACCACGCCGTGGCGCTGCGCGTCCTGCACCAGTTGGCTGGGCGTGTAGAAGCCCAGCGGCTGGCTGTTGAGCATGGCGGCCAGGAAGGCAGCCGGGTGGTGGCGCTTGATCCAGCAGGAGTCATAGACCAGCAGCGCGAAGCTGGCGGCGTGACTCTCGGGGAAGCCGTAGTCGGAGAAGCCGTGGATCTGCTGGTAGATGCGTTCGGCGAAGTCGACCGAGTAGCCGTTGCCGGTCATGCCCTTGACGATCTTCTCGTGGTACTTGTGCAGGCCGCCCTTGCGCTTCCACGCGGCCATGGCCCGGCGCAGCTCGTCGGCCTCGCCGGCGGTGAAGCCGGCGGCGATCATCGCCAGTTGCATCACCTGTTCCTGGAACACGGGCACGCCCAGGGTGCGTTCGAGCGCGGGCCTGAGTTCTTCCTTTTCGTAGGTTTCCTCCTCCAGGCCCTGCCGCCGCTTCAGCAGAGGGTGCACCATGCCGCCCTGGATGGGCCCGGGCCGCACGATCGCCACCTCGATCACCAGGTCGTAGAAGTTTCTGGGCCGCAGCCGCGGCAGCATGCTCTGCTGCGCGCGCGACTCGATCTGGAACACGCCGACGGTGTCGGCCTCGCAGATCATGTCGTAGGTGGGGTCGTCGCCATCGGGGATGTCCTGCAATTCGAACGGCCGGCCCAGGCACTGGCCGATGAAGACCAGCGCCTTGCGCAGCGCGGTGAGCATGCCCAGGGCGAGCACGTCGACCTTGAGCAGACCCAAGGCGTCGAGGTCGTCCTTGTCCCACTCGATCACGGTGCGGTCTTCCATGGCCGCGTTCTCCACCGGCACGATGCGCGTGAGCCGGTCCTGCGTGAGCACGAAGCCACCCACGTGCTGCGAGAGGTGGCGCGGGAACCCCGACAGCTCGCCGATGGCCTCGCCCGTGAGCACGCCGACGAGGTCGATGAGCTGGCGCACGGCCAGGTCGTCGGGTTGCAGGCCCACGGCCAGCAGACGCTCGGCCGAGGGCGTGCGGCCGTCGAACCACTGCTGTTCCTTGGCGAGGCGGTCGATCGCCCCGGCGTCGAAGCCGAGCGCCTTGCCGACGTCGCGGATGGCGCTGCGCCGGTGGTAGGTGATGACGGTGGCGGCCAGCGCGGCGCGCTCGCGGCCGTACTTGTTGTAGAGGTACTGGATCACCTCCTCGCGCCGCTCGTGCTCGAAGTCGATGTCGATGTCGGGTGGTTCGTTGCGCTCCTTGCTGAGGAAGCGCTCGAACAGCACGGTCTGGCGCGCGGGGTCCACCTCGGTCACGCCCAGGCAGTAGCAGACCGCCGAGTTGGCCGCGCTGCCGCGGCCCTGGCACAGGATCTTCTCGCCGCGCGCGAAGCGAACGATGTCAGCCACGGTGAGGAAGTAGTGCTCGTAGCGCAGCTCGGCGATGAGGGCGAGCTCGTGTTCGATCTGCGCGCGCACCTTGTCGGGCGTGCCGCCGGGCCAGCGCCGCGCCGCGCCCTGTTCGGTGAGCGCGCGCAGGTGCTGCGCGGGTGTGCGGCCTTCGGGCACCACCTCGGCCGGGTACTGGTAGCGCAGCTCATCGAGCGAGAAACCGCAGAGCCCGGCCACGCGCAGGGTTTCGGCGAGCAGATCGGCCGGGTAGGTGGTGGACAGGCGCAGGCGCGATCGCAGGTGGCGCTCGGCGTTGGGCTGCAACTGCCGGCCGCAGGCGGTGAGTGGTTGGCCCAGGCGCGTGGCGCTGAGCACGTCCTGCAGCGCCTGGCGCGAGCGAACGTGCATCAAGGCATCACCCGTGGCCACGAGCGGGATGGCGCTGAGCTCGCTCGTCTCGCGCAGACGAGCCAGCCAGGCCTCGTCGTCGAGCTGGCGAAGCAGCGTTACCGCGAACCAGCAGCGCCCGCTGAAGCCGGTGAGCAACCAGCGCGCGACATCGAGCAGACGCGGCAGGGGCGTGCCGCGATCGGGCGCGGCGAGCAGCAGGCAATCGCCCAGCGCGCCCGGTTCGATGTCGGCGAGGTGCAGGCGGTACTCGCCTTTCTTCGGGCTGGCGCGGCGCAGCCGCGTGATGAGTTCGCACAGGTTGCCGTAGCCCGCGCGGTTCTGCGCCAGCGCCACCAGCGTGAAGGGCGCGTCGTGCACGCGGAACTGCGCGCCGATGATCAGCGGCAGGCCTTGTGCCTTGGCCTCGACGTGCGCGCGCACCACGCCGGCCATGGAGCATTCGTCGGCAATGGCCAGCGCGGCGTAGCCCAGTTGCGCGGCGCGGCGCACCAACTCCTGCGGGTGGCTGGCGCCGCGCAGGAAGCTGAAGTTGCTGAGGCAGTGCAGCTCGGCGTAGGCGGGCAGGGCAGATGGCGTGTTCATGCGAAGACCCCATGCAGGTACCAGGCACCGTCTTCATCGGCCAGGCGCTCCTGGAACACCCACAGCACGCCGGCCTGCTCGTCGAGCGCGACGAAGTAGTCGCGTTGCGCGTGGCGGTGCTGCGCGCCGTCGGTTGCGCGGTCCCACCAGCCGCCTTCCACGCGGTGCGGCCCGGCGATCAGGAGCAACACGCTGCGGTACATGGGCCGATGCCCGCGCACCGGCAGCCGCAGCGGCTGGGGCAGCACCCAGCTCGGCTGTGGTGTGCGATCGGGCAGGTGGTCGTGTGGGTGGGGCGCGGGCCGTGCGCGCGGCAGGGGCTCGCCCACGGGTTGCCAGCGCTGCATGTGTTCGAGCCGGTGGTCGTCCAATGGCACGGGCCGCAGCACGCGCGGTGCGCCCAGGCGCGCGGCGATGCGCTCCAGCGTCTCGTCCAGCGCCGTGTCGGCCGTGCCGTCGTCGGGCAGCAGCGAGGCGCTGGGTGGCGCCAGCGGCTGCGTGTCCAGGGCCTCCAGTTCCAGGTCGCCCACGGGCGCCAGCAGTTCGGTGCGCGCCAGGTGCTCGGCGAGCAGGCGCGCCAGGTGCTCGATGCGCCGTGTGGGCGTGCGCGTGCGCAGCACCAGTTCACCGCCTTCTCCGGCGGCGCGTGAACGCATCGCGTCGTGCGCCCAGCGCAGCGCGAAGGCCGTGACGCCCCGGTGCCGCGCGGCCAGCCAGCCGCACAGGCGCAGCAGCAGGCGGTGCGCGCCGTGCATGAGCGCGGGTGCGTCCTCCACGCGCGACATCAGCTCCAGCCGCGCGAGGAAGGTCTCGGGCGGCGCGAGCCAGCGCTGCGGTTCGGGGCGCTGGCCGTGGGCCTGGTCCAGCGCCTCCAGCAGTGCGGCGTCAAAGCGCCGGCCCAGGCCGCCACGCGGCAGGCGGCGCACGTCGCCCAGGGTGCGGCAGCCCAGGCGCGCCAGCGTGCCGCGGTGCGGCGCCACGGCGCCGAGCGTGTCCAGGGGCAGTCGGTCCAGGGCCGGGGAGAGCGGGGTCTCGGCGCCATCGACACCCGCGCGCGCAAAGGCCAGCGCGGCCAGGCCGGTGGGGGCCCAGCCGATGCGATGGATGCCGAACTCGGCCATCGCCGCCTCGCGCACGCGCTCGCGCAGCGCGGGGCGGCCACCGAACAGGCGCAGGCTGGCCTCCAGCTCCATCAGCACGGCGCCCTCGACGCTGGCCACCCGGGGCGTGAACTGCAGCGCCCAGGTGCCCAGCGCGGCCAACCGGGCGCCCATCGCGTCCGCCGCCTCAGGCGCGCTGGTGCTGTCGCCGTTCGCTTCGGGCAGGAGCAGTGCGGCCCACCACATCGGCGGCCTCCTCGGATTCAGGGACCCAGCGGCCCGGCGTGCGCATGCGCGGCGTGAGCACGGCGTCCAGCCCGCCCGGCACCGAAGGCAGGCGCAACTCGCCTTCGTGCGGCGGGCCCTTGCGCTTGAACACGCGAACGCGCAGGGCCCAGTCGGCGTCGTGCCGCACCAGCAGGCGCAGCGGCGCGGGCGAGGCCTGGCCTTGCGTGGCCTGCGGGCGAAACAGCAGCACCAGGCCATCGTTGCCCTGCGCGCTCACCTGCAGGCGGCGCAGGGCTTCGGGGTGGGCCTGCGGCAGCCAGGCCAGCAGCGCGCCGCAGGCGTTGGCGCGGATGAGCTGCTCGCTCGCCCACAGGCGCTCGGCCTCGCTGTCGGCCTGTACCCAGATCAGTTGGCGCGCCGGCAATCCCAGGCGCTGCAGACCGGGGCTGTGCGGTGTCCAGGGCGGGCCGACCAAGGCCAGGCAACGGCCGGCCAGTTGCGGCAGGCAGGGCGCCAGCAGGCGCCATTCGTGCGCGCCGGGCCGGGCCTGCAGCACCTCGGTGAGCGCGCGGCAGGGCCAGCCGCCGCCGGGCAGCTCGCGGTCCAGTGCAGCCCAACCTGAAGTGAGCACTCGCGAAATGGGTGCACCAAGCTCATGGCCGCGCCAGAGGGCGTCGGCCACGCGGCGCGGCCAGGGCGCCGCGGGCGGGGTGGGGGCCGAGGGCTCGGCCGAAGGGGAGGACATGGCATCGTGATACTGTATGCACGTACAGTATCACGACTCACGATTCCCTGACGGATGGCCGGGCGTGACGCCTGGGACATCCGCCGGGCGGCGGCAGCGGGCCTTAGCGCGCCGGCTGGCTCTGCTGCGCCGCCAGCTGCTCACGCAGTCGGTCTTCCATCTCGCGCAGCGCGGGCGTGAAGGCCTCGCCGAAGTCCTCGGCCTCGTAGATGCGGCGGATCTCGATCTCCGAGTCGCCGCGCATGGGGTTGGGGCAGCGCTTGGCCCAGTCGATGGCCTCTTGCAGCGAGGCGCATTGCCAGATCCAGAAGCCGGCGACCAGCTCCTTGGTCTCGGCGAAGGGGCCGTCGACCACGCGGCGGTTCTTGCCCGAGAAGTGCACGCGCGCGCCCTTGGAGCTGGGGTGCAGGCCCTCGCCCGAGACCATGACGCCAGCGTTCACGAGTTCTTCATTGAAGCGGCCCATCTCGGCGAATTCTTCCTCGGTGGGCATCACGCCCGCTTCGCTGTCGGCGGTGGCCTTGATCATCACGATGAAACGCATGGGGTTCTCCTGTGTGTTGATGGATACGTCGCAATAGCGGCATTGCATCCACACGACGGCCAGGATCCACCGGGATCGACAGGCTGGCCCTGAGCCCGCCCCGGGCGCCGACGAACGGCGTCCCTGCCCGCTTCAGGCCGCCTCGGCGCGCAGTGCCCTGGCCGCCGCCACCATGTGCGTCAGCGCGGGAATCACCTCGTGCCATTGGCGCGTTTTCAGGCCGCAGTCCGGGTTCACCCACAGGCGCTGCGCCGGGATGCGCTCGGCCGCCTTCTTCATCAGTTGTTCGATGTGTTCCTGCGTCGGGATGTTGGGCGAGTGGATGTCGTACACGCCCGGGCCGATCTCGTTCGGGTACTCGAAGTCCTCGAAGGCCTCGAGCAGCTCCATGTCCGAGCGCGAGGTCTCGATGGTGATCACGTCGGCGTCCATGCCGGCGATGGCCTCGATGATGTCGTTGAACTCCGAGTAGCACATGTGGGTGTGGATCTGGGTCTCGTCGCGCACGCCGTTGGCGGTGATGCGGAAGGACTCCACGGCCCAAGCCAGGTCCTCCTGCCATTGCGCCTTGCGCAGTGGCAGGCCCTCGCGCAACGCGGCCTCGTCGATCTGGATCACGCGCACGCCGGCCTTCTCCAGATCCAGCACCTCGTCGCGCATGGCCAGTGCCAGTTGTTTGCACGAGACCGAGCGCGGCTGGTCGTCGCGCACGAAGGACCAGTTGAGGATGGTGACCGGGCCGGTGAGCATGCCCTTCATGGGCCGTTGCGTCAGCGACTGTGCGTAGGTGATCCACTCCACCGTCATCGCCTTCGGGCGGCTGATGTCGCCGAACAGGATGGGCGGCTTCACGCAGCGCGAACCATAGGACTGCACCCAGCCGAACTGGCTGAAGGCGTAGCCCTGGAGTTGCTCGCCGAAGTACTCGACCATGTCGTTGCGCTCGGCCTCGCCGTGCACCAGCACGTCCAGGCCCAGGGCCTCCTGCTCGCGCACGCTGCGTTGAATTTCGGCCTTCATCGCCGCTTGATACGCTGCGTCATCGAGCCGGCCGGCCTTGTGCTCGCTGCGCGCGTGGCGGATCTCGGCCGTCTGTGGGAAGGAGCCGATGGTGGTGGTGGGGTAGAGCGGCAGCTTGAGGAAGGCGGCCTGTTTGGGGGCGCGTTTCACGTAAGCGCTGTCGCGCTGGCCCAGGCGGGCACCGATCTTCGCGACCGCGGCCTGCACGGCGGGCTTGTGCACGCGCGGTGAGGCGCGGCGGGCGGCCAGCGCGGCGCGGTTGGCGTCCAGCGCGTCCCGCGCGGCGGCGCGGCCCTCGCGCAGCGCGGTGGCGAGCACGCGCAACTCGTCGAGCTTCTGCACCGCGAACGCGAGCCAGGACTGGAGTTCGGCGTCGAGCTTCTGCTCGCTGCGCAGGTCCACCGGCACGTGCAGCAGCGAGCACGAGGGCGCGATCCACAGCCGATCCCCCAGGCGCTCGGCGATGGGTTCCAGCCAGTTCAGGACCGCGTTGAGGTCGGTCTTCCAGATGTTGCGGCCGTCGATCACGCCCAGCGACAGCACCTTGTGCGCGGGCAGCAGGTTGAGCACGGGCAGCACGTCCTCGCGGCCGCGCACGGCGTCGATGTGCAGGCCGGCCACGGGCAGGTTGGCCGCGAGGTAGCCGTTCTCCAGCAGCGGGCCGAAGTAGGTGGCCAGCAGCAGCTTGACCTTGCTGGTCTTGAGCTGGTGGTAGGCGGTGTTGTACGCGTGGCGCCAGTGTTCGTCGAGCTCGGTGACCAGCAGCGGTTCGTCGATCTGCACCCACTGCACGCCTTGCACGGCCAGGGTGTCCAGCAGTTGCGTGTAGACGGCCAGCAGCGCCGGCAGCAGCGTGAGCTTGTCGGTGCCGTCTTTGGACTTGCCGAGGGAGAGGTAGGTGACGGGGCCCACGATCACGGGCTTGGCTTTCACGCCTTGCGCGCGCGCTTCGGCCAGTTGGTCGAGCAGGCGGGAGGCGTCGAGCGTGAAGCTGGTGCCGGCGTCGAACTCGGGGACGATGTAGTGGTAATTGGTGTCGAACCACTTGGTCATCTCGCCGGCGGCCACGCCGCCGCAGCAGGCGGTGTGGTCGTCGGTGCTCTGCGCGCTTCGGCCGCGCGCCACGCGGAAGTAGTTGTCCAGTGCGTCGCCATGGAAGCCGCGCACGCGCGCCGGCAGGTTGCCTAGGGTGAAGCTCATGTCGAGCACCTGGTCGTAGAAGGAGAAGTCGCCCACGGGAACGAGGTCGAGGCCGGTCTGCTCGGCCCAGTGCTGCTGGCGCAGGTGCGCGCCTTCGGCCTGCAGTTGCTCGCGCGACGACTGGCCCTTCCAGTACGCCTCCTGGGCGAACTTCAATTCACGTTTCGCGCCGATGCGGGGGAAGCCGAGGTTGTGTGCGGTGACCATGAGCAATGCCTTGTGCGATGGGATGTCAAGGCCGGCATGGTGTCCGCTCGATCCATGAAAGTAAAATGGTCATTTATCAACAATCGATCGAAATTGTTCATGGATAGAAAATGCTCGAACGTTCGCACCTGACCATCATCCAGGCGGTGGAGCGCGAGGGCACGCTCACCGCCGCGGCGGATGTGTTGCACACCACCCAGTCCGCGCTGAGCCACACCATGCGCAAGCTGGAACAGCAGCTCGGCACGGACGTGTGGCACCGCGAGGGTCGCAGCCTGCGCCTGACGCAGGCGGGCCAGTACCTGCTGGCCGTGGCCACGCGTGTGCTGCCGCAGTTCACCCAGGCCGAGGAGCGCGTGCGCCAGTTCGCGCAGGGCGAGCGCGGCGCGCTGCGCATCGGCATGGAATGCCACCCGTGTTACCAGTGGCTGTTGAAGGTGGTGTCGCCCTATCTGGCGCGCTGGCCCGACGTGGACGTGGACGTGAAGCAGAAATTCCAGTTCGGCGGCATCGGCGCGCTGTTCGGCTACGAGATCGACCTGCTGGTGACACCCGACCCGCTGCACAAGCCCGGCCTGCACTACGAACCGGTGTTCGACTACGAGCAGGTGCTGGTGGTGGGCGCGAAGCACCCGCTGGCGCAGGCGGCCTACGTGAAGCCCGCGCAGCTCACGAACGAGGTGCTGATCACCTACCCCGTGGCCACCGACCGGCTCGACGTCTACACGCAGTTCCTGCAGCCGGCGGGCATCACGCCGCGCCAGCACAAGACCATCGAGACCACCGACATCATGTTGCAGATGGTGGCCAGCGGCCGCGGCGTGGCGGCGCTGCCGCGCTGGCTGGCCGAGGAGTACGCGGGCAAGATGAAGGTGGTGCCGGTGCGCCTGGGCAAGCAGGGCATCGCCAAGCAGATCCACCTCGGCGTGCGCGAGGCGGACCTGGAGATCGACTACCTCAAGGGCTTCATTGCGCTGGCGCGCGAGCCGGCGGCCGGCCCGCGGCCAAAGCCGGCGCGCGCGCCACGGCCCTAGAACTTCAGCCGTGCGCCCACGTAGAGCGAACGCGGTGCGCCCGGCGTGAGGATGGCGTCGTTCGCCCCCGCCCGGTCGCGCACGCTGAACATGGACACGTACTGCTTGTCGCCCAGGTTGCGCGCTTCGGCGAACACCTCCCAGTCCTTGGCGGTGAAGCCCGCGCGCAGGCCCCACAGGGTGTAGGAGTCGACCCGGTAGGTGTTGGCGAAGTCGGCCCAGCGGCTGCTCACCACATCCAGGGTGGGGCCGGCGAAGAAGCCGCTGGCGTGGCGATAGATCATTTCCGCTCGCAGCGCGAGCTTCGGTGCCGCCGGCAGCGTGTTGTTGCCGTAGAGCGGATCGTTGCGGAAGCGGAAGTGGTTGAGCGTGAGGTTGACCAGGGGTTCGAGTCGGTGCCGGCCGCTGTGGCCCATGGCGAAGCTGCCGCCCACCTGGGCTTCCACGCCGGCGTGCACCGTGTCGTCGGCGTTGATCGACAGGCTGGTGCCGGGCGCGGTGGGGTCGTCACGCGAGAGGATCTCATTGCGCAGCTTCGTGTAGTACACGGCCAGGTCCCAGTTCCAGCGGTTGCCGCCGCCCAGGGCCTTCTGGCCACGCGCACCCACCTCGAACACCGTGCCACTCATGGCGTCGAGCAGGGTGTTGGGCGGGCCACCGGGGGTTTCGTCTTCCAGCTCGTACAGAGTGGGCGCTTCATACACGCGGCTGATGTTGGCGAACAGCTGTGCGTCGGGCGTGAGCTGACGGATCAGGCCCACGCGCGGGTTGAGGCTGTCGTAGTCGCCCTCGAGGTTGGAGGTGGCGACCTCGCGGCGGGTCGTCACCGCCTGGGCGCCATAGACCAGCGTCCAGTTCGGCGCGAACTGCCAGCGGTCCATCACGAACAGCTCCAGGTTGTCGGCCTTGTTGTCGACCACGGCGAAGCGCGTCCGCGCGCCGCCGGGCGTGTAGCTGTCGTTGCCGCCGTCCACGGTGGTCTGGGCCCAGTTCAGGCCGACCAGCAGGTCGTGCGCGCCCATGCGGCGCTGGTAGCGCACCGTGCTGCCCACGGTGCGCTGCTCGGTGTCGATGAGCAGCGAGAAGAATGGCGGCGCGTAGACGATGGGGTGGAAGAGCTGCTGGTTCTCGACCGACAGACCGACCGTGAGTTGGCTGTCGGCGTCGATGTCCCACACCGTCTTGTTGGCCAGGCGCCAGGTCTTGACGTTGTACTGGTAGTCGCCGGCGATGGCCTCGGCCGAGCCCTGGCGCGGGTTGTCCAGCCACTGCTGGCGCGTCAGGCCACCGGGCAGTTCCTGGTCGTTGTCGATGGCGCTGAGGTAGACGCGTGTGCTCACGCGGTCGCCGAGCTGCCAGCCGCCGTTGGCGTACAGGCTGGTGCGTTCCTGTTGCTGGTGTCCGCGAAAGCCGTCGTAGCGTCGCGTCTCGGCGGTGACCAGGCCGTCGAATGCGCCGCTGACGGTGCCGAGGGTGACCCGTCCCTGGCGCTCGCCGAAGCTGCCGGCGCCGACCAGCACTTCATTGGGCGCGCCGTCGCGCGCGGTGGGCGTGATGAAGTCGATCGCGCCGCCCAGGGTGCTGGCGCCGTAGGTGAGCGCGTTGGCGCCGCGCGCCACGATGGCGTAGCGCGCCGACATCGGATCGACGTCGCGGTTGTGGTTGTTGCCGTCGGCCGCGCTCACGGGCAGGCCGTCCTGCAGCATGCGCATGCCGTTGCCGTCGTAGTTGGTGGCGTCCAGGTTGGAGCCGCGGCTGGAGAGGAAGACGGAGTCGCCGGTGGAGCCGCCCGCAGCCCACAGGCCGGGCGTGTAGCGCAGCATGTCGGCGAGGTTGCTGACGCCGCGCTGGCGCAGGCTGTCGCCATCGATGAGCGAGACGCCGCCGGGGGTGAGGGCCTGTTCGGCCTGCAGCGCTTCGCGCGTGGGATCGGCCGCTTTGTCGGCCTTGATGGTGATGGTGGGCAACTGGCCCGCGGCCTGTGGGGATGGGGCGGGTTGGGCCCATGCGCAGGGGGACAGCACGGCCGCGCACAGCGCAGCGCATGACGGACGGTTCATGTGTGTTCTTTCGGTGTTCGGGACGACGGGCGCGCGCGGCCAGCCACGCGACGTGGCCGTGCGGGCGGAGCGGGGGGCGGGGGGGGGTCAGGCCCGGGCGGGCGGGCCGTGCGACGGCGGCGGCAGGGCGTGCCGCCGCGCGGCCACCGGCGTCTGCCGCGCTGGCGCGAAGACGGTGTCGGCCACGGGGGCCGAAGGGACCGAGCCCGGCATGGGCAACGGCATCGGCGTGGAGCCGACCGCGCACAGCTGGGCGCAAGCGGCCAGGTGATCGGCGTCGATCGCATCGAGCGCGAGCGCCTCACGGATCTCGGCCGGCAGAGCGGCCGTGGCTTCACGCGCGTTCGTGGGGTCGCCGCACCAGGCGGCCATCGTCCCGGAGGGCTGCGCCATCAGGGCGGCGTGCGCCACCGGCAGGCACAACTGCGCGAACCAGGCCAGCAGGGCCAGGGTCCAGGTCAGGCGCAGTCGATGACGAAAAGAAAGGGTCCGCACGGGCGCGCATTGTAGGCAGCGCGCCCGGCGGAGAGGGCGGAGAGGGGCCGGATCAGCCCACGCGCAGCGGTACGAACAGCGTGGCGCCGTCGCGCATGAGCTGCAGCGCGATGGACTGCTTCGCCTGGCGCGCCTCGGCCTTCACCTCGTCGACCGTGTTCACCGGCTTGCCGTTGATGCCGACGAGCAGGTCGCCGGCCTGCACGCCCGCGAG
>QFCS01001186.1_pt1 | contig 11740 bp, 10 predicted proteins | sample 3576561 | NCBI WGS metagenome assembly QFCS01 | reverse complement strand
TTCATCAGCAATCTCGCGCGCCAGGGTGGTCTTGCCGATCTGGCGGGGTCCGAGCAAAACCACGCCGGGCATGTGCCGAAGCCGGTCCCTGATTTGCTTTTCGATGCGGCGAGGTATCATTAAACCGCATTCGACTGAATACCCGGTTTAGTCAAGCAAATTAAAATATAGAATTGCGATTTGCCTGGATTTCGTCGCAGCTTTTTGAATAATGGAATCCGAAGTCGAAGATCATTCTGGAAATGAGACTCACGACGATACTCAGGACCTCGAATGGGATCCCGCTGAGGTCCACGATGGAGACGTTCGATTTCGTGAGGTAGCCGGTGAATTGTCGCACCACGTCCGCAAAGTCACCGGTCGATAACGGGCTGCCATCGGCTTTCTGAGGATAGAAGAGGAAGCGAAGGCGCGGATCTGCGAGACGGGTATGGAGCCGGAGGATAAGCCGATCGAACTCGCCGTGGAAAGGACCATTCGACGCCTTCGTCGCGGCCGCGGTGGACGAAACCACGAAGCTCTGCGCTGCATTGAAATAATACGCGTCTCGGTCCGCGACGAGCGTTCCGTCAGCCAGCTTTGGCTTTCCTTCATCGGGCAACTTGCCGATGACCTCCGAGTTCATGTTCTCCAGATAGGTCACCACCTCGTCGACAGAAAAGTAAACCGGGCTGTCGAACGACACGTTTGAAAGTCCGGGGTTATGCCGACATTTGTTCCGCACGACGGCATGGCGGAATTGCGAAACTTGGTTGTGCGAGTTGAGTTCGTTGCTCTCGATGAACATCTCCTCCAGCTCCTGGGCATTCATCAGCCAATAGGGCAGGCGGAGAGTGTCCACGTCGAGCAGGTTGAGTGTGAAACTCTCCTCGTCGGCAAGCCGGAACGCCGCAGCATACTCAGCATGAATATCGAAGATCACGATATGCGCGTTCTTTTGCGCGGCCTTGTGGCTGTTCGCCTTGGACTCGATACCGACCACGGTCTGAAGGATCTTGGCAACGGCGCATGACTTGCCGGATCCAGTCGAGCCGACCACGGCGACATGCTTGCTGAAAAACCGATCGCCATCGATGTCGAACCGAACTTCAGGGGCGATGCTGAGTGTACCCAGCGGAAATGGGGATTGGATCTGATCCGAGAAGATACTGCTCAGTACCTCCGGAGGAGTGACATACGCGAATTCGGTCGGCACCGGCAACGAGTGTGAGCCGCGGGTGAATTCGCTCTCATCAGACAAAGTGCCGATGGGTTGCGTATCGACCTGAAATCGGAAGGTGATTGCCTCAACTTCTCCGCCGACCTCGGCATCACCAGAGCCATGAGAGCGCTCAGTATGAGACGCGCGTACCGCCGTGATCGTGCTCAGCAGGTGCAGACTGTTGCCCGAGGCGATCAGGAGATATTGCCCTACGCCGAGCTTCGACTTGTGCTTTTCGAACTCCTCCGCCCCGCTGATTTCAATTCGAATAAGTGAGGGCGAGCTGTCGGTCACGCAGCCGATTGGGGCTCCAAGCTCAAGCATAATCGTTCCTTAGCTGAAGCGCGTATTCTAGGTCGGAGAGACGCTCGATCTCGAATTTGTGAACGTTGACGTCCGGATGGTCCCAGTCGTCATCTGCGATGTTCACGAGGAACAGGTCGTCCGGTCGCTTTGGGCCTATTTCGGTCACGACCGAGCGCTTCGCCAGCCTCACCCTAAACTCGAGCTCGTCTGGGCTTTTCCGTCGCATCGGCTTTCGGAAAAGTTCAGTGGGCCGAAACTCGGTGCCGCCCACCAAGCCGTTGGCACATCGGAGGCCGACGTCGTGCAGTCTCGTCTGCAATGCGCCGACGTCATATTCTCCCGTGATCGCGAAGAGCGGCGGGTTGGCGTGCAGATATTTGAAGCTGTAGCGCTCGCTGAACTTCTTGATAAATCTGACTATCTCGCCGTCAAAGTTGGCGATCATCGTCGGATCGATGACGAAGTGCCGCCCTCGTGAATTCTGGCCGAGCGAGAATTTGAGATCCTTGCGCAATCGCTGAAAAATTTTGGCACGGGTCGCAAGCTCGCGAGTCCAGCGCGTGAAGGTGACCTGCCGCACATCGTGCAGCGCCGTGATGAAAGCCGATGGCTCAACCGTCCGCTCCGCCGCTGTCGACCGAGTAGCTAGGTCGACAATGCGCTGGAAGGCGTTCGGATATACGATCGCATCGACGTCTTCGGACGAGAAGCCCTTTGCGTTCAGCGACGCTAGGACCGTGTCCTGAAGCACCTCGCAAGTAGGCCCAAATTCGATCGAAAACCGGCTCAGAAACAGGTCCAGATCCGCTCCGGGCGCGAGGCGTGCCACAATCGCCTTTAGCGGCACGGAATTGGTGGCGAGTACTGTTTCCAGCTCTGCGCGCGTTAAGGATTGTGACCCGGACGAACCAGGAAAATAGCAAAAGAGCCTGTAATGAACCTTAGGAGGGGCGCTATGATGCGAGAAGTGCTCCAGCATCAGCAGGATTGGCTTGTAGACCTTTCCTAGTGTGAACTTCTCAGCCTGCTCGTGATATTTGCATTGAACGGCCGTCGTCAGGTCCGGTGTCGTGACGTCGATGTCCTCGATCGCTCCCTCGATCGTTATTGTAGAGCCGTCAGTCGCAGCGAGGATCTCCGAAAGATATCGGAGAAACTGATAAACGTAACCCTTGATCGAATATTCGGCAGTCCGCGCCACGAGCACTCATCCCCCTATGTTGAGGGTGGGCCGCTGGTCCCAACCGGTCAAGGAGAGTTCAGGCCTCCGACGCATTGAGGCGGTCTTTCAAAATGATGGAAGAAAGGCTGATCCGGTTCGCCGCGACATGGCGGAATGTCCGATCGCGGCAGGTCAGCAGGATGACCTGCATCCGCTCGGCCGCCTCGCTCAATATTTCGACCATCAGGTCGAGCCGGGCATCGTCGGCATAGACGAGCGGATCGTCCAGGATCAGCGATACCGGCCGGCCCTGTTCAAGAAGCATATCTGCAAACGCGATCCGCGTTAGCACCGCCAGCTGCTCCTGTGTGCCGCGCGACAGATCGCCGCACCCTTCGCTGATCCCGCCGCGCACGACAGCTTCGAGGGTCAGATCCTCTGAAAAGCTAAGGTCGCATCCCGGCAAAAGCCGCTCGATATGCCGTTTCGCCCGTTTTGCGACCGGGCCGACGAACTTGGCTGACGTCTCGTCGCGCGCTTCGTCGAGCGTATCGCGCAGCAACTTAAGCGTGTCGGCCTCCTCGGTGATGCGCTGCAGAGCCGCGCGTGCCGCCTCCGCCTCTTCGCGAGCACCAGCCTCCCGATCGGCGAGACCTTTGCCTCCCTCGCTCTCGATGGTCCCTTCCAGTCGGGCGACTTCCATCTCGAGTTTGGTGCGCGCCTCCCCCGCTGCCTTGGTCCGGGCGTCGATTGTCTCGATTTTCCGCGTGATCGCCGCCGGGTCGTGCGCGGTAGCATCGCGTGAGGCCTGCTCAAGCCTCACAGCCGCCTCGGCAGTCTGCTCGCGGGCACGAGCGACATCAGCCGCAAGAGTTGGGAATTCCGGGCGGCCCTCAATCGTCTCGATCTGGGTGCTGGCGTTGGCGAGAGTGCTGGCGGCGCCCGCTTCCGCGCTGGCCAGCGGCGCATCCTCCTGTTCGATGCGGCGGAGGGCTTCGACAGCGCTTTCCTGAGCACCTTCGGCGCGAGCAAGCGCAGTATCGGCTGCTTCCAGTGTCATGGTGAGAAGCGCGATATCCGGGAGTTCAGCTGGGACCGTATCAGCATCATTGACCAATTCGACGAGGAAAAGCTTGAGCGCGTCGGCGCCGGCAGCGAGCCCGATACTGTCGTCGGCCGGCGTCACGGCGGCGATGCGCGCCGCGATTGTACGCAGCTCGCTTGCGGCATCCCGCGCAGCATCGTTCCGTGCGCGTGCCGTCGACAGGCTCGCAACCCCCAGTTCCGCAAGCGCGGACTTTTGTCTTTCCAGCGCCGTGGAGAGCGCTCCTTCGGCACTTGCCGCCCCTGCCGGTGGTATGATGATCAGCTCGGCGTTGCCGAGCCGAACACGGGTTTCGCCAGTCAGGACTCGTTCGCCGAGCGCCATCGGCTCGCCGTCGATCAATATGCCAGCAGCATCGCCTGACAGGGCGATCCGCGTGGCGCCCGCCGCCTGCAGTGCGCGCGCTTCGGCGAGAAGCCGCTCGTTAGCCTCGATCGTCTCCATGGTCTTTGCGGCAATAAGCGTCGTTGCAAGGGCTTTCGCCTCGTCCTGAAGCCGTTCAAAATCGACAAGTTCGGCGTGCCGCTTGCGTGCTGCGGCAACGGCAGTCCTGCGACGCGATGCGCGCAGAAGCTCCTCACCCGTGCTGAGCGCGTCCCAAGCTTCCTGCCGCGCAGTTCGCGCGGCCCCCAGGGCGCTGCGGGTATCGACAAGTCTTTGCTGCGCCGTGGTCAAGCCATCGCGGACGTCGGCGCGGCGCGCGCGCGCTTGCCCGAGGGCGAGTTCGGCGCTGTCGCGCTCTTTGATCGCCTTGCGATGACGGTCGACGAGATCTTCCAGGCCGCGCATCTTCGCGGTGACGGCTTCATGCTCGGCCCGGCGCGTGGCGAGGATTTGCGCGGCTGCGCGCGCGGTCTCAAGGGAGGCGGAAAGATCCTTGCGCGTCTGGGCATCCGTGTCGTCGGCGATCTCGCGGTGAAGGACCTTCAGCCTGGCGCGCGCGGTTTCGAGGTCGGAGAACGTCCTTTCCAGTCCGGCTAGGCGTTCAGCGGCGTCGCGCGCGGCCGCTTCGGCCAGCTCGACACGCTCTCGCGCCTCGTTCTGTCGTCCTCGTTTTTGCCCGGTTGGAGACCAGTACCGTCCGAATTGCTCGTCGATCCTGGTCCGGACGCGCGTGTAGGCGGGGCCACCCATGATCGAGCCGACCTCGGCTTCAAGCGTCGATCGGACCGTGTCGCGGACGATTTGTCCTGGCGCGGTGACGGCGAGCGCGTCGGCCTGTGCCACCCAGAGGAGCCCCAGAGCACCATATGTCCCGGCATCGCCCTTCTGGCTGGTGTCGCGAACCGACCCGAGAAGTGCGTGGAGGCGAGCTTCGGCCTCTTCGCCCTGAGCCTTGCCCTGTGGCCCGGTGACTTCGATCGAGGCGCCCCGCAGGAAGCGCTTTGTCACAGTCCACGGTGCACCATCGGCATCGAATGAAACCCGGATTTCCGGACCGACGGCTTCACCATAAGGGGCGAACGACTGGGCAAGCTGGTTCTTCGTACCGTGGCGCACGAAAAATGCCGCGCGAAGCGCCTCGAGCACTGTCGACTTACCGGTCTCGTTGGGTTCGATGACGATGTTGAGACCGTCGGTCAGGCCTTCGATCGCCATCGGCTCCCGAAACTTACGAAAGCCGTCGACGGCGATCCGGCGCAGGTACAGGCTCATGCCCTGTCCTCTCGGCTATATTCGACGAACAGGCGCTCCAGCGCCCGCTTCGCGACCGATACGTCTGGACCACCAGTCTCCACCAAGGCGGAGAGCCTCGCCGCCGCCACGCCGAGCATGCCCTCTACCGAGAGGCTTGCAAGATCATCTTCGCTGGGGCGGCCGACAAGGTCCGTGGCCCGAACGTCGAGATAACGGACGCGGTGCCCGACATCGTTTTCCAGTCTGCCAAGCATCCCGACCCGGTCGGTGAGGCTGGTGATTCCGGCCAGCGATAACTCGAGGAGCGTTGACGGTGGATCGATAGATGCCAACAATTGGCTGCACTCGGCATCGAAGCCGGCCTGGTCGTTCACCATCCAGCTCCGCCTGATCCACTGGAAACGTCCCGTGCGGATCGGGGTAACGGACGGTTCGCGACCCTCCTCAACGTCGACGAGCAGCACATGGCCGGGGTCATCACGCTGGAAACGATCGGTTTCGGGGGTGCCGGCGTACCAAGTGCGCGCATCGACGTTGAGCGTCCCATGCCAATCACCGAGCGCAAGATAACTAAGGGAAGAGCGACGGGCCCGGTCGGGAGCGATCTGGTTTTTTGTCTCGCCCTGGGTGCCGAAGTCGCGGATCGATCCGTGTGCGAGGCCGATGCGGATGCGGCCGCCAGGTGTCTCCATGCTGTCGAAGCGCTCGGTGGGATCGTCGAGATTGTGGCGATGCGTGAGCGGTGCCGGCAGCAGCCAGACGCCCGGCTCGATCTCGTGAGGCTGCGCTTCTGACAGGACGGTAATGCCGCTACCGGCGCGTTGGCGCACGCGGTCCCACAGGCCGCCATTGCGCGCAAAGTCGTGATTGCCCGGCAGGAGCCACCACCTGCAGCCGTGGCGCTCCATTCGAGAGAGTGCCTGCACGATCGTGCGATCTTCCGGTCCCTCTGTGTCGAACACATCGCCGGCGACGAGGACGTGATCCGCGCCATGGAGAGCCGCCTCCTTGCCGATCGCATCGATGACATCGAAGCGTGCTTCGGAAAGAGCTGCGCGCACCTCAGGGTCGAACCGCCCATAGGGTTTCCCGAGTTGCCAGTCCGCTGTGTGAATGAGCTTCATCGTGGCCCCGCAGATCGGTGTGTCATCGCAGTCCCATCGCACGGGCCCAGGCGTCGACCTGACCAAAGGCATCCTGTTGCCACTCGTCCGGGGTTCGGCCGTCAAGGATATCGGAGCCTTCGACGAAGTTGCGCACGCACGTCGGGCCGTAGCCGTCCGGGTCGTCGAATTTTGCGACGACATGCGCGAAGCCGTCTCTGCCGCTCTGATGATCGAGCAGCGGGCGACAATCGTCGGCGAGCGCGTCGATCCCGCCGGGATAATTCCGGATCGAGTAATAGACGTCGTAGGCGTCTTTCTGCTTGTACCGCCCATCGAGGGCGAAGCCTTTCATCGCGAGAAGCGCCGGAATCGAGGCGACGGCGATCATCACCTTGTTGGTCCCGCCCTTGGGCATGTCGCCTTCGATTGCGACGAGCTCGTGGAAATGGATGGCAAGCTCCGCGCCGGATGCGCGCTGGGTCGCGAACTCGGTGGTGAGCGGCGGCCGGTTCTTTTCCAGAATGGCGTCATACGGTCGCAGGAAATCAACGATCACATCGATCGGCGGTCCGTCATCCTTCGGCTGCACCGTCCGGACCATCTGGAAATATTTTAGCGTGTCGCGGGGGGCGTAACCCTGCCCGTGGAGGGCATCGACAAGGGCGACATATTCTTCGCCGACGGCCAGGGCCTGCGCGTCGAGACTGAGATCGATGTCGAGGGTGCCGACATGGCGCATCTCACTGTCCTCAAGCAGCAGCCATGGAACGGCGCCGCCGATAACCGCGAACTTCCCGCGAAAGCTGCCCAATGTCTGGCCGATCTCGATGAGCACCGATCGTACCGCCGCGCTGGTGCGATCGTCGTAATCGGTGGCCGATTGCGGCTCATCGGTCATGAGGGCCACCTGAGAAGCTTGTCCTTCAGATGTTCGGCGCCTTCGGTGCCACGCTCGCCACTCGCCATGAGATCGAGGTAGGTCTGGACCGGACTGGTCGCGATGACCCCCGGGGCGACCGGACGCGCGTCATCGAGCACGCCATCCTCATCGGGGATGCGCACAATAATGTTCGCGCCCTTGGCGGGCGAGCTTAGACTGAGGATCGTCTGCAGGGCGCCGAGCCCCTTTTCATCGGCGTAGAAATAGCTCGTGCTCTGGCGGACGAAGGGCGCGTACCAGTCGGCGGCGCTGAACGAGGCCAGTGCCACCCTTCCCTCCTCGGTCGCGAGATCGCGCAGACGCTCGGACAGGGCTTTGCCGTGGAGATGGGTATAGAGCCGTACCTCTTCCCCTTTGGGTTGTTCATAGTTGCGTGCCCATTCGTCCAGCAAACCGGAAGGATCGACAAGGCGCAGCCCCTGTTCGGTTTGATCGGCCCAATCGCGGTCACGCAGCGCCGATCCGATCGTGCTGACCAGCCCAAGGCTGACCTTGGCTTCATCGGCAAGCTCGGTGACGCGCCAAGCCCGTTGAGGTTCGTTCAGCAGCACGCGCAGGATGCGGGCGGACTTGGGCTTGAACAGGGTGCGAAGGGAACGTCGCTCGGGATCCGGCTTTCCTTCGACCTGACGTTCGATGAAGATGGAGTCAAAGACGATGCGAGCGTTACCGTGGAAATCGAGATAGGCGATGCCCTCGTCGCGGCACGCGGCCTGCGCCTGTTCGGATAGATAGGGTGCCATGAACATCGGCACGCCCTCCTGGCCAGTTTGATCCAGATAGCGTTTGAGCTGGTAGGCCGCTTGATGCACCATCCGGGGTTGCCCGTTGCTTTTGACCTCGACCACGAGCCTGACCGGCCGGCCGGCGAACTCCGTTTCCGCAACGATGTCGACACCGCGATCGAGCTCGCCTGGCTCGCCGGTCACCGTCATCTGGCCAAGGGCAAATTGGGGGATCGAGCCAAGGAAGGCCTTGAGCGCTTCTGCCGCCCGTCGTTCGGTACCGGTTGGGTCTTTCACCGAATCGGTGAAATCACGATTCCGCTGAAATAGCAAATTATTTCACCAGAAGCACCGTTTCAACGAGTCGGTGAAATCCTTGGAATGGTGAAAAGCGGTGACCCGGCAAACTTCGCTTCCATCAGGCCCGTTGAGATACGAGCGCACACGCGGCTGCTTCGGTGATGGTGTACACCGCCTCGCGCTGAGCGCCACGATTATGGTGGTCCACCCGGTAGCCCTGATAATGCCGACGAACGAGCCCCGCCTTCACCAGATCGGAGCACACGGCGCCGCACCTCGGCGTCAATGATTGCATGCGCCTCAGCGGGATCGGCCGGCAGATCTCCACTGCGGGAGAGTTCGTCACGCACTGCGGCTGTCGTCGCGCGGCGCTTGGGATCACGCTGCGCCATCGGGACCATCGCATCTGAGAGCCAGTCCCGGACGGGAACACGGCGATCGGCAACAGCCGCGACGGATCCTCATTCCCGGTCATCGCACGACCCATATCGCACCCCCTTCCGCGCCGCAATCCACTGTCCGAGAATCACACTTCTCGGACATAGGCTTGATTTACAGGTCAGAAGTGGACTGCACCCCTTGAGTGAGACAGGGTAATTGAGTGACACGATCATGCAAGGAGGGTCGTGCCGGAACGAACACCAAGGGTATTTTCAAGTGAGTTTAAGGAGAGAGCGAGGATCTGCTGTGCCTATGCGAGCGGCCATTCGTGCCGCGCACTGCCGACAGCCGCCACGGCTTTGCGATCGTGATCAACCTGATCCGCGGTCTCGTGCCTACCGGCATTGACCAGATCTGGGTTGCCGACATCACCTATGTCCCGCTCGGCGAAGCCTTCATCTATCTGGCGGTCGTGCTCGTTCGTTCAGCCGCAAGGTCGTCGGCTGGGCACTCGACGATCATCTCGAAGCCGGGTTGGCAACCGATGCGCTCGACATGGCGATCGATGCACGCAACCCCAAGGTGGACCGCCTGATCCACCACTCCGACCGCGGCGCCCAATATGCCAGCCTCGAATACGCCGGGCGCCGCACAGTGCGCGGCATCGCCCTCAGCAAGAGCCGCGTCGCCAACCTTTATGATAACGCCAAGGCCGAGAGCATCATGACAACCCTCAAGACCAAAGAGGTCAACAGCAAGGCCTACGCCACCCTCGATCACGCTCGCCGCAGATCGGCGGCTTCATCGAGACCATCTACAACACCCAGCGCCTCCACTCGGCACTCGGGTATAAGCCGCGGCCGAGTTCGAAGCCGAACTCGCCCATTCCATCAACCACACAAACTATGCGATGAGCGCCGTGTCACCCAATTAACGTGTCTCAACACAGGGGTGCACTCCAGTTGCTGCTTCTGATGCTCTCCCGTCTCCGAATTAAAGCCACCGTGCGGAACGGATCGGTGGTATCCTGCAACGGGTGCCGCCAGAGATCGTAACAACCCTTTTTACTAGCGTGCTGAACCGGCGGAAAAGGAAAAAATGCCATGATCAAGACTACGACTGGCTCGACGATGAGCACCGGCGCGCCCGCTGTCAGCGACCGAAATTCGCTGACGGTCGGCCCCGATGGTCCGATCCTGCTGCACGATGTGCATTTCCTCGAGCAGATGGCACATTTCAATCGCGAGAAGGTGCCCGAGCGCCAGCCGCACGCCAAGGGATCGGGCGCGTTCGGCGTGCTTGAAGTCACCGAGGACATTTCGGCCTATACCAAGGCAGCGCTGTTCCAGCGGGGCGCGAAGACTGACATGCTGGCGCGTTTTTCTACCGTCGCCGGCGAGATGGGCAGCCCTGATACTTGGCGCGACGTGCGTGGCTTTAGCCTCAAATTCTATACCGACGAAGGTAATTACGATCTGGTCGGCAATAACACGCCAGTCTTTTTCGTGCGCGATCCGATGAAGTTCCCGCACTTCATTCGCAGCCAGAAACGCCTGCCGGACTCGGGCCTGCGCGACAACCACATGCAGTGGGATTTCTGGACCAACAATCCCGAAACCGCGCACCAAGTGACTTATCTGATGGGCGTTCGCGGCCTCCCACGCACCTGGCGCCACATGAACGGCTATGGCTCGCACACCTATATGTGGGTGAACGCTGCGAGTGAGAAGTTCTGGGTCAAGTACCACTTCCACACCAACCAAGGCATGGAATTCTTCAGCAATGAAGAGGCGTCCGCTATGTCGGGGGCGGATGCCGATTTCCACCGCCGCGACCTGTTCGAGACGATCGCGCGCGGCGAGCATCCCAGCTGGCGGCTGTCGGTTCAGGTCATGCCCTATGCTGAGGCTAAGGATTATCGTTTCAACCCCTTCGACCTCACCAAGACCTGGTCGCACAAAGACTATCCGCTGATCCCGGTCGGCACGATGACGCTCAACCGCAATCCTGAGAACTTCTTCGCCCAGATCGAGCAGGCTGCCTTCTCGCCGGGCAACACCGTGTCGGGCATCGGCCTGTCGCCGGACAAGATGCTGCTGGGTCGGGCGTTTGCGTACAATGACGCGCAGCGCAACCGCATCGGCACCAACTTCCACCAGTTGCCGGTCAACCAGCCCAAGGTGCCGGTGAACACCTACATGTTCGACGGCCAGATGGCCTACGAGCATAGTGGCAATGCGCCGGTCTATGTGCCGAACAGCGATGGCCGACCGTGGGCCGACGAGGAAGGGCCTGTCGCCGATGGCTGGGAAGCCGACGGCGAAATGGTGCGCAGCGCCTACACCCTCCACGCAGAGGATGACGACTTCACCCAGCCGGGCATCCTCGTGCGCGAGGTGTTCAACGACGACCAGCGCGCGAAGCTGGTCGATCAGGTCGCGGGCAGCCTGCTCGGTGGCGTGCGCGACCCGGTGCTGAGCCGCGCGTTCGACTACTGGAAGAGCATCGACGCCGATGTCGGCCAGCGGATCGAGGACAAAGTTCGGGCCGGCGCTGCCCCACGGCCTGCTGAAGGCATGGGCGAAGGCTGACATTGTCAAGAAGAGCGGCTGCGGGGTTCCTCCGCAGCCGCCTCCCCTGATCCCACGAATGGAGAGATCTCACCATGAAGCACTATAAAGTCGGCTACCTCATCGGCAGCCTCGCCAAGGAGTCCATCAACCGCAAGCTGGCGGGTGATCTGCCCCCCGCTGAGTGGCCCAGAGACTATGATAGTCTGGACCACGAAAGGGATGACGAATGCCAAGCAAGAAGCACAAGCCGGAAGAGATTATCGGGAAGCTGCGTGAAGTTGAGATCGTGCTGGCCCAGGGGGC
>QFCS01000584.1_pt1 | contig 11742 bp, 10 predicted proteins | sample 3576561 | NCBI WGS metagenome assembly QFCS01 | reverse complement strand
AACCCCATTAGTGGGAGGCCACGATACCCGTTTGAGAAGTGAACAGGAAAGCCAACAGAATCAACGATCTACCAACACCACCCCCGCGCCAGTGCTGGGTTTGCGTACCGCCAGTTATTGCACTGAAAACGAGGGGACCCCTAGAAGGCGTTTGAGACCGGTGCTGATGACGGCTTCGATCACGGCCTTTGGCCTGATTCCACTGCTGTTTGCCACCGGGCCGGGTTCGGAGATCCAGCGCCCGCTGGCCATCGTCGTGATCGGCGGGCTGATCACAGCCACCGCGCTGACGCTGATTCTGCTGCCTATCCTTTACCTGCGCTTTGCGCATCCGCGTCTGGGATCGCGCGCGGCCGAGCGCGAAGCTGTCTTGCCCACGGAGGTCGCCCATGGCTGACTCATCTCGCTATTGCCTGACCCTGATCTGCCCACCGACGGTGGAGGAGAAACTGCTTGATGTGTTGCTGGTGCAAGCCGGCGGCGAGGTCTTCACCAGCACGTCGACCCACAGCCACGGCAGTGGCCAGCAGCGGCTCAGCGCCACAGAGAAGGTGATGGGCCGCAGCCGAGCGATGCAGATCAACGTGCTGCTGACCACCGAGGAATTCGGGCAGCTGCGTGACCTGCTGCAACGCGACTTTGCCGGTACCGGTGTTCGTTACTGGGCCACGCCGCTGGCCTTCGAAGGGGAGTTTTCATGAAACGATATGGACTGGCAGGGATCGTGGCCCTGCTGATTGGCACGGTGGCTGCCGCACAAGGCGTGGCGACGCCGAGAGATCTGCCCTCGACCGAACTGGCTGTGGCCTGGATCGACAACGATCCGGCCGTGATCGAGGCGCAACGCGCCTTGGCCGCAGCCGGCCACGGTGCAGCGGTGCTGGCCGCCGGGCCGCACGAATGGACGGCCAACGCCAGCACGCAGCGGCGCAACGTGGGCGGCGTCGGCAACACCACCGAATGGTCGATCGGCGTCGAGCGCGGCATCCGCATCGGCGGCAAGGCCGGGCTCGACCGCCAACTGGGAGAGGCCGACATTGAGATCGGCCGCGCCCGCGTGGGTGAAGCGAGGCGCGAGGTGGCGCGCGCCTTGTCGGATTTGTGGCTTGATGTGCAGGCAGCCCATGGCGCACAAGTGCTGCTGAAGGAGCAACTGTCGTTTGCAGAGGCCAACCTGGCCGCCGTCGACAAGCGCAAACGTGCCGGCGATGCCTCGGCGCTGGACCTCAGCATCGCGCAGTCCGACCTGGCCGAGGTGCGGCTCCAGGCCAGCCAGGCCGACTCCGCGCTGGCCAAGGCGCGTACCAAGTTGACGCTGCGCTTCCCGAAGGCCTCGCCGGCGCTGGGGGCGTTCTCCGACCCGACCGAACCGCCATGGCCTGAGGTCCGCTGGCGCGAGCGCATCCTTGTTGGGGCCGGACCGCTCAAAGTGGCTGACGCGCAGCTGCGCAGGGCTGAGCTTGCAGCCTCGCGAACCCAGGCCGACAAGGTGGCGGACCCGACCGTGGGCGTGTTCACGTCGAATGAAGCCTTCCGCAACGAGCGCGTGGTCGGCATCAGCGTCAACATTCCTTTCGGTGGAGCGGTGCGTGAGCGGCGACTCCAACAGGCGCTGCAGGAGGTGGAGGTTGCACGTGCGGCGCTCGACCGTACCCGCCAGGGCGTTGAGATCCAGATCGCAGAGACCTTTGCGGACGCCGTGGGCAGCGTCGAGCGCTGGCGCATCGCCGAGCGGGGCGCGGAGGCCGCGCGCGAGAGTGCCCGCCTTACCCAGCGCGCCTACACCCTCGGCGAGGTGGACTTGCAATCGCTGCTGCTCGTCCGCCGCCAGTCCCTGAATTCCCTGCGCGCGGCGGGTGAGGCGCGCGCAGAAGCCCTGCGCTGGAACCACCGCCTGTTGATCGACGCCCACTTGATTTGGGAGCTCTCGTTGGACCAATGACCGGAGATATCCGCCATGTTCGACGTACTTTCCAACACCGTCTATCGCCGATTGTTCTTCGCCCAGGTCATCGCCTTGCTCGGCACCGGCCTGGCGACGGTCGCCTTGAGCCTGCTTGCCTTCGACCTGGCCGGGTCCGACGCGGGTGCGGTGCTTGGCACCGCACTGGCGATCAAGATGCTGGCCTACATCGGGGTCGCGCCCGTCGCGCAGGCGTTCGCCGAACGGCTGCCGCGGCGTGCGATGCTGGTCGGACTGGACCTGATGCGTGCAGCGGTGGCGCTGCTGCTGCCCTTTGCCAGCGAGGTGTGGCACATCTACGTGCTGATCTTCGTCTTGCAATCGGGCTCGGCGGCGTTCACACCAGCTTTCCAGGCCACCATTCCAGACGTGCTGCCCGACGAGCGCGACTACACCAAAGCGCTGTCGCTGTCTCGCCTGGCCTACGACCTCGAGAACCTGGCGAGCCCGGCCATCGCAGCACTGCTGCTGGGCGTCATCAGCTACCAGGGCCTGTACGTTGGCACGGTGGTGGGCTTCCTGGCGTCTGCGGCACTGGTGCTGTCGGTGATGCTGCCGCGCGTGGCGCCGGGGCCGCCGCGCAGCATCTACGAACGCACGACGCGCGGTCTTCGCATCTACCTGGCAACACCCCGGCTGCGCGGGCTGCTGGCGCTGAACCTGGCCATCGCCGCCGGCAGCGCGATGGTCATCGTCAACACCGTCGTGCTGGTGCAGGGGCGTTTCGGCCTGACACCCAACGCGACCGCGTTGGCGTTGGCGGCCTTTGGCGGCGGCTCGATGCTGGTGGCGCTGCGCCTGCCGGCGCTGCTCGACCGAAGGCCTGAGCGGCAGGTGATGTTCGGCGGTGCCGCGCTGATCGCTTGTGGGCTACTGGTCGGGTGGTTCGCGGCGTCGCGCTACGCCACGCTGCTGCCGCTGTGGTTCGCGCTCGGCGTGGGCTATGCGCTGGCGCAGACACCGTCCGGGCGGCTGCTGCGCCGTTCGGCACACGAGGGCGATCGGCCAGCGCTGTTCGCGGCGCAGTTCGCCCTGTCGCACGCGTGCTGGTTGCTGACCTATCCGCTGGCAGGGTGGCTCGGTGCGCGCGGCGGTATCGAAGCGAGCCTGCTCGCGCTCGGCGTGCTGGCTGGCGCGGCCACGCTGCTGGCCCTGAAGCTCTGGCCCACCGACGACCCCATCGAAATCGAACATCGTCACGACAACCTGCCGCCAGGTCATGCTCATGCGGACAGCGCCGACGGAACACACAGCCACTCCTACATCATCGACGATGAGCACCCGCGTTGGCCATGACCACCGGCCGAACTGCACGGAAATCCAAACTGCCAAGGGTTCAGAGAGGGGTCCAGTTTGGCGCCTAAGCGGGGCCTAAGTCATGGGCGAGATAGTTCATCCGTCGGTTGGCAATGCCGAGTTGTCGTTCGTAGTGATTCTGATCGAGCTGCCGCGACAGCCGCGATGCGGTGGCCAAGGATGAAGTGCACCTCAATGTACGGGCGGGTGAATGCGGCATCCTTGATCTCAAAAGAACCTGGCTAAATTCCCAACCAGTCGACTGCCTTTTTGCGAGTGTTGCAGTTCCGCAAACACCGCTACGTACCGTGGATTTACTGGGTCGCCGTGGTCCTCATCAGCGTGGTCGGTACCCTGATCACAGGCAACCTGACCGACCACTTCGATGTCCTCCTGCAATTTACGACGGCCGTGTTCGCGGCCATGCTTGCTGCGACCTTTGCAGTCTGGTTTTCAGTGGAGAAGACGCTGTCAATCCACACCATCTTCACCACCCAGAGCGAGTGGTTCTACTGGGCGACGATCCTGTTTACCTTCGCGCTCGGCACGGCTGCTGGCGACCTACTTGCCGAACAGCTCAAGCTCGGCTACCTGCATTCGGCGATGGTGTTTGGTGCCGGTATCGTGATCACCTATGGCGCATACCGATTGTTCAACCTGAATGCGGTCGCCGCGTTCTGGATCGCCTACATCCTGACGCGGCCCTTCGGCGCGTCGTTCGGCGATCTCCTGTCGCAGTCGCACACCAATGGCGGCCTCGGGCTGGCGCTGGACTTGGCCGATGAAGTCGCGCGGCAGTTGATGGCTCGTGACGGCTTGGCCGCGCATGCACGGGACGAGCTCGGGTTGTCCGACCAACTGGCCGCGCGGCCGATACAGGCTGCGCTGGCCTCGGCAGCGAGTTTCGCCGCGGGTGCGGGTTGGCCTTTGTTGGTGTTGGTGCTGGCGCCACGCGCCAGCCTGACGGGCTGCCTGGTGGGGGGCAGCCTCGTCGGGCTGGCAGCGCTGGGCATCCTGGCCGCCCACATCGGTCGGGCGACCAAGATGCGGTCTGCCCTGCGGATTCTGTTGTGGGGCGCTGGGGCCATGTCGCTGACCGCCGCCGCAGGAGCGCTCTTCCCCGCGTGGCTGACACGGACAAAGCTGACCTCTTCGTAATGTTCCCGTCAGCACATTGGTGGTCAGCGTGAGTAAGCTATGGAATTGGTACCGCTCCAATCGTCGTTTCAACTCAACAAGGAACTTCCAATGAACCCCAGATCCATCCGTCCGCTGCTGTTAGTTACGGCGCTGCTCGCCGCATCCGCCGCGTTGGCCGCCCCCGGCCACGGCATCAACCCTGTTGGCGAACCTGGCAAGGCCGCGCGGGTCACCCGTACCGTCGAGGTCGACATGACGGACAGCATGCGCTTCACGCCAGCTGAGGTTTCAGTGCAACAAGGTGAAACCGTGCGCTTTGTCGTGAAAAACTCGGGGGCTGTCAAACACGAGTTGGTGATCGGCTCGCTGAAGGAGTTGAAGGAGCACGCTGCGATGATGATCAAGATGCCCGGAATGGAACACGCCGAGGACAATATGGTCACCGTAGCGCCCGGTAAGACGGGCGAGGTCGTGTGGCGCTTCACCCAGGCCGGCAAGGTGGACTTCGCCTGCCTGCAGCCCGGCCACTATGATGCCGGCATGAAGGGTCTCGTCACTGTGGCACAGAAGGCCGGCGCTCCCAATGCCGGCGGGCACGGCGGTCACAAACACTGATGGTCCGTTGGCATACCGTGAAGTGACGATCAGCACGGTACGGCAGTGCCGCGCGGCACTGGACGGTGTCAGACGCCTGCGCCAGGGTTCTTTTCTTACATTTACGGAGTTGTCCCCATGAAAAATTTCAAACCTTTCCTCGCTGTTCTGGCCTTTGTAGCTGCAGCGCCATTTGCCATGAGCGTTCAAGCCCAGGCGATGGACCACAGCAAAATGCCTGGCATGAACATGCCCAGCATGAAGATGGACGGCATGCCCACCTCGATGACCGAAGGCGAAGTGCGCAAGATTGACAAGGAAACCAAGAAGATCACGCTCAAGCACGGCGAGATCAAGAACCTGGACATGCCCGGCATGACGATGGTCTTCCAGGTCAAGGACACTGCGCTACTGGACAAGGTCAAGGTCGGCGACAAGGTGAACTTCACCGCCGAAAAAGCCGATGGTGGCATCGTCGTCACCGCGATCGAAGCCGTCAAATAAATACGGTAGAGGAGGCTCGACCCCATGGACACACCCAAACGCCGAACCTTGCAAACCCTGGCTGGCTTGGGCGCGCTGGCCGCCTTGCCAAGCGCCTGGGCTCAGGTGCGGGCCGTCGAACTGCGCAACACCCCAGTGTCGCGCGAGTACGACCTGAGCGTGGCAGAGACCCCGCTCAACATCACCGGCAAACCAGCTCAAGGTATCACCATCAACGGCACGATGCCGGGACCGGTTCTGCGCTTCCGCGAAGGCGACGAAGTGGTGATCCGCGTCACGAACAAACTGCGCGAGGTCACCGGTATCCACTGGCACGGCTTACTCGTTCCCAACGATCAGGACGGCGTGCCCGGCGTCACTTACCCCGGCATTCGCCCCGGCGAGACCTTCACCTACCGCTTCAAGCTGCGCCAGTCTGGCACCTATTGGTATCACAGCCATGCCGCGCTGCAAGAGGCTGCAGGCTACTTCGCGCCGCTCATTGTCGAACCAGCGCGTCCCGACCCGTTTCAGTATGACCGTGACTACATCGTCGTGATTTCCGACTGGATCGACACGCCGCCGCAGCAGGTGCTAGCCAATCTGAAGAAGCAGGACGGCTATTACAACTACCGCCGCGTGACAACCCCTCAGTTCTTTGCCCAACTGCGCAGCGCTCCCGACGCCAAGGCGCGCGACACGCTGTGGGCCGAGCGCATGGAATGGGCCAAGATGCGCATGGACCCCACCGATTACAGCGACGGTGGCGACGAGTGGTCGTTCCTTCTGCAGGGCAAGCGCCCCGACGAGAACTGGACCGGCCTGTTCAAGCCCGGGGAGCGGGTGCGACTGCGCTTCATCAACGCCTCGCCGATGAACCTGTACGACGTGCGCATCCCGGGCCTGCCGATGACGGTGGTGCAGGCCGATGGCCAGAACGTCAACCCGGTGGAGGTGGACGAGTTCCGCATCGGCAACGGCGAGACCTACGACGTGATCGTGCAGCCGAAGGAAGCCAAGGCTTACACGATCTTCGTGCCCACCATCGCCCGTATCGGCTATGCGCGCGGCACGTTGGCGCCGGAGGTCGGCATGAGTGCGCCGGTGCCCGAGCTGGGACCCAAGCCCGTCCGCACGATGGCCGACATGGGAATGGCCGGCATGGACATGAGTGGCGGCGGTGGTATGGCCGGAATGGATATGGGCCAAGCGCCGGCAGGTGAGGCGGCGGCCGCAGGCCATGCCGGTATGGCGATGCCAGCGCCGGCCAAAGCTGTCGCCCCGGACTCAGGCTTCACGGGCATGTCGGGCATGTCCGTGAAGCCGACCGATCCACATGCCGGCATGGCGATGCCAGCACCGACCAAGCCCGCCGATCCACACGCGGGTATGCCCGGCATGCCGGGTATGGCCGAGATGCCGGGCATGAGTGCCGCGGCCCCGAAGATCAAGCCCAGCTCGGACGGCCTGCGCCGGCTGACATACGCGCATCTGCGTGCCGCAACCCGCAATGCCGACGACCGCGCGCCAGAAAAAGAATTGCTGGTCCGGCTGACCGGCGACATGGCGCGTTACTTCTGGACCATGAACGGCCAGAAGATGTCGCAGGCAGCGCCCTTCGAGATGGGGTTGGGCCAACGCGTGCGCATCAAGTTCGTCAACGAAACGATGATGGAACACCCGATGCACCTGCACGGCGTGTTCATGGAGCTCGTCAACGGCAACGGTGTGTACGGCCCGCGCAAGCACACGATCATCGTGCCGCCGGCGCAGACCGTCGAGCTTGATGCCACCTTTGAAGATGAAGGCATGTGGGCATTCCACTGTCACCTTTTCTACCACGCTGCTACCGGGATGATGCGCCTGGTCAAAGTGGCCTAAGGATCACACCGATGGAGAAAAAAATGAGGATGGCGCTGCGGCACGCGGGCACTGCGCTGCTGGTCACCGTTGCTTTGGGTGCGCAGGCGATGGAGGACGAGTCGATCTACTCTTACGCGTTGGTCGAGGCTGGTGCCGCCAAAGTGCGCGGGGCTGCTGGCTCGGTACAGTCACTGGCCGTCGATGGTTGGATTGGTGGTGACTTCAACCGTCTGTGGTATTCGCTCGACGCGGAGCAGCGCAGCGGGCGAACCGAAGCGGCTGAGCTGCAAGTTCTCTATGGCCGGTACATTCGGCCGTTCTGGGACGCACAGATCGGCCTGCGTCGCGACGAGCGGCCCCAGCAACGCGACTACCTCGCGCTCGGTGTGCGCGGGCTCGCGCCCTACGCCTTCGACGTCGATCTGAAGCTGTTCATTCGTGACGACGGAAAGGTCTTCGCTCGAACGCGCTTTGAAAACAGTTTTCTGATCACGAATCGCTTCATCATCTCGCCTTCGGTTGACTTGGAGTGGTCGGCATCTGACATAGATACGACAGTGCGCCGCGGCGCATATCAGGTCGATGTGGGGGTACAGGCCCGCTACGAGTTCAACCGGCGCGTCGCGCCTTACCTGGGCTTGAAACGAACGTTTTATCCACGGTCGCAGTCCGGTGGGGAGACAGCTGCTACCCAGTGGCAAGCTGGGCTTCGCTTGCTGTTCTGAGCAACGTCTCCAATCCGATCCTCAACCTCGGCTCTTCACCGCTAGCTAGCTGGGAAAATGGCCCGTCTTGCAAAGTATCTCGAGGCAGCCGAGAGCGACAGCACGCGCAGGAGCTACGCATCGGCAATTCGGCATTTTGAAGTTGAGTGCAAAGGTTTGCTGCCCTCCACGGCAGACGCCATCGCCCGCTACTTGGCCGATCATGCGGCTACCCTGGCGATCAACACCCTGCGCCAACGTCTTGCGGCGTTGTCGCGGTGGCACACCGACCAGGGCTTTCCCGACCCCACCAAAGCGGCCTTGGTGCGCCAGGTCCTCAAAGGCATTCGCTCCGTGCACAGCGTGCGGGAGAAACGCGCCCGCCCACTCGAACTGGCCGTTCTTCAGCAAGTCGATCAATGGCTCGATACCGCTATCACTAACGCGCAGCGGTCCGGCAACCAGTCAGCCGCGCTGCGCCACACGCGCGACCGCAGCCTGATATTGCTGGGATTCTGGCGCGGCTTTCGCTCCGACGAACTGGTCAACCTGCGCGTCGAGAACACCGAGGTCACGCCGGGCCAGGGCATGGCCTGCTACCTGGGTCGCAGCAAAGGTGACAGGCAACTGCAGGGCCGTGTTTTCAGATGCCCGGCACTCTCCCGACTGTGTCCTGTGACTGCCTTCAATGCCTGGGTCAGCCTCGCTGGATTGACCGATGGACCGGTGTTCCGCAAGATTGACCGCTGGGGTCATGTTGCCGAGGAGAGCCTGCACGTCAACAGCCTGATCCCCTTGCTGCGCAGTCTGTTCGCCGAATCAGGCGTCGAGTCACCTGAGAAATACAGCAGCCACTCCATGCGTCGCGGCTTTGCCGGCTGGGCACGCGCCAGCGGCTGGGACATCAAGGAGTTGATGGAGTACGTCGGCTGGAAGGATGTCAAATCGGCCATGCGCTACCTGGACGCATCGGATTCAAGCTTGCAAGCCCGGTTTGAGCAGGGCTTGACCGCCCTGGCGCCAGCGGCGCAGTTGCCACCGCCTCCGCTGCTCCTGCTGACAGAGCTGGCGGGCATTGCGCACCCACCGGCCGAGTCTGCTGGAAATCTCGACTCCTGAGCCCTCCACCGATGAACATTGGGATTGAGTCGATGGGTGTACAGGCAGCCAAACGGGGTCGCTGCCGCAAAGAACCACGCTACTGTGAGAGCAGCGAATCCTTGTCAACTCCATCACCTTGAGCAGCCACGTCTACACGCTGAAGGTGCAAGGCCTCCGCACCGCCCACGCCGAGAGCGCACGATCAGCTCGCCCGACCAACCAGCGCGAGTGATGACACCAACTCCGAAAGCTGCGGCTACGACATCTGGGGCAACCGGAGCATCTTGCGGCGCCTCGCTTCGGCGGGCGTTTCTTCCGCCACCTTGCTTAGCAGGACGCCAGCGTATTTCTCGATCGAAAAGCTCATGACGCCGCGGAAGTTGATGTTCCCAAAAAACACCGGACCCAGCCGCCGCACAATGTCGTCGTTCACACCCCCACCGGCGGACCTCAGCTTGGCAACGACCTCGTTAAGCTTGTTGGTGTTCCACGCGATGATGAGGTTTGTGAGGAGTACGTGCGAGCCCGAAATGGCTCGCAGCTCATCGCGCCGACGGCCGCGCTCGGCGGCGATGCGGCCGTAATACACGGCGCGCTGAAGCTGGTGAACCGACTCACCACGATTCAACAAAGTGTGGATCTCGCGGCGGAACTGCTCTTTGGTGAAGTAGTCGCACAGGTACACGGACCGCAGCATCCGACCGTAATGATCCAGGGCACGATGAAGTTTGTCGCCAATGGCTGCGCTGCCATTGCGCGCCAACGCCCAGCCCACGCTGACCCGCCCAGTCAGGATGGACGCCACCAAACGCAGCATCACGTCCCAGCCGCGCACGATGGCGCGCTCGGACACGTTGGTCAGTGCGATCGCGTCCAGCTCCTCGGGGACCTCGGTCTTGCGTGTCACCCAGAGCTTGCAATCCGGCAGTCCTGCGAGCTGCGGGCAGAGGTCGAACCGAAGATGCTTGGCCAGCGCCATCGCGCCGTACGTGTAGCCATGCGTATCCACCGCCAGCAGCTGAATCTTGATGCGCTCCTCGCTGGAGCTGTTGTACTGCTCGACACCTTCGACCGCTGGGCCGCCCTGGCGCGTGAGCAGCACGATAGGCTGATCGTAGAAGACGGGGTAACTGCCGAGCACATGGGTGTAGATACCTGCAGCGGGGGTTTTTCGTCGCGGATCGGTGCGCGCAATGCCCAAGTGCCTCGTCGTGTCCATGGCCATCATGTCGGCGGATGCCTTGGTGCCATCGCTCCAAAGTTTCACGATGGGAATACTCTGCTGATACGCGACGACGGCATTGTTCGCAGCTCGCAATCGGCCCGGGGTTTCCAACTCCCGCATGGCGGCAGTCACCTCGGCCACGGTTACGCCGCTGACCATGGCGGCAGCCGACTTGGCATCGATCTCGGTTCCGTGGGCCAGCAATGCGGCATACAAGGCGATCAGCTCCCTGGTCGTTTTGGCATCGCGGCCTAGCAGCTTGGAGCTGAAGCGGGTCTGGGCGTCCATCTCCAGGATCAGGTCGGGTAACTGAACGGGACCAATCATCTGCTGCACCGCCTGGGCCGTTCTCTTGAGTTCAGGCTCTTCCGCCATCGCGTTCAGTGCGGGCAGACGAACGCAAGCTTGCTCGTCGATCTCAAGCAGGCCGTTGGCCAGCCCGTCTTTGACGCGCTGCAGGCCGTCAATGAGCAATGCCATCTGGCGCGCAATCGCGACCTGCGGGTCGACCTCCAAGCCAAAAGCCGTACAAAACTTTTCTCGATCGCGCTCCCACTCTTCCTCGGGAATGAGGCTGTCGGTGCGGCTACGGAAGTTGGCGCTGTGCGGCACCCACAGTCGCCCGCCCAGCAAGCCTTTGCGGATTCGTAGCAGCGCGCAGGCCTTGAATGCCTTCAGCGCCTTGACACGGTCCTCGTTGTCGACGAGCGGACGCCAGGCGGCTTCGATGCCCGAGACGTCCCAGTCCTTGGGCAGCTCCTTCAGGCCTTCGGTGCGAATCTTCTTGAGCTGTTCTACGAGGGTCAGATCCTTTTTGCTCTCATCGCCCTCGATGTTGAGGCAGTCCATTGTGTCCAGCACGGTTGCGACCCGTTCGCCTTGCTCCACGAGCGTTTCGCGCACGATGTCGGCATGGCTGACCCTTGGCATATTCAACACCGCACTGGCAACCCTGACGATCTTCGCGATCCGCTCGTCTGCGGTTTTGTCCGCATCCTGCGCGAGGTTCAGCATGGACTGAACTGACTCGCGGTAGATGCCACTGCGGCTGGCCTGCTTGGACTGCACGCGCTTCGCACCCATGCGCACCAGATCGCCGGTGCGCCGGCCCATCCGGAAAATGGCTTCGTCTGTCAACTCCCAGAGCGTGGCCTTCAAGAAGCAGATGACCTCCACGATCTGCGTCTCCAACACGCGGCGGGAGGTCTCGGAAGGAGGTCGGTGCGCAACACGGGGTCCCCTCGTTTTCAGTGCAATAACTGGCGGTACGCAAACCCAGCACTGGCGCGGGGGTGGTGTTGGTAGATCGTTGATTCTGTTGGCTTTCCTGTTCACTTCTCAAACGGGTATCGTGGCCTCCCACTAATGGGGTT
>QFCS01002436.1_pt1 | contig 11763 bp, 8 predicted proteins | sample 3576561 | NCBI WGS metagenome assembly QFCS01 | reverse complement strand
CCGGGGCCGAGGCCGGCGTCCTCTTCGACGAGCTCAAGGCCGGCCTCGCCGCGCCACTCGCCGGCATGGGCCTGTCCTTCTCGTCCTCGCTCTTCGGCATCGCCGGCTCGCTGGTCCTCGGCTTCCTCGAACTCCAGGTCGCCCAGGCGCAGCGCCGCTTCCGCAACGAGGTCGAGGGCTATCTCGGCGCCAGCACCGCAGCGAGCCAGGCCGCCAGCCTCGACGGACTCGGCGAGCGCTTCGACAAGCTCCATGCCGCGATCCAGGAAGGCGCCCACAGCCGCGCCGCGGCGCAGGCCATGGCCAATCTCGCCGAGGGCATCCAGGGCCTCGTCCAGCACATGCGCTCCGAGCAGCAGCTGATTCGCGACTGGGTCGAAGCCCAGGCCGCGCGCGAGAAGGACCTGAAGCGCCTGATCGAGCGCCTCGCAGCCGATACGGTGGCGGAGCCATCAGCGCGCCACAGAGCTTCGGCATCGACGCGATCTGAACGAAAGGAGCGCCGCGCATGGCCCTGTCCCGCTCCCATCGCCGCGAGGACGTCAATTTCTGGCCGGGCTTCGTCGACGCGCTCTCGACGATGCTGATCGGCATCGTCTTCCTGCTGTCGGTCTTCGTGCTCGGGCAGTTCTTCCTGTCGCAGGAGATCTCGGGCAAGGACACGGTGCTCGACCGGCTGAACCGCCAGCTCTCCGAGCTCACCGATCTCCTGGCGCTGGAACGCGCCGCCGGCAAGGACGCCAAGGATTCGCTCGCCCTGCTGCAATCGACGCTCACCACCGAGCAGGCCGAGCGCAGCCGCATCCAGGGCATGCTCGACAGCGTCAATGGCAACGCGCCGGCCCAGCTCGCCGAGAGCCAGAAGGCGCTGGAGGCCGAGAAGCAGCTTTCGGCGCGGGCCCAGGCCACCGTCGAGCTGGTCAACCAGCAGATTCTCGCCATGCGCCGCCAGCTCGCCGCGCTCGAAGAGGCGATCGGCGCCGCCGAGGCCAAGGACAAGGAAGCGCAGACGCGCATCGCCGAGCTCGGCTCGCGCCTCAATGTCGCGCTGGCCCAGCGCGTCCAGGAGCTGGCGCGCTACCGCTCGGACTTCTTCGGGCGCCTGCGCCAGGTGCTCGGCACGCGGCCGGACATTCGCGTCGTCGGCGACCGCTTCGTCTTCCAGTCGGAAATCTTCTTCGATGCCGGCCAGGCTGTGCTGAAGCCGGAAGGCCGGGCCGAGCTCGACAAGCTCGGCACGATCATTGCCGACCTCGGCCGCGAGATGCCGCCGGACCTGCCCTGGATCCTGCGCGTCGACGGCCACACCGACAACCGGCCGATCCGCTCGGCCCAGTTCCCCTCGAACTGGAACCTCTCGACCGCGCGTGCCGTCGCCGTGGTCGAATACCTGATCACCAAGGGCATCCCGGCCGACCGCATCGCCGCCACCGGCTTCGGCGAGTTCCAGCCGCTCGACGTCGCCAACAATGACGAAGCCTGGCGCCGCAACCGCCGCATCGAGTTCAAGATCACCGAGCGCTGAGCCTTGCGCCGGAAGCGAATGCGGCCGAAGCCGCATTCGCCGGGGGTAGGCTGGGCCACGCGTGCGCGGCCCTGCCGGACCATCAGGCCCTCAGGCGCATCTGCGCGTTCTCGAACGGCAGGCCCTCATCGTCCTGCGCCCGTCGCGACTGCTCCTCGAAGCCGAGCGCTTCGTAGAAGGCGTAGGCCTGCCTGTTGCCGGTGTAGACCTCGAGCACGAGCTCGCCCTTCAGCTTCAGCGCATGGGCGACCAGGGTCCGGCCGATGCCGTTGCCCTGCTGGCCTGAGGCGACGAAGAGCCCGCCGATGAAGTGGTCGAGCAGACTGACGAAGCCCACCGGCTCTCCGCCGCGACAGGCCACCCAGGTCTCGGCCTCGGGGAGATATTTCGTTTCGATCAGGACGCGCTGCTCGCGCAGGCGTTCCTCCCCGATGAAGGGATGGGCCAGGAGCGAAGCCTCGAACCAGATGGCCGACAGCGTTTCGAGATCCGTCGACGCCTCATAGGCGCGGATCGTCGTTTCCACGTTTTTCATGATGTTTCCGCAGATGGGAATGCAAGCAGAGAAGCCCTCAGGGGGGCTGATGACACCGCAAGATGCGGTTCAGATGAGGCCTCTGCGCATTGACATCCTTCTGCCGATGCCAGCGCTGTAGCGCGTCAGCCGACACCTCTCAAGTCCCGTCTGGAAAGCGACCGCAGCCAAGAGCACATGCCCGCACGGCTCGGCCTGCGACCAAGCCGATGTCTGATGTCGTCCTCGGGAGACCCGGCGGTCGTCCCGTTCCAGGCATCGAAGCTCCTTCACCAGGAGACCTTGACGCCGAGCCTTCCGTCATAGGCGTGGGCGCGTCCGTTGATGCCGATGGAGTAGCCGGCCGAGGCGTAGAGGGCGACGTTCCTAGCGATCTGGGCATCGACGCCGGCCTTGAGCTCGGCCCAGCTGCCGCCGAGATCGGAGCGGAAGGGGATGAAGCCGGTCGCCGAGGAGAAGGAGGTTTTGGGGTTGCCCAAAAACTCGTTCCACAGGCTCGCCTTCAGCCAGGCGGTGAGCATCCGTGGCCGCCCGCCACTCGCCACGTCCTCGAGCGTCCAGCTCCTGGCGAGCCGGGCACCGATCCGGCCGGCGAACGAGTCGGCGTCGGAATAGCGAACCAGCGCAACGCCGTCGCTGGCCTTCCCGCTCAAGATCGTCTGGTAGACGAGCTGCGCCTGCGGCTCGATGATCCAGCCCTGGCCGAGCGCGATCGGATAGCCGCCTTCCAGCGAGGCCGCGAAGCCGAACGCGTCGCGGTTGAGCTCGAAGCCGCGCCTCGAATCGGCCTTGGCGTCATACCAGGTGCCCTGGACGACGCCGTCGAGATACCAGCCCGCGGCGCCGAAATGCGTCCAGTAGGCACCGAGCGAGGTGGCGTCGATCGTGTTGCGCCCGGCCCTGATGCCGTTGAAATGCCTGACGTCGCCCTCGATCCGGCCGACCGCGCCATAGATGCCGGCATGGTCGCGCGAGCCGTCGGCATTGTAGCTGCGGTAGAGATCGAGCCCGGCCTGGAAGGCATAGAGGTCGTAGTCGAAGCTCGGGCCGTTGCGCAGGATGCCGTAAGGCCCGCTCTGATGCTCGCCGTGCCAGCCGATGATCCGGGCCCAGCCCGCTGAGGCATAGGAGCGTCCGGGCGCGATCGCGCTCGCCGGCAGTTGCACGACCGTGGTGCAGCGAAAGTTCTTCTCAGGGTTCTTGCACCAGATCGTGCGTTCCTCGGTCACCGGCGCGGCCTCCAGCGGCCTGAGCTCGCCGACCCGCTCATGCAGGCTGTCGAGCAGGGTCCGGCCATAGATCAGCTCCATCGCCGGCAGCGCCGCATAGAGCGAGGCCTCCTGGCGATAGCTCGGGATCACCACGGGGGTCGGTCGGGGCGTCGGCGGTGTCGGCGTCGGCCCCGGCTCTGGCGGGGTCGGCGGCACCGGCGGGTCGGGTGTCGGAGCAATATGTGAGCGCAGATACCAGTTTTGCGGCCCCGATGTGTCCACGCTGCCGCGGAAGAGGAAATACTCATAGGGGCCGGCGACCACTGGCCGACCCAGCGTGAAGGTACCGGGCACCGTGGCGCCGCCATTGACCGCGTCCACCACCAGGATGCCGTTGCCTGTGGTGAGGTCGCCAGGCCCCGTCGTATTGGCGATCAGCAGCGGCGAACGCCCGGATGCCAGGCCGCCATCGATGATCAGGCGGTCGGACGGCGATGCGTCGGCTCCGAGAAAGGTGTTCAGGCCGATGCGGCCATCGATGCCGAGATAGGTCACCACCGTCAGCGTCTTGTAGCTGGCGAGCAGCGTCGGGTCGCCCGTCGGCGGGGTGTACTGGATCAGGCTGGGATCGTTGACCAGGTTCGTGAGGTTCGAATTGCCTGTCATGATCCAGGTGCTGTCGACCAGCGTCACATTCGAGACGCTGCCCGGCGCTGTGAAGGCCGAGCCGGTGACGGTCGAGTTGGTCAGCGTCACATTGGCGAGGCCCGGCACCACCGGCAGGCCGGGCGGAGCCCCGATGGGCGGAAGCGCCGTCGGCGGCGGAAGATCGATGTCAGGCAGGTCGGGCACGCCGGTCAGCGGCGGCGACTGGATCAGCGGCGGGAAATCGACGCTCTGACCGACACGCAGCCACTCCCCGCTTCCGCCTGCTGTCGAGTTCGTCAGCGAGACATTGCCGTTCCCCGCGATACCTATCGTCGGACCGCTGAGATTGGCGAGCCTGCTATCGGTGAAACGGGCGTTCGACACCGCATCGGGCGCCCCGATGACGAAGAGCGCCGCCGACGACGCACCGGTCGCGGTCACGCTCGCAGCATTGCCGACGATCAGACCGCCCGCTTCGGCGACCGAGCCATGCGCCGCCAGGCCGGACGCGACGACATCCGTCCGGTTCATCGTCACCGAGGTCGGATTGTCGCGCGACAGCGCACCATGCCCGCCATCCCCTTGCGTCCGGACCTGAGAATCGTTGGCGACCACCTGCGCCTCGCCGCGTCCGGTAATCGGCCGGGTGCCGTAGTCGCCGAGCACGGCGCGCAGCCCCACCGCATTGGCTCCGGTGGTGAGGATGACGGCCCTGTTGACCGTCGCGAGCGCCAGCGGCGCGGAGATGTCATTGCGCGACTGAGCTGCGACGGCGTGCGCGAGACTGCCGCTGGTCGTGATCGAAAGATCGCTGGCCGTCAGATTCGCGGCGAACTGCGCGCCCGTCTGCTCGGTCACGGAGAAAAGGCCGATGCCGCTGGTGCCGGAGGTCGTGACCCGGCCCTGGGAGAAGGTCAGAACGCCGCCATCGTCGGCAACCAAACCCATCGCAAGCAGGCCGGAGGTCGTCACCGTCGTCCCGGTCGCGGTGAGGATGCCGTTGGGGTTGCGTGCGGCGAGAGCGTGCGGACGGGCTCCCGACCGGACCTCGCCCCCGGTGGTGGTGATCACGGCGTCGGTGAGATTGATCGTGCCGTCGAGGTCGGCGATGACGCCCATCGCGTTGTCGTTGCCGGAGGTCGTCACCCTGACATTGGTCGCAGTGACGCTGCCGCCGCCGGAGGCCGCGATGCCGGGGCTGTCGCGGCCATCCGTGGTCGAGGAGCCGCCCGTCATGGTGGCGGTCGCGTTGGAATTCACGCGCAGGCCATAGCCGATCAGGGCGGGACCGCTGACGCCCTGTATCGCCGTATTCGTCAGCGTGACCGCGGAGCCGGCATCCTGGACGAGGACCGAGGTTGGTCCGGCCGAAGACAGCGTGCCGCCGCTGACATTCGCCTGGCCCCCGTCGGCAACGAACAGCGCATTGGCGCGATTGCCTGCCGCAGAAACGCCGGTATCCGTGACCGTCGCTGTGGATCCGGCGCCCTGGACCGATATGCCGGTGCCCCGCTGCCCGGTCGTCGTGATCGTGCTGCCGGTGAGGCTGAGTTGTCCGCCGCTGAGCACGCGCGCGCCCGCAGCGGGATCGGTATCGGCGGCGGAGGTGCCGCTCGCGGTGATCGTCGCGCCGGTCAGGGAGATCGCACCGCCATTCTCGATGCGGACCGGGCTCGAGAAATTGCCCGTCGTGCCCAGCGTCAGGTTCGTGCCGGTGATCCGGCTGCCCGCTTCGGTCGCGAACAGGGCATGCCCTCCGGCGATCACCGCCGTGCCGACACCGGTCGTCGAGATCGATATGCCGTCGAGAAGGATGCTGCCGCCATTCTGGGCGAAGGCGCCGAAGGAGGCTCGGGAACGCGTCGCGATCGTCCCGCCCGTGACGTTTATGCTGCTTCCGACACCATCCGAAACGAGCGCGTGATTGTTCAGTCCGCCGGCCGCCCCCAGCATCGTGACATTGGTGTTCACGAGGGTGACCGCGCCACCGGACACGGCGCTCACGCCGATCAGATTATTGGCGACGGTCGTTCCGTTCGCGGGGCCGAGTGTGACGCTCGACCCGGTGGCGCTGACGGAGCTGCCCGTCCCTGTCGCCTGGAGGCCGATCTGTCCGGCCGCCGTCGCGGTCGTGATCGCGGTCGTCGCGAGCGTGCTGCCATTGAACAGAATCGAGGCGGTGTTCTGGGCGCGCGCTCCGGTCGTCGTCGCGGCAGCGAGATTCGTGGTGATGCCGTTGCCGGTGATCAGCCCGCCCGCTCCGGTGGCGCTGAGGCCGATCGCGTTCGCGGGCGTGACGGTCACCACCGTCCCCGGCGTCACCGTGCATTGCGAGCCATTGACGACGATCGGGGAAGGACAGACCTGCGAGCGTGCAGGACCGCTCAAATACAATGACACTGAGAGAGCCGAGACTGCGTACAGAGGCCAGCGAACCATCGGACGCTCCATTTCCGGAGCCTTCCGCTCGGGGACGCTACTGCTCCCGCGAGACCGTTCCCGGCGGTCGTCGCGACGATACCCTTCTGGGTTCTCAGGGAGGGAGCAATGTCCCGGACCAGAAAGGCCCACTCAGAATCAAGGCAAGTGCCGACGAGGATGAGCCCGGCTGCGGTGCATGACAAGTTAAGGCCCGGAAATCGCGAACCGATTTCCGGGCTGATCTCATGATAGCGTAACCGCGCGGTGCCGCCAGGCTCGCCCAGTTTACCAAAGGCGATCTCGCCTCACGTCATTCGGGCGGGGCCGCGCTCTGGACCGAAAGTGGCACGACCGCGCCCGCCTACAGATCCTGAGCCGTGACCTCCCGGCGCGGCCCGCCGCGTATCGAGCTGATGATCGTCCAGCCGATGATGCCGATGGTGATCGCGGCCAGCACGGCGGCGATCGGCCGGTCGACGAGGCCGAGCAGGCTGCCGTCGGACTTGATCATCGAGTTGATGAAGTACTCCTCCAGCAGGGGGCCGAGCACCACGCCGAGGATCACCGGCGCGACCGGGAAGCCGTTCTCCTCCAGCACGAAGGCGAGCACGCCGAAGGCCAGCATGAGGCCGACATCGAACAGCGAGTTGTTGATCGCGTAGGAGCCGACGATGGCGAATAGCAGGATGATCGGCATCAGCACCTTGCGCGGCACCGTCAGCACCTTGGAGGCGACTTTGATGATCGCCCAGCCGAGCGGCAGCATCAGCAGGTTGGCGATGACGAAGACGAGGAAGAGCGCATAGACGTTCTGCGGGTTGCTGACGAAGATCGTCGGTCCCGGCGCCATGTTCTTCATCATCAGCACGCCGATGGCGATGGCGGTGATCGAGTCGCCGGGGATGCCGAAGACCAGCGCCGGAATCCAGGCGCCTGCGAGCGAGGAATTGTTCGAGGCGCCGGCCTCGATCAGCCCCTCCGGATGGCCGGTGCCGAACTTCTCCGGCTCCTTCGAGAAGCGCTTGCTCATCGCGTACGACATCCAGGCCGCCATGTCGGCGCCGCTGCCCGGCTGGATGCCGACCACCGTGCCGAGCGCGCTGCCGCGCAGCAGTTGCACCGGGTACTGCTTGGTGAGGCGCCACATATTGGCGAAGATCGGCCCGATCTTCTTGATCTTGATCTGCGGCGCGTTGCCCCCGGAGATCATGTGCCGCATCACCTCCGAGCAGGCGAACATGCCGACCATCATCGGAATCAGCGAGACGCCGCCGAGCATCTCGGTGGAATCGAAGGTGAAGCGCGGCTGGCCGGCCGGATTGTTCATCCCGACCATCGCGATCATCAGTCCGAGCAGCAGCGCGATGCAGGCCTTGAGCGGCGTCGAGGAGCCGATGAAGACGGCGCCGCCGAGCCCGAGCATCACGATCCAGAAGAACTCGACGGAGCCGAAGCCGAGCGCGAAATCGGCGATCGCCGGCGAAGCGGCCATCATCACCGCCGTGCCAAAGAGGCCGCCGAGCACCGAGAACCAGAGCCCGATGCCGAGCGCGAGCTCCGGCTCGCCGCGCTGCGTCATCCGATAAGAATCCTCGACATAGGCGGCCGAGGCGGGTGTGCCGGGAATGCGCAGCAGACAGCCGGGAATGTCGCCGGAGAAGATCGCCATCGTCGAGGTGGTGACGATGGCGGCGATCGCCGGCACCGGCGGCATGAAGAAGGTCAGCGGCACCAGGAGCGCCGTCGCCATCGTCGCCGAAAGCCCGGGAATGCAGCCGACGACGAGACCGTAAATGGCCGAGGCGACGATGACGGCGAGCACATAGGGATCGAGCACCATCCCCAGCGCTGTTACATAGGCATCGAGCATGATCTCACCAGCGCACGGGTTCGAGCGGTCCCCAGGGCAGTTGCACCCCGAGGCCGAGATAGAAGATCGAGTGCATCACCAGCGCGGCGCCGAGCGCCAGCGGCAGCGCCAGCCGGGGCCGGACGCCGCCGGCCAGGAACAGCGTGGCCAGGATCACCGCCGCGGTGATCAGGAAGCCGAGCGCCTCCGAAGCCAGCACATAAAAGAGCACCGCGCCCGGCACGAGCAGGAGCCGGGCGAGCGCGGCCGGGCTGCGCGTCCAGTCGGCGAGCGCCAGCGCCGGGCCGCGTTCGGATGCGCGCGCGCCCTGCCAGGCGAGCAGCACCGCGCAGAGCGCGAGCAGCCCGGCGAGGATGAGCGGGAAGGCAGAGGGGCCGAGCGGCTGCTGCGACGGATTGGGCAGGCTCCAGGCGCCGGCAGCATAGAGGCCGGCGACGACCAGGAAGAACAGCCCGGCGACGAGTTCGTTGACTTTCATGCGCGGCTTGACCCTGGAAGCGGGCGGAGCGCCATGGGCTGGCGCTCCGCGGAAGGTTGAGGGCGGAGAACCCGCTGCTACTGGCGCAGGCGCAGGCCGAGCGCGCCCATGATCTCGCCGTTGTTCTTGTGCTGCGTGGCGAGGAACTCGCCGAAGGCCGGGCCCTTGGCGAAGGCATGGCCGAAGCCGCGCTCGGCCAGGAACTTCTTGTACTCCTCGGAATTCGCGACCTTGGCGGCCGCCTCGATCAGCTTGGCGGTGACGTCCGCCGGCAGGCCGGCGGGAGCCGCGAGCCCGCGCCAGGTGCCGCCCTCATAGTCCTTGCCGATCGCGTCCTTGACGGTCGGGACCGCCGGGAAGGCGCCGATCTTCTCCTTCGACATCACCGCGAGCGACTTGACCCGCCCGGCATCGAACATCGGCTTGCCTTCCGGCAGCGAGGACGGGACGATCTGCACGCCGCCGGAGGCCAGCTCCTGGAAGCCCGGCGCCGCGCCCTGGCTCGGCACGACCACGACCGCCTTGGGGTCGATACCCTCGAGCTGGAGCAGGCCGGCGAAGGCGAGGTGATAGGCGGCGCCCGCCGCCATGCCGGAGAGCTTGTACTTGCCGGCCGGCTGCTTCTTGATGTCGTCGAGCGCAGCGCGCAGATCGGCCCAGGGCGAGTTGGCCGCGACGTTGAAGGCGGCGGAATCGAAGTTCACCAGCGCGATCGGCGTCAGCTTCTCATAGGTGAAGGGCGCGGTGTTCGACCAGTAGAAAGTCGTGACCTCGGCCGTGGCGAGGCCGATCGTGTAGCCGTCCGGCTTGGCGTTGACCATTTCGGTGTGGCCGACGACGCCGCCGCCGCCGGTGCGGTTGACGACGTTGACGGGCTTGCCCAGCTCCTTCTCGAGACCGGCGGCGACCATGCGCGCGACCGCGTCGGTGCCGCCGCCCGCGGCCCAGGGCACGACCAGCGTGATCGGGCGCTCGGGCCAGGCCGCGCTCGCCGAGAAGCTCGTGGCAGCGAAGGCTGCCGCCATCATCACGCTCTTCAGTTTCATGTCGTTCTCCCTAGGGTTTGTCGTTGTCGGTTCGCGCCGCCTTCAGGCTGCCGGAGAGAAGGTGCTGCTGGGTGTAGCCGAGCAGATGCTCCATCGCCCGGCGCGCCCGCTCGGGGTCGCGAGCGGAAATCGCCTGCGCCACGGCGGCGTGATTGGGCAGGTTGCCGCTGAAAACGCCGACCGTAATGTCGAAGAGCGCGCTCAGGATGGTGTCGATCACGCCGCGAAAACTGCGCAGGATTGGGTTGTGGGTCGCGTCGATGATGGCGAGATGGAAGGCCTTGTCGGCGGCGATTGCGGCCGCCGGATCGTCCTGCCCGCGCTCCATCGCGGCGAGAGCTGCCTCGATCCGCGCGCAATCTTCTGCCGTCGCACGCTCGGCGGCGAGGGCCGCCGCAGCCGGCTCGATGATGGCGCGCGTCTCGTCGAGCGCCAGCAGGATCTCGTCACCGAGCCCGTCGCCGCCGCGCAGCCAGGTGAGTACGTCGCGGTCGAGCATCGACCAGTCATGGGCCGGACGGACATGGGTGCCGTGGCGCGGCCGGACGCTGACGAGCCCCTTGGCGGCCAGCATCTTCACGGCTTCGCGGACGACGCCGCGGCCGGCCTGGTAGCGCGCCTCGAGCTCGTGCTCGGGCGGCAGCGCCTCGCCGGGAGCGACCTCGCCGCGCACGATCGCCGCGCCGAGATGGGCGACGATCGCACCGATCTTGCCGGGCTTGGCGCCGCGCCGCATTCCGCCTCCCTGACTTCGCCTTGTTGGCTTCGTGCCAGTTCCTTCGCACAGCGCCGGACTACTCGCAACCATTCATCCGATGTTTAACATCCGATCTTTGTGCCTTCCCGTGCGAGTGCGGCGCCGGCGCGTCCTTTTCGGAGCCCGCAGGTGACCCGGCCACCGACCCCGCTAAAAAGGAAACGGGTCCCTGTCGAAATCGACCGCCGCCGAACGACAAGTTGCGTCGATGCACAGGAAGAGGAGTTCCAACATGCGTTACGCTTGCCTGATCTATTACGATCCCAAGACCCTGTTCGGCGGCGGCGCCGAGGCCAATGCGGTGCTCGCCGAATGCGCGAACTACGACGTCAAGCTGACCGAGACCGGCCATTTCGTCGCCGGCGAGGCGCTTGAGATGCCGGACACCGCAATGACCGTGCAGATGCGCGACGGCAAGATGTCGGCGACCGACGGCCCGTTCATGGAGACCCGCGAGATGCTCGGAGGCATCGTCCTGATCGACGCGGCCGACCTCAACGAGGCCGTTCGCCTCGCCTCCGGCCACCCGATCGCGCGCATCGGCTCCATCGAGGTCCGCCCGGTCGTCGATTTCAGCACACCACCGCCGCAGCTGTGAGCACGAACGCAGCACGCGCCGCCATCGAGGCCGCCTATCGCGGCGAGCGGCGGCGCGTGCTCGCGACGCTGATCCGCCTGCTCGGCGGCTTCGAGGCGGCGGAGGAAGCGCTTCACGAAGCCTTCGCGGCCGCCGCCGAGCGCTGGCCGCGCGAAGGCGTGCCGGCCAATCCCTATGCCTGGCTGGTCTCGGCCGGCCGCTTCCGGACGATCGATCGCTGGCGCCGCCAGGCGCGGCTGGCGGCAGCGACCACAGAGCTTACGGCGCTGGCCGACCCCGCTGCCGAGCCGGCCCTGCCCGAGGAGATGCAGGACGACGAATTGCGGCTGGTCTTCACCTGCTGCCATCCGGCCCTGCCGCCGGACGCGCAGATCGCCCTCACCCTGCGCGAGGTCGCAGGGCTGACGACGGAGGAGATTGCCCGCGCCTATCTCACCCGCCCGCCCGTCATCGGCCAGCGCATCGTCCGGGCCAAGGCGAGGATCCGTGACGAGGCCCTGCCCTATGAAGTTCCCGGTCGCACCGAATTGCCGGCCCGCCTGCAAAGCGTGCTGCGGGTGGTCTATCTCGTCTTCAACGAGGGCTATTCCGCCACCGCCGGCCCGCAGCTGACACGGCAGGACCTCTGCGCCGAGACGATCAGGCCCGGCCGCCTGCCCGCGGGCCGGTCCCCT
>QFCS01000464.1_pt1 | contig 11767 bp, 17 predicted proteins | sample 3576561 | NCBI WGS metagenome assembly QFCS01 | reverse complement strand
TGGAACAGCAACTGCCCTCCCGAGCGTGCGAACGGCAGATAACCGAGCTCGTCGAGCACGATCAGGTCGAGCCGCGACAGCTGCGCCGCCAGGGTCCCGCCCTTGCCGATCCGGGTCTCCTCTTCGAGGCGTGTCACCACCTTTCAATCCTTGAGCTGGTCGAGAAGTGTCGTGATCCTGATCGTGGCGACGGTCGAAAAGGCGTCCGATATGGCATAGGGAAGCAGGATGCGTTCTCCGACCTTGATGGCGCCGCACGAATAGACGACGTTCGGGACATAGCCATGGCGCTCTGCGGTCGCGGGCTGGACGAGCGGTACGCGCGAGCGCCCGAGCACGCGCGAGGGATCGTCCTTGTCGAGCAGAACAGCGCCGATCGAATAATGGCGCACCGGGCCGACGCCATGGGTGAAGAGCAGCCAGCCTTCGTCGAGTTCGATGGGCGAGCCGCAATTACCGATCTGGACGAACTCCCAGGGATATTCCGGTTTCACGATCACCTCGCCGAGACCCCATTCGTGGAGGTCGTTCGACAGGATGAGGTGCAGGCTCTCATTGTCGTGGCGCGCGATCATCGCATAGCGCCCGCCGATCTTTCGCGGAAAAAGCGCCATCCCCTTGTTGTGCGCCGCGGCGCCCTTGAGCGGTGCCAGATGGAATGTCACGAAGTCCCGGGTTTCGAGCAGCTCCGACCTTATGCCGCTTCCGCTGTAGGCGGTGAAGGTCGCATAATAGCTGGTCTGGCCTTCGTCGTGGAAGGCAACGAAGCGGGCATCCTCGATCCCGTTTGCCTGCATCTCGGTGACAGGGAAGATCACCCGCTCGGCGATGTCGCTGGCGGGATCGAAGCCGAGTTCCAGACGATCGCCGACACGGGCGGTCACGACGGGCGTCGCGGCGAGCCGCGCGGGCGGGTCGATGGTAACGGTTCCGTCGGCGGCCAATATTCCCGACCGGAACGTCAAGGAGGAGATGTGGCCTTCGCCGACGGCGCGCAGGCTGAGAATGAAGCGGCGGCATCCTGCGGCGACGCCCGACTGGTCGGGGTGCGGCACGATGCTCGGATTGAACAGCGCCGCCGCTTCGAAGCTGTACTCATGAAGGAAGTAAGCGCCGACGAGCTGACGCTGCGCCTGCGAGAAACTCGCGTGAGCGGCAAACGCATCCTCCATTTCCGCGGCGCGCCGTTCGAAGATTGCGGGGAGGTTGCGGTGCCGGTCGTCGAAGTTGCGCAGCGTTTCGGCAAGCAGCGCGTCGGTCTCGTCCGGGGTCATCGCGAGGACGCGGTCGACGATGTGATTGGCGCGGGTCTTGTCGACGGGATTCAGGTCTCGGGGTTCGACCGCCGGCCGGAACGGGCGGACGACGACGCGCGACGGGTCGGGCCGCAAGTGAAGCGCCTGCCGGTTGAAGAAGGGCGCGGATGGCGGAGCCCCATCAGGCATTGGTGGCTTCGTGTGTGGATGGGCTCGGCTGTGACGGCGCCCGCCGGTTCGCCGCTCGCAGGCGCTGCATGTCGGCCAGCGCGAGCAGGAAGGACAGCACCGATTCCGCGCCCCGGTTCTCGTTCGCGCGGTCCGGGTGGAGGCCGTCGCGGCAACTGCCCGTCGCGAGGTCGGCCAGCTTGATGCCGAGATCGTTCGCGCCAAGAAACCATGCGAAGGCGCGCTCGGCTTCCGCACGCCACGAAGAGTCCGGATCGACGCCTTTCGCCGCGATACAGGCCGCGATCGTCGCGCAGGCCTCCAGCGGCTGTTGATCGAACGGTTCGGGACTATTGCGCGAGGCCATCAGGAATCCATGCGAGCCTACGGGCCGGAAATGTCCTCCGGGCGCCGTCTGCATCGTCACCAGCCAGCGCAGACTTCGCAGCCCTGCCTCGATCATGGTCGCCGAGCGCGCTGCGGCGCCCGTGACGATCAGCGCCTGCGGCAGCCGGGCGTTGTCATAGCTGAGGCCATTCTCGAACCATGTCCATTCGGAACCTTCCTGTTCGCTCAGCAGCCTTTCGAGGCGACCCGCGAGCTCGGCGCGCAGGCGCGCGGCGGCATAATCTTCGGCATAAACCGCGCAATAGGACGCGAGGCCGAGCAAGGTGAACGCCCAGGACCGCGGTGAGGTGAAGGCCTCGACGTCGGCCAGCGCCTCGCTGAACAGCTCTTTTGCCCAGCGCGCATGGCCAAGGGAGCAGGCCCGCGCACTATAGGCGCCCAGCGCCCAGAGCGTCCGCCCGTGGCTGTCCTCCGAGCCGGCATCTTCGAGCCATCGCCGGTCGAAGCCCATGAAATTGCGAAAACGCCGATTGTCCGGATTCCAGCCGTGCTGGATGAAGGCCGCGAATGTGGATGACAGCCGACGCGCCAGCGCCGCATCGGGGCCGCCGGCGAGACCGCAGCACAGGAGCAGCGCTCGTGCATTGTCGTCGATGCAATATCCATGACTGCGGTCGGCGATTGCGTGAACGGCATGCTGGAATATTCCCGTGTCGTCGGACATCGCGGCGAGATGGTCGAGCGACATCGGTGGGAGGCCGGGTTGGACGTTCGTCCGCAGGCGGACTGGCCCGGGTCCGAGCATCCCCGCCCGGCCGCCGGACGCGAGCCTGCGCTCACGGCAAGCCTTGCGAAAACTCGCGGCATAGCGCCGCGCCGAATTGGCCCAGATCATGGGGCGGCTCGCCGCATAGGCCTTGCGCCCCATCGCCAGGCGTTCGGTGTCGTTGCCCAGCAGATCGGAAATCGCCGGGCCGAAGCCCGCCGGATTGTCGAACGGGATCAGGACGCCCGACCCGTCGGCGAGCAACTCGGCGGCGTGCCAATAGGGCGTGGAAACGACCGGACGCCCCAGACCGTGCGAATAGGCGAGCGTTCCCGACGTCATTTGTGCCGCCGACAGATAGGGTGTCGCGTAGACATCGCACATCGCGATATGATCGAGCAGTTCGGGGCGGTCGACGAAACGGTTGATGAACGCGACATGGTCATCGAGGCCAAGCTCGCGTACCCGCGCCGTCAGCGTGTCGCGATAACGCTCGCCCTCACGGGCCAGCAAGGCGGGGTGGGTGGCGCCCATCACCACATAGAGGACATCGGGCGTGCGCCGGACAATCTCGGGCATGGCCTCGATTATCGTCTCGATGCCCTTGTTCGGGCTCATCAGCCCGAATGTCAGAATCACCTTGCGATCGGTAAACCCCAACCGCTCCTTGGCGGCGCGCGTCGAGGCGAGCGGAACATCGGGAATGCCGTGCGCGATGATGTCAATCTTCCCCGGATCGGCGCCGTAGACATCGATCAGCATGTCGCGGGCCTTGTCGGCCATGACAACCACCCGCGCCGATGCGGTAACGATATCCTTCATGACGCGGCGCTGCGCCGTGGTCGGCCGATCGAGAACCGTGTGCAAGGTGGTGACGAGCGGCGCATCGAGCCTCGCTACGAGGCCGAGAATCAGCGCGCCTGCCTCGCCGCCGAAGATGCCGAACTCATGCTGGAGGCAGACGAGATCGAACGCCTCGCGATTGATGAAATCGGCGGCGGCGCGATAGTCGGCCACCTGGTCCTGCCGGATTGTCTTGCGGACGGCTGGCGGAAATTCGTGGTCGCCGCCCGGCTCGATCATCGCGACAATGGCCGTATCCGCAACCTCGCCGAGCGCACCGACCGCGAGTTCGAGGTCGGTCGTGAAGGTGGCTATACCGCAGCGGCGCGGGAGGGCATTGCCGACGAACGCGATCCGCAGCGCCGGCGTGTGCAGGCCATCTCAGTGCTTGCCTTTCGGCTTGGCGGTCATTTCCACCGCAGACGCCTCTTGGGCGGCAAGGGCAGTGAGTGCTTTGGGTTTTGCTGCCTTGGGCTTGCGGATCTCGCGATTGCTGCGCTTTTGCGATTTTGCCATGTCAGACGTCCTTCCGTTCGATCATCCGATACGAGAGTTCGTCCGAACGCCGCGGGCGGGCCGAAGCGATCGCTCCGCTCCGGACATTCGGAGAAAGATAGGGACGGTGACGGTAGGGGAAGGATTTGAAGCACTGACCGAGGCTTTCGATCTTGCGCCGATATCGCATGACCTCCGAGGGTTTTGTCGCGGCGGAATAGCGCATCAGCGCGATCTGTTCGTCTTCGAGTAGCTGGTTGAGGCACATGGTGCGCGCTCCTGCATCAAGCGAGAGCACAATTTTTGTCCCTCTGTCACATGGAGCTTGTTCAAAATTCAGGTGATGAGGGCCTTATACCACGGATCGCGCAAACCACCCCACGAATTCGGGGCAATTCGAATGCCTATATGTTTATCATTGCGGCCAACACTTCCCGGGCAGAGCGACACCAACCTGACGGCAATGACTATGATCTGTTGATTTTGGAGGATTTGCGCGCGGTTGCGAACGCAGTCGGCCGCACGCCTCGCCGGGGGCAATCGACCGCATTCGTATCGAGCCCGTTCGCTATTGGCTTGTCGTTTCCGCAGCGTTGCGCCGCGCGCGATCAATTCATTAGTCCTGCCTGGGCGGCCTGCCTATGTCATGGAGCGTATGAAGGCGCTCGCCGACGATTTGCCAGATATGGGCGGCCCCGCGATCGCCAAGGCGAACCGCCCCGGCTTCCTCGTCGACGGCAAATTGTTCCGAAGCATTGCCGTAGCGATTTTCCGCGTCGAGCATCGCCCTTGAAATGACCTGTTCGCGATCAGGCGCATCGGCTTGTTCGCTCAAGCTGCGCTCCCGAATCCGCTGGCGGAGGAGTTCGGCGCGTTCATCATGGATGTTGACGTTTCGCCAAGTCTCCAAGGGCAATTGCCCGGTATGGCCGTGCGCGATGTCCTTGTCCGTCGATGGCCATGCAGAGCCGGGATTGACGGCGCTGCTGCTCCCACCGTCGTCCATCGATATATTGTCGGCAAGCGCTGCGAGCGCCATTCCATCGTATCCGAGCGACCGATAGATATCGCGGCCGATGACCCAGCGCGCTTCTTCTATCTCGGCCAGTCGATCGACTATATCTTCGAGTGCGGAGGCGCTGCGTTCCTGGGGCGTCATGCTGAGCGCCTTATGAATGAGAAGCTCGGCAATGAATGTGTCGCCGAGGAAATCCGCATATCCGGTAGCCTGCTCCGAGGTTGTCGGGTCGGCTTTGAGGCGGGCGGAACCGGGCCGCCTTTTGTCGGCAGGCCCGTCGTCGAGACCGCGCCGGTCGCGATATTCGGCGATCCACCTGGCATAAGAGTCGGACAGATCGAAGCTGGACGGAGGATGTCCGTCGCGCCGCGCCCGGCTTACGGCAATCAAGACCATCTGATGATGATAGAGAAGTTGATCGAAATCCATATTCCGTCTCCCGCGTGCGGGAGCGCGAAAGTCTCTCGGTCGCCAACATGCAAAAATGAGGCTGACGATACCCCGTAGGTGGTGCGAACAACCGCTCTTTACAAGGCCAGATGGTCATGCTGACCCGTTTCGCAGCGAACCACCGCGGTATCGTTGCGATCCCCAAGTCTGTGCGCCAGGAACGCATGGTCGAGAATTTCGCGATCCTCGACTTCCAGCTCGACGACGAGGATCTCGCCAGGATCGCGACCCTCGATCGGAAGGCCAGCAGCTTCTTCGATCACCGCGACCCGGCGAAGGTGAGGTGGCTCGGTACCCGCAAGCTTTAAGTCGATGAAAGGCTTCGCGCCGTCCCGGCGCGACGCAAATGCCGCACATGATCGAGAAGGCTGCCGCGACGGCGGTTCAACTTATGCCTGCCGAGACGGCCGAGCTTAGCCAAAGCCGAACAACCGCGGCGCGACGGCATTCCAGATGTCACTGCGTGCGATCCGCGACTCGGTCGTGTGGAACGGAATCAGGATCAGCGCAGCCCGGAGCGGTACCGGATGAATCGGTTCCACCCAAGTCCCCCAAGATCTGAATCATAGGACCCTCTCCCGGAAAATCGCCGAAAATCGACTGGCTTGTCGGCTGTGGTCTTGGCTGTGAAGCGACGGGGTGCCACCGGCCAAACATTTGGTCAGCCGTTCGAAGCGCGCCGGATTTTGGATTCCCGCAAGGCCGGCGATATATTCGGGAGATAATTGGAGTCGCACCTATGGGAACGAAGGCCACTCGCGACCTGTGGGGCCAAGCCCTCGCCATCGAAAATCAGTTTGGTGATCGTGGGCCCGAGGTTCTCGCACGGCGTATCGACCGGCTGCGCGATGCTGGTGAAATCGAGGACGCGGAATTCTGGTCGCAGGTCGCCGGATGCCTGACCGATCTGCATGCGATTCGCCTTCTGGGCGCTTGCGCCGTCAATATGGACGGGCCGTGCGGCCAGCGCCAAAGTGCACACACGCCATGCAATTCGGCCTCGCCGGATACACCCGCGGAACGCGTGCAATTGAACTCAGTCGATCAGTTTCAGAGTGATTAGCTCGACCCTGTCTCTTCGACGGGTTCAATATCGGCTATCAAAGCACCCAGGCTGAATTTTGGCGCCGCCCGGCTGACGGCTGCAAGCCGCTGTCGATCCGCAGCATTGCGAGCCGGCAAGCACGGGGCCGAACCCCCTCTCTTGTAAATGAGAAGCCGCTACCCCATCTCCATGAGATCGTCGGCGTCCTTTCGCGTGCCGGAGACTGAGAGACCATCGCGCTCCCGCTGAACGGGAGGTGGACGTGGATCTCAATCAACTCCTTTATCATCACCAGATGGCGCTGATCGCAGCGAACCGCGCCCACCGCGATGGGCGGCCCCACGCCAATTTCGATCTTCCGCGCTATTATGCGAAGCGGATCGGCGAGTATCGCGCGCGGCGCGGCCTCGGCGTCGGTCCGGCCCTCATGGCCGATCGAGACGGCGGCCCGCGCGCGGATCCTCCGACCTCGGCACAGGGCGACGACTATCCGGCTTTTCTTGGCGACACGCTGGTTGCCGAACTTCTCGTCAACAAGGCGCTGGCCATGACCGAGGCCGAGCGAGCGTCATGCGCGCTGGGCGGCATAGCCGAGCGCTTGACCGATCTCCACGAAGAGCTGTGGGCCATCGGACACGATATCTACCAGGCCCTCGATCTCGACGAGGAAAAACTCGCGAAGTTGGCTGCCGACCTGCCTCCGCCCGCCCCCGACGAACGGCAGGCCGTGCATCTGCGGCCTTTCCGCCCGCAGTCGGACGAGGGCATCGTCCATAGCTATGTCGACCAGTTCAGCGTGGGAAGCTTTCGCTATACCAATATCGAGGATGCCCGCGCAGCGCTGTGTCGTCAGCGCGAGGGCGCTGCGAATTCCGGGAGGCAAGCCAATGATGCCTGACCGCAAGGAGATGCCGGCGGCGCGCGCGCGGACCAATCCGTTCAGGCGGCGCCGGCCTTTCGTGCCGCTTCCGCCGCAAGAGGCGAAGCGTCAGGGCGCGATCAGCGCGCTCGCTTTCCAGTTGCTCGGCGGGCGCGATCCCGCGCTGACCTTCCTGAATGGCGAAAGCGCCGAATTGCGCGGCCGCCCGATCGCAATCGCCACCCTGAGCGATACGGGCTACGCCCTCGTCGAGCGGGAAATCCGCTCGCGCGCGGCCGAGACCGGTGAGCGCCATGTCAGATGATCCGGAAGCCGCGCGGCATATCACGCGCACATGGTTCGAGTGGGAAATCGACGGACTGGCACGCAAAGTCATTCTTGTCGTCGAAACCGATCTGGCCATGCAGCCCGACGAGCAGGACTATGACGCGCTTACTCTCGACATGCTGCGTACGGAAGCGATCGCCCGGTCGCGGGCGTCGCCCGGCGCGATCGATCGCATTCGCATCGTGCCCGTTCGCTACTAGTGGCCATGACACAGGGATGGAGCATCCGGCATGGCCGATTATGAAATCACCGGCATCCGGCAAGGCGGCATCGACGGACGGACGCATCATATCGAGGCGGTAAAAGTCGGCGAAAGCCTGTTCCTCGTCGATCAGATCATCGACTGGACGAAGGACGAGGTTCATCGCTTCTGGATATGGTTCCAGGAAGAGAGGATCGATATCGTGGCGCTACAGCACGGCTCGTCGCGGCGTTTTTATCTCACCGTCGACGGTGGCGGTTTCCCGCCGGCTGCTTTGCTGTCGCTCCCGCGCGTTTGATAGCGCGCGGGATTTGGACTTTCTGCTGCATCGGAAATCGTGCGGGCCATCGCGAAGAGACTTCGGACGATCGGGCAAATCTCCATCGCAAAAGGGCCTCGCATCTGCATGCGAAGCCCTTTCATCCTCTGCGCTCGTGACCAAAGGAAGCCCCATTGGCCTTCCCGGGTCGCGAGGAAAGCCTTTGTCATACGACAATAGGCCGATGCTAGGCGATGTCGAGCGCGATCGCGCCCGAGTCGGTCTTTATCACCGCGACGGGCCGCCGCGCATGCGCGCTGCTATATCCGACAAAATCAGGTTCGAGACCGCGTTTTTCGCGAAACTGGTTGATCCGCCGGGCATAATGGTTCGGGAGATCGAAACCGGCGGGCGCTTCGCCGGCGCGGCGTGCCCGGTCGGCAGCGATCACGGCCATTTGATGATGATAGAAGAGCTGGTTCATATCCATGATGGTGTCCTGGTGGGGCCTTTCGTCATGCTGACGGCCGCCGTGCCGGTGATTCAGGTTCGCGCTCGCGGATTCAGGCGAGACATTGGGCACGGACCGCTTCGGCGAGCCGATCCCTGTCAGCGCGGGCCTGTTCGGATTTGAACTGGCGGTTGGCCAGCGCGTGCCACGCGGCGGCCGAACGGAGATTGCGCTCGCGAACCAGTGTCAGGTCCGCCGCGGCGGCGTCGGCCTCGCATCGCTCGGCCTGTTCGCGATAATTGTCGCTGGTTGCTGCCACGGCGCTTTCCTTTCGTTCAATCGATCATGTCGGCGATCAGCCGCTTCAGTTCGCGGCGCGAGAGCGTTGGCGAACGGCGCGGCGTGCGGCCTATAGTGATCGGATTGCCTGCCAGCGGGAGGCCGGCGAGCGCGGGTAGAATGGTGTTGGTCTGAAACATATTGGTCTTCTTGATTCTCAGGTGTCAGCGGCGCTTGCGCGCGCCGCCGGCTGGACCGCCGGGGCCGCGATCGCGGTAGACGATGCGGCCCTTGGTCAGGTCATAGGGCGTCATTTCGACGCGGACGGCGTCGCCGACCACCGAACGGATACGAAAGCGTCGCATCCGTCCGGCGGTATAGGCGATCAGCCGATGGCCATTTTCAAGGATGACGCGGAACCGCCCGTCGGGCAGGATTTCCTCGATCGAGCCCTCGAAGCTGAGGACATCTTCCTTGGCCATTGCCGAAGGGCCGGGTCAGGCCGCTTCGAGATTGACCGCGGAGATCTTGCCGTCGCGGCCGGTTTCCAGTTCGTACGAGACGCGCTGGTCCTTGCCCAGCGACGCCATTCCGGCGCGCTCGACGGCAGTCACATGGACGAAGCTGTCGCCCGAGCCGTCTTCATTCGAGATGAAGCCATAGCCCTTGTCGCTGTTGAAGAATTTGACTTTGCCGATCGGCATGGGTGTTTCCTTTCACGAAAACAGGGTATCCGCCGGCAAAAGCACCGACAGAGCTGGAAGCGTGAGAAGGGAAGAATCGCCCCGGAGCGGGGTATCAAAATTCCGTCGCAGGCGACGTTAGCAACTGTGATATGGGCCATCCTTTTCGAAAAGTCAAGTTTCTGCCTGGATTTTCATTAAATGGCGAGGGCGGTGTTTCCTGTTTTTCTCTTTGAGGACTGGAATTATTCAATCGCAGCTTCTTACGGTCGCGGCCTCTCGTCGCCTTCTCGACCTGCTGGCGGATCTGCGCGATGCGCGTCGATGTCGGCTCTGGTGCCGATATAAGCGTCGTGTGCTCTGCATGAGCTATTGATTGGGACGTCACCAACGCGGCGGGATTGGCTGGATGTATCTATGTCCGTGCCGGGCGGAATAACCACCTTCCAGAGCCGCACAATTCATAGCTTCCTATGTCTTCTGCAATATGCGCCGTTCCAAGAGGCTTGCGAAACCACGGCGGCCATCTGCGATAATAGCGACGGTTAAGGGGCAACGGAACTTCAGCCTGCGGTTCGGTTTAATTCAATCGCGATTGTTAGCGTCTGTCGTGCTTGACCATTCGGCTCTCGGCGCGGCGATCGCTTGCGTCAACAACGCAGTCTGGCCAGTGTCGATATATGTAGACGACATCATCGTGTCCTCGCACGATGTTGCGACGGTTGATCATGCTTTGAGCGAAATACGCGCTGCCGCCGATGCATCCGGCTTCGTTATAAATGATGCCAAGTCCGATGGGCCCGCAGCAGAGATCACCGCTTTCAACATCCATATCGGTAGCAGGCGTATGGAAATTGCTGCTGATCGGATGGTCGAATTTCTCGAAAATATTCGAGGCGGTTCGGACGAACAAGTCGCCGGAATCCTGAATTATGTCGGTAGCGTAAATGAAGGTCAGAGGGAGCTACTTGTAGCTGGGAGGAACTAACCCGAATCTATCGGCTTTCAAATACCGGATACGGGATGGCTATAAGCGCCCTTCGGTCGATCACGGTATCCGCAAAAGGTAGGATGCTCCGGCGGCCAGCCGCTCTGTCGGAACGCTATTCGCCCAAAATGCTGAAAGTGTTGAGGAACCTTCGAAAGTCGCGGCCTCGTCGATCAATTTCCTATTCCGCGCTCCGCGGCGCGGTCTCCTAGCACTAACTGTGCTCGGCCAAATGCCCAAGCATATCGAGTAATACCGTACGGCGTGCGGCATCGTGCTTGACCGGCCGCTGGCGGAGAGCGAAAAGGACGGCGGTGCCCGCATTTCGGCTCGGGCTCATCAGAGGTGGAACGGCCGACATCAGGCGCGATGCAGTCACGCCGATACCTATAGCGAAATCTGATAGCCCTTCGCACTGCGTCGCGGCGCGTCATCACGCGCCATAACCGTCATATGAGATTTCCCCGACCCGGCTGATTTTTGGGACGCCGACGCGATCCCTGCGTCGCCGGGAAAATGTCTTGACGCCTACCAAACTCCTTGTCGGACAGATTTTCGTCGTTTTCGCGATGGTAATCGCAGGCGTCTGGATCGCCACGCAATGGTGTGCGGCACAGCTAGGTTATCAGCCGCAGCTTGGACCGGCATGGTTTGTCCTGTTCGACACGCCGGCCTATCGGCCGTGGGCGTTCCGTGGTGGTATCACTACGAAGCCAACGCTCCGGAGGTTTTCGACAAGGCCGGGATGATCGCCGGAGCGAGCGGCTTTCTCGGCTGCGCTTCCGCCATCGCCGGGTCGCTATGGCGCGCGCGCCAGTCGCGGCATGTCACCACATACGGCTCCGCGCGCTGGGCTACGAACGGCGAGATCGACCGCGCCGGCCTGCTCAGCGCCAGCAGCGTCTTTCTCGGCCGCAAGCGGTGGCGCTATCTTCGCCACGACGGGCCGGAGCATGTCATGGCCTTCGCCCCGACGCGCTCGGGTATGCGTCCGCATATCCGCCGCGGTTAAACTCACTGGCATTGGACGGTCGACGCTCTACGAACTCATCAAGGCCGGCGAGCTTGAAACGGTAAAGGTCGGTCGATCAACCTTCGTCCGATACGCCAGTCTCAAGCGCCTGTTCGAGAAAAGTTAGGTGCCATGAGCGAGCCGCAGGAACGACAGGCATGAGGATCAGCGTGCAATAGGCACCCCCTTCGTGGGGTGATCGGCGTGCAAAAAGACCCCCTTCATCCCGGGTCTATAGTCGGCCGACTGGTTTTGATCAGTTGGCGAGAACGGGATGTTGATCGTGGAGACAGTGGT
>QFCS01002191.1_pt1 | contig 11793 bp, 11 predicted proteins | sample 3576561 | NCBI WGS metagenome assembly QFCS01 | reverse complement strand
CGACCGTCGAACGGCACGGTTCGGACCGAGTAGTCGAATCCCGCTTCTTCGCATGCCCAACGCAGCCGCAGGTCTCGCACGAATCCCCGGGGACCCTCGGGCACCCAATCGTAAGTCCAAATTTCAATCGTGCTCATCGCCGGGAGCTTCCGTGTCCACAAAGTGCCCGGCGGCCACCGGACGGAACGGCAAATCGCGTGCCGGACGTTTCTTGTCGGCCAGGTGGTGATGACCGTCAACGCCATCGGCCACATGCCGGTACAAAGCGAATTCGATTGCACGGTTCAATGACGCATTGGCCACAATCTCTTCGATGAGGGAAAGCGACGGGGCTGGGGCGGATGGCCGGGCCTTCATGCCAGCGACCTGGCGATCCACCAAGTGTGGGCGATCAGTGGAGCTTTGCAGTCGGTTCTCCTGCAACGGAAAGCCCCTGAGGCCATTCTTCCTATTTTGGAGGCAGGTCATGAACGTTGCACGATTGCGAGCCGACACTGACGCGGGCAAAACCGGGGACAAGACGCCGGGGATCGATCCTGCGGCGGCGCCTTTGGGGACCGATGACGAAGCCGCGGGAACGCCTGTTCCGCCGGCTCTTGCCGAGGATGTGCGTCGCTACGAGACCCGCCTCGCCGGTGCTCGGCGCGGTAGTCCGAATGCAGCAGCATCCGCAGACGTCGCCGGGGCGACCGACACCAACATGCGGCCCGCGGGAACGCTTGGTGCCCGTTGGTTCGTGGCCGGGATCGCGTTGGCGCTGGCTGTCGGCGTCGTGTCGGTGTGGCTCGCGGGTGCTTGGCCCTGATGGGACGCTATGATCGCGCCAAGCTTCCTCGATACCCGCACAGGGCCGGTCGTCTCGCAAGCCGTACTACGGCGGCTCGTCGGTCGAAGGACATGCGGCTCCTGCGCCAGCTAGGATCTCATCGGCGATCTGTCCCATCCGCTCTATCTGGTGCGTCTGAGGGCGCGGGAGGGCGGCCTTCTGGGACAACAGCACCGGCGGTCTTTGACTCTCGATCACGCAGCCTGGCAAACGACTTCAATATTGTTGCCGGCCGGATCGAGCACGTCGGCGGCGACCGTCGAACGGCACGGTTCGGACCGAGTAGTCGAATCCCGCTTCTTCGCATGCCCAACGCAGCCGCAGGTCTCGCGCGAATCCCCGGGGCCCCCCGGCACCTCTCGTTCCCGACGGCCGACACCGCCACCACTGAGCTCGTCGGACGCGGTGTTTCACGCGGCCGGCCGGTCGCGCCGGCGTGCCCTGCCTCCGCCCGCTCAACTCGAGCGCGCTGCGCCGGCATTCCGGAGATCCGCTTCGGACAGCACATGTGGAGCTTTGGCTGCATCGTGCCGCAATGTCGGCTCCTCGAGGCGGAACCAGGCGACGTAGAGAGCCGGCAGGAACAGGAGCGTAAGGGCAGTCCCCACGATGATCCCGCCCATCATGGCGTAGGCCATCGGTCCCCAGAAAATCTCGCGGGCGATCGGAATGAGGGCGAGGCTCGCGGCGGCAGCCGTCAGCATGATGGGCCGCATACGATGTTCGGTCGCTTCGAGGACGGCCGTCCAGCCATCCTTGCCCTCGCCGCGCAGTTGCTCGATCTGGATGACCAGGATGACGGAGTTGCGGATCAGGATGCCGATCAGCGCCAGGACACCGAGGATGGCGACGAAGCCGAGGCGTGCTCCGCTCGGAACGAGCGCGCCGACCACGCCGATCAATCCCAGCGGCGCCACGACGACCACCAGGAACAGCCGCTGGAAGCTCTGCAGCTGGATCATCAGGATCGTCGCCATCGCGAGCAGCATCGGGGGAACGATGGCGATGATGGGAGCCTGTCCCTTGGCACTTTCCTCGACCGAGCCCCCGGTGACAATGCGGTGGCCGGCCGGCAGCGAGCGGCTGATCGCGGCGATATCAGGAGCAAGTTGCTCGACGACCGTCGCCGGCTGAGCGTTCGTGGCGGTTGCAGCCTTCACGGTGATCGTGGGCAAGCGGCCACGCCGCCAGATCGCGGGTTGCTCCGACTCGTAGCGGAAGCCGGTGACCGCCGCGAGTGGAACGGTCTTGCCTGCGCTCGTCTGGATCTGGAGGTTCTGCAGGGTCTCGATGGAAGAGCGCTCGCCGTCGCGAGCGCGACCGATCACGTCGACCAGGTAGATGCTGTCGCGCACCTGTGTGGCAGCGGAGCCGCCGACGATGCCGTTGAGTGCCGTCGCGATCGTCTCCGAGGTGATGCCGAGCTGGGCGGCCTTGTCCTGCAGCACGTCGACCTTCACCACGCGGCCCGGCTCGTTCCAGTCGTAGGCAATGTCGGTGAGATTGCCGTTGCGGGCGAGTGTGGCCGCGACTGCCTGCGCCAGGTTTCGCACGGTTTGCACGTCGGGACCGCTGATGCGGTACTGCACCGGGCGCCCTACGGGAGGGCCGATGTCGAGCAGGTGGACATAGGCGTCCGTGCCGACGAAGTCCCGTGCAATGATCGCCCGGGCCTTCTCGCGGAGGCGGTCGCGCGCTGCGACATCGCGGGCGACGACGACGATCTGGCCGAAGTTCGGGCTTGCGGGCTGCACGTCGTAGGAGAGCAGGAAACGGACCGCGCTCTGGCCGACATAGGATGACCAGTGCTCGACATCGGCATCGCCGTCGAGAGCAAGCTTCTCGAAGCGGTCCATCTGGGCGCGCGTTTCGGTGATCGACGCGTTCTGCGCGACGGTCCAATCGATGATCAGCTCGCGTCGGTCGGATGACGGGAAGAACTGCTGCTGAACGAAGCGCATGGCTCCCAACGACAGCGCGAATGCCGCCACCGTGGCGGCGATTGTCAGCCACTTCCAGCGCATGCAGATGCGCAGAAGGCTTCCGAACGCGCGCGTGAACCGACCGCGCTCATGATGCTGTTGCTTCATGGCTTTCGGCAGCAGCGTCACGTCGAGAAGCGGGACGAACAATACCGCGACCACCCACGACGCCAGCAGCGAGACGGCAATGACGACGAACAGCGTGAACGTGAATTCGCCCGCTGCGCTGTTGTTGAACCCGACGGGGATGAAGCTCGCGACCGTCACGAGCGTGCCCGTCAGCATGGGGAATGCGGTCGAGTTATAGACGTATGTCGCGGCCTTGTGCAGCGGGTCGCCCACTTCCAGCCGCGCCACCATCATCTCCACCGCGATCATGGCATCGTCGACCAACAGGCCAAGGGCAATGATCAGGGCACCGAGCGATATGCGCTGCAGGGAGATGCCGGCGATCTCCATCGCGACGAAGGTGATCGCGAGCACCAGCGGGATCGTCACCGCCACGACGAGACCCGCCCGCAAGCCGAGACTGACGAAGCTGACGACGAGGACGATTGCCACGGCCTCGAACAGCGCCTGGGTAAAGCCCCCGACGGCTTCCTCCACGATCGCTGGCTGGTCGGAGACCAGATGCACGCCGACGCCGATCGGCAACTCCGCCTCGATCCTGGCCATCTCCTGCTTCAGGGCCTCGCCGAAATGCAGGAGATTGGCGTTCGGCTTCATGCCGATCGCGAGGCCGATGGCCGGTTTCCCTCCAACGCGAAAGAGCGACGTCGGCGGATCGACATAGCCGCGGTGGATGGTGGCCACGTCCCCCAGGCGGAAGAACCGATCGTTGATCCGCAGGTTGATCGCCCGCAGGCTTTCCTCGGAGGTGAACTGGCCGCCGACGCGCACGCTGATGCGCTCGCCCAGGGCCTCGACCGTTCCCGATGGGGCGATGGCGTTCTGCGCCCGGAGGGTGTCGACGATCATCTGCCGCGTCAGCCCGAGCCCGGCGATCTGGCGGGTCGAGAATTCGAGATAGATCACCTCATCCTGTGCACCGATGAAGTCGACCTTGCCGATGTCGGGTACGGCCAGGATCTTGGCACGGACATCCTCGACATAGTCGCGCAATTGCCGTTGGCTGAATCCATCGGCGGTGAAGGCATAGATGTTGCCGTAGACGTCGCCGAAGCTGTCACGGCAATCGGAAGGGCCGTGAACGAAGTGAGCCGCATCGAGAAGCTGTGCGACGAGCTTGGCGTTCGAATCCTCATTTCCGACGAGTTCGCGAAGCGCGGTTCGTTCCGCTTCAAGCAGCTCGGCGCGTTCGAACTGCGGGGGGTCGAAGCGCCGAGAATGCTGTTTACGCCGGAGTAAGGATCGGAGAGGGCGCCCGCGATGGTCCCCAGCGGGGGGGGGGGGCGCCAAGTCTTTGAAAATGGCGAGCCCGGCGAGATTCGTCTTTGACATGTGCGCTGGGTTCGATCACGAATCGCCGCGCTTGTTTCCTCAGTATCGAGGCGATAAACGCCCGAAGCGAAGGATCTGCCATTTGGCCACCCCGGCCGGTACGAAGGAACAGGCCATCGTCGTCCTGCAGCCCAGCGGCAAGCGGTTCCACTTCACGGTGGTCCAGGGGATGCCCAACCGGCTGTGGAGCCCCGCCTCGGAAAACAGCCTTACCGACGTCTTTTTCGAGTCGAAGCGCCTGGAGGTGAGCGTGCCCACGGGCAACCTCACGCGGGTGTTCGACCTCGGCGATCCTGACGCAATGAGCGCCCGGATCGACGGCTGCACGACCTCCCAGCAATAACCGACAGGCGGAGCCAGATACTATGATTCGCAAATGCCTGCTTTCCCTGGCGACGCTCGCCGGTCTTGCCGCGACTGTCGTGGCGCCAATGGTGGCGCAGGCTGAGCCGGGCGACGCAGCCTTCTGCCAGCAGTATGCTGCGGCGGCGTCGACCGCGGCGAAGGATGCCATCGCGCTCAACCCCGCCTGCCAGGACTTCAGCAAGGGCGTCCATGCCGTCGTCAAGATGCATGTCGACTGGTGCCTGCGCACGGATCGCACGGAGGTGGAGGGCGCCTCGACGCATATCCGCCGGCTCGCCAGCCGCTGCACGCAGGGCGCGCTGGCGGCCCCGACCGACTATGGCGGCTACAACATCGTCGGCAACGACAAGTTCGAGCGGCCCTATGGAGAGGCCGGCCCATGGCAGGTTCGCGCGGCGCTGAGCGGCCAGACCTTCATGTATTGCGTGGCCGTGTCGAACGCCGGCGGCCGCAGGGTCCGCATCGGCGTGGATCTTGTGCAGCCCGGCGCGTCCGAGCAATGGCAGGTTGCGGTGCCGATGCGCGGTCCGAAGGACTGGCAGGGCTCCTTCCAGGTGGACGGCCGCGGCCTGGGCGACCGCGGATCGAACCAGACGAGCGGCGTCGGCGTGGGCGGCTGGAGCATCGCCTGGCTGGGCGCGCCCGAAGTCGACGGCCTCAGGAAGGGTGGACGCGAAGGTCTCGTCGGCGTCGAGACGCAGGACTACGAGTTCAGCCTCCAGGATGTCGCCGCGGCGATCCGCATGGTCGAGGAATGCCGCACGCGGCGGGGCGTGGCGCGGTGATCCCGCCCCTTCGGGGTATGACCCGCGATGGCTCGTTCCACTGCACCCAGTGCAGACAGGACCTTGTGTGGCTCGCGAGCGGCTACTATCGGGAAGCCGTCGACTGCGGGGCTGGCGGCGGAGCGGCACCCGGGATAATGCTACCTTAGGTTGAGGTCCGGCCAGGGCTTGGCCCGGCGTGCGCGTCTTATGGACAACGGACACCGACGCGCCACCGTGGGCGCAACGCGCGCACCGACGGCACGCGCGCCAGCAACGTGCCCCCAATGCTCGCGTGTACCGGCGACGTTCTGCGCGACACGCACCGACGGCGTGCAAACACCAACGGCGGTATGCATCTGTTTCACTGGCCTAATGGCGGGCGGCGCCCGACGAAGATGAGCACTACGAGATGGTTATAAACCTATGATTCCGTGATACATTTTCGAGTCCACGCGGCAATCGGCGCGTTTCGGCGGCCGTAGCGGAAGATTGGCGGCTATTTCGGGCTATAGAGTGCCGATTTCATGCTCGTGGCGTCCGCAGCCAAGCGACTGATCGAGATGGAGCGCCGAGGAGAATTTGGTCCGGCGCAGTCCAGGTCCGAAGAGCTCTGTCCTTCCCTTTGCGACGAGCAAGTGAGCCGAGGTCCCCTCATCAAGCAGTTTCTCCAGTGGCGGGAGATCCCCGCGTGCGCGAGGCGCCGATCGCCAGGGCGAAGGCGATCCCCAGGAGGACCGCCGCTGCGAGAAACGGCATTTGCGGCGAGAGCTGATGCAGAGCTGCCCCGGTCAGCGGACCGATCGTCAGGCCCAATCCCTGGCCGACCACATTGAAGCCGGCGGCCTTCCCTTGAGCGCCCGGTCCGGTCCGCAGGCTGAGCGCGGCCAGATTGCCGGGCAGCATCAGCCCCAGCGCGACACCGAGCAGGACGAGCGCACCGAACAGTTCCGCATAGCCTCGCGCGAAGGTAGCGAGGAGCAGGGCAATGGTCGCCAGAGCCGCACCTGCACCAAGCAGCGCCTCCGGCCTCAATGCAAGTACGCGCAACACGGCGCCCTGCACGATGATCATCGCCACGGCTGTCGCCATCAGCGCCAGTCCCGCCTTGGCGATGGACTCGTCCGAAGCGAAGCCGAACGCATCCTGCAGGCGGAGCGCCACGACTTGCTGCACGATGCTGTAGGCGGATATGGAAACGAGCGTGATCGCGAAGAACGGCCAGATGCGGGACAGATTCAGGTCAGCGGCCGAAGAGGCGGCCACCGGATGGTGCCGCCGCGGTTCCGGGGCGAGCAGGATCACGCTCGCGAGCGCCAGCCCGGCGAGCCCCGAGACAAGCAGGAAGGCCAGCACCGCATTGCTGCCCCCGATGCGCCATGCCAGGCCCGAACCGATGATCGCGCCGAGCCCGTAGGCCGCGCCGAGGATTCCCATGCCGCCGGCCCGGGCCTCCGGCGCCGTGATGTCCGCGACATAGGCTTGGGATGCGGGCAGGAGGCCCGCGGACAGCAATGTCTGCGCCGATTGCGCCGCGAGGAAGAGGTCGAGCGCCAGAACGCCGCTCATGGCGCCGTCCAGCCGGCACCCGACGATGAAGCCGAACGCCAGGGGGCGAGCATCGCACCCGTGAGCGCAATCACCAGCACGGGGCGGCGCCCGATGCGCTCGGTCAGATATCCCCAGGCCGGCGCCGCGATCATCAGCAGGAGGGCGGAGGCGGAGAGGGTCGTTCCCGCCTGGATGTCCGTGAAGCCGAGACGGCGCCCGAGCGGAGGCAGCACGACGAACAGGAAGGACTGGCCGGCCGCATTGGCCATGAGGGCGAGGAACAATGCGACCTGCGCCAGGCTGTGTGGGGTCGGTGGCATGACGTCCTCGAGACTGCATATCCAAGGCAAGCGCGGCGGCCCGCTACCGTCGTCGGACGGCGGACGCGCGATCAGTCGGTTCCGTCTCCCTCGGCGAAGCGGCGGAGCGCTCCCGGGTCGGTGATGGTGATGGAGCGGTAGGTATTGCTCAGCCACCCGGCCTCGGAGAAGCGCCTGATAGCGGCGTTGACCTGCTTGCGCGACGCGTTTGCCATCACACCGACCTCGCTCTGGGTCAACGGGATCGGTGCCTCTCCGATCCAGGTCGTGCGCTGAAGTACCGAGGCGATCCGCCGGTCTGCCTCGGGCATTTGCAGATCGTGGATCACGCGGAACAGGAACTCAACAGTCATCATCAGCATGAGCGCGACATGGTGCGTCACTGCCGGATCGCGCGCTGCCATCTGATCCATCGCGTCGAGGGGAAGGTGCAGCATCGTCGTTTCGACGATGGCTCTGAGTTCGGCCTTCCGTGGCTTGCGTGTTAGAAAGCAGCCTTCGCCGGTCCAATGCCCCGGAACCCCCAGCAGGATCAGGCGTGGCGTCACGTCGGCCGGGGCGAGGCTGACGCTGACGGTGCCCGACACAAGTCCGTAGATGCCGCCTGGGGGATCGTCGAGATGGAACACCGGCTCGCCCGCAGCGAAGTGCAGCAAGACCGAGCGCCGCAGCACTTCGGTCCGGAACGCCTCCGGCATCAGCGGTAGCCAACCGCGTTCGCTCATGACCTGCTCGGCGCGAGCTTTGCTGACCCGACCCAATGAAAAAGCCCCAGCTTTGTCCGATTCCGGACAATTACGATGTTGGCACCCACTATATCAACAGCGACGACATCGCGGCCGTCCGGTTCTTAGGCCAGCCGCGAACGGCATTCGACGCATGGCGCGAGATAAGGCGGCATTCAAACCCGGTGCGGTGCCCTGAAGTATCGAGAAGGTAGGGTGACGATGCGCCCCGCAGTGACAGCGTGCCGGAATGTGTTGTTCGCTGTCGGCCTGTTTGCCGGTCTGCCGGTACACGCGACGGATCTGCCGCCTGCCGCGAACGCTCCGCCTTCTCCGGTTCAATCCATCGGGCCGCGCTTCTCCTTCACCGGCTATGGCTGGGCCTCGGCGCTGCATGGGCGCGCCTCGACGCTGCCGCCGCTGCCCGCCGCCGATGTCGACCTCAGCTTCGGCGACATCCTGGAGGACTTCAACGGCGGGCTGATGGGGGTTGCCGAGATGCGGATTGGCAACTGGGGCTTCATCGCCGACGCCATGTTCACCCAGGTGGCGTCCGGCGCGACACTGCCGGGGCCGTACTTTTCCAGCGTGAACCTGCGCTCACGCACGCTCACCCTGCAGGCCTCCATTCTGTATCGGCTCCATAGCGACGTCACCTTCGACGTCGATCTGGGCGCGGGGCTGCGCTTCTGGAATCTCGACAACCGCCTGAAGATCGGTCGGGGCGCGTTGAACCTCGCCATCGAGCATTCCGAAGCGGAGAGCTGGCTCGATCCCGTGGTGGCCGCCCGGCTGATCGCTCGGGTCGGCGGACCCTGGAGCGTGACCCTGATCGGAGATGTCGGGGGCTTCGATGCGGGCTCGCGGCTGACCTGGCACAGGCGCTCGGGACCGCGAACTACCGCTGGAGCGAAAGCTGGACGCTCCACGCCGGCTACCGGGCCCTGCATGTCGACTACCGCAACGGCCCTTTCCTCTACGACACGACCATGCACGGCCCGATCCTGGCCGCGACCTATCGATTCTGACAGCGCGCCGGAGACGCCCATGTCCATGCTCGACATCTTCGCGTGGCTCGTTCTGCGGCAGATCGCGATCCTCAACTACGTCAATCCCTTCTGAGCTGTTCGGGCCTCCGGCCGGGAGAAAATCATCATGGCGAGCCCATTCCACATCGACAGGCGGGCCCTTCTCGCGTCGCTCGCGAGCATTGGTGCGGGGGCCTCCCTGGGCCTCACCACGAGCCCTTGTGCCGCCCGGGCGGCAGAAGCCGACACGCTACGAGCGATCGCAAAGGAGGCGACGATCTGGGGCTTCCCGCTCGTCGACAATTATCGCATCCAATATTCGTACTTCGCGGATCGTGGCGGCCCCGAATTCAAGGCGCCCTGGAACGTGATCGCCAACACGGCGCGCGTCTACACGCCGGAAGACAAGGCTATCCAGACGCCAAACTCGGATACGCCCTATTCCTATATCGGCGCCGACCTGCGCCACGAGCCGCTGGTGATCTCTGTCCCCGCCGTGGAGGCCGGGCGCTATTACTCGCTGCAGTTCATCGACCAGTACACCTTCAACTTCGCCTATGTCGGCAGCCGCGCCACCGGCAACGAGGCCGGCAGCTTCCTGCTCGCTAGTCCACGCTGGAAGGGCCGCAAGCCACCGGGCGTGAAGAGCGTAATCCGCTGCGAAACCGATTTCGCCTTCGTGCTCTACCGGACCCAGCTCTTCGAGCCATCCGACATCGAGAAGGTCAAGGCGATCCAGGCGGGTTACAAGGTGCAGCCGCTCTCGCAGTTTCTCGGCAAGCTGGCGCCGGCGGCCGCGCCCGCCATCGACTTTCCCCGGCCGCTCTCGCCCGAACAGCAGCGCAGCTCGGTCGAGTTCTTCCAGATCCTGAACTTCATCCTGCAATTCTGCCCGACACATGCTTCCGAGCGGGCCTTGCGCCGGCGTTTCGCGCGTATCGGCGTCGGGCCGGGCCGGGCGCTGGATATCGCCGGGCTCGCGCCCGAGCGGCGCAAGGCGCTCGAGGACGGCATGGCCGACGCCTGGAAGGCCTTCGCCGCCTTCAAAGCCGGCGAGCTCGACACCGGCAAGCGCACCGCGGCAGAAGGCTTCGGAACGCGGAGCTTCCTGAAGAACGACTACATGATCCGCATGGCCTCGGCGGCACTGGGAATCTACGGCAATTCCAAGGAAGAGGCGCTCTATCCCTTCTACTACAGCGATTCCGCCGGCACCCCGCTGAACGGCAAGGACGGGCGCTATACGCTGCGGTTTGATCCGAAGAGTTCGTTCCCGGTCAACGCCTTCTGGTCGCTCACCGTCTACGAATTGCCGCAGAGCCTGCTCTCGGCGAATCGGCTTAACCGCTACCTGATCAACGCGCCGATGCTGCCGTCGCTGAAGCGGGATCCGGACGGGCTGGTGACGCTCTATCTCCAGCACGAATCCCCCGGGCCGGATCGCGAGGCGAACTGGCTGCCCGTTCCCGCCGGACCGTTCTGGACGACACTGCGCCTCTACTGGCCCAAGCCCGAGGCCTTGGACGGACGCTGGAAGCAGCCGCCGCTTGTTCGTGCCGCCTGACAGAAAGGAAGCGATCATGAGAAAGACATTCGCACTGGTGGCAGCCGCCGCCATCTCCGCAGGCTGGTCCGCTCAGGCGCAGGCTCCTGAGCCCAAGCCGACGCCCGTCAATGTCGAGAATTTCGCGCGTGCCGAGTCGGATCTCTATTTCGCCGGCATCGTCAGGAACGGTGGTTTCGGCAAGTTCGACCACACGCGCGAGCCCGCACCGCTCGACAAGCAGACCGTCATCCGCCTCAACCGCGACACCCTCTACTCATCCGCGGTGTTCGACCTCGATGCCGGGCCGGTCACGATCACCATCCCCGATGCCGGCCGGCGCTTCGTCTCGATGCAGGTGTTCGATGAGGATCAGTACACCCATCAGGTCGCCTACAAGCCGGGACCTTACACTCTGACACGCGAAAGCGTCGGCACGCGCTATGTCGCCGTGGCGTTCCGTACGCTGGCCGATCCGGCCGACAAGGACGACATGAATCAGGCCCACGCGGTACAGGACGCGATCAAGGTCGAGCAACCGGGCGGGCCGGGCACGTTCGAGGTGCCGGCTTGGGATCAGGCCAGCCAGAAGAAGGTTCGCGAACTGCTGCTTGGACTCAGTGCTACGCTGTCGGACCTGCGTCGGTCGTTCGGAAATCGTACGGAGGTCGATCCGGTGCGCTTCCTGCTCGGCACGGCCTCAGGCTGGGGCGGCAACCCCGACAAGGAAGCCGTCTACCTCAATGTCGTCCCCGAGAAGAACGACGGCAGGACGGTCTACGCCCTGAAGGTGCCGACGAGCGTGCCGGTCGACGGTTTCTGGTCCGTCACGGTCTACAACGCCGAAGGTTTCTTCACGCCGAATGCGTTCGACGCCTATTCGCTCAACAACATCACCGCGAAGAAGAGCGCCGACGGCAGCTTCGACATCCAGTTCGGCGGCTGCGACGGCAAGATCGCCAACTGCCTGCCGGTCACGGCCGGCTGGAACTACATGATCCGGCTCTACCGGCCCCATGCGGACATCCTGAACGGCGCCTGGACTTTTCCGGCTGCCGTCGCGAGGTAGGCCTTGCTCCCACGGAGCCCGTACCGGGTCAGCGGCTTGGTTCGGGAGATGTCTGAGCCAGCACGACCAGATAACGCGTCGCCGGCCGCCGATCGGCGATGAGGTCAGCTAACCGCTATTGGTTGCGGGGTACGAGCCCCCGGTTTGAACCTGCGGCT
>QFCS01001317.1_pt1 | contig 11796 bp, 15 predicted proteins | sample 3576561 | NCBI WGS metagenome assembly QFCS01 | reverse complement strand
GGGTGCCGCCGCGGGTCAGGTAGCAGGCCAGCGCGAGCAGGCCGACCATGGCGAAGGCGACGACGTGCACAGCGCTCACCGCTCCTCGTCCTTCCGGAAGTCGTCGCGGACCACCGACGCTGCGGCGGCCGCGACGAAGATCACGATCAGCGCGAGGACCGCGACTCCGAGCCAGGCGAGCGCCTGCAGCACGCTCACGACGCGGCCTCGGCGGCGAGAGGGGTGACCAGCGTCTCGACAGGAACGTCGAGGCGCTGGGCGATGAGGTGCAGCTCGGTCGCGCGGAACTCGGTCTTCCCGGTGAGTCGGTCGGAGACCGAGGGCTGGGTCTTCCCGATGACCCGCGCGATCTCGGCCTGGTCGACACGCCGCTGGGCCATCGCGAGGCGGACGTTCTCACCCACCGCCTGGGGGCTGATGCGGTTCTCCATAACCCGAATCCTGATGGGAAAATCCGATACCGCACGGCATTGCCGATCGCTCGGCGTGTCGCGAAAGCCGATCCGAGTGGCGGATTCGCTAGTCCCGTATCGGTGATTCCGATACGATTCCGACCATGACCGTTACCCAGCTCCGCCCCGACGACGACCTCGCCGGCGTCGTCGCGACTCGCGTGCGCGGCCTCCTGGCCGAGAAGAACCTCAAGCAGGCCGACCTCGCGAAGGCGCTCGGGCGTTCGCAGGCCTCGATCTCCGACCGCCTGCGGGGCGCGAAGGACTTCGACATCAACGAGCTGCCGGCCCTGACCACCCTTCTGGGCGTGTCGGTCGGCTACCTGCTCGGCCTCACAGACGAGAGGAGCCCCCGCCCGGTGCCGGGAGGGGGCTCTCTCTTCCTCGCTGTGGAGGAGGGTGGTACGCCATCAGGGACTCGAACCCCGAACCCGCTGATTAAGAGTCAGCTGCTCTGCCAATTGAGCTAATGGCGCATGCGTCGAACGCGAGAAGAAACGTTACCAGCGTACGTCCGACCCCGTGAAATCGGCGGAGGGTCAGGTGCCGCGGTAGGCGGTCCGGACCGCGGCCGCCGCTCCGAGCACCGCTCCCGCGGATGCTCCGATGCCGAGGCCGTAGGCCAGCGCGGTCGGGACGTCGTCGGTCATCAGGCCGTAGGCCAGCCCGCCCACGACGCCGATCACGACGCACACGCCGATCGCGGCCAAGGTGCTGGTGATGATCTGGGCGAAGGTGATCGACTCGGGTGCCGTCTCGGGTGCCGTCATGGGTGCGCAGTACCCCCGTCGCCGCCGGACACACGCCAAGACAGGCGAGACCTCACCAGTCGTTGACGATCTGGGCGCATCATCCCTATCCTCCGAATCATGAACATGATCTCGGTCACACGCGACGCGCGCAGGCGCCGGCGCTGGACGGCGGTCGCCGCGGCGGCCGTGCTCGCCCTCGGTCTCGCCCCGACGGCCGGCGCCTCCCCCACCTCGTCCGCTCCCCCTGCCACCTCCTCGGGCCTCCCCGCGGCGGCAGCGCCGTCCGCCGACCCGGCCGCCTGCACCGACCCGGACGCCTGGGCGTCGCTCACGCTCGACGGCGCCGAGGTGACCGGCGTCCGTTCGGTCTGGAACACCGGCAGCGCGACCGCGCTGACGCCCGCCGTCGGCTTCGCCCTCGACGCCGCGCCGTTCTGCGAGGTGGAGGTGTCCCTCACCCACGGCGTCGAGGGTGGCGCCGGCCCCGACGACGTCCACGTCTGGGTCTGGCTGCCCCAGACCTGGAACGGCCGCATGCAGTCGGTCGGCGGCGGCGGCACCCAGGCCACCAACGGCCCCCGCGCGATGCGTCCCGCACTCGCGGCCGGCTACGCCGTCGTCGCCTCCGACTCCGGCGTCCGCGCGAGCCGCCAGCCGAACATCTTCCTGCACGAGGAAGGCGGCTTCGACTGGCAGCTCTTCGAGAACTGGAGCCACCGCGGCGTCCGCGACAGCGCGCTCGCCGGTGAGCAGGTGGTGGCGGCCCACTACGGCGAGGAGCCCGCCTACAGCTACTGGAACGGCTGCTCGAACGGCGGTCGACAGGGCCTGGCGATGGCCCAGCGCGACCCCGACCTGTTCGACGGCGTCCTGGCCGCCGCGCCCGCGCTCTACGGCGCCGACCGTCTCAACATGTCCATGTCGTGGCCGGCGATGATCCAGCAGGACGCCCTCGGCGGCTTCCTGCCCACCTGTAAGCTGCAGGCCATGTCGGCCGCCGTCCTCGCCTGGTGCGACGGGGACGACGGCGTACGCGACGGCCTGCTCGGCGTCCCCACCGCCTGCGACTACCGGGCGGCGCTCGACTCCGTCGTCGACGAGGTGACGCCCTGCGGCGAGATCACCCGCGAGGACGCCGACATCGCGGCCAGGATCTACGAGGGGCCGCGCACCCCCGACGGCGGCTTCGTCTGGTACGGGCTGTCGCCGGGCGTCGACCTCGCCGGCGGCGTGGTGCGCGCCGGGCCGTCCTTCGCCTTCCAGAACTTCGCCTTCGCCGACACCTCCGTCGACTGGACCGACTACACCGCGACCGACCTCGTCACCTCCGTCCGCCCGCGCTTCCAGGGCCGCCTCGAGCTCCTGGCGACCGCGAACCCCTCGCTCGACCGGTTCCGGCGCGCCGGAGGGAAGCTGCTGATGTGGCACGGCGAGGCCGACGGGCTGTTCTCCTCCGACCAGTCCATCCACTACTACGAGGAGGTCGCGCGGCTGACCGGCGAGCGGACCGACGACTACTTCCGGCTGTTCCTCGCCCCCGGGGTCGACCACTGCTCCGGCGGCACCGGGCCCGAGCCCGTCGACCCCCTCGCGGCCCTCGTCTCCTGGGTGGAGCAGGACCAGGCGCCGACGACCCTGCTCGCCCGCACGGTCGACCGCACCACCGGCGACGTGCTCGCCGAGCGGAACCTGTGCCGCTACCCGCTGCAGCCGCAGTACCGCGGCGGTCCGACCGAGGAGGCCGGCAGCTTCGACTGCGTCGCCGCCGCCGAGGCCGTGCCGCAGGACGCCACGACGCTGGAGGCCGCACCGCTCACCGGGCCGGCGGACGGCACCCTCACCGGCCGGGTGCGCGTGAGCGCCGACAGCGGTACGCCGACCGGCTGGGTCGACCTCGTCAGCGACGGCGCCGTCGTGGCCAGCCACCGGCTCGAGGACGGCTCCGCCGTCGTCGGCGCGCCAGCCTCCGCGCTCCGCGGCGGCGACACCGCGACGGTGCGCTACCGGGGGTACGGCGCCTTCGCCCCGGCCGAGGCCACGGTGGCGGTGCGGCCGCAGCGTCGTACCGTCCGGCTGACGGTGACCGGACCGGCGACCTGGCGGCACGGCCACCTCGCGGAACTCGCCCTGCGTCTGCCGGGCGTGACCGGCGCCGTCCGGGTCACCGGGCCGGGCTTCGCCGTGACGGCGCAGGTGCGCGACGGGCGCGGAACCACTCGGCGGCCGCGCACCGTTCCCGCGGGCACCCACCGGATCGCCGCGCGCTGGCCCGGCGACGCCCTGACCGGGCCCGCCGCGGCCGCGCACGCCGTCACGGTCCGCAAGTCGCGCACCACGGCGCGGCTACGGGCGACCGTCGGCAGGGAGGTCGTCCTCCGCGTCCGTGCCCGCGACGGCGGCACCCCCAGCGGGAAGGTGCGCTTCACCATCCGCACCGGGTCGACGGTGCGGACCGTGACCGTGCGCCTCACCTCGCGCGGGACCGCGTCCGTGACCCTGCCGCGCCGCGGCGTCCACCGGGTCGCCGCCCGCTACCTGGGCGGTCCGGACCACGCCGCGTCGACGGCACCGTCCCGGGTGCGCGTAGGGTAGCGGGGCCGGGGGCCGCGCCCGCCGTGCTGTTCGCTGACTAGCATGCGGGCGTGGCCCCCCACCCGCCCGGACCGCCCTCCTTCGACCCGCCGACCGGTCCGCCCGCGTTCAGCGCGCCGCCGCCGGCGTCCCCCCGGCCCGCCGGCCCGCCCCCGTCGTACGGCGGCACGCCCACCCAGCCGACCCTGATCGTCCCCGGGGTCGACCTGGTCGAGGAGATCGGCCGCGGCGGCTTCGCGAAGGTGTGGCGGGGCCGCCAGCGCGCGGTCGACCGCGAGGTCGCGGTCAAGATCGACAACCGGGTGATCGACGACGAGACCAACCGCCGCCGCTTCGTGCGCGAGTCCACCGCCGTCAGCCGGATCAGCGGGCATCCGCACGTCGTCTCCCTCATCGACGTCGGCGTGACCAACGACAACCGGCCCTATCTCGTGATGGAGCTGTGCGCCCACGGCAGCCTGGCCTCCTACCTGGGCGCCGGCGGCCCGCTGCGCGTGGACGAGGCGATCGACGTCGGGCTGGCCGTCACCAGCGCCCTCGCCGCCGCCCACGAGGCCGGCATCCTGCACCGCGACCTCAAGCCCGGCAACGTCCTCATCGACGCCTGGGGAACGCCCCGCCTGTCCGACTTCGGGCTGGCCGCGCTGTCCGACCCGGGCAAGGACCCCTCGGTCAGCCTCGAGGCCCTCACCCCGGCGTACGCCTCGCCGGAGGCCTTCTCCGCCGCCCCGCCGACGACGCAGTCGGACGTGTTCTCGATGGGGGCCACGCTCTACGCGATGATCACCACCCACTCCCCCCGGCGCACGGCCGACGGCCACCCGGCCTCCATCGAGGAGATCCTGGGCCGCCTGCGCGAGGAGTTCCCCGACCCCGGCGTCGCCGGCAGCGAGGAGCTGATGGCGGTCATCCGCAAGGCGACCGCCTACGACCCCGCCGAGCGCTATGCGACGGCCCGCGAGCTGCACGCCGCCCTGCGCGCCATCCGCCCCGGCGCCGCGCGCGGCGGCGTCGTCGTCGGCGGCCCGGAGGCGAGCTTCACCCAGCTCCGCTCCCTGCCGCGGCCCACCCCCGCTGCTCCCTCCGTACGACGCCGCTGGCCCCTCGCGCTCGCCGCGGCCGCCGTCGGGCTGGGTCTCGGCGGCCTCGGCGGCTACCTGCTGTCGCCCGACGCGACCACGGAGCCGACGGCCCGCGCGGACGGCGGCGCCGGGTCGCCCGGCACCGACGCAGCAGACGGGACCGATCCGGCAGACGGGGCCGGCGGGACCGACGCCGCGGCCGCGATGGCCGGCGCTCCGGACCTCGGCACCTGCTACGGCGGCGTGCAGCAGATCGGCCAGGCCCTGAGCGCGACACTCGGCACCTGCCCGAGGGTCCGTGGGTGGCGTTCGCCGTCGGGCGGCTCGACCCGGCGACGAACGACGTCACCACCGACGCGATCAGCGCGGACCCGGTGGCGCAGCGGACCTGCACCTCCGGCGTCCTCGACGCCTACCTCGACGACACCGTCGGCGACGACCGGCCCGACCGGGACTACGACGCCTTCGTGCTGCCGCCGAGCACCACGGGCTTCATCCAGGGCCAGCGCTGGTTCGCCTGCCTCGCCCGCCCGACGGACGGCTGAATCGGCGACCGCGACCGATCGCGCTGACCCGTGACCCGGCGGGATTCGCCGACATCCACGACATCGTGACGGTCGTCGCACTCCGGAGTCGTCCGCGGCTGAGATGGGTAGGAACGGGTACCGATCACCCATTCCACAGGAGGTGCCCATGTCCGACGACGACCGCAGCCGCATCGCCTCGGCCCTGACCGAGGCCGCTCGGGCGATCAACAGCCATCGCACGCTGGACCAGACGCTCGACGCGATCGTGCGGGCCGCCCAGCAGACGCTGCCGGACTTCGAGCACGTCGGGATCTCGATCGCGCACAGCAACGGCGAGATCGAGACCCGCGCCGGGACCGGGCAGCTGGTGTGGGAGGTCGACGACGTCCAGTACAAGCTCGGCGAGGGTCCCTGCTACGACGCCATCACCGAGGGCGGCGTACGGATCATGGACGACCTGCGGACCGAGACCCGCTGGCCCCGCTACGTCGAGGAGGTCGCCCGCAAGGGCCTCCAGTCCCAGATGGGTCTGCAGCTCTACACCGACGAGGGCACCCTCGGCGGGCTGAACCTCTACTCCCGCAAGCCCGGCGTCGACCGCGACAGCGTCCAGCTCGCCGAGCTCTTCGCGACCCATGCGGCGATCGCGCTCGGGCGCGCCCGGCAGGAGCACCAGCTCAAGGAGTCGGTGGCCTCCCGCCAGGCGATCGGCACCGCGGTGGGCATCCTCATGGAGCGGTACCAGATCCCCGAGGACCGGGCCTTCCAGTTCCTGGTGCGGGCCTCGTCGACCAGCAACGTCAAGCTGCGCACGATCGCCCAGGAGGTCGTGGCGACCACCACCGAGCGCTTCCGCACCGGCGAGGGCGACGACACCTGATCCCCTACGGGGGTCAGAGGACCTCCTCCTGCAGGTCGTCGGGAACCTGGAGGCGAGGCAGCGGCACCCAGCTCGTGACGACGCGGCCGCCCTGCTCGTAGGTGACGAGCGCGGAGCCGCCGTCGCTGGTGGACTTGAGGACCAGCCCCGGAACGGTCTCGCCGCTCTCGAGCTGCACATGGACCTGGCTGTGGGGACGCACGGGGACTCCTGACGGAGGGGTGCGGAAAGCACCCAGACGCAGCCCCCGTCCTGAGCCGCTCCCCGCCAGCCTACGGCCCCACCGCAACAACCGGCGCATCCTCCGGTCTCACCGGCTCCGGTGGTGCTCCAGCAGCTCGGCGGCCAGGCGCGCCCCCGCGTCGTGCAGCGCGGGCGGTGTCACGACGAAGGCCGCCGGACCGGCCGCCAGCAGCAGCATCCCCACCCGGCGCTCGACCGGCGGGAGCAGCGCCAGGTCCACCACCACCGACTCCTCGTCGTCCTCGACCAGGGTCACCTGCTCGGCGTAGAAGTCCGCCGCCCATCGGGCCTCCTGCGGCAGCAGCACCCGCACGAGGGTCGTCGCGCGCTGCTCGGCGAGACGCTCCGCCAGCACAGGCGGCATGGTGAAGGTCCTCACGAGCACCTCCGCCGAGCGCACGTGGGAGAGCAGGTACGTGCGCACCTGGCCCGGGGCGTCGACCGGACCGGCGTCGAGCTCCCAGCCCCGCCGCGTCTGCACCAGCCGGTACGGCTCGACCTCGCGCTCGGTGACGCCGTGGTCCCACGCCCGCGAGTAGACCAGCCGCACCGTACGACGCGCCCGCTGCGCCTCCTGCAGCAGCGGCAGCAGCCGGTGGGCGTCGCGCACGCCGGGGACGCTGACCGGCTCGCCGAGCATCGTCTCCGTGAGCACGTCGAGCGCCCCGGCGAGGTCGCTGTTGCCCGGCTCGATCTCCTGCAGGGCCAGCGCGGCGGCGTACACGAGGCCGAGCTCGCCGGCGTCGACGTACTCGACGCCGAGGTCGGCGGGACTCTCGGTGACCAGCCGGACCACCTGCGCCGTCCCGGGGTCCTCACTGGTGCCGTCGGCTCCGAGGAACTCCACGACCTCCGGGCGGCCCAGGCCCAGCAGCCAGTCGGAGTCGACGTCGGCGCTGTAGAACGCCAGCAGGTCCTCGCGCAGCTCCTCGACGGGGACCCCGAAGGCGTCCGCCAGGTCCCGCAGGGGCACGCCGTCCGCGTGCCGCTGCAGGTGCTCGAAGACCCGCGGGAGGCGGGCGATCCGGGTGACATAGCGTGGGACGCTCACCGCTCCCCCTCCCCCGCCGCCGCGGCGAGCGCCGCGATCACCTCGTCGCGGACCTCGGCCGGCCCGACCAGCCGCACCCGGCGACCGAGCTCGTTGAGCCGGGCCCGCAGCGCGGCGCGGTGGGAGACGCGGTAGCGCAGCCGGACCACGTCGCCGGGCCCGGTCTCCACCGCGACCGGCTCGCCCAGCCAGCGGCGTACGTCGGGCTCGAACGCCGGCGAGGTCTCCAGCTCCACGTCGACCGGCGGGTCGACCTGCCAGGTGAGGGGATGCAGACCGTCGTGATGGGCGGCCCGGACCGGGTGGGCCGAGCCGGGCGCCCCGGTCTCGGTGCCGCTCATCCGGTCGACGACGAAGGTCTTGACCGGGCCGGACTCGCGATCGGCGTCCTCGACGGCGCGCAGGTACCACACACCGTCCTGGTTGCGGACCGACTCGGGATGCACCAGGCGCGGGGCGCCCTTGTAGCCGAAGCGCAGCGTGCGCCGGTCGCGCACGGCGTCCACCACCCGCGCCAGCGCCTCCGGCGTCCGGGCGGCCGCCTCGGCCGCGGCCGGCATCACGACGTCCGCGGGACGCGACGAGTCCGGCAGGCCGAGACGCGCGACCAGGTCGCCGCGGTCGGCGAGCAGCACCGCGCGCCGCAGCTCGGCCTGCTGCGCCGGGCTCAGCCGCACGCGCAACCGGTTGTCGACCGTGGTCATGCGATAGACCGCCGGGTCGCCCGGAGCCGCCACGTTGTCGATCTGCCAGCCCTGGCGGGCCAGGTGACGCAGCTCACGGGACAGCTGCGTGCCGGGATCGGCGCCCGCGAAGCCCGCGACGGCCGCCAGCCGGTCCCCGGACACGCCGCGCTCCCCGGCCGCCTGGAGCACGGCGGCGATGCGCACCAGCCGCTCCATGGGCGTGCGCTGGTCACGTCCCGATGCGTTGGCCACCCGTCCGTCCTCCTGCTTCCTCTGCCCCGGCCCGTCGGCCGGCGCCACCGCTCAGGCGTCGAAGGCGCCGTGCCGTCCGGCGCCGCCCGCGAACCGTGCCGCGCCGTCGAGCGTATCGGCGGCGAGCGAGCGGAGCCCGTGCCGCCACTCCGCGGCGATCGCCTCGTCGAGGTCGAGCCCGTGCTGTCCGTACGACGACAGCCGGTCCTCGCGCAGGCAGGTCTGCGGGAACCCCGCCAGCTGCTCGGCCAGCGCCACCGCCTCCGCGAGCGCCGCGCCCGGAGCCGAGACCCGGTTCGCCAGGCCCATCCGCAGCGCCTCCTCGGCCCCCACCTCCCGCCCGGTGAGGATCAGGTCCAGGGCGTGGGAGTGCCCGATCAGGCGCGGCAGCCGGACCGTGCCGCCGTCGATGAGCGGCACGCCCCAGCGGCGGCAGAACACACCGAAGGAGGCCGCCGGGTCCACCACCCGCAGGTCGCACCACACCGCCAGCTCCAGACCGCCCGCCACGGCGTACCCCTCGACCGCGGCCACCACCGGCTTCGACAGCAGCATCCGGGTCGGCCCCATCCCCGCAGGCCCCGCGTCCGGGCCGTCCCCCGGCGCGCCGACATCCACCGCCCCGCGACTGACCGCCTTCAGGTCCGCGCCCGCGCAGAACGACCCGCCCGCGCCGTACAGGACCGCCACCGAGGCCGAGGGGTCCGCGTCGAAGTCCGCGAACGCCTCCGTCAGCAGCCGCGCGTGCTCGGCATCGACCGCATTGCGCACCTCCGGCCGGTCCAGGGTCACCACCGTGACCGGGCCGCGTCTGTCCACCCGCACCGTCATGGGAGCGAGCCTAGGGTGCTCGCCGGAGCGGTGGGGATGTCGTCCCCAGGGGCCGCCGGTGGGAGAGTCACCGCGCTGCCCCGGACCGCCTACAGGTAGAGCCCGGCGGCCTCGTCGGCGAGGCGTTCGGCGGCGACGGCGTGGATGTCGCGCTCACGCATGACGACGTACATCTCGCCGGAGACCTCGACCTCGGCCTTCTCGTCGGGGTCGTAGAGCACCTTGTCGCCGGTGACGACGGCCCGGCAGTGGGGACCGACGGCGACGACGCGCGACCAGGCGAGGCGGCGCGCCCCCATAGCGGCGGTGGCGGGGATGACGATGCCGCCGGAGGAGCGCCGCTCCCCTGACTCGCTGTCGGTCTCGCACAGGATGCGGTCGTGCAGCATCTTGATGGGCGTCTTGTCGCTCACGCGGGCGGGCGCTCTCAGTCGGTCTTGGTGATCGTGCGCAGCACCACGATCAGCACCACGACGCCGACGACCCCGCCGACGGTCTTGAGGATGTTGTCGGTGCGCGGCTCACCGGTCTCGGCGTCGACGTAGTGCGCCTTCACCTGGGCGACTTCGCGCCCGACGATCGTCTTGGGGTGCGAGCGGTAGAGGAGCTGGTCGATCGTGCCGGCGAGGCGCTCGCGGGCCTCTTCGATCTCGCGCTCGATGTCGGAGGGGCTGTGGCTCACCGGGGCAGGCTATCAACCGGGATCGAGCGCGGGTCGAAACCCCACGGGAGTTCCAGCCGGTGGGCACGCATGAGGGCCTCGTCGGTGAGCACGTCGTACGTCGCCCCGTCGGCCACGACCTTGCCGGCGCTCAGGACGACGGCCCGCGGGCACAGCTCGAGCGCGTAGGGCAGGTCGTGGGTGACCATGAGCACGGTGACGTCCAGGCCGCGCAGGATGTCGGCGAGCTCGCGGCGGGAGGCGGGGTCGAGGTTCGAGCTGGGCTCGTCGAGGACGAGGATCTCGGGCTCCATGGCGAGCACGGTCGCGACCGCGACCCGGCGCCGCTGCCCGAAGGAGAGGTGGTGGGGCGGCCGGTCGGCGTACGCGGCCATGCCGACCTGTTCGAGGGCGTCCTCGACGCGTCGGTCCAGCGCGGCGCCCTCGAGGCCGAGGTTGGCGGGGCCGAAGGCGACGTCGGCACGCACGGAGCCCATGAAGAGCTGGTCGTCGGGGTCCTGGAAGACGATGCCGACCCGACGGCGGATCTCGAGGAGGTTCCTCTTCGTGACGGGCAGGCCGCTGACGGCGACGCTCCCGGCGCCGTTGCCGCTCTCACCGGACAGGACGCCGTTGAGGTGGAGCACGAGCGTGGTCTTGCCGGCGCCGTTGGGGCCGAGGAGCGCGACCCGCTCCCCGGCGTGCACGTGGAGGTCGACCCCGAACAGCGCCTGATGTCCGTCGGGGTAGGCGAAGGCGAGCGAGGCCACGTCGAGCACGGGGGTCATCGGGCGTCTCCGGGCAGGCGGCCGTCGTAGCCGCGGGAGAGCATCGCGAGGTGCACGCGCTCCCCTCTCTCGTAGGACCGGACGAAGAGCGCCCCGAGCGTACGCGCCAGTGCCGGCCAGTGCCGCGGTGAGCGGGGATCGACGCCGCGCGAGCGCATCGCGGTGACCATCCGTCCGAGGTCGCTGGTCACGACGTCGAGGTAGCGGATCATGAACCCCATGATCTGCACGAGCAGGTCGGGCAGGCGCAGTCGCTGCAGGCCACGCAGCACGTCGGCCGGCTCGGTGGTCGCGGCGAGGGTGAGGGAGGCGAGGACGCCGAGCGTGCCCTTGACGGCCAGCCCCCAGGCCGACAGCAGGCCGGACTCCGAGAGCGACAGCTCCCAGCCGCCGAGCGCGACCGCGACCCGCGGCCCCTCGGCGACGAAGGGCATGAGGGCCGCGAAGAGCAGGAACGGGACCTCGATGACCATCCGCGGCAGCAGGTAGCCCAGCGGCACGCGGGCGAGCATGACGACCCCGAGGAGCAGCGCGAGGTAGCCGCCGAAGACCGGGTACCACTCGCGCGGGGTGGCGACGACGGTGAGCACGAAGCCGAGCAGGAGCAGGATCTTCAGGTGCGCGGGGGCCCGGTGCACCACCGAGTGGCCGTGGAAGTGCAGGCGGTGGCCGTGCCCGGCGCCCATCTCAGGCCTGGTCCGTGCCGGTCCGTGCCGGCCTCGGCTCCTCGGCCCCGTCCTGTGCGGACGGCTCACCGCGTCGCCGCAGCAGGTAGAAGAGTCCCCCGCCGAGCAGCAGCGTGATCAGGACGCCGGCCACGCCGGCGATGCCGCCGCTGAGCCGCTCGTTCTCGACGCCGGCGGTGCCGTAGTCCTCGAAGGGGCTGCCGGTGGTGGCGGCGTCCTCGTGGCGGAGTCGAGGAAGCCGGTCTTGCCGGCGACGTACTCGAGGCCGTCGGGGTGACTGCTGGCATAGACGCTGGCGCCGCCGGCCACCAGC
>QFCS01002190.1_pt1 | contig 11806 bp, 10 predicted proteins | sample 3576561 | NCBI WGS metagenome assembly QFCS01 | reverse complement strand
GGTGTCACCGCGGGCGGCCTTGCGGGGGCCAAGATGGCGCTCAACATCTTCCGTCGGGAGATCGACATCAGCATGGCCCAGATGGGTGCCCCCACGATCGCCGATCTGGGCCCGCAGTTCCTGATGTGGAAGGACGAGGAGGATCTGCGTCGCAATCGGCGGTGAGCCGAGTCGGCAACGGAAGCTCTCTATTTCTTCTGCGGATCCTGCGTCCGCAATGACGCGAAGGCCGCCTCGATCTGGTCGGCATTGGAGGCGCCGCGTTCGGCGGCTGCGGCGAGCGCCAGATAGGCCGCCTTGAGCGCGTCCTCCGAATAGTTCGGCACCGCATCGCCGGCGCGCTGGGCGACCTGCTTCTCCAGGTCGATCACCGTCAGGAAGGCGACCAGGCGGCTCTTTCCTTCGTTGATGGCATTCTCGAAGTATCCCACGGACAGCTTGCGGCAGGCCTCCTTGTACGCGACGTCGAAGGCGGCCGGTGACCGGTCCGTCGTCGTCTCCAAGACCGCGGCACCCAGCTTGCCGATCCAGTATGCTTGCGAGTCGGACCATCCGTTCGCTTTTGCGCGTTCGGTGAACTTTGCTTCCATCGAAGTGTCAGCCTGGACCATTTGCACGATGCCGGTGACGGGCGGCTCCGGCGGCACGATATAAACCAGGAAAGGCATTTGTCTTCCACCTTTTCGGGGCGACGGAGGCGGCTGTTGCGCCTCCGCCCACGCGTGCGTTCGGGAGCCGTCAGTTCATCGCCCTGGTGCTCAGCTCGCGAATGACGGCAAAGCCGGTCGCGATCTGGTCCTCGCTGGAGAGGCCGCGCGTCGCCGCATCCTCCACCGCCCGGCACGCTTCCAGCAGGATGTTTTCCGGGTAGGCCGGCGGAGTTTCGCCGCGACGCTCGGCCAACTGCTTCTCGAGGTCGATGACGGTGAGGAAGGCCGTGTAGCGGTTCTTCCCCTCATCGAGGGCGTTGTTGAAGTAGCCGGTGGTCAGGGTGCGCCGGGCGTCGGCGTAGGCCTGCTCCAGCGCCTCCAGAAGCGGTGTGCCGTCCGCCACTGCCTGGAAGAGTGGCTGCTTGGCGATGATGTCCAGCCATTTCGCCTGCGACGGTGACCATCCCTCGGCCTCGGCGCGCGCCAGGATGTGCTCGCGCGTGTTGGCTTCCAGCTGTTCTGCCGCTGACGTCAGCTCCTTCTTGTAGGCTTCGATCTCTTCGGGGGCGCTGTTCTGGTCGATCATGACCTGCTCCATGCTGCTTGGGGTGATTGCTTGCGATCGACAGCCGCTTCAGCTGAAGAAGCCGACGATCGAGGCGGCTACCCAGACCATCGGGATTGGAATCTTCGTCGCGGCGGTGAAATTGTCCTTCGCCTTGTTCAGATCGCCCTTGATCTGGAAGTTGACGTTCGCGCCCAGTCCCAGTGCGCCGCCAAGTTCCATCTTCAGATCCAGTTTCCCGTCCTTGATGTCGAGGTCCGGCTTGAACTTGACGCCAATTGCCCCGACGGAAACACCGGCGCCGACACCGACGCCACTGCCGCTCCCGGCATTGAAGAGCCCTCCTTTGCCTTCGGCGCCGATCCCGGCCGACGCCATGGCGCCAACGTCCAGCTTCGCCTTGGCGCTGCCCTTGAGGGGATCGAATGTGACCTCCGCGCTGGCCTTGGCTTCGGCCAGGGCTTCCGCGAAGACCTTGAGGTCGCCGGCCGCCTTGACCGATTCGCCGATCTTCACATCACCGGACGCGCCAGTTGCGATCGAAGCGCTGGCCGACGCGCTGGCGCCGATCTTCACGCCGTCGAAGCCGAGATGGGCGCCGGCCTTGACGCCAGCCTCGGCGTGACCTTCCACGTAGGTCGTCTTGGTCGTCTCGATGATGCCGACCTTCGTGGTTTCCGTGTGACGCAACTCGACATGCGCCACCGCCTTGGCCGCGGCTTCGGCATCGATGCCGGTGGGCGTGATCACGTACTTGGCCTTGGCCTCCCCCGAGATGCCGGCGTAGGCCTTGCTCGTGATGGTCTTCGAGTCGCCGTTTCCGAGATCGTGCGTGGTCTTGCTCTCGTGCCCGGCTTCGGCGCGGATCGACTTGGAGGCGCTCTTGCCTGATCCGAAAGCCGAGGAATAGATCTCCGTCTCGCCTTCCGTCTTGACCTGCGCGATCTTGATCACTTCCGTCGTCGTCTTGCCCTTGACCGTGACGTCCTTGCTCACGCCACCCGCGAGGACGTCCGAAGATTCGCGCTTTTCATAGGTGCCGTCCTTCTTCGCCGCCTGCTTGGCCTGGTCTTCCAGGACCTTCGACGCGGCCATGACTCCGTTCTTCCACGCATCCTTCTTGATCTCGTCCTTCAGCTGCTCGGTCCTGCTCTTCTCCGGCGGGGCGGTCTTTTCCGGCTGCTTTGCGACCGGTGCGGCGTCGTTCGTTCCGAGCTGCGCCGGTGCCGTGTTCGCCCGAGGACGGGTGCCGTCATCGCCGGCCGCCTTGCGCGGCAGGTCATCGTCGGTCTTGCTGAGAGCCTTCTTGAAGCCCTCGAGCGCTTTCTGCGCCCCGTCGTGCTTCTGCTTCACCTCCGTGTGAGTCGCCTTTGCATCGGCCAGCGTCTTGCTGTCGCGCTCATGTTTGGCCAGGGCGTCGGCCAGTTCGCTCCTCGCCTCGTTCTGGCCCTTGCCGAACGCGACCGCGGCCTTCAGCTTCGTCTCGGCCAGCTTGACGGTCGCCGACGAGAGGTCGTGCATGTCCTGGGCCCGGCTCAGAGTGTCGCCCGCCGCCTTGACGTCCTTGGTCAGCTTCCTGGTTTCATCCAGCGCCTTGGTCATGCCGGTCTCGAAGGCCGTCTTGGCGTCCTTCTGCGCGGTCTTGATGTAGTCAGTGGAGGGCTGCTGACCGCTCGGTGCGGCGCTGTTCGGCTGATGGTTCTGCTGGGCCGCGGCATTGTCCTTCTTGTCGCTGTCCGCTGCGCTCTTCTTGACTTCCCACTTGCCGGGCTCGCCCTTGACGAGATCGCGCTCGTAGGTGGCTTTCACTTCGCTCTTCTGGTTCAGCTCGGGCAGCTTGTTGCCGACGTTCTCCCGAAAATGCTTCTCGATGTCCTTGATGTCGCCCTTCGACAGCGCCACCCCGTCGGCCGCCGCGCTCTTCGCGTCGGGATTGCCGGTCTTGGCTGTGGCATCCGTCTTCGCCGGCTGCGCAGCCGGAGACTGCGCCGCCTCGGACGGCGCATTCCCGTGGCCGTCGTTCATGCCGGCCGTCATGGCGGCCGCCATGTCGCCGTCGAGGCCCTTCTTCTCGTCGGGCCGGGTGCCTCCAACGATGCCTCGCAGCACCTCAGGGGAGAGCTCCGTCCGCTTGCCGACTGCCCGCTCGGAAGTCTTGTCCAGCTTCATGTACGTGATCCCCGCACCAGATGACCACAACCCTTTGCGGTCGCGTGCCTGCCTTGTACGGCGGAACCGATTACATCGGCCTTACAGAGAGTTTGAAGCTTGAGGACGTTGTCGATGTTGCGCGGGGGCTGGGCTGCAACGCACCCCGCGCGCCTTGCGTCCAGCGCACCACCTCGAACAGGCCGGCGGCGCCCGTACCGCCGCCGATGCACATGGTGACGACCAGGTTCTTGGCCTTCCGGCGACGGCTCTCGATCAGGGCGCGGCCGGGCAACGTGCGCCGGTCATGCCGAAGGGGTGGTCGATCGAGAGCGAGCCGCCGTTGACGTGGAAGATGAGCCACCGGGCCGCAGGCCTGCGACGTCGGGAGAGTCCGGCAAGGCGCGGCGGATCGCCGGAATGATGCGGCTGCCCCAGAGCTCGATCTGGCGGAGCATCGTCTTCTGGTCGAAGTCGCCGAGCTGGGTCTGCAGCGCAATATGCGACGGCTTCAGGACGGCGATCTCCTCGATCATGCGGTCGATTACCTGATTGACGCTGCCGACTGGCAGATTGGCGCGGATGGCATCGAGCGACAGGTCATTCGGGCCGGCTTCCTCCTTGATGAGATAGCCGTCGTCGCTCTGGGCGCGGCGAAACTTCAGGCTCTCCGACAGGCGGCGCTGAAAGCGCGCATTGTCGAGGTAGCTCCGGATCTCGGCCTCGTCGTCGCTGGCATAGGCGCAGCGCAGGAAGCCGAACTTGACCTCATCGAGAGAGCGGTTGGTGCTGGTCGCGATATCTTCCAGCCGCTGACGTAGCGCCTTGATCGCGTCGAGGCCGTTCAACAGCGCCGTGACGAAGAGGTTGTGACGATTGCGCATTCCGAGCGCGAGGGTGTCGGCGCTGCCCGAGGTGACCCAGATGGGCGGCGTCGGGTTCTGGACCGTACGCACGGCAATCGCAGTCGGTGGCATCCTGAGATGCTCGCCGTCGTAGGAGAAGACGCGTTGGCTGAGGCCGGCCTGCAGCACGTCGTAGAACTCCGCAAACAGGGCGTGCGCATCGTCAAGCTTCACGTCGAACCGCTCGAACTCGAACTGCTGGTAGCCCGAGCCAATGCCGAGATCGAGGCGTCCGTCCGATACGGTGTCGGCGAAGCCGATCTCACCGAGCAGTCGAGCCGGATGGTAGAAGGGCAGCACACACACCGCGGAGCCCAGCCGAATGCGTCGGGTCAACGCCGCGCAATGGGCGATCATCATCAGTGGCGATGGGCAAAGGCTGTAGTTGTTGAAATGGTGTTCGGCATACCACGCGGTGTCGAACCCGGCGGCCTCGGCCGCGATGGTCTGCTCGACGGCGTTGCGGATGACCTGCTGGGACGATTGATGGTAGCCGCGCTGCTGCGCGAGGATAAAGACGCCGAATTCCATGGTACTGCTTCCTCGAAGGTCCATTCTTGTTGTGCCGGCGCGACGCTATGGCCTTGCGCGCCTCAGAACAATCAAGCAAGAGACATCAACACTTTTGCGTCATACGAAAAGATCATGGATCGCCTGCAGGCATTCGAACTGTTCGTCGGCACGGCGCGCGAAGGCAGCCTGTCGGCGGCTGGCCGGCGCGCCGGATTGTCGCCGGCATCGGTGTCGCGGCACATCGGTGACCTCGAGGAGCGGCTGGGTGTCCAGCTCTTCCATCGCACGACGCGGCATCTGGCGCTGACAGATGCCGGCAGGCTCTTCCTGCAACGGATCGAGGAAGTGCTGCACGGCATCGAGGACGCAGAAGCGGCCGCGTTGGCCCTGCAGTCCGTGCCACGCGGCAGCTTGCGCATCCACTCGCGCACCCTGTTCGGTGTGAAGGTCCTGACGCCGCTGCTGCCGGATTTCCAGATGGCCTATCCCGAGCTGAAGGTCGATTTCCGATTGTCGGAACGGCGTATCCAGCTACGTGACGAGGAGTTCGACGTCGACCTGCTGATCGGCACGCCGACCGATCCCAGCCTGATACAACGCCGCCTGCTCGCCAGTCGGCGCATCCTGGTGGCTTCGCCGGACTACGTGCGCCGCCGCCCGGCTGTGCGGGTGCCCGACGACCTCATGCAGCATAACTGCCTGACCTACTGGATGGGACCGGAGCCGGTCGTCTGGAAGTTCCTGGACAAGCGAGGGGCGCTCAGCGAGATCGCGGTGCCGTCATCATTCACCTGCAACAACGGACTGATCCTGAGTGAGCTGGCAGCGAAGGGGCACGGCATCGCGCTGCTCGACGACTACACCGTTGCCGACGAACTCGGTGGCGGCCGGCTGGTGCGCCTGCTGCCGTCCTACAAGGTCACCAATTCGAATTTCGACGAAGGCGTCTGCGCAGCTTTCCTGCCGAGCGCCTATCTGCCGCAGAAGATCAGGGTCTTCGTCGACTTCATGGTCCGGGAGGTGCCGCGCCTGGTGAAGCGCCCGAAGGGACGATGGCCTTGAACGCGGGCAGCCCGCGCAGGCCAAGCCCCTCGATCGCAAACAATCCGCCCGCGTCCGGCATGGGACAGGCGAGCCGCGGGCTGCGCGATATCGACGTCACGTAGAGAGTCTCGAACGCCGGACCGCCGAAGGCGACACTGGTGGGATGCGTCACTGGCAGGCGGATGAGCCGATCGAGCCGGCCGTCGGGAGCGAAGCGTGCGACGGCGCCTGCCAGCACCAGCGCCGACCACAGGAAGCCGTCGGCGTCGACCGTTGCGCCGTCTGGCGCCGAGCCGAGGGGCCGCGTGTCGAGAAACAAGCGCCGGTCGGTGGGCATGCCGTGCTCGTGATAGGCGTAGGCCCATATGCAGCGGCGCCGGCTGTCGGCGAGATAGAGTGTCCGTCCGTCCGGGCTGAAGCACGGACCGTTGGCCGCTTCGATGTCGTGGTCGAGACACTGGACGCTGCCGTCGGCCTCGAGGCGATAGAGGCCGGTTTGCGTGCACCCCGGCGTGTCGCTGAGCTTCAGCGTGCCGGTCAGGAAGCGGCCCTGCGGGTCGACCTCACCGTCGTTCAGCCGCAGGTCCGGCCCCAGGGAAAGCTCCAACAGCGGCTCGAGCGAGCCGGCGACGAAGTCGAACAGCGCCAGGCTGTCGCGCAGGGCGAGGATTGCACGCCCGTCTGCGGTCAGGCCCAAGGAGCCGACCGGCGCCGGCACATGGAACGTTTGATGCCGCCCTGTGATCGGGTCGAGCCGATGGACGAGGCCGGCCATCGAATCGATCCAGTGAAGTCGGCCGCTGCCCTGGTCCCATAACGGACACTCTCCGAGAAGATCGACCGAACGTCCGATGCGGCGAATCTGCGGCGTCATGGCCGCGGCTCTCGATTGACCGAGCGGTCAGCTGTCCATAGCATGCATCGGCAATGGCCATGGGACCGGCAAGAGCCGACGCTACCTCTTGGGACGAGCCTTCCGACCGCGTCCTGCAGATCCTGACCGAATCGGCTCGCGTCTTCGCCCGCAAGGGCTACGAAGGCGCTTCGATGCGCGATATTGCCCAAGCCTGCGGCATCTCCAAGTCGTTGCTCTACCATCACTTCACCAGCAAGGACGAGATCTACGCCCGCGTCGCCGTCGGCACGACGCAGGAACTCTATCATTTCGTGCGGGAACGCATCCCGCCGGGTGCCCGCCCGTCCGAGAAGATCCGCGCCTTCATGGTCGCCACGGCCGAGTATTTCCGTCGCCATCGCTGGGAGTGGATCGCTTCCACGACGGCCTTCTGGAATGCGCCCGATCGCAGCCGCCAGAAGGAGCGCATGACCCGGCGCGACCGCTACGAGCAGTTCCTGCGCACCCTCATCCAGGAAGCGGTCGACGCCGGCGAGATGCGCGACGTCGACGTGGCGATGGCCGGACGGCTCATTCTGTCGTCGCTGAACTGGATGCATCGCTGGTACAAGCCCGAGAAGGCGATGACGCCCGAGCAGATCGCCGACATGTTCTTCGACATGGTGTTCAGAGGCTTGGCGGCCGAAGACCGACGCTAGTTCGTTCCTCCCCGGCTTCGCTGGGGAGGTGCCCGCGTAGCCGGGGAGGAAGCGATCGAAGGTCATCGCTCATTCCAGTTCGATGCGCTCCGACTTGATGACAGGTCCCCATACCGCCAGGTCCTGCGCCATTTGCTCGTCGAGCAGCGCCGGCGCGCCCGTGGTGATCTGCAGCGCTTCGAGGTTGAGCTGCTTGGCGAGCTGCGGGTTCTGCATGGCCTTGTTGGCAGCTGCGTTCAGGCGGGCGATCTCCGCCACCGGCGTGCCGGCCGGTGCCAGCAGTCCCGTCCAGAACGACGCCACCAGGCTCGGATAGCCCGCCTCGGCCAGAGACGGTACCTCGGGAAGCTGCGGCACGCGATTCCTGGTCGACACGCCGAGGATGCGGAGCTTGCCGTCGCGCGCCTGTGCCATCACGGCCGATGGCGTGGCGAAGCTGATGTCGCACTGGCCGGCGAGCATGTCCATGATCGCCGCCGAGTTGTTGCGATAGGCAACGTCGCTCAGGCTGATATCCATGGCCTTGCCCATCAGGATGCCGAAAAGATGAGTCACGCTGCCGGGGCCCAGCGAGGCGTAGAACAACGGCTTCTTGCGCTCCCTGGCGTAGCTCACGAAGCTCTTGACGTCGGTCGGCGGTAGCTGGGCGCCGATCGTGAGCGTGAGCGGCCCGCTGAACAGCATGGCCACCGAAGCGAAGTCGTCGAGCTTGTACGGCAGGTTCTTGCGCAGCAGCACGTTCAGCGACAACGGTCCGCCGCCTCCGGCCAGCAAGGTCAGCCCATCCTTGGCCGCTCGCGCCACGACCTGAGAGCCGATGATGCCGTTGCCGCCGGGCTTGTTGTCGACCAGCACCGGCTGCTCGAGGATCTCCGACATGCCCTGCGCCACGGCGCGGATGATGCCGTCGACCGACCCGCCGCTGCCGTAGGGCACGATGATGAAGATGGGCTGAGTCGATTTCGCCCGTACGGCCGGCGCACCGAGCGCCGCCACCGCCATGCCCGCCAGCGCCGTCGCGCGGCGCCTGCCAAGTCGCGTCATTGGTTTCCTCCCATGTGTTGACCGACCGGTCGGTCAATCGCATGCCATTTCGATGTTGGCAAGATCATGTATGAAATGCTAGATCGAATCATGACTGACCGATCGGTCAGTGACATGAAAATGGGAGAAAGCGATGCCGGCCGATATCGTCACCCTGGAGGTCGCCGACCACGTCGCCCTCGTTAGCCTGAACCGGCCGCCGGTGAATGCTCTCGATCGCGCCATGCGCGACCGCATCGTGGCGGTCTTCGACGAGGTGTCGGAACGCCAGGACATCCGCGTCGCGGTGCTCACCGGCAACGGCAAGGTCTTCTGCAGCGGCGCCGACCTGAAGGACCGGCCCGACCCGAACAAGGTCGGCGCGTTCCTCGATCACAACCGCATCACGCGCGAGACCGGTAACAGCATCCGCGAATGCGCCAAGCCGGTGATCGCCGCCATCAACGGCGCGGCCCTGGGCGCCGGTCTCGGCCTGATGGCCTCCTGCGACATCTTCCTCGCCTGCGAGGAGGCTGTCTTCGGCATGCCCGAGATCAATGTTGGCCTGGCGGGCGGCGCCTCGATGCTGCGCACCCTGTTCGGCCGTTCCATGGTCCGTTACCTATTCTACACTGGCGCCCGGTTGCCGGCGGCGGAGCTCTATCGTCTCGGTGTGCTGCACGCCTGCACCAGCCGCGAGGCCCTCTTGCCCGAGGCGATGAAGATCGCGCGCGAGATCGCTTCCAAGAGTCCGATCGCCATCACCTATGCCAAGCAGGCCACCAGCATGGTCGACCTGATGCCTCAGCGTGATGCCTACCGTTTCGAGCAGAACATCACCATGACGCTGTCGAAGACGGAGGATGCGCGGGAAGCGCGCGCGGCGTTCCTCGAAAAGCGCGCACCGGTATTCAAGGGGCGGTGACGATGCGAGCCGGCCACGGCCTGGAGGCGCTGTTCCAGCCGCGTTCGATCGCCATCGTCGGTGCGTCGCAGGATGTCACGAAGATCGGCGGTCGGCCGCTGCATCTGCTGCTGAAGCACGGGTATGGCGGGGCGATCTGGCCGGTGAACCCGCGGGGCGGGGAGTTGCAGGGGCTGCCGGCCTTCGCGTCCGTGGCCGACCTTCCGCGGGCTCCCGATCTCGCCGTGCTGGCCCTGGATGCCCAAAGGACGCCCGAAGCGGTGGAGCAGTGCATCGCACGCGGCGCGCGCGGGCTGATCGTCTTCTCCTCCGGCTTCGCCGAACTGGGCGGTGCTGGCCAGGAGTTGCAGCGGCGGCTGAGCGTGGCGGCGAGGCGAAGCGGCTGTCGCATCCTCGGTCCCAACTGCCTGGGCGCCGCCAGCATTGCCGACAGGAGTATCGCGAGCTTCTCGGTGATTTTCGAGGAGCGTCTGCCACCGTCGGGGAACATCGCTATCGTGTCCCAGAGCGGCAACCTCGGCAGCTATGCGATGCGGTTGGTGGGCGAGCGAGGAGGGGGCGTCAGCCGCTTCCTCACCACTGGCAACGAATGCGACGTCGACATCGCCGACGGCATCGCGTGGCTCGCTCGCGATCCGCAGACGCATGTCATCCTGGCCTGTCTCGAGACCTGCCGCGATGCGCCGCGCCTGTTGGCCGCGCTCGCGGAGGCGAAGCGATGCGGCAAGCCGGTTGTCGTCCTGAAGATCGGCACATCCGCCGCCGGCCAGGCGGCAGCGGCATCGCACACCGGCGCCATGGCGGGCGTCGACGCAGTCTTCGATGCCGTGTTCCGTCGTCATGGCGTGGTCCGGGTCGATAGTGTCGAGGAACTCGTGGACGTAGGGCATGTGGCTGCCATGCTGCTGCCCGATCGGCTACCGAGAGGTCCTCGGGTCGGGCTGGTGGCCGCCTCCGGCGGCTTCGGCGTGATGCTGGCCGACGCGGCTGCCCGTGCGCACCTCGAAGTGCCACCGCTCGGCGATGCCGCGCAGAGTCGCGTGCTCGACATCGTCCCCTTCGCGTCGGGCCGCAATCCGGTCGATGCGACCGCCCAGATGTCGAGCCGGCCACAGATCCTGCAGGAGATCCTGTCGGCCGTGGTCGAGGACGAGGCCTGCGATGCTGTCATCGTCCTGCTTCTGGCCTCGCTGACGCTGCCGCGATTGCGGGACGCCTACATGGCCGGCCTGCGCGCCGTGCGCGAGCGTCATCCCGACCGCCTGGTGGTGCTGTGCGCCCGCGGACCTCGGGATGCCGTCGCCGAACTCCATGCCCTGGGCTATCCGACCTTCGACAGCATCGACGGCTGCTGCCGTGCGCTCGCCGCCTTGGTGCGGCTGCGCCAGGCCATGGACAGTGCTGGCCACGTGCCGGAGAGGGATGGGTCGATGGTCGCGCCGCCATTCGATCCGCCATTCGATCCGCGGGCCGCTGCCGGTGAAGTGGGCGCAAAGAAGGTGCTGGCAGAGGCAGGTGTTCCGGTGCTGGCGGAACGCCTCGCGCACACTGCCGCGGAAGCTGCCGAAGCAGCGGCTGAGCTGGGTTTTCCGGTGGTGCTCAAGGTCGCTTCACCCGACCTGGCGCATAAGACGGAAGTGGGCGGCGTCGTCCTGGACCTGCGTACCGCGAGTGAGGTGAGGGAGGCACACGGCGCGATCCTGGACCGCGTTCGCCAGCATGCCCCTTCGGCCCGCGTCGATGGCGTCCTGGTGGCACCGCAGGTGGCGGGTGTGGCCGAACTGATTCTTGGGACGGTCGCCGATCCGATGTTCGGGCCCGTCGTCATGGTGGGGCTGGGCGGCATCTACGCCGAGATCATGAATGATCGTGCCATCGCATTGGCGCCTGTGAGCGAAGGCGAGGCGCAGGACATGATCCGCTCGCTCAAGGCCTTTGCGGTCCTCGACGGCGCGCGCGGTCGCCCGAAGGCCGACATTGCGGCTGCCGGCCGCGCCGTCGCCGCCCTGTCCCGCTTCGCTGCGGCCCATGCCGATAGCGTCGCCGAGATCGACGTCAATCCCTTTCTGTTGCGGCAACACGGCGAGGGCGCAGTTGCGCTCGACGCGCTGCTTGTTCCCCGCAAGGAGCCAACATGAGCCTTGCAACGACAATGCCGGCTGACACCGGCGGGCCGCTCATGTCCGGCGATTCCTATCGCGACGCCGCGCGGCGCTGGCTCTCTGAGAACCTTCCGGTCTCGCTGCGCTCTGACAGCGAAAGCTATGTGCCGCCGAAGCTCGACCAGCTGATCGCCTGGGAGCGCGCGCTGCACCGGGCCGGGCTCGCCGGCATCGCCTGGCCGCGCCCGCATGGCGGCCACGGCCGGACCTTGCGCGAGCACCTTGTCGCCAGCCAGGAAATCGGCGCGCTCGCCATGCCGGAGAGCGTCAACTCGATTGGCAAGGAACTCGCCGGACCGATCATTCAGGCGATCGGC
>QFCS01001316.1_pt1 | contig 11808 bp, 8 predicted proteins | sample 3576561 | NCBI WGS metagenome assembly QFCS01 | reverse complement strand
GGTCCAGGAAGGTCGCTGCCCCGGACCTGATCTCGCCGCCCAGGAGCAGGCCCGCCCAGGCCAGTCCCCCAGCGGCCCCCGAGCCCGGACGACGTCGCGCGAGCGGCTTCGCGAAGGACGGCTCGAGAACGTCGGCCAGGTGCTCGTGCGCCCGCGCGAGCAGCGCCACGGCCGCGGCGTCCGCGCCCTTCTGCGGGGCGAACATCTGCGCCGACCCGTCCGGTCCGCACAGCGGGGTATCCACGTCGCAGGCCAGCGTGAGGCGCAGCCGGCCGAGGCCGGCGTCGGCGCCGGTGGCGTCGATGCGGACGACGTCCAGCAGTGACCGGGCGTCGGCCGTCACCTGCGTCCCTGCCGCATCGAGCAGCCGGAAGCCGAGGCCGCGCAGCATGCCCGCGCCGCCGTCGGAGGTCGCGCTGCCCCCCAGGGCCAAGGTGATGTCCTCGATCCCGGAGGCGAGCAGCTCCCGCAGGACCAGGCCCACGCCGTACGTCGTGGCGGAGAGGGCCTGTGCCGGCGTGGGTCGACGCGCGCCGAGGCCACAGATGGCAGCGACCTCCACGATCGCCCGGCCGCCGTCGATCGCCACCTCGGCGTCGAGCGCCTCGCCGGCCGCGTCGACCGCCGTCACCCTCCGCGTGCGCCAACCGGCGGCCAGGGCCGCGCGCACGCTTCCGTCGCCACCGTCCGCGACGGGGAGCGGCACCGGGGAGGCCATCGAGGCGATGCCCTCGGCCATCGCCTCGACGAGCTCTCCGGCGGTCATCGTGCCCTTGAACTTGTCGGGCGCGAGGACCACGCGCATCGGTCCGCCAGTCACCGGCCGTCCACCTTCCGCTAGATTGTTCGTCAAGTTATCACGACGAACGACTGGGTTGTCCAGAGATCCGCTAGCGTTTTCTCCAGGCCGCACCGCGCCGCACGAAGGGACCCCGGATGCCGATCCAGCTGTCCACCCAGTCCGTGGGCGACGCCCTCGTCGAGTCCCTGCGCGAGCGGATCCTGACCGAGCAGATCAAGGCCGGTCTCCCCGTCACCGAGGCCGCCGTCGCCCGCGAGTACGACGTGGCACGACAGACCGCGAAGGCGGCGATCGAGCGCCTGGTCGCCGAAGGACTCCTCGAGCGCACCGCCCACAAGAGCGCGCGGGTCCCCGTCCTCGACGGCGCGCAGGTGCGCGACCTCTACTACGCCCGCGGCTTCATCGAGTCCGCCTGCTACAGCGACCTCGCCACCTCACGGCGGGTCACCGACGACGTCGCCTCGGCGCACACGGACTTCCTCGCCGCGGTCGCCGACGGCGACCTGCGCACCATCGTCGACGCGGACGTCGCCTTCCATCGCTCGCTCGTCGCCAGCCTCGACAGCCCCCGGCTGGCGCGAGCGCACAAGCTCATCATCAACGAGATGCGCCTGTGCCTGGCCCAGGTGCAGAGCCAGCACCTCCTCGACCCGGCCAAGATCGCCGCCGAGCACGAGGCCATCCTGGCCGCCATCCGCGGAGGCGACGTCGCCGGCGCCCGCCAGGCCGGACTCGACCACCTCGCCCACGCCGAGTCCAAGCTGCTCGACCACCTCGCGCGACGCTCCGGCGCCGACCACACGGTCTGATCGCGCGGCGACGCTCTCCTCCGGGTCGCGCCGACAACGCCGATCGCCCCGGCTCCGCTGCTGCGGAACCGGGGCGACCGGGTGTCGCTGATCGATCAGCTGCAGCCGGAGGTGCTGCCGCAGCCCTCGCACACGTAGCAGGAGCCGGCGGGACGCATCTTCGTGCCGCAGGTCATGCACAGCGGGCTGTCGACGGCGTGACCGGTGATCTGCTCGAGCAGCTCCGCGGTGGTCTTGGCGACCTTCGGCGCGACCGCACCGGCAGGCTCGGCCGGCGACGGGGCACCGGCGAGCGGGTCCGCCTCGACGACCTCGGCCTCGGCCACCGGGGCGGCCTTGGCGACGGGGGCGAGGTCGAGCAGCTCGGAGGCGTTGCCGGTCTCCTCGACGGGCTCGTAGGAGCCGGTCTCGAGGTGACGCTGCCGCTCGTCGGCCGAGTAGATGCCCAGCGCCGAGCGCTCGTCGAAGGACAGGTAGTCCAGCGCCAGGCGACGGAACACGTAGTCCATGATCGACTGCGCCATCCGCACGTCCGGGTCGTCGGTCAGACCGGCGGGCTCGAAGCGCAGATTGGTGAACTTCGAGACGTAGGTCTCCAGCGGCACGCCGTACTGCAGGCCGATCGACACCGCGATCGAGAACGCGTCCATCACGCCGGCCAGGGTGGAGCCCTGCTTGCCGAGCTTGAGGAAGATCTCGCCGAGGGTGTTGTCGTCGTGCGCGCCGGAGGTCATGTAGCCCTCGGCACCGGCGACGGTGAACGACGTCGTACGGGCCTGGCGCGACTTCGGCAGGCGCTTGCGGGTCGGCGCGTAGACGACCTTCTCCACGACCTTCTCGACCACGGTCTCGGCAGCGCTCTCGGCGGCCGCCGCGTCCTTCTTGGCCTTGCCGCCGCCGTCGGCCAGCGGCTGGCCGACCTTGCAGTTGTCACGGTAGATCGCGGTGGCCTTGAGGCCGAGCTTCCACGACTCCATGTAGATCTGCTCGATCTCCTCGACCGTCGCCGACTCCGGCAGGTTGACGGTCTTGGAGATGGCGCCCGACAGGAACGGCTGGCAGGCGGCCATCATGTTGACGTGGCCCATGGGCTTGAGCGAGCGCTCGCCCATCGCGGTGTCGAAGACCTCGTAGTGCTCGACCTTGAGACTCGGGGCGTCGACCACGTGGCCGTGCTCGCCGATGTAGGCGACGATCGCCTCGACCTGCTCGGGCTGGTAGCCGAGCTTCTTCAGCGCCCGCGGGATGGTCTGGTTGACGATCTGCAGCGAGCCGCCGCCGACGAGCTTCTTGAACTTCACCAGGGAGAAGTCGGGCTCGATGCCGGTGGTGTCGCAGTCCATCATGAAGCCGATGGTGCCGGTCGGGGCGAGCACCGAGGCCTGCGCGTTGCGGAAGCCGTTGGTCTTGCCCAGCTCGACGACCTTCGCCCACTCCTCGGTGGCCAGCTTGTGCACCTCGGCGTCGGCGATGTGCAGCGTGCGCACGTCGTCGTTGGCCGACTGGTGCTTGCGCATCACGCGGTTGTGGGCGTCGGCGTTGCGGGCGTAGCCGGCGTACGGGCCGACGATCGCGGCGAGCTCGGCCGAGCGGCGGTACGACGTACCGGTCATCAGCGAGGTGATGGTGGCCGCCATCGCGCGACCGCCGTCGGAGTCGTAGCCCAGGCCCATCGCCATCAGCAGCGCGCCGAGGTTGGCGTAGCCGATGCCGAGCTGGCGGTAGTCGCGGGTGGTCTCGCCGATCGGCTCGGTCGGGAAGTCGGCGAAGCAGATGGAGATGTCCATCGCGGTGATGATCAGCTCGACAGCCTGGCCGAACAGCTTGGCGTCGAAGGTGTCGTCGTCGCGCAGGAACTTCAGCAGGTTCAGCGACGCCAGGTTGCACGAGGAGTTGTCGAGCGACATGTACTCCGAGCACGGGTTGGACGCGGTGATCCGGCCCGTCTCGGGGTTGGTGTGCCAGTCGTTGATCGTGTCGTCGTACTGCAGGCCCGGGTCGGCGCAGGCCCAGGCGGCCTCGCTGATCTTGCGGAACAGGGCACGGGCGTCGACCGTCTCGATGACCTCGCCGGTCGCGCGGGCGCGCAGACCGAACTCGCCGCCGCTCTCGACGGCCTTCATGAACGCGTCGTTGACACGGACCGAGTTGTTGGCGTTCTGGTACTGGACCGAGGTGATGTCCTTGCCGCCGAGGTCCATGTCGAAGCCGGCGTCGCGCAGGGCGCGGATCTTGTCCTCCTCGCGCCACTTCGTCTCGACGAACTCCTCGATGTCGGGGTGGTCGACGTCGAGGACGACCATCTTGGCCGCGCGGCGCGTGGCGCCACCGGACTTGATGGTGCCCGCCGAGGCGTCGGCGCCGCGCATGAAGGACACGGGGCCCGAGGCGGTGCCGCCGGACTTCAGCAGCTCCTTGGAGGAGCGGATCCGCGACAGGTTCAGGCCGGGGCCGGAGCCGCCCTTGAAGATGAAGCCCTCCTCCTTGTACCAGTTGAGGATCGAGTCCATCGAGTCGTCCACCGAGAGGATGAAGCAGGCCGACACCTGCTGGGGCGACTGCGTGCCGACGTTGAACCACACCGGCGAGTTGAAGGAGAAGTACTGGTTGGCCAGCAGCCAGGTCAGCTCGTGCTCGAAGACCTCCGCGTCCGCCGCCGTCGCGAAGTAGCCGTGCTCCACACCTGCCGCCACGTACCGCTCGACGACCCGGTCGATGAGCTGCTTGAGACCCCGCTCGCGCTCCGGGGTGCCCACCGCGCCGCGGAAGTACTTGGTGGTGACGATGGTGGAGGCGTTCAGCGACCAGAAGTCGGGGAACTCGACACCGGTCTGCTCGAAGACGGTCTCGCCGGTCTTCCAGTTGGTCTGGACGACGTCGCGACGCTCCCAGGTGATCTCGTCATAGGGGTGGACGCCCTCGGTGCTGAAGACCCGCTGGATCTTCAGGCCCTTGCCGGACGCGGCTCCCGCCTTGGCGCCGGCTGCGGTGGGGTTGCTGGCGGTCTCGGTCATGACTCTCCTGGTCTCCATGTGATGCGGCGGTGTGGGACGGCGGAAGACCGGCACGAACGGTCCTTCCATGGTGCTCGGGGGAACAAGCGGGGGAAGAAAAGGTGGCCCGGCAGGCAGCTTCCCCACTACCTGCCGGGCGTTCGTGGTCAGCCCGTCGGGGCTGAGCTGGCGGCCAGACTCTCCGTGTCGCCGTGACGCGCGAGCAGCTGGCGCTCGGCGCGCAGCAGCGCGATCTCGCTCTCGAAGTCCGCCGCGGACTCGAACCCGCGGTAGACGGAGGCGAAGCGGAGGTAGGCCACCTCGTCGAGGCGGCGCAGCGGCGACAGGATCGCCAGGCCGACTTCGTGGGCGGCGATCTCGGGACTGCCGGCGAGACGCAGCTGGTCCTCGACCTCCTGGCCGAGACGAGCGAGGTCGTCCTCGTCGACGGGCCGGCCCTTGCACGCCTTGCGGACGCCGGACACGGCCTTGTCGCGGTTGAAGGGCTCGGTGGCACCCGAGCGCTTGAGCACCGTCAGCTGCATCAGCTCGACGGTCGTGAACCGCTTCTCGCACGACTGGCACACCCGGCGACGCCGGATCGAGCAGCCGTCCTCGGAGACGCGGGAATCCAGGACCTTGGTGTCGTTGTGCTTGCAGTACGGACAGTGCATGGCTCCTCCTCCCGCATCACGGGCGCTATCCACAACCAGCGCCCTCAACTGTGAACAACCTGCTGCGTCCTGTGCATCCCCACCCCCTGCCCTGTGGGCGAAAGGCGGTCGTCCTGTGGACTAGATGTGGAGAACTACATCCGTGTAAGTACTAGATGTAGTGGCAACCGTACGCCTCGCCCCCCACAGGTGCAAGCCCGGGCGGGGGCCCAAATCCGCGGCCCCTCCCCCACCGCGCCCCCCGGCCGCGTTTGCGCAGGTCACACGCGGAAGGCGGCGCCGAGCGACTCGGGAATCGGGACCGATCCGGGGCTCGCGCCGGGCGCGTCGGCGGGTTGGTCGAGCGCTCCATCCACCCATCGGACACAATGGCGGCCGTGACGGGAGGAAAGCGCGCCGGCGACCGGACCAAGGCACGGCTGCGCCCTGCGCTGTTCCTGCTCGCCGCCGGCATCACCGTCGCCCTCGTCGCCTGGGGATACCTCGTGATCGCCGCCATCGACTTCGGCGCGAGCGCCCGCCACGACAACGACGGCGCCGCGTGGGGCCTGCTCGCCGTCGCCGCCCTCGGCGCCATGCTCTGCCTCTTCCTCGCCTTCATGCTGGCCGCCCGCTTCTCGCGCGCACTGGGCCTGACCCGCGCACCCGAGCCGAAGCCCAGGCGCGACCCGGATGCACCCAAGGGCGGCAAGCGCGCCGCGCGCTGAGCCGCGGAACGTTCCACCCCACCCGAACGCGCGAGAGGCGGGATCCGGTTCGGTCGGATCCCGCCTCTCGTCTTCCCCAACTCCGCTGGGGTCGAGGCAGCGGAGCGTCGTGGGGACGCGCCCGGCCGGCGCGTCCGGACGAGCGGACTACCGTGCATCCGCGGCCGGGACCCGCAGGTCCTGGCCGACGTAGACCACGCGGCCGTCGAGCTCGTTCATCTGCTGAATGCGCTGCATCATGTCGCGCACGTCGTCCTCGCCCTCGGCAGCGGCCGCGCTCGCGATCCCCCACAGCGTGTCGCCCGGCGCGACGGTGACGACCTCGACGTGCGCCACGCCCTCCTCCTTGGTGGCGGCCGAGCCCGCGGCCAGCCACACCGCGGCCGCGACCACGGCGGCGAGCGCCACGAGGAACACCACGGCACGGCCGCGGCGGGTCAGGCGCACCTGGCCGCGGCCGGAGCGCACCGCACGAGCGGACGTGGTGGAGTGCGCCGGGGAGACGCGGGGGGACAGGGTGATCGTGCTCATCAGGAGACCTCCGGGGGAAGTGGACGGATCCTGTCTACGCAGGGGGTCCGACGGAAGTGGTTCGATCAGGCGTTCGATCGAACATGTGTACGAGAGTAGATCACGTGTTCGAACAAATCCAGCATCCGTTCGAAATCCTGTTCGACCGCGTGTCGCGACACGCGGGTTCGAACAGGTGTTTGAAACCCGGAAGGCGATTGGGTTAGCGTCGGGGAGCCGAGCCGCGGTGGCTCGCACCCCTACCTGCGAACGGGAGAGCACCCATGGCCGAGCGCAAGGGCGACAAGCCGGTATCTCGTAGCGTCTCCGAGCTGCCCGACGGGCCGCCGGACGCGACCGGCCTCACGCCGCGCCAGCAGCGCGTGCTCGCCCACATCAAGGACAGCATCGAGATGCGGGGCTACCCGCCCAGCATGCGCGAGATCGGCCAGGCCGTCGGGCTGACCAGCACCTCGAGCGTCGCCCACCAGCTGCGGGTGCTGGAGGAGAAGGGCTACCTCAAGCGCGACCCCAACCGGCCGCGCGCCCTGGAGGTCTTCCTGCCCGAGGTGATGGCGGCGCGCCGCGCGATGGGCAACGTCGAGGACCCGACGGCGACGTACGACGAGACCGGGATCAACGACGCGGCCCCCGCGCCCGCCAACGTCCCCGTGGTCGGCCGGATCGCGGCCGGCGGCCCGATCCTGGCCGAGGAGCGGGTGGAGGACGTCTTCCCGCTGCCGCGCCAGCTCGTGGGCGACGGTCAGCTGTTCCTCCTCGAGGTCAGCGGCGAGTCCATGATCGAGGCCGCCATCTGCCACGGCGACTACGTCGTGATCCGCCAGCAGCCCACTGCGGAGAACGGCGAGATCGTCGCGGCGATGATCGACGGCGAGGCCACCGTCAAGACCTTCCAGCGCAAGGACGGCCAGGTCTGGCTGCTCCCCCACAACCCGGCCTTCGACCCGATCGACGGCACCGACGCCACGATCCTCGGGAAGGTGACCGCCGTCCTGCGGCGCGTGTGAGGCTGGTGTGACGTAGGGTCGTGGAGTCTTTGTCCTCGACGCGAAAGTCGAACCCCCCCATGACCCGTCGCCGCCGCTTCCCCGTGGCCACGTTCTTCCTCCCCCTGCTCGCTGCGCTCCTCGCCGTGCCCTTCCTCGGCGTCGCCGCTCAGGCCGACCCCGAGTCCCCGGTGGCCCCGGTGGCCCCGGCGGCGGCCGTCGGTACGCCGGCCGACCCGGCCGCGCCCTCCGACCCGGCTGTCCCCGCGACGCCGGAGGAGGTCGCCGAGGAGGCGCTGGCCAGTGTCGAGGAGCTCGTCGAGCCCTCCGCCCTCAGCGCCGTCCCGGCTCCCGAGGGCCAGGACCTCACACTCGCCCTGCGCGACCTCGCGCTCACCCAGGACGCGCTGCCGCGCGGCCAGCAGGACCAGGCGGCGCGCCTGCTCGCCCGGCCGACGCCGACGCCGGCCGGCGGGATCGAGTGCAACGGCAAGTCCGGCCTCCCGTGCTACGGCTCCACCCCGACCAGCAGCACCTGCGACGACGGCGTCTGCGTCCACTACACGACCACCGGCGGACACCGCTCGACCGCCGGCAACGCCGCCACGACGCTGGACGTGCTGAAGGACGTCAAGCAGCGCTACCTCACGGCCGGCTACCGGCTGCCGAAGGGCGACGGCGCCACCGGCGGCGGCACCGACCAGTTCGACGTCTACCTCGCCGAGCTGCGCCCGATGGGCCTCTACGGCTACTGCACGATCGACACCCGGGTCACCACCCACACGACCGCGCCCGCCTACTGCGTCCTCGACAACGACTACGTCGGCTACGGCGGACAGCGACCGATCGACGTCCTGCGCGTCACCGCGGCGCACGAGTACTTCCACGCCATCCAGTTCAACTACGACGTCAACGAGGACGCGTGGTTCATGGAGGCGACCGCCACCTGGGCCGAGGACGAGCTCTACACGACCATCAACGACAACCGGCAGTACCTGCCGGCCGGTCCGCTCGGCCAGCCGAACCAGCCGCTCGACAAGGCGCAGGGCATCGAGGTCTACGGGTCGTGGATCTTCTTCCGCTACCTGTCCGAGCGCTTCTCCACCCGCAACGCGAGCGGCGGGATGCCGATCATCGTGCGCCAGATGTGGGAGAAGGCCTCCCACTCCGGGACCGGCGCGCGCGCCATGAACTCGCTGCAGGCGATCAGCTCCGCGCTCGCCGAGCGTCGTACCAGCTTCGCCGACCAGTTCGCCCGCTTCGCCGTCGCGAACCGGCGTCCCGCCGCGAACTACTCCGAGGGTGCGGCGTATCGCAAGGCCCCGCTGCTGCGCTCGTTCGCCATGAGCCCGAAGCGCAAGAGCGCCGCGGCGAGCGTCACCGTCAAGAAGCGGGCCGCCGTCCACGTCCGGTACAAGTCGAAGCTCAAGGGCAACGCACGCCTGCGGGTCGTCGTCGACGTGGCCAACAAGGCCAAGGGCGGCTACGTCTACGTCACGATCAAGCGCAAGGGCAAGGCGCCGGTCGTGAAGAAGGTCAAGATCAACAAGAAGGGCAAGGCGAGCGCCGGCTACGCCTTCGGCAAGAAGGTGCAGTGGGTGGAGTTCGCACTCATCAACGCCGGCGGCAAGAAGGCCAAGTCCAGCATCAGCGCCCGGGTCCGCTGACCCGAACGCTCACCACGCACGCCCCCGTCCGGCTCGTCCGGGCGGGGGCGTCGCCGTACCCGACCGGGCGCTGGGCGTATCCGGCTAGGAAGCGGCGGCGGCGAGGCGCGCCAACGCCTTGCGGACGACCTGCGGGTCGGTCGTCGACCACATCGGCGGCAGGCTCGCCTTGAGGAAGCCGCCGTACCGGGCCGTCGCCAACCGGGGATCCAGCACCGCCACCACCCCGCGGTCCGAGGTCGTACGGATCAACCGTCCGGCGCCCTGAGCCAGCAGCAGCGCCGCATGGGTGGCCGCCACCTGCATGAAGCCGTTGCCGCCCGCCTTGTCGGCCGCCTTCTGCCGAGCGCTCATCAGCGGGTCGTCCGGACGCGGGAAGGGGATCCGGTCGATGAGCACCAGCTGACAGGTCTCGCCCGGGACGTCCAGGCCCTGCCACAGGCCCAAGGTGCCGAACAGGCAGGTGTACGGATCCTCGACGAACTGCCGCGCCAGCTCGGGCAGCTGCGCGTCGCCCTGCGCCAGCGTCGTCAGGTGCGGCAGCGCCTTGCGCACATGCTCCGCCGCGGCCTCGGCGGCGCGGCGGCTCGAGAACAGGCCGAGGGTGCGGCCCTGCGCCGCATCCACCAGCTCCGTGATCTCGTCGAGCTGCGGCTGCCCCAGGCCGTCGCGCCCCGGTGGCGGGAGGTGGCGGGCGACGTACAGGATCCCCTGCTTCGGATAGTCGAACGGGCTGCCGACGTCGAGCCCGCGCCACGGCTGGGCGTCCGGGGCGGACTGCGCCGTCGTACCGACCTGCTCCGAGGGCTTCAGCCCCACCGACGTCGCCACCGAGGTGAAGTCGCCGCCCAGCATCAGCGTCGCCGACGTCATCACCACCGTGTTGTCCGCGAGCAGCCGGTCGCGCATCTGGCCCCAGACCTGCAACGGCGCGATGCACAGCGTCGGCGGCATCCGGTCGCTCCCCTCGGTGCGCCACAGCACGTCGGCCTCCGAGCAGGCCGCCATCCGCTCCGCGGTCGTGAAGACCTCCTGCACCATCCCCTTGGCCTGGGTCATGGCCGGGTCGGCCTCCTTGCCGGGCTCCGCCTTCGGGAACGCCGTCACGCAGGCACGCGCGGCGTCGCGCACCAGCGCCAGCGCGTCGGCCAGCTCCGGCGGCAGCTGCTCGAAGCGTCCCGGCCGCGCGTCGGCCACCGCCGCCCGCAGCGCGTCGCCGGCGTCGGCGAGGTCGTCGGCCTCCGTGCCCTCGACGTGACGCACGCTGCGTCGCGCCGCCCGCTCCACCTCGGCCGCCCACAGCTCGTCGGTCGCCGCCTGGGTGACCCGGGCGGCGAGCTCGTGCGCCTCGTCGATCACGACCGCGTCGTACTCGGGGATCATCGGGATGCCCTCGATGGCGTCGATCGCGAGCAGCGAGTGGTTGGTGACGATCAGATGCGACTTCTGGGCCTTCTCCTTGGCCCGCTCGGCGAAGCACTCCTCGCCGTAGGCGCACTTGGCCGCGCCCAGGCACTCGCGCGCCGAGACACTGACCTGGCGCCACTCCTTCTCCGTGTGCCGGGGCGCGTCGTCCCGCTCGCCGGTGCCCTTGCCCTCCGCCGACCGCTCCGCCCACGAGCGCAGCTCGATGACCTTGCGACCGAGGGCGCCGAGCGCCTCCTCGGCCTGGATCAGCTCGCCCTGCTCGTCGGGAGCGCCTTCGCGGATGCGGTGCAGGCAGGCGTAGTTGGAGCGCCCCTTGAGCACCGCGTACGACGCGTCGACGCCGGGCGTCGTACCGACCGCCTTGACCAGGCGTGGCAGGTCGCGCTCGACCAGCTGGTGCTGCAGGGCGAGCGTCGCCGTCGCGATCACCACCCGCTTGTCGTGGAGCAGCGACGGCACCAGGTAGCCGAGCGACTTGCCGGTGCCCGTGCCCGCCTGGACGAGCAGGTGCTGCCGCTCGGCGAACGCCTCCCCCACCGCCTCGGCCATCGCGACCTGGCCGTCGCGCTGCTGGCCGCCCAACGCCTCCACCGCCGACGCGAGGAGTTCGCGGACGGGGCTGGTCGAGGCCGTTTCGGTGGTCACCGGAGAACCCTAGATGGTCGCGCCGACGAGCGTGCGCGCCCCTCCACAGGCCGCGGCCGTCAGGTCATCGGCCGGCGGCGAGAAGGGACTCGACCTCGGCCGCGACCCGGTCGCCGAACACCCGGTGGCCCGCGGCATCGGGGTGGAGCCGGTCGTCGAGATAGGTGAGGTCGACCCCCGCCATCGACAGGTACGACGCCCCATGGGCCGCCGCCGCTCGGGCGGGCGCCGCGTCGACGGCCCGCACGAGGCCGCGGTCGCGCGCGGGGGCCGAGGGTGGGCCGACGACGAGCACCGGTGTCCCGGCGAGCCCGTCGAGCACCCGCGCCGCGCCGGCCTCGAGGTCGGCGAGCGGCTGGTCGGTGTCGTTGAGCCCGCCCTCGACCACCACGAGCGCGGTGCCGGGCCGCACGGACCCGGGCGCGCGGCTCGCGTAGGCCAGGTCGCCGCAGGGGCTGGCGCCGGCGCTGAACCCGCTGCCGGAGAAGCCGTCGACGCGGACCCGGCCGGGGAGCCGGACCGGCCAGGAGTCGTGGGGGCGCAGTCCGGCGCCGACGGAGTAGGAG
>QFCS01006510.1_pt1 | contig 11830 bp, 14 predicted proteins | sample 3576561 | NCBI WGS metagenome assembly QFCS01 | reverse complement strand
TGTCAACGGCGGAGCAAAAACCGGCCACTGTGGCGGAGTAAAAGTAGGCCACTGATGTTGCGGCAGGTGCAAAGCAAAGGGCCCCGATCGGGGCCCTTTGCTTTTGGCCGTTTTGATGGGTCAGTTTTCGTCGACGGTGGCCTGGTTTTGCTCCGCCCCGCTGGCAGTGGCGCGACGGCGACTGGCTGACTGCTTTAGGCGGTAACTGTCACCATTCATGGTCAGGATGCTGACGTGGTGGGTCAAACGATCCAGCAATGCGCCGGTCAGGCGCTCGGACCCAAGCACCTGCGTCCAGTCCTCAAACGGCAGGTTGGAGGTAACGATGGTGGAGCCGCGTTCGTAGCGCTGGGAGAAGGTCTCGAACAACAGCTCCGCGCCGGTGGGCGAGAGCGGGACGTAACCCAGTTCGTCGATGATCAGCAGCTTCACTGCAGCCAACTCGCGCTGCATCTTGAGCAGCCGCTTCTCGTCGCGGGCTTCCAGTAACTGGTTCACCAGCGCCGCGGCGGTGGTGAAGGTCACGGTGAAGCCCTTCTGGCAGGCGGCCAGCCCCAGGGCGAGCGCCACATGGGTTTTGCCCGTCCCGCTATTGCCCAGCGCAATGATATTCTCGCGCCGCAGGATATATTCGCAGCGCGCCAGATCCAGCGTCAGCATCTTGTTGAGGCTGGGGATGGCGGTGAAGTCGAAGGTATCGAAGCTTTTGACGGCCGGGAACCGGGCAGCACGGATCCGGCGTTCGACAGTGCGCCGCTCACGGTCGATCAGTTCCAGTTCGATCAGGCGCAGTAGATAGCGGGGATGATCGACACCATCACGCGCGCACTCCCGGGCTACTTTCTCATATTCGCGCAAAACGGTCGGCAGTTTGAGTTGCTTGAGGTGGTGGGCCAGCAGCACCTGTGGCGCACCAGCGGTGGTGCCGGTGGGCAGGTTGTCATCGGGCGCCCGGCTCATGCTGCCATCTCCTTCGAGACCTGGGGCATCAGAGCCGCATAATCAGCCGCCTGCGTGACCTTCACATCCAGCCTTGGCAGGTGGGGATAGGTCGTCAGGTCAAGCCTGGCGGGCCGCCGTTCCATCCTGGCCAGTGCGATCTGCTTCACCGCATCAAAGCTGATCGCGCCCATGTGGATCGCCTGAGTGACAGCATGGGTCACCACGGCCATGGGCATCGCTTCCAGCAAGCGCAAGACCTGGATATACTCGCGCTTGCCCTTGCGGCCCATGCGTCCCTCCAGCAATTGCCGCAGGTGGGCAAAGACATCGGGCAAGGCCCAATTCTGCAGTGCAGCCGCCTGATCGAGAGCATTCGGCTTTGTCTCGATCAGCGCCAGATAATGCAGCGGATCGGCCACAAAATCGCCGCTGCCATAACTGCGCACATGGCGGGCGATCTCCTCGGCGCCGGACAGGATCACCACCTCGTCCACGAAGCCCTTCACCACCACATCCTGGAACCCAAACCTTGTGGGCACCGAGTAATCATTGCCGCGATACCGCACCAGCGCCGTCGATGACACACGGGCGCTGCGCCTCTCGCATGGCTCCAATGGCACCGGCGGTAGTGGGCGTAGCGCCGCAACGTCAGCAACCATGCGCTCACCGATGGTCTGGGCATGGCGGCCAGCACGTTCGCCTTGCCGCGCATGACAGCGCTCCAAAAGAGCCGCGTTCAGTGCGTCATAGCTCGCCGCCTGCGGCTTGGGCGTCATGAAGTTGCGGCGCGCGTATTTGACCAGCCCTTCGACCTTGCCCTTGTCATTCCCCTTGCCGGGTCGGCCGAAGCGGTCAGAAAACAGGTGGTGGCTGACCAGCTCGCTGAAGGCACGTGTGCGCTCACGCTTGCCGTCCCCCAGAATCTTGGCCACCGCAATCGTCGTGTTGTCGTAGAGGATCGACTGGGGAATGCCGCCAAAGAAGTCGAAGGCCGATACATGCCCATCCAGAAATGCCTCGGTCGTCTCGCGCGGGAAAGCCTTCACGAAACAGGCATCGGACTGCGGCAAATCCATGCACAGGAAGTGGATCTTCTGCTCCACACCGCCAATCACGCCCACCGCTTCGCCAAAATCCACCTGCGCATGCCCCGGTGGGTGCGCCAGCGGCACAAATGTCTCGCGGCCACGCACCCGGCTCAGCCGGACATAGTCCTTCACCACCGTGTAGCCGCCGCCATAGCCATATTCATCGCGCAGCCGCTCGAAGATCCGCTTCGCCGTGTGTCGCTGCTTGACCGGCGCCGTCCGGTCACCTTCCAAAATCGCGTCAACCACCGGCAGCAAAGGCCCCAGCTTCGGCTTCTCCACCGGCTTCGTGCGCGTATAGCCAGGTGGCAGTGAAAATCGGCAGATCTTGCCAATCGTCTCCCGGCTTAATCCAAATACCCGCGCGGCCTCTCGCTGGCTGCGCCCCTGCACAAACACAAACTGCCGAACACTCGCGTAAACTTCCACGGCATACATCCCGGCCGCCCTCAAAAGGGCAGCCTTACCACTGGCCGGTTTTTACTCCGCCACGCTCAGCACTTCGCTGGCGTTCCAGTGGCTGGTTTTGTCACCGCCCTGCACATTGTCTCGATGTCATAGCCGCAGGTCGGAGCATTGAGCGTGTCGTTGGCCACGATCGGCTTCCACCCATTCTCAGTTTCGCGAACTACGTAGAATTCAGGCTCAATCCCAACATTCGCGACGAACCCCATACTCTCGGCCTTCTCGACCACGTCGAGCAAAAGGTTGCGGGAATCTTGATTGTAGCGCTTGCCATTGAGATGCAGGCTAGAGGGCAGCAAAGCAAACCTCTTATCCCACGGCAGGATAGTCATTCGATCCAAATCGGGGAAACCAGCACACTCATCCTCATGCGGTCCTAGGTCACCCATCCCTTCGAGGGCACCCACGGTATACAGCTCGGAACCCTGCATCATGGATTCAAGACTGTCTACTGGCACGCATTTACTCTTCGGGACGCCGTTGATATCCACGTAATAGCCAAAAAGGTACTGGACGCCTTCGGTTTTGAGCTTTCGGGTAGTTTCGCTAAGGTCTGCCATTATTATCTCCATCGAATTTCGGACATGAAATGACATTTTAAGTCAATAGTCAACATATGAATCCGCATATGTCGTGCGCACGAGGTATGTCCGATGAGTTGACGCGTCATATGTCCGATTTTTGTGTCTGGATGATCTCCGATCGAGGGGGGGCACCAGATGCGGCGCAATCGGGCATTGACGGAGGCGATACGGATGGAGCGGTTTGAGGAGCTTTACATTGCGGTGGAGGCTGGGCGGCTGGGTTGCGGGGACGCAGCGATGATCCTGGGTTGCAGCGCGCGTCATTTTCTGCGACTTCGCAGCCGGTATGACGAGGACGGGTTTGCCGGTTTGCGGGATCGCCGGGTTGGCCAGGTATCGCGCCACCGGGCAGCCGATGCGGAGGTCGAGCAGCTCACACGGCTATACCGGGATCGGTATGCGGGGTTCAACATGCGGCATTTTCACGAGCTGGCGCGGCGCGATCACAGCCTGAGCCGGGGCTATACGTGGACGCGTATGGCGCTGCTGCGAGCAGGTCTGGTGAAGCCGGACAAGCGCGGGGGCAAGCACCGGCTGCGACGCCCGCGCAAGCCGATGCGCGGGATGATGATCCATCAGGATGCGAGTACGCACCGCTGGTATGGTGAGGGCTATGCCGATCTGGTGGTGACGCTGGACGATGCGACGAGCGAGATCACCTCGGCCTTCTTCTGCAAGCAGGAGGGCACCAACTCGAGCCTGCGCGGCATTCATGAGACGATCGCAAAACATGGGCTATTCTGCTCGCTCTACACCGATCGGGGCAGTCATTACTTCACCACGCCCGAGGTGGGCGGCAAGATCGACAAGTCGCGCCCGACCGAGGTTGGGCGCGCGCTCCGCCAGCTCGGTATCGATCATATCGCGGCCTATTCTCCCGAGGCGCGGGGGCGCTCCGAGCGCACGTTCGGCACCTTGCAGGGGCGGCTGGTCAATGAGTTGAAGCTGGCCGGGATCGCCGACATGGCGGCGGCGAACCGCTATCTCATCGAGGCCTATCTCCCCCGCCACAACGCGCAGTTCATGGTTGCACCCGAGATGGAGGCATCGGCCTTCGTCCCCATCCCGGGCTTCGACATCGACAATATCCTGTGCATCCAGGAGGACCGGGTGGTGGGGGCCGACAACACCGTACGCTACAAGGGCATGACGCTGCAGATCCCGCCAAGCCCCTTTCGCCATCACTATGTCAAAATGCGCGTCCGGGTGCATCACTACCCAGATGACAGCCTGGCAATCTTCCACGGCCCGCGCCAGATCGGGCGCTATCGCCCCGAAGGTGACCTCCTGGAAGACGTGCAAATCGATCCGCGCGATTGCAGCCTGCTCCGGACCGGCTCCGGCTACGCCTCCGCCAGCCCTCCGCAGACTGCAATCGCGCTATGAAACCGATCGGACATATGGCGTGTCAATTAATCGGACATCTTCATTCGCTCTCGACACATATGAATCCGCATATTGTTCGAATATCGATCTTTACTGTCAACGGCGGAGCAAAAACCGGCCATGCGGCGGCGTAAAAGTCGGCCACTTGTGGCGCGTGCATGAGACCGCCGGGAGGGCGTAGCCCGAGCGGGGGTCTCATGCACGCGTGGCGATTTTTTCGGGAGGTTCAGCCGGCCTTTCGGGCGCGGCTTTGGGCGAGGCGATAGCTGTCGCCGTTCATCTCGAGGATGTTGACGTGGTGGGTGATGCGGTCGAGCAGCGCGCCGGTGAGACGCTCGGATCCCAAGGTTTCCGTCCATTCGTCAAATGGAAGATTGCTGGTGATCAGGGTGGCGCCCCGTTCGTAGCGTTGCGAGATCAGCTCGAACAGCAATTCCGCGCCGGTCTTGGAAAGCGGCACGAATCCCAACTCGTCGATGATGAGAAGCTGGTAGGCCGCCATCTGTTTCTGGAAACGCAGCAGACGCCGCTCGTCGCGCGCCTCCATCATCTCGCTGACGAGTGCTGCGGCCGTGGTAAAGCCGACGGCCAGGCCCTTCTGGCAGGCGGCCAGGCCGAGGCCGAGCGCGACATGGGTCTTGCCCGTGCCGCTGGGACCAAGCGCGATCACGTTCTCGCGCCGCTCAAGGCAAGCAAACCTTCGTCACCTCTACCGCCTACCGCAACCAGGCCAACGAGGCATGGCTCAAGCGGCAGGGCCGGGTCAGCCGCATCCACCGCAAGAAGCCGCGCGGCAAGCCGATGCCCGAGTGGACCGCGAAGGCCAACGCCGCCAAATCGAAAATCCGCGCCCGTGTCGAGCATGTCTTCGCCCGGCAGAAGGACCAGATGGGGCTGTTCATCCGCACCATCGGCATCAAGCGCGCCGAGGCCAAGATCACGCTGGCCAATCTCGCCTACAACATGCACCGCCTGATCTTCCACGAGCGACGGGCAGCGAGGGGATAGGTGCGCCCGAGAGAAAGGAAAACCACCGGAAACGGCCAAAATAGAGGCCCAAAAGTCCTGCAATCACGCCAAATCCGATGCCGCACACCCATATCCGCTCAGATCACCCGGTTGTTGGAGGTGCCCACCTTGTCATGGCGGCAGGCAGCGCAGCTGGCCTGCGCCATATCAACACGGCCGTGTGGGAACCGGTAAGGGGCGCATCTCCAAAGCAGGCGATCCGATGCTGCGCCACGCGCTTTATGAAGCGGCCAACAGCCTGCTGGCGCGCGTCAAGCGGCCTTGCGCTTTGCAGACATGGGGCAAGGCGCTTGCCGAGACCAAAGGCCCCAAGCGCGCACGCGTCGCGCTCGCGCGCAAACTGGCCGTGCTGCTCCACCGCCTTTGGCAATCGGAAACCGAGTTCCGCTGGGCCTGACCCCGGCTGACACGACGACCGAAGGCCAAAACCGGACGATCCCGTTTATGGTGTCGCGGCACTTGCGCAATCAGGTGACCGCGCCGGGGACATCAGGGACGTCCAACTCCTCTCGCCTGACCGCGATCATGCGGCGTGGACATCCAAGGCTCCCAGCCCAGTCCATGACCACGAAGACAACCATAGACCAAGGTCATGCAACCGGGTGCAAAATCAATTAGACAACACCATCCGCCAAGATCGACGCTCACCGCCGCGCGACCTCACAGAAACCTCCAGATTCTCTATTGAGCATAACTGAATGTTCAGTTAGGGTCTGTAAAATTGCTTCCGAATCACCGCTCGAGGTCAGCCATGCCGCCCAAGGCAGTAGAAAATTGGTCAATGGGAACTCGATCAATATCTAACGAAGTACTAATCGAATAATAAAGGAGGAAATGATGGCTACTGCATATGAAATTCCGCGTGTCAATGAATCAATTGATGACCTAAAGAGGTCTTACAAGCCGCTTCTTGACGCTTCCACGCTCCCGCCGATTTGCTACACGTCAGAAGAGTGGTATCGGTTGGAAGTTGACAATATATTCATGAAGGAATGGCTGTGCGTTGGGCGCATAGACCAGATTCCGAACCCCGGCGACTATTTTACAATTGACCTTTTTGACGAGCCACTCGTCGTAGCGAGGAATCAGGACGGTGTGATCAACACCATGTCGCGTGTGTGCCGTCATCGGGCCGCTGAGGTGGTCGAAGCCGGTGAGGGCAACACAAATCGCTTCCGTTGCCGTTATCACTTCTGGGTGTATGACCTGGAAGGCCAATTGATCGGCACCCCTGAGATGGGCGACACCCACGATTTCAAGAGGGATAAGGTCTGTCTGCCGAAGTTGGTGACAGAGGTGTGGGAAGGTTTCATTTTCGTCAACTTCGATAAAGATGCAGATCCGCTTTCGCCACGACTGGAACCGCTTCGTGAGCATCTGAAGAACTATCGTTTAGGCGAGCTCAAATCGTTCGTGCTTGAGCAGCGCCCGTCGGAAGAATTTCCCCAGCCGAAGTTCAACTGGAAACTGTTGATGGATAACTTTATCGAGCCCTATCATGTTCTGGGACTGCACAGCGGTTCTCATGACCCGATGCCTTATCATCTTTGTACGACAGCTGAGTACAATGATGACTATTGTTTCTCTTGGGCGAAAATTCCGGGAGCGATCGCGGAAGGGAATACCCTCTGGAGCCCATCGGGCTTCAATGCGCCGATCAGGAAGATGGAGGGGCTGACAACGGAAGAGCAGGAGCTGGGGCAGTTCGTCTTGATTTATCCGAACACACTGTTCTTCCTTAGTCCGGAGATTGTTAGTTATTATCAGGTGCTTCCGCGTGGCCCACAACATTGCGACCTGACGATTCGCACGCTTTATCGGCCCGAGCAGATCGAAGGAACGTCTAACTTTGAAGCGGCGCGGCAGGGTGCGGAAGCGAGCCTCGCCTATATTAACGAGGAGGACATGTGGGCTTGCGAATCCATGCAGCGTTCTTACAATGGGCGGCTGGTGCAGAAGGAGCGTATGCAAGGCCGGCTCTCGAAGTGGGAACTCGCGGTGAACAACATTGCTCGCTATGTGCTCGAGAGGACCCTCGGTAAGGAGGTTCTTACCAGCTAGGTTTCGCGGCAATGCCTTGAAGGTATCCCAAGGTTCGATCAGTACGACTGATCGAACCTTGGCTGATACTTTCTGATGCGGAGCATTTGCGGGGCGTGATGCGTCACTATCCGATGAGCTGACACAGGGTCCTGCGGGGTGGCTTCGGGCCAAGCTTGTTCTGATCTGGCTGCACTGTCGCGAGGTTGGGAAGAATGGATAACGCACTAGATCAAGGAAGTGTTATGGCGTTAGTTAAACTGTGCGCGTTTGGCGATGTCGAAGAAGGTGTTCCAGTTCCAGTAACTGTGGACAATCTGCCGGAGCTAGGCGTGTACAAGTTGAATGGAATGATTTTCGTTGCGGACAATCGCTGCACCCATGGCCATGCAAATTTGACCGACGGTTTCCAAGAAGGCAGGATAATCGAATGCCCTTTCCATGGGGGATCATTCGATATAACAACAGGCGAGCCAAGCAGCGCGCCGTGCCGGATCCCCATCAAGACTTACGCGGCGAAAGTTATGGACGGATTTATCTACATTGATGTGTCGCGATAGGTCTGCGGTTATCGTAACTACCCACCCCCTTGCCAAACCAGACCGTCTGTGATTCACACGATCCATGAATCGCGAGGAACTCGAAGGGCTTACGAAGCCGGAGTTGGTCGGTATCCATACGTTGAGGACCGCAGGCTTTATGCGGCGAGTTCAGCGTCAGCAGTTTGGACGCTTTTCTGCCAGTTCCAGGGCGGCAATTCGTGGAGGCGTGATTTACGGCCGAGGGCAATTCCCCTCAGTGCGCGTTCGGCGGCGTTGTTGCTGAGGCATATCCATGATCACGACGTCGCCGGGCCGAAGCTCGGGTATGAGCACCTGTGTTACATAGGCCTCGAACCAGTCGCCATTGATCGGTCCGTCCAGCACCATCGGTGCGACCATCCCGGTCATGCGCAACCCGGCAACAAGCGTGGTGGTCTTGCGGTGGCCGTGCGGGAACCCCATCCGCAGGCGCTCTCCCTTGGCGCAGCGGCCATGGCTGCGGGTCATGTTGGTGGAGGTCCAGGTCTCGTCGATGAATACGAGGCGCTCGGGTTCCAGATCGAACTGGCCATCGAACCAGTCCCATCACTGCTTCAGGACGTCAGGGCGGTCCTGCTCGATGGCATGGCCGGTCTTTTTTTACGCGTCATGCCGTGACGAACGAAGAAACGGTAAAGCCCGGCCACAGAGACGTGCAGACCAACCTCGATCAGTGCCAGGCGCAGTTCTTCAAGCGAGATGTCCTTGCGCGCCTCCCACACGGCGAGGATGTCCGCCCGCCGCTCCTCGATCCGGCGCGAACGCATGTCGCCGCCCTGAGGCTTGGGAGCAAAGCTGCCGGTCTCGCGTCGCTGCGCCTGCCAGCGGATCGTCGTCGAGGGCGCAACCCCAAACCGGGCCGCCGCCGCTCGGCAACTCAGGGCGCTCGCCAGCGGCTTGCGGTCTTTCCATGACACGAAGTCCATGCTGTTCCTGAGCAGATGGAGGATGCACGTTTGAACCACAGCTTCGGGGAACACCGCCGTAATCGCGTCGGGGAAGCCCTTGAGACCATTGTAGCGCGACGATCAGGGGTTCTTCCGCATCTTTGGTGCAAGTTGAGGGATTCACACGCGAATCGGGATCGTGCATAGAGTCGGGATTACGGTCAGCGATGGTATTTTCTCGTGTTCCAGACATCTTCCAGCTCCGCCGTCCCCGCAGGTTTGACGATTGTCAGTCGCAAGTAAGCGTGGCCTGACGACCGCGGGTTATGCGGCGAGTTTTGCGGGCCGTGGCGGTTGCCAGTTCCAGGGCATGAGCTCGTCCCAGCGCGCGGCTGGCCAGTCGTCGGCGATCTTGGCGATGACGTCGGCGATATAGGTCTGCGGATCGACGCCGTTAAGCTTGCAGGTCTCGATGATGGTGTAGATCGCGGCGGCACGCTCTCCGCCGACCTTCGACCCCGCGAACAGCCAGTTGCGCCTGCCGACGGCTATGCCGCGCATGGATCGTTCGGCGATGTTGTTGTCGATCTCCAGGCGGCCATCGCCCGTGAAGCGAGTGAGCGCGGGCCAGCGCTTGGTTCCATAGACGATCGCCTTCGCCATCGCCGCCTTGGGCGAGAGGCGACGCAGCGCATCGTCGAGCACCTCGCGCAGCTCTGCGATCAATGGCCTGGTCCGATCCTGCCGGACGCGGCGGCGCTGATCGGGCGGGTGCCCGCGTATCTCGGCCTCAATCGCATAGAGCGCGCCGATCCGCTCGAGGATATGGCAAGTGAGCGCGGTCGGCTTGGTCTGATGGATGTCGAACACCTTGCGCCGGTAATGCGCCCAGCAGGCGACTTCGGTGACGCGGCCACTTTGGTAGAGCCTGTCGTATCCGGCATAGGCATCGGCCTGAAGGAAGCCGGTGAAGGCGGCGAGCTCGCTTTGGGGGTGGGTGCCGGTGCGATCGGGGGTAAAACGATACCAGACCAGCGGCGGTGCCGACGATCCCGAAGCGCGATCATCGACCGCATAGGCCCAGAGCCTGCCGGTCGCGGTCTTGCCGCGCCCCGGATCGAGCACAGGCACCGGGGTGTCGTCGGCGTGGATCTTCGCAGCCTTCAACCCTTCCTCGCGGATGCGGCTGACGACGGGATCGAGCAGCGAGGCGGCCTGTCCGGCCCAGCCCGCCAGTGTCGAACGGTCGATGGCGATACCCTGCGCGGCCATCATCTCGGCCTGCCGATAAAGCGGCAGGTGGTGATCGAACTTGGCGGTGATGACATGGGCGAGCGTGGCGAAGGTTGCCTTGCCGCGCGCGACGGCCTTCACCGGAGCGAGAGCCTGGACGATCTTCTCGCAGGCTCGGCAGCTATACTTGGGGCGGAGGGTGCGCACGACGCGCCATTGCACGGGCGCCACATCGAGCTGCTCGGCGCTGTCGTCGCTCAGGCGGCGCAAGGCTCCGCCGCACTCGGGACAGGTACAAGCGCCGCTGGCGGGTTCGACCGTGACGATCTCGCGCGGCAGGCTCTCGGGCAGGGAACGAACCAGGGCCGGACGTTCCGGTGCGGCCTGCTTCTCATCGGGGGCCTGGACCGCGACGACTTCGGCTTCGAGTTCCTCGAGCGCGAGTTCGAGCTGGGCGATCTGGGTGGCGAGCTTCTCGGACGAGGCCCCGAACTGCATCCGGCGCAACCGGGCAAGCTGGACACGCATCGTCTCGATCAGCAGATCGCAGTGCGCCAGTTCCGCCTTCGCCGCCGCGAGCGCGGCTTCCAGCTCGGCGATCCGGGCATCTTTGCCGCTGATGATGCAAGAGGTGTCCGACACGCATCGTCCATAGCGGATCGGACCCGGATATACCAGAAAAACAACGAAAATACGTCACTTTTTATGAGTGCATCACCCCGCGAGCGAGGGCGTCCAAGTGCGCTCGGGCCGCCGCCAGTCGATCCCCTCCAGCAGCATCGAAAGCTGCGCTGCGGTAAGCGCGACGCTGCCCGTCTTCGCCATCGGCCAGACAAAGCGGCCCCGGTCCATCCGCTTGGAGAACAAGCACATGCCCTGGCCGTCATACCACAGCAGCTTGATGAGATCGCCGCGCTTGCCCCGAAAGGCGAACAGCGCGCCGCAATGCGGGCTTTGCTCCAGCACCTGCTGGACCAGCACCGCCAGCCCGTCAAATCCCTTGCGCATGTCAGTCGCGCCGCACGCCAGCCACACCTTGGCCGAACTGCTCCCACCCAGTCCGGGGAACGAACCTGGGAGTGGAGGGGCGTTCATTGCACAAAGACCGACAGAACCCGCCGCAGAGCATCGGCATCGACGCCCGTATCCACGGTCAGCCGGACACCCGAGGGCAGTTCGATCCCGATCCTGGTTGTTGGTCCCACATCCATGGAAGACGACGAAACCGCCGAAACCGCCGGAACCGCCGGAACCGCCGACGCGACATCGGTGATCTGCACTTCGGCGAATGTCGGCAAACTCGGCGCAGTGATCGGCCTGCCGCTCAGCTCGCCCGACATGGCCAGCCTCCGCCAAGTGTAAAGCTGGCCGCTCGAAACCTCGTGCAGTTCCATCGCCGTGCGGACACAGCCGCCGGGGCCGAATGCATCACGCAGCATCGCCAGCTTCTGCAGGGCCCCTGTGCATTATCAGGACACGGATTCACGGTAGGCGTCGGCGGTAGCAAGCTATTTGCGCAGGTTCTCGATGCCAAGTTCGCTCCACATCCAGGTGAAGTCGTAGGTGACCATCGGGTCGTTCCGGTCGAGCTGACT
>QFCS01002189.1_pt1 | contig 11834 bp, 7 predicted proteins | sample 3576561 | NCBI WGS metagenome assembly QFCS01 | reverse complement strand
CATCGCGCCGACAACATCGCCCATGCCCAGGTCGTGGTGGTGTCTAGTGCCGTGAAGAAGGACAATCCCGAGGTACTGGCCGCGCGGGCTCGCCTGTTGCCGGTGGTGAGGCGCGCCGAGATGCTGGGCGAGCTGATGCGGCTCAAATGGTCGGTGGCCGTTGGCGGGACGCATGGCAAGACGACCACGACCTCGATGGTTGCCGCCATGCTCGACGCCGGCGGGCTTGATCCTACCGTGATCAACGGCGGCATCATCAATGCCTACGGCACCAACGCCCGCCTGGGTGGCGGTGACTGGATGGTGGTCGAATCCGACGAGTCCGATGGCTCTTTCCTGCGCCTGCCGGCGACCATCGCCATCGTCACCAATATCGATCCCGAGCATCTGGACCACTACGGCACGTTCGACGCCATGCGCGACGCCTATGTGCGCTTCGTCGAGAACATTCCGTTCTATGGCTTCGCGGTTCTCTGCTTCGACCATCCCGAGGTGCAGGCGTTGATTCCGCGCGTGGCGGACCGGCGCATCGTCACCTACGGCATCGGCGCCAATGCCGACGTGCGCGCGATCAATCTGCGGATGGACCGTAGCGGCGCTGACTTCGATGTGATGATCGAGCATCGTACGACCAACGAATCGCGCATCATCACCGACCTGCGCCTGCCAATGTTCGGACAGCACAACGTGCAGAATGCCCTGGCCGCCATCAGCGTGGCACAGGAGATGGGCCTGCCTGACGAGACGATCCGTCGGGCGCTCGGCAGCTTTGCTGGAGTCAAGCGCCGCTTCACCAAGACCGGTGAGGCCCACGGCATCACAGTGATCGACGACTACGGGCATCATCCGGTGGAGATCGCTGCCGTGCTGCGCGCCGCCCGCCAGGCCTATGGCGGGTCGGGTCGGGTGATCGCCGTCATGCAGCCGCACCGCTATTCGCGGCTCGCCTCGCTGAAGAGCGAGTTCGCCACGTGTTTCGGCGACGCTGATGCCGTGTTGATCGCCGATGTCTATGCCGCCGGCGAGACGCCGATCGAGGGCATCAGCCGCGACATGCTGGTGAACATGGTGCATCGCGCCGGCCATCGCGACGTCACGCCCCTCGGCGGTCCGGGCGACTTGCCGGGCCTGATCTGGCAGATGGCCCGTCCGGGTGACGTCGTCGTCTGCCTGGGGGCGGGCAACATCACCGCATGGGCGCACGCCTTGCCAGGCCAGCTCCAGCAGCTCGCCGGCGAGCATGCCGGGCCGCGCGCGATCGCCAACGATTCCGGCCCTAGGAACAGCGGTTCGGCGGCATGATGGCGCTGGCTGCCAGTCCTCATCTGATCGACCGGCTGGCGCGGCCGCGTGGACGCCTGACCGCAGATGCGCCGCTTGGGCCGCAGACCTGGTTCGGCACGGGTGGGCCGGCCGAGGTGCTGTTCCGGCCGGCCGACGTCGAGGACCTGGCGACGTTTCTTGCCGCGCTGCCGGCCGACATCCCGGTGACCGTGCTGGGCGTCGGCTCGAACCTGCTGGTGCGCGACGGCGGCATCAAAGGCGTGGTCATTCGTCTGTTGCGCGGCTTCACCGCCGTGACCGTCGAAGGAACCGAGGTCGTCGCTGGTGCCGGCGCGCCCGACCTCAACGTGGCACTGACCGCTCGCGAGCACGCCCTTGCGGGGCTCGAGTTCCTGAGCGGCATTCCCGGCACGATCGGTGGCGCCCTCGCCATGAATGCCGGCGCCTACGGCGGCGAGCTCGCGCAGGTGCTGATCTCGGCCGAGGCCGTCGATCGCGCCGGCCGGCGGCACCATGTCGGTGCGGCCGAGCTCGGCTTCAGCTATCGGCACAGCAGCGCGCCGGCCGACTGGATCTTCACCTCGGCGCGCCTGCGCGCCCAGCCCGGCGACCAGATGGCGATCGCGCGGCGCATCGCCGAGATCGACAGCGCGCGCAGCGATTCGCAGCCGCGCAGTCGCACCGGCGGATCGACCTTCGTCAATCCTCCCGGCCACAGGGCCTGGGAGCTGATTGATCGTGCCGGCTGCCGCGGCCTGCGCAGGGGCCAGGCGCAGGTCTCCGAAAAGCACTGCAACTTCCTCATCAACCTCGGCGGCGCAACGGCGGCGGAGGTCGAGGCCTTGGGCGAGGAGGTGCGGCGGCGCGTGTTCGAGCAGAGTGGCGTGCATCTTGAATGGGAGATCCGCCGCTTGGGAGTGGCAGTATGAGTCGCAAGGTCGCTGTCCTGATGGGAGGTTGGTCACCGGAGCGTGAAGTCTCGCTGGTGAGCGGCAAGGCATGCGCCGAAGGATTGCGCGAAGGCGGTCACCACGTCGTCGAGTACGACGTGAAGCGCGACCTGCGCGCACTCGTCGATTTCCTGCGTCCTGCGAGCGGCGGCGGACCGGATGTCGTCTTCAATGCCCTGCATGGCAAGTACGGCGAGGACGGCTGCATCCAGGGCATCCTCGAGGTGCTGTCGGTGCCCTACACCCACTCCGGCGTGCTCGCCTCGGCGATCGCCATGGACAAATCGCTGACGCGGCACATTTTCACTTCGGTCGGCATGCGCGTCGCGCCAGGCACGGTGGTGGAGCGCCGTTCGCTGGCATACGGTGATCCGATGCCGCGACCCTATGTGGTGAAGCCGATCGACCAGGGATCGAGCATCGGCGTGCACATCGTGCGAGAGGGAGACAATCTTGCCGCCGTCGAGGCTGCGGAGGCGGCATTCGGAGAGAAGGTGCTGGTCGAGAAGTTCGTGCCGGGCCGCGAGCTGACTGTCGCCGTCATGGGCGACCATGCTGTCACCGTCACCGAATTGCGGCCGCGCACGCGCTTCTACGATTACGAGGCCAAGTACACGGACGGGGTCACCGAGCATCTGGTGCCGGCGCCGATTCCGTCGGAAGTCTATGAGACTGCGAAGGAATGGGCGCTCACGGCCCACCAGGCGTTGGGCTGCACCGGCCTGACCCGCACCGATTTCCGCTGGGACGATTCCCTGGCCGGTACTTCCGGCCTGCACGTGCTCGAGATCAACACGCAGCCCGGCATGACCCCGCTGTCGCTGGCGCCGGAGCAGGCGAAATGGGCGGGGATATCCTGGCCAGAGCTCATGACCTGGATGGTCGAGAATGCGAGGCGGCCGGCATGAGCGTTGCCCCGAAGACCGTTGGTGCCAACCCGCGGAAGGCGCAGGCCCAGGCTCCGAAGCGCGACTATGATCGGCGCAGCAGGAAGCGGGGGCCGATCCGCCGTCCCGGCCGACCCTTGTGGCGGCAGCCCCTGCTCCTTGGCCTGCTTGTCCTGCTCGTCGGTGGCGGCGCGGGCGGCGGCTGGTATGCCTGGCGCGAAGGGTGGATGGTCGAGGCGACCAACCGCGTTGACGCCTTCACCCATGCCGTCATCGGTGCCATCACGCCCTTCAAGCTGGTCGACGTCACGGTCGAGGGCCGCGAATACGTCGAGCGGGAAGCCATCCTGGCCGCGCTCGACGTGAAACCCGGCGATTCGCTGCTCGGCATCGACCTGCAGGTCGCTCGCCAGCGGCTGGAGGCGATCGACTGGGTTGCCGGCGCCACGGTCGAGCGGCGGCTGCCCGACACCCTTTATGTCACGCTGAAGGAACGGCGTGCAGTCGCTATCTGGCAGAACGGCACGGAGTACACGCTGATCGATCGCGACGGAAAGACCGTGCGCGCGAGCCGCATGCCGCCGGGCGCGGAGAGCCTGTTGCTGCTGGGCGGCGCGGGGGCGCCGGAAAATGTCGGCGAACTGCTGCTGCTGCTGGCCTACGAGCCATCCATCGCGCGCCAGCTGCGCGCCGCGGTGTGGGTCGGTCAGCGCCGCTGGAACCTCATCTTGAACAATGGCGTGGAAATCTGGCTGCCGGAAGAGGATGCCGTCGCGGCGCTGCAGAACCTGGCCAAGCTCGAGGAGAAGCATGGCCTGCTGTCGCGCGACTTCGGCGTCGTCGACCTGCGGTTGCCGGACAAGCTCTATCTGAGAAAGCGTGCGACGGGCGAAGCCTCGCCTGGACCGGCGTGACGCTCCATGGAACCTGAAGTGTAGGCGTAGCACGGGGGAGATCGTGGCGAAGACAAGGAACGGCGTGATAGCGGCGCTCGACATCGGCACCAGCAAGGTCGTGTGCTTCGTGGCGCGAGTCGATGGCCAGGGCCTGCGCGTGGTGGGGATCGGCCACCAGCCTGCCCTGGGCATGCGCTCGGGCAACATTGTCGACATGGAGGCCGCCACCCGGGCCATCTCGACCGCCGTTTCGACGGCGGAGGAGATGTGTGGCGAGCATGTGCGCGAGGTGATCGTCGGGGTGAGCGGCGGCTCGGCGGCCTCGCACAACCAGAGTCTCGAGGTGGCGATCGGCCACCACGAGATCGGCGAGCGCGACGTGCGCCGCGTCCAGCAGCACATCCATCTGCCGGCCGAGACGGCCGACCGCGACATCATCCACTCCGAGGCGATCGGCTTCTCCGTCGATGGCACGCCCGTGCGCGATGCCCGCGGCATGTTCGGCGAACGGCTGGGCGTCGAGGTTCATCTGGTGACCGCAGCGAGCGGCTCAATGCGCAACCTGCAGGTCTGCGTGCGGCGGGCCCATCTCGAGATCGCTGACCGGGTGGTTGCAGCGCATGCGTCCGGCCTGAGTTCTCTGGTGGCCGATGAGCGCGATCTCGGCGTCACTCTGATCGACATGGGCGGTGGCACGACGTCGATCGCGGTCTTCTACGAGGGGCATCTGGTCCACGTCGATTCGATCCCGGTCGGCGGGGAGCATGTCACACGCGACATCGCCCGCGGACTCTCCACGCCGTTGGCCCATGCCGAGCGCATGAAGACCCAGATCGGCCGGGCGGTCGCCAAGCCCAACGACGAGTACGACATCATCGACGTGCCGCTGATCGGCGAAGAGGATCGCACCCGTCCCAACCATATTCCGCGCTCGATCCTGGTCGGCATCATCCGCCCGCGCGTGGAGGAGACATTCGAGCTCGTACGCAGTCGACTCGAGGCCAGCGGTGTGGATAAGTTGGCGGGCGGACGCGCCGTGCTGGTCGGTGGCGGCTGCCAACTCGACGGCGTACCGGAGGTGGCGGCAGCGATCCTCAACAAGAAAGTGCGCACCGGAGGGCCGCTGAGGCTCGCCGGGCTTGCTGATTCCACGGGTGGACCGGCATTTTCGGCGGCGGCCGGTCTGCTTGCCTTCGCGCTTCACAACCACGCAGCCGGTCAGGCGCAGCCGATGCCGGTGGAAACACCAACGAGTCGAATCGGGCGGATTGGCAGTTGGATTAGGGAGAACTTTTAGGCAATATGTTGTGCGGGGATGGGCAATCCCCACAGGCTATTGATAAAGAATCAACAAAGGCCGGTGGTGGTGAAGGGTCCTGTCAAAGCGATCCGCATCGCTGCTCCGGGCAGATAACCCCCTCGTTTGCGTGGAGATGCCGAATGACCATCAACCTCAGTCTCCCTCAAAAGGAGTCCGAGATTAAGCCGCGTATCACCGTCGTCGGCGTCGGTGGAGCGGGCGGCAATGCCGTCAACAACATGATCAGCGCCGCGCTGGAAGGCGTGGAGTTCATCGTTGCCAACACCGACGCCCAGGCGCTCGGCCAGTCGCTGGCAGACCGTCGCGTCCAGCTCGGCATCACGATCACCCAGGGCCTCGGCGCTGGAGCGCGCCCGGAGGTCGGCCGACAGGCGGCAGAAGAGGCGCTTCCCGAGATCCTGCAGCTCCTCGACGGCGCCAACATGGTGTTCGTCACGGCCGGCATGGGCGGCGGCACCGGGACGGGAGCAGCGCCGGTCATCGCCGCGGCCGCCCGGGAGCAGGGCATCCTCACGATCGGTGTCGTGACCAAGCCGTTCCATTTCGAGGGCCGCCGGCGCATGCAGTCGGCCGAGCAGGGTATCACCGAGCTGGAGAAGGTTGTCGATACGCTGATCGTCATTCCCAACCAGAACCTGTTCAAGATCGCCAACGAGAAGACGACCTTCGCAGACGCCTTCAAGATGGCTGACGACGTGTTGCACATGGGCGTGCGCGGCGTCACCGACCTGATGGTCATGCCCGGCCTGATCAACCTCGACTTTGCCGACATTCGCACTGTAATGGGCGAGATGGGCAAGGCGATGATGGGTACCGGTGAGGCCGAAGGACAGGATCGCGCCCGGGTTGCCGCCGAGTCTGCGATTTCCAACCCGCTGCTGGAAGACCACTCGATGAAGGGTGCCAAGGGTGTGCTTATCAACATCACCGGTGGTCTCGACATGACCCTTCATGAGGTCGACGAGGCGGCCAATCGCATCCGCGAGGAAGTGGATGGCGACGCCAACATCATCTTCGGCTCGACCTTCGATGCCACGATGCAGGGCCGCATGCGCGTCTCGGTCGTTGCCACGGGCATTGCAGCACTGGCGGCCCAGCAGCCGGCTCCGAACTATCTGTCTCTCGACATGAACCGGCCGATGCAGACCGGCCAGCCGGCTCTCAGCCGTCCGGTCGCGCCGCCCGTCGGCCGCGTGGCCATGCCTGCCGCTGCTGCGGCGCCAGCCGTGCCCGTGATGCCTGCTGCACCGGTTGCCCCACCGATTCCGGTGGCCCCGCCGGTCGCGGCTGCGCCAGCGCCGGCTCCCATCGTTGCGCCGATCGCCGTGGCGCCGGCCCCCATGGCGCCACCGGTCGTCGAAGCCCCCGTCGCGATGGCACCTGTGGAAATCCCGGAGGCTCCGTTCGTCGAGCCGCCGGCGCCGCCGGTGGCGGTCGCTCCGCCCGCGCCTGCTGTCGCACCGCCGGCGCCAGCCGCGCCACAGCGTCCAATGGTCGACGAGAACGACTGGCGGGTCAGCCGCCCGGCTCCGAAGCCACCGGTGCGCGCCGGTGAGCCGATGTCGCGGCCGCTTCCTGCACGGGCCGCGAGCGAGTCCCGCGCGCCCAACCTGTTCCAGAGGATCACGGGCGCCTTTGCGTCGCCCAAGCCGATGGCGGCGTCTGCCCAGCCTGTCCAGACCGAGCCCACGGTGACGCGTTCTGCGCCGGAAAACGTTGTCTCGGTCGCCCCCAAGCCCGTGGTTCGGCCGGCTCCGGCCCAGGCCTCGATCAATCTGGACGTCGCGGAGCGTGCCAAACCGGCACGGGAAGACGACGACCTGCAGATCCCTGCGTTCCTGCGTCGACAGGCGAACTGACGCAAGGGAGCAATTCTCCACGCTTCGAGGGGCCCTCCGGCCCCTCTTTTTTTGGTTCCCGCATGATATAACGCGGCGGCGCAACGGGATGACGGTTTCAGGAATGTCGAAGGCGGTTTCCGCTCGGGTTCGAGGCACGCTGGCCAGTGCGGCGATCGTGGCAATGGCGGCGTTCGGTCTTGCCGCTTGCGGCTCTTCCGACGACAACAGCACCTATGTGGAGCAGCCAGTCGAGCAGCTCTACAATCGGGCGCTCGACGATCTTGGCAGGCAGGACTACAAGGCGGCCGCCAAAGGATTCGAGGAAGTCGATCGCCAGCATCCGTATTCGGTCTGGGCGACCAAGGCGCAGATCATGGCCGCCTTCGCGTACTACCAGTCCAACAAGTACGACGAGGCGATCATCGCGCTGGACCGATTCATCCAGCTCCATCCTGGCCATCGCGATATCCCATACGCCTACTATCTGAAAGCGCTCTGCTTCTACGAGCAGATCTCCGACGTCGGCCGTGACCAGCGCGTCACGCAGCAGGCGCTCGAAGCGTTGGCCGAAGTGGTCAAGCGCTTTCCGGAATCCCCTTACGCCCGCGATGCGCGCCTCAAGGTCGAACTCGCCATCGACCATCTCGCCGGCAAGGAGATGGCGATCGGGCGCTACTATCAGAGCAACCAGCAGTATGTGGGCGCGATCAACCGATACCGCGTGGTGATCGAACGCTACCAGACCACGACGCATGTGCCCGAAGCACTGCATCGGCTGGTCGAGAGCTATCTGTCGCTCGGCGTGAAGAGCGAAGCTCAGGAGGCTGCCGCCGTATTGGGCTACAACTTCCCGGGCAGCGAGTGGTACCAGGACAGCTACTTCCTGATGACTGGAGAGGGGACCCGGCCGCCCGACGAGAAGAGCGGCTGGTTCTCCGGACTGTTCTGACGGCAGCATGCTCGTCTCGCTATCGATCCGCGATTTCGTGCTGATCGAGAAGCTCGACCTCGACTTCGTTCGTGCCGGCCAGGGCGGCCTCGGTGCACTGACCGGCGAGACCGGCGCCGGCAAGTCCATCCTGATCGACGCGCTGGGCCTTGCGCTGGGGGCGCGGGCGGAATCCGGCACGGTGCGACGTGGCGCAAGCCAGGCCTCGGTGACGGCTTGCTTCGACTTGCCGAAGGAACATGCGGTGCGCGCCGTCCTGGCCGAGCAGTCACTCGACGATGAGGAGATGCTGACCGTGCGGCGCCTGGTCGGTGCCGACGGCCGCGGTCGCGCTTTCGTTAACGACCAGCCGGTCTCCGTCGCGCTGCTGCGCCGGCTTGGTGACGCGCTGGTCGAGATTCAGGGCCAGATGGCTCAGCACGGCCTGCTCGACGTCGCCACTCACCGCGAATCGCTGGACGCGTTCGCCGGCCTCGACAAGCAGGCTGCCATGGTGCGGGCGGCATGGCGGGCGTGGCGGACGGCGGATCAGGCGCGGGCCGATGCGGAAGCTGCCGCTGCTGCCGTGCGTCGTGACGAAGACTTTCTGCGCCACGCGGTGAAGGAACTGCAGGCCTTGGCTCCCAAGGAGGACGACGAGGAAACGCTCGCGACGGAGCGCCAGCTGCTGCGCGCCGGTAGCGCGCTGGGCGAGGCCGTGGAACAGGCCCTCGCCGAGCTGGATCAGGGCCGCGGCACCGTCGGCAGCCTGCGTACGGCGCATCGCCTGATCGAGCGCAGTCTCGACAAGGCGGCCGGCCGGCTGGACGCTGCCCTGGCGGCACTCGATCGTGCGTTGAGTGAGACGACGGAGGCACAGGCCCAGCTCGAAGCTGCCCGGGACTCACTGGAATTCGACCCGGCGCGGCTGGAGAAGATCGAGGAACGGCTGTTCGGCCTGCGTGCAGTTGCTCGCAAGCACAATGTCACGGTGGGCGAGCTGCCTGCCCTCGAACAGCGCCTCGCCGCGCAGCTCGCCGCGCTCGACGATGGTGAGGCCGGGTTGGCGCGCCTGGGGCGTGACGCCAGGGTGGCGCGTGAGGCTTATATCGCGGCAGCCGAGGCCCAATCGGCCGCGCGCCGCAAGGGCGCCGCGCGGCTCGATCGCGCCGTCGCCGCCGAACTGACGCCACTCAAGCTCGAAAAGGCCAAGTTCGTCACCGAGGTGACGGCACTGCCAGAGGCCGACTGGTCAGAGGCTGGTTTCGACCGCGTCCAGTTCATGGTTTCGACCAATCCAGGCGCGCCGCCGGCGCCGATCGCCCGCATCGCATCGGGCGGCGAGCTATCGCGTTTCCTGCTGGCTCTGAAGGTCTGCCTTGCAAAAGTCGGCGATGCCGGCACCATCGTGTTCGACGAGGTCGATTCGGGCATCGGCGGCGCGACGGCAGCGGCCGTGGGCGAGCGTCTGCGCCGCCTTGCGAGGGACGTGCAGGTGCTGGTGGTGACTCATTCTCCGCAGGTTGCCGCCGTCGCCGACCGTCACTGGCTGATCCGTAAGACGACGACGCGCAGTGCCGCGAGCACCGACGTGCTGGCGCTGGACGCCGAAGGCCGTCGCGAGGAGATCGCCCGCATGTTGTCGGGCGCGGAGGTCACGGCCGAGGCGCGCGCCGCTGCCGATCGTCTGCTCGCTGCCGGGCGGTAGCTGATTCGATCGGATGAAACGGCTGGCGGTTTCATCCGGTCGGAAGGTGCTTTAGGAGGGAACGATGTCGCGTGCCGCCAAAGTCGTCGCCTCGCTTGCCGTCGACGCGCTCACCGAGCGCCAGGCGCGCGCCGAGCACAAGCGTCTTGCGGGCGATATTGCGCATCACGACAAGCTCTATCACGAGCAGGATGCGCCGGAGATCTCCGACGCCGAGTACGACAAGCTGCGCCAGCGGCTCAAGGCGATCGAGGAGCGCTTCCCGCAGCTCGTCGACATGTTCAGCCCGACACAGAAGGTGGCGCCGACGCCGTCCACTGCGTTCGCCAAGGTGCGGCATGCGCGGCCCATGCTGTCGCTCGAAAATGCATTCACCGACGAGGAACTGCAGGCCTTCTTCGATCGCGTGCGCCGCGGACTGGAACGCGAGACGGACCTCGCACCCGATGCCGAGATTGCCTTCAATTGCGAACCCAAGATCGACGGGCTTTCGATCAGCCTGCGCTACGAGCATGGCGTCTTCACGGTCGGAGCGACACGCGGCGACGGGACGACCGGCGAGGACGTCACGCCCAACCTGCGCACCGTCAAGGACATTCCCCACGAACTCAAGGGACACGTGCCGCGCATCCTGGACGTGCGCGGCGAGGTTTACATGGAACGCCACGCCTTCCTCGAGATGAACGAACGCCAGGAGGCGGCGGGCGACAAGACCTTCGCCAATCCGCGCAATGCCGCGGCCGGGTCGCTGCGCCAACTCGATGCCGCGATCACGGCGAAGCGACCGCTGCGCTTCTTCGCCTATGCCTGGGGCGAGGCGGAGCCACGGTCGTGGAAGACGCACAGTGAATATCTGAAGCTGCTGACGGGCTGGGGCTTCCGTGTCAATCCGCTGTCGCAGCTCTGTCGCACGCCGGACGAGGTGCGGGCCTTCTATCGCAGGATGGCCGTCGAGCGGCCCTCGTTGCCCTATGACATCGATGGTGTCGTTTACAAGGTCGACCGTATCGATTGGCAGGAGCGGCTGGGGTTCGTGAGCCGTGCGCCCCGTTGGGCGATCGCGCACAAGTTCCCGGCGGAGCAGGCCCGCACGCGGCTTAACGGCATCCTGATCCAGGTCGGCCGCACCGGCGCCCTGACGCCGGTGGCCGATCTCGAGCCGGTCAATGTCGGCGGCGTGATGGTCGCCCGCGCCTCGCTGCACAACGCCGACGAGATCGAACGGCTGGACGTGCGCGTCGGCGACATGGTGGTCGTGCAGCGGGCTGGTGACGTAATCCCGCAGATCCTTGGCTACGTGCCGGAGGAGCGGCCGAAGAAGACCGAGAAGTTCCATTTCCCCACGCGTTGCCCGTGTCCGCTCGAGACGAAGGTGGCGAGCGAGGAGGGCGGCGTGGTCCGACGCTGCTCGGGCGGGCTTGAGTGTCCGTTCCAGCAGGTCGAGAGGCTGCGCTACTTCGTGTCGCGCAACTGCTTCGACATCGAAGGGTTGGGCGGCACCCACATCGAGAACTTCCATCGCGATGGGCTGCTCAAGACACCGGCCGACATCTTCCGGCTGCCGCAGCGCGCTGCGGAGATCAAGCGCCGCGAAGGCTGGGGTGACCTGTCTGTGCGCAACCTCCTGGCCGCCATCGAGGCGCGGCGGACGATTCCGCTCGATCGCTTCATCAATGCGATCGGAATTCCGCTGATCGGCGAGGCGACAGCGAAGATCCTCGCCCAGGAATATGGCGACGTCGACACCTGGCTCGACGAGATGCTCGAGGCGGCGAAGGAGCGCAGGAAGAAGGCGGACGAGGTGAAGAAGGAGAAGGCCGCCGCGGAGATCGGGCCGAGCTACGGCCGGCTGTGCAACGTCGAGCAGATCGGCGTGACGACGGCCGATGCCATGTGCGGTTTCTTCAACGAGGGCCATAACGTCGGGGTGATCCGCGAACTCCGCGACCAGCTCACGGTTGAGCCGGTGACGCGCCGCGTGGTTGCTGCCGATGCCAAGCTCAAGGACAAGATCGTCGT
>QFCS01002188.1_pt1 | contig 11922 bp, 11 predicted proteins | sample 3576561 | NCBI WGS metagenome assembly QFCS01 | reverse complement strand
TGCATCCGGGCGGGTAGAAAAGGCGCTTTAGGGCCGCGTCCAATCCTCGATACGCAGCCCCGCGACTCGCTGGAACTCGGCCACGTTGCCGGTGACGAGCGTCAGGCCGCGCGCCTTTGCCTGGCCGGCGATCAGCACGTCGTAGGGGCCGATCGGCGCGCCCTGCCGCGCCAGCGCGGCCCGGATCTCGCCGGCGGCCCGGGCGTCTTCCCGGTCGAGATCCAGGACGACGAGATCGGCCAGGAGCAGCCGCAAGGTCTCCAGGTCGAACTCGACCTTCTGGCTACGATAGGCGCCGAAATAGAGCTCGTGCGCAACGATGGCGGAAACGGCCAGCGTTCCCGGCGCCGCCGCCCCGACTCGGCGCAGCAGGGGCTCGGATCGGCGCGTCACCAAAGCGATGACGGCGTTGGTGTCGAGCAGCCAGGTCAATGGCCGAAAGCCTCGTCGAGGCCGGGCCGGTTCTGGGCGTCCGGCTGCTCGCGGCCCTCGGCCATGAAGTCCGCGCTGAACCCGCGCTCCAGGGCGGCGCGGAGCGAGGCCCAGCGCGGCGAGCCGCTGCGGCGGGGCCGCAGGATCACCGCATCGCCCTCGCGCGAGACCTCGACCTCCTCGACGTCGAAGCGGAACTCCTTGGGCAGCCGGACGGCCTGCGAGTTGCCGGAGCGGAACACCTTGGCGAACCGGGACATGGGCGGCCTCTTGTATATACTTATCAGTATATACATCGCGCTCTTCTATCCTTCAAGGGGGGGCGTCCCTCGCCGAATCATGGCGATCGGCGCGCGTTCTCCCTACGATGCCGGGCCCACCGCAACCGAGTGAGACCCATCGTGCTGACAGTTCGCAGCGAGCAGGCCTGCTTCGGCGGGACCATCGGCTTCTATTCCCATGCGTCGCGCGAGATCGGCGCCGAGATGAAGCTCGCCGTCTACGTGCCGCCCGGTGCCGACGCAGCGCGCCGCCGGCCGGTGCTCTACTACCTGGCGGGCCTGACCTGCACGGAAGAGACCTTCATGATCAAGGCGGGGGCCCTGCGCCTCGCCGCCGAGCTCGGGCTCATCCTGGTGGCGCCGGACACCAGCCCGCGCGGCCTCGGCCTGCCGGGCGAGGACGACGATTGGGATTTCGGCAGCGGCGCGGGCTTCTATCTCGACGCCGAGGCCGAGCCGTGGCGCCGGCACTACCGCATGTTCTCCTATGTGAGCCGGGAGCTGCCGGCGTTCGTCGAGGCGCGGTTCCCCGCCGACGGGCAGCGCAAGGGCGTCTTCGGCCACTCCATGGGCGGCCATGGCGCGCTCGTCGTCGCGCTGAAGACTCCGGGGGCCTGGCGCTCGGTCTCGGCCTTCGCGCCGATCGCCAACCCGGTGGCGGTGCCGTGGGGCATCAAGGCCTTCGGCGGCTACCTGGGCGCCGATCGCGCGCGCTGGGCGGACTGGGACGCCACCCTGCTGATGCGCAAGGCGCCGTTCCCGGGACAAATCCTGGTCGACCAGGGCCTGCAGGACCAGTTCCTCGACAGCCAGCTCCGCCCCGACGCCCTAGAAGCGGCCGCCCGCGACGCCGGGCAGTCGCTGGTCCTGCGCCGGCACGAGGGCTACGACCATTCCTACTGGTTCATCCAGAGCTTCATCGAGGATCACCTGAGGTGGCATGCGGAGAGGCTCGGCGTTGGGTCGTGATCGGAACGTCCCGGCTCCGTCTGCCCCTCAGAGTTGCGCTGCGAGAGCGGGCTTGCCGCACGCGTCCCTCGGATGTCGAGAAGCCCTGCCGCGTGAGGTCGGTCGGAGAGAAGGCCCGCCTGGTCATGGCCCTGATGCTGTTCGACCCGCCCAACTTCCTGGTGCTGGACGAGCCCACCAACCATCTCGACATGGCGACCAAGGAGATGCTGGTCGCCGCCCTCGCGGACTTCGAGGGCACTATCCTGTTCGTCAGCCACGACCGCCACTTCCTGGCCGCGCTGTCCAACCGCGTGCTGGAGCTGACGCCCGAGGGCGTGCACCAGTATGGCGGCGGCTACACGGAGTACGTGGCGCGGACGGGGCGGGAGGCGCCGGGGCTGCATCCGGGCGGGTAGAAGGGCTCGTGAAGCACGAACTGGCCGCCCCTGCCGCGTGCTTCGAATGTCGAAAAAGGCTTCCAGAATGATGTCGGCTTCGGACAAGGTCGTTCATCGTCCCGATGAGAGGCCAGGTCCGCGCCCAGGTCGGCAAGGGCAAGGTGAGCTGCGGCCGCTCCGGCGGCGTCGACTCATCGATCGTGGCCGTGCTGCTGCACGAGGCGATCGGCGACCAGCTGCAGTGCGTGTTCGTCGACCACGGCCTCTTGCGCCTGAACGAGGCCCAGGAGGTCGTGCGCCTGTTAGCTCGGCCTGCCGGCCGACCTGGTGAACCGCCATCCGTTTCCGGGACCGGGGCTTGCCATCCGCATCTCCGGCACCATCACCAAGGAGAAGCTCGACCTCCTGCGCCAGGTCGATGCCGTCTATCTCGACGAGATCCGCAAGGCTGGCCTCTACGACGAGATCTGGCAGGCCTTCGCGGTGCTGCTGCCGGTGCGCACCGTGGGTGTGATGGGGGACGGGCGGACGTACGACCAGGCGTGCGCACTGCGCGCCGTCACTTCGACCTACGGGATGACGGCCGACTACTACCCGTTCGACCACGCGTTCCTGGGGCGGGTCGCCAACCGCATCATCAACGAGGTGCGGGGGGATCACCGGGTGACGTACGACCTCACGTCGAAGCCGCCGGGAACGATTGAGTGGGAGTGAATACAAAAGATGAGCCCGACCCTCGTCGCAACTGACATCCCCTTACAATCCTTGTAAGTTTTTGCGGAGGCGGGTCGTTCCGAGCACAGTTGTCTGCGCATCTAAGAGAGTTCATTCCGCGACTCGATAAGACGCTCAACGACGCGGCGGATTTCGTCAGTAACTTCCAACATGTCCCGGTCCGCGTCGACTAGTCGGCATCGGTTCGGCTCCCGCTCAACAAGCCGTTGATAGCCCTTGCGAATTCGGTCGAAATCCCGCGTTTTCTCGGCCGGATCATCATTGGCGTTGCGGCTCCGGAGCCGGGCGCGGGCGGTCGCGGGTGTGAGGTCGAGCACCAGCGTGAGGTCGGGAAGTGTGTCGCCCACGACCGAACCGATCACGGCCTCGAACAGAGCTTCGGGGACCATCGTGCCATGCACTTGGAGCGCATAGGTTGAATCCAGGAACCGATCCGTTAGCACCCATTCGCCGCGTGCCAGGGCGGGCCGGATCACCGACCGCACGTGGTCATAGCGCGCAGCATTGACGAGCAGCAGTTCCTCGGTCGGTGCCAAGGGAGCGGGGCGTCCCGGTGTGGTGAAGATGCTTCGAACGGCCATGCCTAAGGATCCTCCGCCGGGCTCCCGGGTGCGCGTCACGGCGTGTCCTCTCGCCTGAAGCCAGTCTCCCAGCAGGCTCAGCTGAGTCGTTTTTCCGCTACCGTCGACCCCCTCGAAGCTTACAAATGGCATAGCCGCTCCCTATCTGTGACTGTCGGGCCTAGGCCCCAAAATTCGGGATGGCAACAGCCATGCGGGCGGCAACAGTTCTTTTCATCTCGGCGGGCATGGAAAAGCCGAAGAAGCGCGATCATCTCTTAGCGCGGCGACAGCTTTTTCTTAATTACGGCGCCCTAACGTTGGCAACGCAGCTTGCTCGCAGCGGCCGGCAGGTTCGGCTGGTCCATGGCGGTCACGAAACGCCTGACGCCGTGCTCGATCGCCTCCTTGACCAAGGTCTCCTGCCGTCTGTGTTTCCAGTCATGTTGTCGATGTCCAGCTTCTACGCCCTCGGCTGGACTCAGACCTTCTGCCGCCTGCTAAGGACTTTCGACCCGGACGGACGGATCATCATCGGCGGTCGGTGGGTCACAGGCCCCGACCCTGAGTGGCTGAGAGGGCTGATCCCGGAGGCTGATCGTGTAGTCCCCGGCCTCGGCGAACACCCGATCGCCGGCTTGGTCGACGATCCAGTAGGCGCCGGCTCGGCCGCGCCGCCGCCTGGGCTGCCTGACTTTGGCCTCGACCATACGCTTGTCGAGAATTTCTTGGCCTACCAGCCCAGTGTCGAGACCTCGCGCGGATGCGGTATGGGTTGTGCCTTCTGCGAGGAGCGGGACATTCCGCTATCAAAACTGCGCGAGCCCGAATTGCTCGCGACGTACATGGACGACGCCAAGGCGCAATATGGTGGTGGTGCTATCCGCCCCTATTTGCAGTCGTCGTTCTTCGTGCCTAGTCCGCGCTGGGCGTCTCGGATGTGCGAGATTGTTAAGGCGCGCGCACTGGCGATCCCCTGGCGTTGCGAGACACGGGTCGATGCTATGAAGCCGGAAACAGTTGAACACCTCGCTGCCGCGGGGCTGAAGGTGGTCGATCTCGGCTTAGAGACTGCCTCGCCGACTCAGATCAGGGCGATGAACAAATCCCCCAATCCCGAGCGTTATCTACGCAAGGCCTCTGATCTGCTTGCCGCATGCCGAGCGAACGGCGTTTGGGTCAAAGTCAACATCCTACTATATGGCGGTGAGACCGCTCGGACCGTCGATGAGACGCGCGCTTGGCTCGACGATCATGCCTCGGCGATCAAGGGAGTGTCCGTGGGCCCCGTCGTGGTGTTCGGGCCGCCGCGTTCGACCGAGGCACTGACAACCGATCTTGAACGCTTGGGAGCTCGGGTTGTCGATCCGCTAAGTGCGGCGGCTACCGGCATCACTCAGATTCATCCCAGCACGGAGATCGATGCGGCTGCCGCCGAGGCGATAAGTCTGAATCTCTCTCGCCGTTACATGGACGCTGATGCCTACTTTGACCTCAAGGCCTTTTCCTATTATCCACGCGACTATAGCCGCCTGAACTTCGACGCCGATGTCGTCGCATCACCTGCTGATCATCTGCCGTTTCGGTTGGAGACAGCCTCGACAGTAGAAAAGCCAGTATCTCGGCAGCTTCCCAAGACGTGAACCCGTAGTTCGCGTGCTAACTATTCGGGATTTCTCAGCAGACTGGCGCCGCCCAGACTGCGCATGGAGAGCACAGAGGCTTTTCCGCGTTGCGATGCGCCCTATGGTTGAAAGAAACTTTCCAATGATCGGTCAGAAGCCTAGTTTAAGCGAAGTACGGCACTGTGGTGCGCCGGGTTGGGACACGGCCAGGCAAGTGGGGTGGCTCCATGATGGATTGGCATTCCTTACTTAATGAGAAGCGGCTCAACCGGCCAGACGCTGAGTCGCAGCCGGGGCGTAGTCCCTTTCAACAAGATATTGATCGTATTGTTTTCTCTGCCGCATTTCGCCGACTGGCTCATAAGACGCAGGTGCATCCGCTGTCTGAGAACGATCATGTTCACACTCGGTTGACGCACAGCATCGAGGTCGCATCTGTGGGGCGCTCACTAGGTACGGTTGTTGGTACCCGAATAGCAGAGAAGATTCGTGATCCAAAAATCACTGGAGATACTTTTGGCTATGTAGTGCAAGCAGCTTGCCTTGCGCATGATATCGGCAACCCGCCGTTCGGTCACAGTGGAGAGGATTCCATCGGTGCTTGGTTCAGCCGCGAGGAGCAGGCGCCAGCGATTTTTGGGAGTATGTCGTTGGTGGAGAGGAACGATCTGAAATTCTTTGAGGGGAATGCTCAAGGCTTTCGGATCCTTACCCAACTAGAAAACCATCGTTGGACAGGTGGCCTTCAACTGACATACGCCGTCTTAGGTACCTTTACGAAGTATCCACGATCATCCGTCTTGCATCCGATTCCTGATGATTCGTATGTTGGCGGAAAGAAGATTGGAATTTTCGAAGCTGAGCGAAGTTACTTTGGGCAGATATCGTCGGGACTAGGTCTTCCGGAACGCAACCATCCATTGAACTATTGGACCCGTCATCCGCTGACCTTTCTGGTCGAAGCCGCGGACGACATTTGCTACGCGATAGTCGACATAGAAGACGGCTTTGAACTCGGTTATCTGAGCTATGACGAAGCTCGATCGATCTTGGAACCCATCGCTAAGGGGGCGAGCCTGCCATCCAGCATGGAACGAGAAGAGATCATCGGGAAACTGCGTGCGGTCGCAATAGGAGAGCTAGTCAATGCGGTTTCAGAGGTATTCCTCCAGAATGAGAATGCACTCTTGGATGGTACGTATTCGACCGAATTGATAGCAGACACTGCATATAGAACTCACATTGGCGTGGCCAAGGCAGCAGCTAAGAGCAAGATATATTGGTCAAGGCGCAAGACGAAGATTGAGATTGCCGGCTCGGAGATTATCTCCGGACTATTGGACTTCTATTTGCCAGTCGTAGATCAACTGCAGGTCGTTGAATGGGACGGCACGAAACTCAGTGGCAGACCGCAGAAGTTGGCGCGCCTTCTCGGTGGATTTCAGGGCGTTTCTAATAGGTATGAAGCTTGGCTACGAGTGACCGACTTCATTTCAGGCATGACTGACAGATTCGCGCTCGACCTATATAGGCAACTTAAGGGAATTGCGATCTGAGTGCTGAACGAAGGCGACGACTAACAGCGGGATTTGCGTGAAGAGGCCGGCGGCAGAGAATCCTTGTCGATCTCTTAGCTCTTATGCTTTGGCACTCAGTGCCTCGTTTGTCGATGCTATCGCCATCATGCCCGGCCGCGGTACGACGACGGAGCCTATCACCATATCAAGCTTATTGAGGCCCGCCGCCAATTTAGCATGTTCCTCTGTACGCGAGCTGTCATCCCAAACGAATGGTATCAAAGAGGTCCACCGACAGTCAGTGCGATAAAGGCCAACATCTTCGGCGATTTCCTCAATCACCCGCTGCATGGGCACGCCACTGCGTAGGAATTTTACCTCGACAATTGTCCCGAGGCTGGGAATCGAAAGATCGATTCGCGGATTCTTTTGTCCTACGGGCGGCAACGTCTCCTCGTCATTGAGGTCGTGAAACATGGGAGCCAAGATCGCCCAAAGTAGGTTCTGGACATGATATTCGCTTTGCACGTTCCATCGCTCGGCAGTCGACGTTCGTGTCCGTGGTTGTTGCTCCCATGTCCAACGACGAAGTGACCTGTGTACGCCTTCCAGCACGCGAAGCACATCGAGCGCCTCGAGGCGACCGGATCGTGCCGGAAGACTGTGCCTCACCGTATGATCGAACGCGCGGAGCAGCAGGGTTGCCTCAATCTCCCGACCTTCCTCGGCTTGCGTTTGAAGCATGCGTGACCATGCTGCCTGAAATACTTCTTCCGGTGTTGAGAGGCCAGCCACGCCTGCAAACACGATCCGCACTTCTGGCAAAAGGTTAACCTGATCCTGCCGCCCCGGAGCTTGGGTAAGATGCGTAGCAAGCACGAATAGCGATCGATCGAACTCGGCTAGCGAAAGTGATGTTGCAGACTTGGTCGCTAGCGCGTTGAACCAGGCGTGCGCCGGCCGAGCAGACCTCGCAAGTGCGAGCGCGACGCCAAGCGCCGCGACGCCGTCGGCCTCCAGCGTCAAGGGGCGCTGTGGCTGGAACCAAGAGCGGTCTGCGAGCCAATCCAGCCCACTCGTCAGAATCGCTGTGGCTGGTGCGCTCTGGTGGACTTCGAGGGCGAAGGCCAGTGCGGCAACGTCGCGGACTGAACGCGTTCCCGCTTCTGCCAGATGCGCCATAGCTTCCTGCATGATTTCGGCCAGCCCATCGATGTCTCCGGCAAGCCAGTGCGCTAACGCGCGGTGGTGGATTGCGGCATCGAGGCGAACACGTGCTGCCGACACAAGGCCGCGTCGCAGATCCGCGAGACCGGGGCCGCTAGTCACAGGAACCAAGGCTTTCGCATGATGCGGCCGACTAGCGCATCATCGCTGTTCCATCGGTCCGTGAGTTCGAGCCCACTGAGTTGCTTCGCAATCTCGTCAGCATATTGAAGAGTGATCGGCAGATGGGCGTTGCCGAAAGTCCGCCAAGAATGGCAACCAAAGTCTGCCACTTGCTTGGATAGGGTGCGCATGTCGCGGAACGTTGAGCGTTCATGCAGGCGCAGAAGCACCGGACTTGGAATTCCCTGATATTGCGCGGTGATCTGCTCACGCCCTGTCAGGGACAGCAGCCACTCGTGATCGGAGAGCTCGACTGCTTGGCCGCGCTTCGGTCCGAAGGCGCCCCTGCCGGTCTCCTGCGCCCGGTCGAAGAGCACAAAGGGGTGTTCGTCAGCGATATGTAGGAAGGCGAAGGAAACCCGGCTAATGCCCAGAGCCTCGACGGCCTTGATCACCGCATCGGTCGTCTCGCGACGCATCTGAATGAAAGCGTGAAAGACGAGGCGGACGGCATCGCTTTCCCGCCACGCTTCCTCTTTGCGTACTCGCTGGACGGCTTCGATCAGCATCGTCCTGAGCGCGGTGGGATAGTCATCGAACGGAACCGCACCCGTACGCGCATCGAGAAGATAGTGTCCCTGACTTGAAAAGACAGTCGTGATGCCGACTACGCGCTCTCCTGCGCCCCGCCGGCCTTCCTTGTGAGTGTGAGATCCCAAACCGAATACCAGTTCATGGTCAGTAGACGGTCGGGATTGCAGCAGCCAAGGGGTTCCGCCAAGCTTGGCGTAGGTAGCAAGACTCGCATTGGCGAGCGCACAGGCATATTCAAACCTGCTCAGGGCAAGCATCTCGGTCGACAAAGCCTGAACAGGTACGTCGCGCCGGAGGAAAGTGGCTTTGCTTGCCCAATACGGGCTATCGGCGGGGGGCCTTTCTTTCCATGCCCGCCGTACCTGCACCACAGCAAGATCCCAACTCTGGTCAGACGCCGCGGCGGCTTCAAGCGCCTGGCGTGCGGCTGCCGCATAGTCAGCGACATCATCGGTGGCGGCTTCAAAGAAGTCGACCTGGGGCTTCTGCAACTTGTAACGCCCGACCAATCCCGTTTCGTGCGGCTTGAGACCATTCGCTGACTTCGCCTCTGGCACGCCGTTTAGGAAGTCCGCAATAGCTGTCGCCATCTGGCCCCGCTCCCGGGCCTCGCAGATGACTGCGATGCGGGGCCTCTTCTTTTCGAAGCTCGCAGAGTCATAGGGGCCGTGCTTGTCGAGGCCACCCTGCTGCCAGCGCATCGACTTCGCGCCGCTAGGCTCGAAGGACAAAAAGGCCTTCTCGAAAACCTCTGCAAAGGGGAATTCTAGTCCTCGATCGTCCCGCACAGGGTGTCCAAATTGAAGTTGAACCCCAGCAGCGATCTCAATTGGCTTGCTTGCAAAATAGCACAAGATTTCCTGCGTCATACGCAGTTGCTCTCGCCCGGCGCGTAGCTGCCCTTCCTCCTGCTGGATCAGCTTCAGGGCTCGCTCTGCGTCATCGAATTTCAATGCCTCGACGACAGCCCTGAAGTTGCGGAAGCTTGGTTCAAGATAGGCCTCGCTGGCAGCGATCTCCGGTGGCCCCTCGCCATGATCGGCGAGGCCGAGACGGCCATCGCTGTTCATCGTCACGCGGCCGGCGAGCTGAAGGCGGTCTGCCAACTGGGGATCGACGCTCGATACCCACGTCGACACGTATCGGCCAATGAGGGAAACGCCGTCCTCGGTTAGTTCCGAGCAACGCCGGTCGATAACTGGCCGGAAACGCTGAGCGCAAGTTAGGACGACCTGGGCGGGCTTGCCCTGCTGGGCAAGGATACGAGTTTGGAAGGTCAGCGTCCTACGTTTCTGGAGCCAGTCGGGGAGGCTTGCTGAGGCGGGAATGATGTTCTTCTGTTTTTGCGCTTCAACCGTTGGTGGGCGTCGGCCGGTGACTCGGTAGTCGCCCTTGATTGCTTTTAGATGGCGAAAGATGGCCTCGCGGGCGAGCGTCGAAAAGAGCCGCATATTTTCGGACGCCTTAAGCGGAGCGGTATTGCCCGGAAGATTGGCGTCGGCCACCAGAGGAACCACTGCCATGCGATTCTCATCAATGCGCGTCGCAAAGACGTCCTGAGCTTCGCGATCGAGGAAGCGGTGAAGACTTTCTCGATCATAAGGGACAAGCACCGCCGGAACCGGCGCGTCCGGTGTGATGAGGCGGATGGCGTTGAGCGCGAGTGACGGCAGGGGGTCGGGGTGGTTGCGATAGACCATCGAGGCGTGCGCCCTTTGTTTACCTTGCTAAACGTGTAGAAGAAACAAGGTCATAGTAGATCATATCGAGAACAAAATCTTCGCGCATAGAGGGTTGAAGGGCCCAAAAAATCGGGAAAAACGGGCAAACCTGCAGTTTATGCAAAGAGACTTGTCCACTCGGCCGTCGGCGCCAGCCACGGCCGGCAGAGCGCCTATTTGGTCCTGGAGGCCATCAATCTGCTGGAACTTCGGGGCGGTCGGCAGTTTGCCGGTCGCCATTTTGCTGATCGTCGCGTAGGGAAGCGGATAAGGCGACCTTTGCACGCGGCGCGAGCGCGATAGTCGAGCGCTTCGCAAGTAACGAAGCGGAGACTAATTGGATGGTGAGCGCGGTAAGGACGCGCTGGCTGATGATCACCCTAGATGCTTCGTCGGTCTCATCGGCAGGATTCCGCGTAGTTCGAACAGCAGCGTCCTGCTGCGCGCGAGTGTGATCGAGCAGTCGAAGGGCCGCTGACACTGCGAACGGCCGCTGGACGTCGATCAGATTCCCGCGCGCCGGCGGCTCCCTCAAGCTAGTAAGGCGTCACCCAGCGGCTCTCGAGCCCTTCCTCGATACGGCGGTGCCGCGCCTTGATCGTGTCGACCGGCACGGCGCTCACGAAGGCATAGAAGGTCTTGTTGCGGATCGCCTCGATCACCCGCTCGCCGACCCGCATCGGGTCGATGCCGGTGCGCGCCAGGCGCTCGGCCATGACCGCCTCGGCGGTCGGGCGCGTCTCCGGGCCGCCGAGATGGTCGGGGCGGTGGCGCGCGCCCTGGGCCAGGTTGGTGGCGATCGGGCCGGGGCAGAGCGCGGTCACGCCAACCCGGGTGCCGTCGAGCTCGTGCTCCAGCGCCTCGGTGAGCGACAGCACCGCAAACTTGCTCATCGAGTAGGGGCCCTGGTCGGTGCCGCGGCGGTTCTGCGTCGCGGCGACCGAGGCGGTGTTGACGACATGGCCGTCCTCGCCGTGCTTCAGGATCGCCGGCACGAAGTGGCGGATGCCGTGGATGACGCCCCAGACGTTGACGCCGATCACGAAGGCCCAGTCGGCCACCGGCACGTCGACCAGCTTGGTGCCGTGCATCGGCACCCCGGCGTTGTTGCAGGCGATGTGGAGCTTGCCGAAGCGGCGCTCGGCCTCGGCGAGCGCGCCGATCACCGATTGCTCCTGCGTGACGTCGATCCTGACCGGCAGCACCTGCTTGTTGGTGCCGGAGAGACCGTGCGCCGCCTGCTCGACCGCGTCCTTCTCGATGTCGGCCATCACCACGTTGGCGCCGGCCTCGGCCAGTGCCGTGGCGATGCCGAGGCCGATGCCGGAGGCGGCGCCGGTGACGATGGCTGTCTTGCCGGAAATCTCCATGGCGATTCCTCCCAAACGGCTCTGCGCGACCGTTGTGGTGGCATGCTAGGGCTTGACGCCACCGGACAACAACCCAGCGGATCGGACCCCATGGCCCTCAAGCGGATGGACAATGTCGGGATCGTCGTCGAGGACCTCGATGCGGCGATCGGATTCTTTCGCGAGCTCGGGCTCGAACTCGAAGGGCGGGCCACGATCGAGGGCGAATGGGCCGGGCGGGTCACCGGCCTCGGCGACCAGCGCGTCGAGATCGCCATGATGCGCACGCCCGACGGCCATTCCCGGCTCGAACTGTCTCGCTTCCTCGCGCCGCCCGTCGTCGCGGATCACCGCAACGCGCCGGTCAACGCCCTGGGCTACCTTCGCGTCATGTTCGCCGTGGACGACCTCGACGAGACGCTGGAAAGGC
>QFCS01002187.1_pt1 | contig 11954 bp, 10 predicted proteins | sample 3576561 | NCBI WGS metagenome assembly QFCS01 | reverse complement strand
CTGGCCGGAACTGCAGTCGTCATTCGGGGATCGTTGGTCATCGGCACATGTTTGGCAACGTGGCGAGAGGAGCTTTTGTTCCATTGCAGGGCAGGCCGCCCGCAGCGGCGCGGGCAGGCGGCGCGACGACTGCTATGGTGTATTCATGAGCGAGAACACGATGGCGGCAGGCAGGGGGGCGGCAGGCATGGCGGCGGCAGGCATGGCGGCGGCAGGCACGGCGGCGGCAGGCACGGCCCCGCCGCAGGCGCCCGCAATGTCCTCCGCGGTGTCCCAGGCCGCGGCCAGCGGCACGACCTTCGCAGTCATTCTGTCGCTCAGCTTCTGTCATTTGTTGAACGATATGATGCAGTCGCTGGTCCCGGCACTGTACCCGATCCTCAAGGATTCATACGCGCTGAGCTTCAGCCAGATCGGCTTTATCACACTGGCCTTCCAATGCACGGCCTCACTGCTGCAGCCGTTGGTCGGACTCTACACGGACAAGAATCCCCAACCTTATTCCCTCATGGCCGGCATGGGCTTCACCCTGGTCGGTCTGCTATTGATGTCCCACGCCGATTCCTACCCGCTGATCCTGATGTCGGCGGCGCTGATCGGCATGGGATCCTCGGTGTTCCATCCCGAGGCCTCTCGCGTGGCGCGCATGGCCGCCGGCGGCCGCTATGGTCTCGCTCAATCGCTCTTCCAGGTCGGCGGCAACATGGGATCGGCCGCAGGGCCGTTGCTCGCGGCTTTCATTGTCGTCCCCAATGGACAGCGCAGCATCGTCTGGTTCTCTGCCGCCGCGCTGCTGGCGATGGTCGTGCTCTTTCAGGTCGGCGGCTGGTATGGGCGCCGGCGCGCCGCACAGCAGCCCGTGGCCCGCAGCAGGTCCGCCACGGCCGTCGGCGCTGCTCCCAGGCTTTCGCGAGGCCGTGTCGTCCTGGCGGTCGCCGTGCTCGTCGCGCTGCTCTTCTCCAAGAACGTCTACAGCGCCAGCCTCGGCTCGTACTTCACCTTCTACCTCATCGCCAAGTTCGGCATCGATGTACAGACAGCCCAGTTCTACCTGTTCGCCTTCCTGGTCGGGATCGTCGTCGGCACGATCGCCGGGGGCGCGGTCGGCGACAAGGTCGGCCGTATTCCGGTGATGTGGTTCTCGATACTGGGCGCTCTGCCGTTTGCCCTGATGCTGCCTTATGCCAACCTGTTCTGGACGGGCGTGTTGGCCGTGACAGTTGCCATGATCATGGCCTCGGCCTTCTCCGCAATCCTTGTCTATGCCCAGGATCTCATGCCCGGCCGTGTCGGCCTCGTCGCGGGCATGTTCTTCGGCTTCTCATTCGGTCTGGGTGGTCTGGGCGCCGCCGCCCTCGGCGAGCTGGCTGACTATACGAGCATCGAAACGGTCTACAAGGTCACACCTTACCTGCTGCTGCTCGGGCTTCTCACAGCGCTGCTGCCGCGTCAGCTTGGCGAGGTGCGCAAGCCGAGGTGATCGCAGAGCGGTCGCGTGACCTTCATTCCTTGGTCCAAATATTGCAGAGCAGCTGTTGTTTAGACTAGCCTTGGTATTGGCCGCGCGTTTCCACGGCCATGAGGGGGAGGGGTTGATGCGACAGTCGTTCAGGATCGCGGCGCTGGGCGCTGCGATGGCAATGTTCTCGGTGACCGCCGAGGCGCAAACCATCACGCTTCGGGCGGCAACCATTGCGCCCAAGACATCCGTCTACAATACAGCGATAGCCATTCCGTTTGCCGAACACGTGGCCAAGCTTACGGACGGCAAGGTGAAGATCGAGGTCCATGAAGGCGGCGTCCTTGCGCCGATCTTCAAGATATTCGAGGCGGTCGAGGACGGCCGCGCGGACATCGCGATCGGCCCGGCATCCTTCCTCGGCGGCAAGGATCCGACCAACCTCATCATCGGGTCTTTTCCGACCGGCCTTGGCGTCGATTCGATCCTGCCCTGGGTCTATAATGGTGGTGGGGAGAAACTCCTGCAGGAGTATCGCCTGGCGACCATGAAGATGCACACCATGGTGCTGGGGGCCGGCCCATCGGAAGTCTTTGCCCACAGCCATAAGCCGATCCGCACCGTCGAGGACCTCAAGGGCGTCAAATTCCGCGCGCTGGGCAACTGGTCGGCGATCCTCAAGGACGGTTTCGGCGCCGCGCCGGTCGTCGTGCCCGGCAGCGAACTCTACTCGATGCTCGAGAAGAAGGCGATCGACGCCACGGAATACTCGATGCCCAGCGAGAACAAGGCGATCGGCCTGAACGAGGTGGCGAAGTACGTCATCATGCCGGGCATTCATGCCGGCTCATGGACCTTCGAGGCGGCCTTCTCGACCGAGACATGGGCCAAGATTCCCAAGGACCTGCAGGAGAAGATCCACCTCGCCGCGAAGCTGGTCACTTTCGAGAGCATGAACTCGATCATCATGCAGGACTTCGCTGTGATGGATGCCCTGCTCAGCGGCAAGAACGAGGTCATCATCCTCGACGAGACCTTCAAGAAGAAGGTCAAGGAAGCCGCCCGCAAGTGGGCCAATGACGCCGCCGCGAAGGCGAAGGCCGAAGGCAACCTATGGCCCGAGCGCGTCGCGAAGTCGGTCTTCGACTTTCAGGATCGCTGGGAGAAGTACTCGCCCTATCTGGTGGTCGATCACACGAACGATTTCGCGAAGAAGTAGCGACCTGCCGGGGCGGCCAAGGGCCGCCCCATTCGTTCCCGGGAAAATTCGACATGAAGCACGCAATCGTCCAGCGCGTCTGCCCGGCGCTCGACGCCGTGGGTTGGCTGCTCGCCGTGATCGCCATGGTCCAGGTCGTGGTGATCATCGGCGTCCAGATCTTCGAAGTAGTCGCCCGCTATGTCTTCAACTCCCCTACCCTGTGGGGCAGTGACATCGCCTACATGACCAATGGCACGCTGTTTCTTCTCGGCGCAGCCTACACCCTGCGCATGGGCGCGCACATCCGCATCGACTTCCTGGCGGCTCGCCTGCCGCTGCGCCTGCAGCATGCGATCAATCTGCTTTTCTATCTGGGACTTTTCCTCCCATTGCTCTGGTACGTCGGTTCGGCATCGGCGAGCAAGGCTTGGCGCGCCTACATCCGGGGCGAACTCGAAAGCATGAGCGCCTGGGAGCCGCTGGTCTGGCCATTCTATACCGGCATGACGATCGGCCTGATCGGGTTGGCCGTGCAGGTCGTGTCCGAGGCCCTGCGTCACGGCGTGGGCATCGCGGATCCGACGTCGGTCCCGCCACCCGGAACCACCGACCCCACTACTCACGCTACCGCTTGAGGATCCTTCTCGATGTTGCCGATCCTCATGTTCGTGATGCTGTTCGCGCTCGTCTTCCTGGGCGTGCCGGTGGCGTTCTCCTTGCTGGCCACGGCGTTTGCCTTCGGCATGAGCGTGTTCGGCGACCGGGTGATCGGCGTCCAGCTCTTCGGCATGGTGCAACAGACGGCACAACAGTACCTGCTGTCGGCCATCCCTCCCTTCATCATCATGGGCTGCATCCTCGAACGCTCCGGCATCGCCGAGCGGTTGTTCCAGGTGCTGCAGCTATGGATGGGCCGGCTGCCGGGCGGGCTCGCTCTGGCCACCGTCGCCATGGGCGCGATCTTCGCCGCGTCGACCGGCATCGTCGGCGCCGTCGAGGTCGTGATCGGCGTCATGACCATCCCGGTGATGATGCGCTACGGATATAGCAAGGATCTGATCGCCGGCACGATCTGCGCCGGCGGTTCGCTGGGCACCATGATCCCGCCGTCGCTGGTGGCGGTGATCTACGCTTCGATCGCCAACATGTCGGTCGGCCAGCTCTACGCCGGCATGCTGCTGCCCGGGCTGCTGATGGTCGGACTGTTCCTAATCTATATCGTCGCCCGTTGCGTGCTCAACCCGCAGGATGGGCCGCCGGTCGCCCAGGACGAGATCGCCATACCGATCGGCACCAAGCTATGGCTCACCCTGACGGGCTTCGTGCCGGCGATCGTGCTGATCACCGCTGTACTGGGCAGCACCATGTTCGGCATTGCTTCGCCGACGGAAGCTGCCAGCGTCGGCGCGCTGTGCGCCCTGGTCCTGACAGCGCTCTACGGCCGGCTCACCTGGCCCGTATTCTCCGACGCCGTGAAGCGCACCCTGCTGATCAATTGCATGATCATGCTGATCGTCGTGGGCGGCACGATGTTCGCCTCAGTCTTCAGAGTGCAGGGCGGCGAGAAGCTTATCCAGTCGATCGTCGCCGATCTCGACATTGGTACATACGGGGTGCTGCTGATCTGCCTCGCCATCGTCTTCGCCGCGGGCTTCATCCTCGACTGGGTGTCCGTCGTGCTGATCTGCCTGCCGATCTTCATGCCCATCGTCGCGGCTCTGAAAATCGACCCGGTGTGGTTCGCCATCCTGATGATCGTGACGATCCAGACGTCCTACCTGACACCACCCATGGCACCGTCGATCTTCTACCTCAAATCGATTGCCCCGCCGCAGATCACCTACCGGGACATGGCGCGCGGGGTGCTGCCGTACGTCCTGATGCAGGTCATCACACTGCTCGCCGTCATGTTCATCCCCGCGCTGGCGACCTACCTGCCGAGCGAACTCAGGGGATTCTAGACTCGGCTAGGTCTCTGCGCGTGCGCGCTCGCGGAGCGCCGCACGCGAGACCTTGCCGACCGGCGTGAGCGGCAGCCGATCGACGACATGCAGCCTCCGCGGCTTCTTGTAGTCGGCCAGCAGAGTCAGGCAGTGCGCGACCAGTGCTTCTGGCGACGGTATCCGTCCTGGCTTGGCAACGACGTAAGCGACGATGACCTCACCCCATTTCTCGTCCGGCGCGCCGACGACGGCAGCTTCAGCAACCTCGGGATGGGCAAGCAGCGCGTCTTCGACCTCCTTCGGCCAGACGTTGAAGCCGCCGGTGATGACGATGTCCTTCTTGCGATCCGCAAGATAGAGGAAGCCGTCTGACGCGCACCGCGCCATGTCACCTGTCCGCAGCCAGCCGTCGACGATGGTTTTCGCCGTTTCCTCGGGTTGGTCCCAGTAGCCCGACATGTTGTTGATCGAGCGTACCGCGATTTCGCCGACGGTACCGGGTTCGACGCTGCAGCCGGCCTCGTCGATCAGGCGCAGCTCGAATGTCGGCACCGGCCGTCCGACCGATCCCAGGCGCGGACCACACTCGGTCTCGATCTCGAGATGCTCATGAGGGCGCATCATGGTGGTGATCACCGGCGCCTCAGACAGCGTGTAGACTTGAGTGAAAATGTTTCCGAAGCGCGCGATGGCGCGGCGCAGCAGCGGAACCGGCATGGGAGCCGAGGCATAGGTGAAGCAGCGCAGGCTGGAGACGTCCGCCCTCCCGTCGTCGGCTTCCAACAGGATGTGGATCATGGTCGGCACCATGTAGACCCAGCTCACACGGTAACGCGCGAAGTCACGCCATACGGCCACGGCGTCGAAGCGCTCGCGCACGATCTGTGTGGCGCCGAGCAGCCACCAGGCAGGCCACATGAAGTTGAGCCCGTGGCTCAGATGCCCGAGATGCAGCGCGATATCGTCCTCGACCAGCGCATTTTCCCGAACGACGTCCAGGATGACGGCGAGGTAGCTGCGATGCGTATGGACGACGCCTTTCGGCCGTCCCGTCGTGCCGCCAGTGTAGCGGATGAGCACCGGATCATCATCGTCGTAGGCGATGGCTTCGACGGCGGACGCATCGCCCGTCGCGACGATATCGTCATAGGCGGCGCAGCCTGTCACCAACCCATCGACGACGGCGATGGCCTGCAGCGACGGCAGACGATCCCGCTCCAACTGCACCTGTGCCGCGTAGTCAGGTGTGGCGATGAGCACGGTGGGCCGGCAATCGGCCAGGGCATGAAGCACTTCGGGCGCGGCGAAGCGGATATTGAGCGGCACCTTGACCGCCCCCAGCCGCAGGATCGCGAGCTCGGCCACGATGAAGGGAATGCCGTTGGGCAGGATCAGGGCGACCCTCTCGCCGCGGTGAACGCCACTGGCAAGCAGCCAGCGGGCAAGCCGGTTGCTTGCCGCTTCGGCGTCGTGCCACGTGATCTCACTGCGATCGTCGATCAGGGCGACCTTGTCCGGCGTGCGGGCGAGCCCCTGGCGCAGCAGGTGATCGATCCCGACGCCACGCGGTGAGGCGAAGGACGGCATCGTCATTTGCGTGTGGGCCTGCGGCCGCTCTCGAAGAACGCTCGCATTCCCTCCTTCGCCTCGCGCGATTCATTGACCAGCGAGGCCATGGCACGCTCCAGCCGCATGCCGGAATCGAGCGGCCCCTGCAACCCGATCCGGACGGCTTCCATGGTGTAGCGCACGGCCACGGGCCCGCGGCGAGCGATGCGCCGCGCCAGACCGACCGTGCGATCGACCAGCTCGGCGTCGGGCCAGACGTGGTTCACCAGGCCGACCCGTCGTGCCTCCTCCGCGGGAATCGGCTCGCCGAGCAACAGATGCTCGTAGGCGAAGGAAAGCGGCACCAGCCGCGGCAGGCGCTGGGTGCCGCCGCCACCCGGCAGATGGTCAAGCGCGATCTCGGTCTGGGCAAAACGAGCGCTCTCGCTGCAGACCCTGATGTGGCAGGCAATGGCAAGCTCGGTGCCGCCACCAAAGGCCGCACCGTGGATGGCAGCGATGACGGGCTTGGTCGCGCGCTCGATGCGTTCGAGATTATATTGCCAAGCGACCATCCGGTCGTCCGTTTCCAGCACGTCCATGCCGCGCATCTCGTGCATGTCGCCGCCGGCACTGAAGTGCGGTCCCTTCCCGGCGATCACGACGACACGCACGCGTCGATCGGCCAGACACTCGTGCAGGAGGTCACCCAGGCGCCACATCATGGCCGTCGTGATGGCGTTGCGCTTGGCCGGCCGGTTCAGCCAGAGAATTGCGACCGGCCCGCGATTCTCCCGAAGGATCAGGGACTTCATCATGGCCTGTCTAGGCAACCGACCATAGGAGGATAGCAAGATGTGCGCCGACAGGTGCCGTCGCTAGAGCAGACCTCCTGCGACCATGTCGAAACGCGATCGGAGTTCCTCGATTGTCGGCACCTTGTCGGCCTCGAGTTCGGGATATTCCTTGGCGAGGTCGTGCCGGTCGAACTCGTCGAGGTGCAGGTCGGCAGCGCCGTGGTCATCAGGCAGAGCGCTCAGCGCATTGTGCAAATGGAATATGTGCCAATGCGCAACCTTCTCGTGGCCCAAGGCCTCCAAACGCGCCAGCCGCTCCTCGATGCGTTGCAGAACCTTCTTCCGCTCTTCCGACATACTCGATCTCCCAGAATGGATCCGCCCATTGGCCACATCCATGGGAGGGCTTGTCAAGCTCCACGGTCAAACCGACCGGGCACCGCCGCCGTTCACGCGCGCAGGTTATTGTCTCCCAAGCCCAGCGTCTCGGCGCGGCGAACGAGCTCGGCCAGAGATCGAACGCCCATCTTGCGCATCACCTGGCCTCGATAGGCCTTGACCGTCACCTCGCTCAGGCCGAGCTCGCCGGCAACCTGCTTGTTCATGAGGCCACGCGTCACGAGCCCCATGACCTCGCGTTCGCGGGAGCTCAGCGTGGCGAAGCGTGCCCGGATGTCGGCCGAGCGTTCAATGCCGGCTCGTCTCACTCTATCCCGCGTAACGGCCGCCGTCACGGCGTCAAGCATATCCTGGTCGCGGAAGGGCTTGGTGAGAAAATCCACTGCTCCAGCCTTCATCGCGCTCACCGTCATCGGTATATCGGCGTGGCCGGTCATGAAGATCACGGGTATTTCCACGTTCAACTTCCGCAGGCGTTGCTGGACTTCGAGCCCGCTGATGCCCGGCAGCCGGACATCGAGCACAAGGCAGTTCGCGTTATCGGCTTCCGCCGCTTCCAGCATTTCGGTCGCACTGGCAAACAGCTCGACCCGGAGGCCGACCGATTGGAAGAGATTGCCCAAGGCCTCCCGCACAGACGACTCGTCGTCCGTCACATAGATGAGGGGGTCCTCGGAAGAGGCACTGGTCTGGCTGGCCACCACCTTCAACCTCCATCTCTGGTGCCGGATACCGCCTTACCTACGGCGGCCAGCAGGGCCTTGCCGTCGAAGGGCTTGCGGAAGAAACCGTGATGACTGAGTGCGAGAGCACGCTGCTGGTCGGCGATCTCGTGTCGTCCCGTGATCAAGATGACAGGCAGGTCCGGCCGACGCGCCCGCGCCAACCGCTGCACTTCGAAGCCGTCCAGTACTGGCATGCCGATGTCGGTTATCAAACAGTCGATCGCTGCGAGATCCTCGTTCTCGAGGAGCTCGCGCCCTGAACCGAAAGCTACGACCGAATGACCGGCGGACTCCAGCAGGTCCTCGAGCGCCTCGAGGACACGCTGATCGTCATCGACGACGGCAATCCTGCATTTCTGACACTGGGACATTCAGGACGTTCCTGCTCTCCGGGAGTGCGTCACGGGGATGCGAAGCCTTTCGGCGATACGCACCAGATCGGCCAGGGAAGCTACTTCCATCTTGCGCATGATCTTGCCGCGATGGATCTGGAGGGTGATCTCGCTGATTCCGAGTTCGGTGGCCGCCTGCTTGTTGAGCAGTCCACTCACCACGAGCGGCAGCACCTCACGCTCGCGCGGCGTGAGGGTGGCCAGGCGCTGGCGAAGACGGCCGATCTCCAGCCGCTCCTTACGCGCAGCGCGGTCGACCGCGATCGCCGCATCGACCGCCGTCAAAAGCGCCTGATCACTGAAGGGCTTTGTAAGGAAATCGATCGCACCACGCTTCACGGCGCGGACCGAGCTGGGAATGTCGCCGTGGCCGGTCACGAATACGATGGGCGGGTGCTGCCCATCGGCGATCCGCACCTGCAGCTCCAGGCCGTTGATATCCGGGAGCTCAATATCCAAGATGAGGCACGCGGGCAGATCCGGCTTTGCAAACGCCATGTACGCCGCTGCCGACCCGAACGCGACGGAATGTCTTCCGGCGGACGCCAGGAGGTCGCACACTGCTTCGCAGATGCGCTCGTCATCGTCGACAATAAAGACCACATGATCCTGGCCCATCATGCCGGCCGCTCCGGCACACCCGGCAGAACCATGGTGAAAGCGGTGCCCGTGGGGACGATCCTGTTGGCCCACAACCTGCCATCATGGGCCTCCACGATGGACCGGCAGATGGCAAGGCCCATACCCATGCCGTCCGATTTGGTCGTGAAGAACGGCTCGAAGATCTTCTCAGTATCCTCCACGCCGCCTCCATGATCACGAATCTCGACAACGGCCCTGCTTCCCCCCTCCTCTTCCTCGCCACCGCGATGGGATCGGATCGTCAGCGTTCGCGGTCCGTCGACCACCTCCATGGCATCGATGCCATTGCGAATCAGATTCACCAGGACCTGCTGAATTTGCACGCGGTCGGCACGGACAGGAGGCAGCCGCCGCTCGAACTGCGTCTCGATTCGGATCTGCTTGGCCGCGATATCGTCGGCCAGCAGCTCGCACACTTCCGCGGCGACTTCGTTCAGGTCGATCGGCACCTTGCCGCCAGTCGACTGCTTGAACAGAGCCCGGACGCGGCTCACCACGTCAGCCGCAGCATTGGCATCGCGTATGATGCGCTGCGTGGTCAGGCGTGCCCGCTCGATGTTTGGCGGATCGGCGGCCAGCCAGCGCTGGCAAGCATGACTGTTCGTGACAACCGCGGCCAAAGGCTGATTTACCTCATGGGCGATCGATGCCGACAGTTCCGCCAGGCTGGCAAGCTGTGAAGCGCGCTGGAATTTGGACTGCGTGGAGCGGAGGGCCTGCTCGGCCTGCAGCCGATCGTGTATATCGACATTGACCCCATACCACTGCGCGATCCGGCCATCGGCATCGTGCAGGGGTTCCGCGCGCCCCTCGTGCCAGCGGTAGACACCGTCGGCCCGCCTCAGGCGATAGATTATCCTGAAGGTGTCGGCCTGGGTGATCGCCTCCACCCAACTGCTCTTCAGGGGCTCGATGTCGTCAGGATGGATCAACTTGTAACGGAATTGGCCAGCGTCCTCGGCACGCAGACCGGCATAATCAAGCATGCGCTGGTTAAGGTAGAACGGATCGCCGTTGGGCGAGGCACACCACACCATCGCCGGCATGGTGTCGATGAGGAGGCGAAGCTGCTGCTCGCTCCTGTGCAGGGCCTCCTCCGCGAGCTTATTCTCATGCACGTCGACCAGCAGACTGTACCAGCGCACGATCTGCCCGTCGTCGTCGCGCAGCGGATCGGTACGCACATGGCACCAGCGGTATTCGCCATCATGTCGCCGCCGCCGACAGACAATGTCGAGCGACTCGCCAGCCGCCACACAGCGTCGCCACTCGCTCACCGCGGCATCGCGATCGTCGGGATGCATAACTGAGCACCATCCCTGCTCCAGCAGCGTCGACAGATCCTGTCCCACGTAATCCAGCAGGCGCTGGCTGGCATAGACGTGGTTGCCTCCAGCATCCGTCGTCGCGATCATTCCAGGAATGCACTCGACGATCGAAGCGAGTTCGCGTTCGCGTGCCTTCAACATTTCCTCAGCTTTTCGCTGCTCGTCCACGTCGATCAACAGGCTGTACCAGCGGACGATGCGGCCATCCGCGTCGCGCACCGGTTCGACCCGAACCTGGAACCACCGATAGGCGCCGTCATGACGGCGGCGGCGATAGGAGACCTCGAATGGTCGGCCGAGCGGCACGTTGTGCTGCCGCGCGGCCAGCACGGCCTTGCGATCTTCGGGATGAATGATCTCCGGCCAGGGATGTCTCTGCGCATCCGGCAGGTCTCTTCCAAGATAGTCGACCAGGCGTCGGTTAGAATACTCGTGGCGCCCCATCGCATCGGCAACGGCAATCATGCCGGGTATGTTGTCGAGTATGGTTTGCAGCCTTTGCTCTCCAGCCTGCAGTGCCTCTTCAGCTTTTTTTCGATCATCGATGTCCAGGGTGACGCCATACCAGCCGTCGATCCGACCCTTGGCATCACGCGACGGGTGCGCCATGGCCCGGAACCAGCGATAGGCACCGTCATGACGACGCAACCGATGCTCCGATTCGTACACCTCACCGGTCTGCAGGCAATGTCGCCAATGGGCGATCACGCGCTCCACCTCCTCGGGGTGCAATACGCTCGCACCGCCGAAGCCCATCGAGCCGCCAGTCTGCCACCCCGTGTAGTCGGACACGCCGCGATTGAGATAGCGAAAGTTTCCGTCCGGATCGGCCGACCAGCCGAGGCCCGGCATGCTCTCGACGATAAGACGCGCTTCGTGCTCGGCGCGCTGTAAAACTCCCGGCAATGTCCCACGTCCGTATAGAGCCATCCCCACCAGGGCGACCGCCGCGGCAAAGGCCGCAAGTCGCGGCCATGGATCTCCTTCCAACGCAAACCGCTCGTCTGCGACCAGCAGCAGCCCGGCCAGTGTCACGATACCGATGGCCCCGGAGAGTATGGTCGGACCCCGGCCAGCATACAGGCCGGCCAGAACGATGACCGCAAGGAGAAGCGACGCCTCTCCTGTCGCCCACGAGAGGGCGGCGGCCAGGAGGCATCCCATCATTGCGGCCGCGTAGGGCAGCGCGGAAGAAGTCCATGTCATCGCACCGGCACTCCCAGCAGCACCATTCGCGATCCTGATATCATCGCCTGCAGACGGCCACTGCATCTCGCGTACGAGCAGATGATAGCAGGCCCGCGGTTCGGCCAATCTAATGGAAAGCCATTATGGACGAGGCGAGCTGAGCTGCCCCTTTTCCACGGTCGGCATGCAAACGGGCAATGAAGGCGCTTTCTCGAAAGACCCGCAAGGCGGGATGATCGACTATGTACTCGACCACATCAGATGATCGCGAGCGACGTGATCGACCCTCTGCAAGCGCGATGCCTCCCCTGCTCGCTTTCGCGCTTGCCGCG
>QFCS01001315.1_pt1 | contig 11976 bp, 10 predicted proteins | sample 3576561 | NCBI WGS metagenome assembly QFCS01 | reverse complement strand
GGCTGGTACTGAGCCCTCTCGCCCTGCGCACCTCCCTCGCGGGCCGGACCGACGCGCGACGCACTTCACGGTGCGCATCCTCCCCTTCCCTGCATGACCATCTGTGTGTGATGCTACTCGCGCGCAGCGCCCACTCGGGGGCGGTGGCACGACGAGGGGGGAGCAGCTCGTGCGAGCTGAGACGGGAAAGATGGTCGGTGTCGTCCTCGCGACGGCCGCAGTGGTGCTGGTGGGCGTTCGCCTCTCCGGCGAGGCGGTCTCGCCGCAGCGGTCCGCGCCATCCGCGCTGACGGCCCCGGCGGCCCCGGCGGCCCCGACGGACCCGACGTCCCCGACGGACCCGGTGTCCCCGGCGTCCCCCGGCGCGTCGCCGGGGAGGATCGCGCCGGGCACGGTCGCGGCGGCGGAGCGTCCCGAGGACGCGGTACCCGACCTGCTCGCGGCCACCTCCCTGCCGCAGACCATCGACGGAGCCGTGCAGGGATTCGTCGCCGGTGCTCACTTCGCCCTGGCCTCGGAGGCGGTGCGCACCGACCCGCGCGCGGCGCTCCAGGCCTTCTCCGACGTCCTGGACCCGAGGGATCGGGCCACGCTGGGAGGCATCGACCGCCGCGGCGGGGTGGAGTTCACGCCCGCGGCCGGTGCGTACCGTGTGCTGGGCCACGCGGGCGAGCGTGAGCAGCCCGACAAGGTGATGGTGGAGGTCGCGGCCCCCCTGCGCGCGGCCGGCAAGGCCCGCTGGGCGATCGTGGGCGGCGTGGTCGCGTACGTCGACGGCCGCTGGCAGATCGAGAGCATCCGTCCCAGCACTCCGGCCCAGCCGGCAGCCGGCACCGCCCGCGTGGACGACATGACTGCGCGCGAGCAGGCGCGCATGCTCACGGGACTCGGGTGGTCCACCTTCGCCCGGACGCGAGGCTGATCCCGTGATCGGCATCGTCCGCGCGGGTGCGCGCCTCGGTGTGGCGTCGCTCCTGCTGGCCCTCCTCGTCGTCACCGGCAGCGGCCAGAGCCCCGCGGAAGCCGTGCCGACGACCCGGCTGCTGGTGACCGGGGACTCGATCACCCAGGGGTCGTCGGGCGACTACACCTGGCGCTACCGGCTGTGGAAGAAGCTGGAGTCGACAGCGCCCGGTGGCGTCGCCTTCGTCGGTCCGAGCACCGCGCTCTACGACACCGTCAACAACTCCTTCGACTCGCCTCACTATGCGGCGAGCTTCCCGGGCAGAGCCCACGGTGCGCGCTGGGGGACGACCTTCCTCGCCCAGCTCGACCAGATCGCCTCCCAGGTCGTCGCGGCGCAGGCCACGACGCTGGTCGTCGCCCTCGGCTTCAACGACCTCAGCTACTTCACCAGCCCGCAGCAGACGATCGACAACGCCCGCGAGTACATCCGGCGGGCGCGGGCCGCCCGCCCCGGGCTGGACGTGGTCATCACCGAGGTCACCGACGCCTGGGACCCGTGGACCGACACCGATCGTCTGGTCCCGCAGGCACGTGCCTACGCCGATCTCCTGCCGGCACTGCGTGCGGAGCTGAACACCAGCAGTGAGCGCGTCGAGATCGCGTCCACGCTCCAGGGATGGAACCCTCGCGTCCACACCTGGGACGGCGTCCACCCGAACCCGACGGGCGAGACGGTCATCGCCCAGCGTGTGAGCGAGGCACTCGCCCGCCTGGGCGTGGGCAGCGACGGCCCCTCGATCATCGCCCCCACCTCGTGGGACGTCGCCGGGCCGACGCCTGCGGTGACGGTCAGCCCCGAGGACGCGCGCCTGACGTGGTCGCGCGTGTCGACGGGCTCGACGGGCATGTTCATCCACTACCGGCTGCAGCAGGTGGGTGGGCCGTGGGAGCGCCTTCCGTATGCCGTCGGCTCCGCGGACGCCTGGAACATGGCACCACTCGTCGCGGGCGGCACCTACGACTTCGCGCTCTCGCCGTCCAAGGGGTTCAGCTCCGGCGTACGCGGCCCCTCGGTCCAGCGCTCGATCCCCGCCGAGCCCTTCGCGCAGCGCGTGTCCAGCGTCGGCGTCGCGAAGGCTCAAGGTGGCATCCTGGGGCGCTGGGGAGCCGCCGACAACGCACAGAGCTACCAGCTCGCCTACCGGACGATGAGCGACGACCCGGAGACCTACTACCTGCCCTATCCCGTCAGCGACGTGTACCAGTGGCACATCTACCCGCTGTCCGGCGGACGCTACTACCGGTTCCTGGTACGGCCCACGCGCGGTTTCGTCAGCGGTGAGTGGGAGCTCTCCGGCCGGGTCCGCACCGACGGCGTCGCCAGCGGTCGCGCCTACATCGCGCTGGGCGACTCGTACTCCTCGGGCCTGGGCTCGCACGACGACGTCGAGGACTACACCCTCGGGCAGGCCTGCCGCCGTACGTCGGCCTCGTGGCCGTTCCGGATGCAGGACTCCTGGCAGGTCGCCACGAAGCTCGTCGCGTGCCAGGGCGACACCCTCGACACCGGCATCGACGGCGGGGTCCGGGCCCAGCTGGACCAGATCAAGCCGTTCTTCGCGCAGTACCCCAAGGCGCCGCAGCTGATCACGGTGACCGTCGGCGGCAACGACGTCGGCTTCTCGGCCAAGGCGAAGAAATGCGTGACCTCGAACTGCCTCCCCTATGAGGGAGAGTGGCTGCAGCAGATCGAGAACATGGTGGGGCCGTTGCGTGCCTTCTACGCCTCGCTGAGGGACATTGCACCCAACGCCGACATCATCGTCGGTGGATACCCCCACGTGTTCGACCCCGAGGGGAACAAGATCAACCCCATCTGCACGCCGGTGACGGGGGACGAGAAGCGGATGGTGGCCCGGCTGGTCGATCGGTTGAACTCCGTGATCTACAACGCCTCCGAGGGGAGTGCGCACACGCAGCCGATCTGGTCGGCCGGCACCCAGGTGCGGGATCGCTTCCGCTCCCACGGCGCCTGCCAGTACGGCGACGAGGAGTGGATCCACTCCTACACCACCGGTGGCGGTCTCGAGGACGGCGTCGGCAAGAACACGTTGCATCCGAAGCACGGTGGTCAGTTGGCCTACGCTTTCGGATTCTCCGACGCGCTGATGCAGGAGGCTGGATGAGGCCGAGACATGCTGTGCGGCTCCTCGGTGCCGTGCTCGCGCTCGTCGTCCTCGCCACGGGGTGCAGCGACCGCGATGGAGCTTCCACGGGCTCCGAACCGGCGGGGGCGTCCGGCCAACCTGCGAGCGACGATCCCGGCGAGGTCGAGGTGCGCGACTTCGAGAAGCTCGCGCGGGACCAACCGGGCGGAGTCGAGCACCGTGAGGCCTTCCCGGCCGAGCCGACCGCGGACGAGCTGACGGAGGCGGCGAGGGACACAGGGAGCAGGACGGGGGCCGAACGCTTCGCCATCGTGTTGCTGCACGGCCTGGAGGACCAGACCGCCGGAACCGCGAGGGACACCGCTGAGGACCTGGTGGCCGCCGACCTGCCTGCCGACGGCCGTTTCTATCTGGACAATCTGCGCTCGTGGAAGGACTCGCGGGTCGTGCCAGGGAGCCGCGGCTGGCTGCGGTCGCAGGAGATCGAGCCGGCGGACGGAGCCTCGAGGTCGGTGCTCGTGCAGCTCGTCGAGAAGCTCGAGGTGCCGGCGCTGGGCGACGGGCCCGGGGAGCCGTTCGTGTCCTGGGGGTCGTTCCTGATGACGGTGACCGCCACCGCCGACGGCTGGATGCTCACCGATCTGCAGGAGGCGGGTGCGTCGGAGTACGAGACGTTCTCGCCGTACATGTGGGAGGCGGCGCTGGACTCCGGGAAGGGCTGGCGGCGCTTCCGGGTCGGTTGAGACGACTCCTGGCGGGCGCGCCGCCGGCGGGAGACGGTCAGGGCCGGGTCATGGACGCCAGGTCGAGGGCGGCGTCCAACTCCTCGACGGTCAGCTCGCCGCGATCCACGAAGCCCATCGCGAGGACGGTGTCGCGGATCGTGCTGCCGCTCGCGAGCGCCTGCTTGGCGACCGTGGCGGCGGCCTCGTAGCCGATGTGCTTGTTCAGTGGGGTGACCACCGAGGGGGAGGAGGCGGCGTAGCGGCGCATCCGCTCGGCGTCGGCGGTGATGCCGTCGATGCAGCGCTCGGCGAGGGCGGTCGAGGAGGTGGCGAGCAGGCGCACCGACTCCAACACGTTGCGGGCGAGGACCGGCATGGCGCCATTGAGCTCGAAGCTGCCGCTGGCGCCGGCGGCGGTGACCGCGGCGTCGTTGCCGATGACCTGCATGCACACCATGAGAGTGGCCTCGGGCAGGACCGGGTTGACCTTGCCCGGCATGATCGACGAGCCCGGCTGCAGGTCGGGCAGGTGGATCTCCGCGAGGCCGGTGGTGGGCCCGGAGCCCATCCAGCGCAGGTCGTTGCAGATCTTCGTCAGGCCCACCGCGATGGTGCGCAGCACGCCACTGAGCTCGACGAGGGAGTCGCGGGTCCCCTGGGCCTCGAAGTGGTCGCGGGCCTCCGTGAACGGCTGACCGGTCGCCTCGCCCAGCGCCTCGATCGCCGCGGCGGCGAAGCCGGGGGGAGTGTTGATGCCGGTGCCGACGGCGGTCCCACCGAGCGGCAGCTCCCGCACCCGGGGCAGTACGCCGGCCAGCCGCTCGACGCCGTAGCGGACGGTCGCGGCGTACCCGCCGAACTCTTGGCCCAGCATCACCGGGGTGGCGTCCATCAGGTGGGTGCGTCCCGACTTCACCAGGTCGGCGAACTCCTCGGCCTTCGCCTCCAGCGACCCCGCGAGGCGCTCCAGGGCCGGCATCAGCGTTGCGACGACCGCGGTGGCGGCCGCGACGTGGATCGCCGTGGGGAAGGTGTCGTTGCTGGACTGGCTGGCGTTGACGTGGTCGTTGGGGTGCGCCTCGATGCCGTCTCGGGCGCAGAGGGAGGCGATGACCTCGTTGGCGTTCATGTTCGAGCTGGTTCCCGAGCCGGTCTGGAAGACGTCGATCGGGAACTGGTCGTCGTGCTCGCCGTCGGCGACGGCCCGCGCCGCGCCCTGGATCGCCACCGCGACCTCGGGCGCCAGGACTCCGAGTGCGGCGTTCGCGGTCGCCACCGCGGCCTTGACCTCGCCGAGGGCGTGGATGAGCGCCGGCTCGATCGGGGTGCCGCTGATGGGGAAGTTCTCCACCGCCCGCTGGGTCTGCGCCCGCCACAGTGCCGCTGCCGGCACCCGGACCTCGCCCATCGAGTCGTGCTCGGTGCGGAATTCGGTGCCGGGCTGGGTGCCGGGCTGGGTGCCGGGCGCGGGGTCGCTGCTCATGGCTCCACAGTAGCCAGCAGGCTCGGGCCCAGCCGGTCCACCGAACGTCCCCGGCCCAGCAGCACCACCGACGCCCGCCCGGCGGCGCGGTCCAGGCCGACGTCCATCCGCCCAGCCGCGCCGCGACGCGGTCGTGCAGGTCCTGGGACTTCTACGAGCGCACTCAGTCGAACAGCTCGGAGAGCCAGCTCTCCTTCTTGCGCTTCTTGTAGTAGCCCTGCTGCTGCGGCGGATAGTCGCGCTGGGGCGCCCGGTAGGTGTCGTACTGCTGCTGCGGTGGCGGGGCCTGCTGGGCGCGCGGGGCGTCCTGCTGCACCGAGCGGTCGATGATCTTGTCGAGCTCGCCGCGGTCCAGCCACACGCCGCGGCACTGCGGGCAGTAGTCGATCTCGATCCCGTTCCGCTCGCTCATCACCAGGGTCGCTTCGTCGACGGGGCAGCGCATGGGGCACTCAGTCCTTCGGTTCGTGGGGTCTCTCACAGGCTCCAACGTGTCGTCCGGGAGCAGGGTTCCGGTCACAGCGTTCTCTCAGTGGCCGCTCAGAACCGGCTCCTACGTTCGTCGGCGTCCACCCCACCGAAAGGAACCTCATGCTCGGGAACCGCTCCACCTCCGTCACCGACGACGTCGTCCGGCTCGTCGTCCGCCTCGTCCTCGGGACCGTCCTGGTCGCCCACGGATGGCAGAAGGCCCGTACGAACGGCGGGGAGGCCACCGCGTCGGCCTTCGACGGCATGGGGGTGCCGGCGCCGAAGGCGGCCGCCGCGTTCGCGACCGCCGCCGAGCTCGGCGGGGGAGCGCTGCTGATCCTCGGACTGCTCACGCCCCTGGCCGCGCTGGCCGTCGTGGCGAACATGGCCGGTGCCTGGTGGTTCGCCCACCGGGGCAACGGCGTCTTGATCGCCGAGGGCGGCTGGGAGCTGGTCGGCGTGATCGCCGCCTGCGCGCTCCTGCTCGCCGCGCTCGGCGCCGGCCGCTTCAGCCTCGACCACCTGCTCGTCGGCCGCCGTCGCCGTACGACGGCCGACGGTCACGCCGCAGAGACCGCCCCCGCCACCGCGTGAGCGCCAGCGCGCGGGCCCGGGCCTACTCGGCCGAGCGCACCCGCAGGCCGGAGATCGGCACGGTGACCGTGCCGCCCGGGTCGGTGAAGAAGTCGTTGCCCTTGTCGTCGAGGACGATGAAGGCCGGGAAGTCCTCGACCTCGATCTTCCAGACCGCCTCCATGCCGAGCTCGGGGTACTCGATGACCTCCTGGCTCTTGATGCAGTCCTGGGCCAGGCGCGCGGCCGGGCCGCCGATGGAGCCGAGGTAGAAGCCGCCGTACTCGCCGCACGCCTCGGTGACCTGCTTCGAGCGGTTGCCCTTCGCGAGCATCACCATCGAGCCGCCGGCGGCCTGGAAGGACTTCACGTAGGAGTCCATCCGTCCGGCGGTGGTCGGGCCGAAGGAGCCCGACGCCATGCCCTCGGGGGTCTTGGCGGGACCGGCGTAGTAGACCGGGTGGTTCTTGAGGTACTCCGGCATCTCCTCGCCGGCGTCCAGACGCTCCTGGATCTTCGCGTGGGCGATGTCGCGGGCCACGACCAGCGGACCGGTCAGCGACAGCCGCGTCTTCACCGGGTACGACGACAGCTGGGCCAGGATCTCGCTCATCGGCCGGTTCAGGTCGACCTGCACGACCTCGCCGCCGGAGATGTCCTCCGCGACGCCGGCGTCGGGCATGTACTGCGCCGGGTCGGTCTCGAGCTGCTCGAGGAAGACGCCCTCGGAGGTGATCTTGCCGAGCGCCTGCCGGTCGGCCGAGCAGGAGACCGCGATCGCGACGGGGCACGAGGCACCGTGGCGGGGCAGGCGCACCACCCGGACGTCGTGGCAGAAGTACTTGCCGCCGAACTGCGCGCCGATGCCGAAGGACTGGGTCAGCTTGAAGACCTCCTCCTCGAGCTCGAGGTCGCGGAAGCCGTGCGCCGACATCGAGCCCTCGGTGGGCAGGTTGTCGAGGTAGTGCGCGCTGGCGTACTTGGCGGTCTTGAGCGCGAACTCCGCGCTGGTGCCGCCGATCACCACCGCGAGGTGGTATGGCGGGCAGGCGGCCGTGCCGAGCGAGCGGATCTTCTCGTCGAGGAACTCCAGCATCCGCTTGGGGTTGAGGACGGCCTTGGTCTCCTGGAACAGGAACGACTTGTTGGCCGAGCCGCCGCCCTTGGCCATGAAGAGGAACTTGTACTCCGGGCCCTTCGGACCCTGGGCGGTGGAGTAGAGCTCGATCTGCGCCGGCAGGTTGGTTCCGGTGTTCTTCTCCTCGTACGTCGTCAGCGGGGCGAGCTGGCTATAGCGCAGGTTCAGCCTCGTGTAGGCGTCGTACACGCCCTTGCTGATCCACTCGCCGTCCTCGGCGCCGGTCAGCACGCCCTCGGACTTCTTGCCCATGACGATCGCGGTGCCGGTGTCCTGGCACATCGGCAGGACGCCGCCGGCGGAGATGTTGACGTTCTTGAGCAGGTCGAGGGCCACGAAGCGGTCGTTCCCGGACGCCTCGGGGTCATCGATGATCTTGCGCAGCTGCGCGAGGTGCGCGGGGCGCAGGAAGTGGCTGATGTCGTGCATCGCCTCCGCGGTGAGCCGCTGGATCGCGGCCGGGTCGACCTTCAGGAAGGTCTGTCCGTCGGGGCCCTCGACGGTCTCGACGCCCTCGCTCGTGATCAGCCGGTAAGGAGTGTCGTCCTTGCCGGTGGGGAGGAGGTCGGAGTACCGGAACTCTGCTTCTGCCACGAGCAGCAAGGATATCGCCGTCCCGGAACGGCACGAGGGCCGGGTCGCTGTGCGACCCGGCCCTCGTGGTAGAGCGTGCTGATCAGCCGGTGGTCATCTGCGTGCCGGCGATCGCGAACTCGATCACGGCACCGACCGGAAGACCGGCCCGCGCGGTGTCGAGGGTGATCCGCAGGCCGTCGATGCGGTTGATCTTCTGGTTGGGCAGCGTGCCCTGCTTGTTGAGCTCGACCTTGCCGAGGCCCGCGATGTCGATCGCGGTGTTCGGCGCGACGTTGATCGGGATCGACTGGCCGGCGATGACGAGGTTGACCGTGGTCATCTTCATCGACTGCGTCCAGTTGCCGTCGACCAGCTTCGCGCTCGCCGTCACGTCGATCGCGTCGGCCTTCACCAGGCCGCCGAGCAGGTTGAGGCCCACTGTGCGGTTGGTGTTGGTGATCTCGGCGTTGCCGGTGGCGGAGTCACGCTTGGAGGTGCTGGTGGAGGTCAGCGTGCCCAGCGTGGCGACACCCGGGATGTTCAGCGTCGCGGTCGTGTTGCGCAGGACCTTGCCGTCGCTGCCGTTGAACGGCGTGCCGATGAACGCGGTCGGGTCGGAGACGACGCTGATCTGGTTGCCGACGTTGGCCGAGATGCGGCTGCTGTAGGCGAAGCCGCCCAGGCGCGGTGCGTTGGCCGCCGGGGTGGCCTCCTGCAGGAACTGGTTGACCGGGTTGAGCACGATCGTCGTCCCGGTGTCGAAGCCGTCGCGCGGCTTCAGCAGCTGCACGGCCAGGGCCCAGCCGCGGGTGGCGGCGAGCTCCTTGTCGCCCGCGTGGGCGGTGAAGTTGAGGCTGATCGCGGCCACGCCGGGGATGTTGACGCCGTAGTTCTTCGGGATGTCCAGCGGCAGGTTCACGCCGAGGATCTTGATGCCCGCCAGGCGCGTGTTGCCGGTGGCCGACGAGGTGCCGTCGGGCTTGCCGGTGGTCGTCACGTTGGTCTCGACGGCGTCGATCTTGATGAGGCCGTTGAGCAGGTTGACGCCGGCGACACGGGCGTAGGAGTGGATCTTGGTCCCGGACGCGTCCTTGGTGGCCGACGTCTTGGTCTCGGCGGCACCCACGCTGAGCAGGCCGCCGACGTTGACCGCGGCGGTGCTGTTGGACGACGAGCGTGCCGGGCCGCCGTTGACGGCGGTCTGCGCCGTCAGGTCGGAGGACACGACGCCGCCGAGCGCCTTGATGTACGTCGCGCCGGTGTTGGCCGAGTAGTTCCAGTCGATGTCGGCGGCGTGCGCTGCCGGTGCCGGAACGGCGACGAGACCTGCACCCAGGAGGGTGAAGGCGATGAAGGAGACAAACTTCCGCACGTTCACGGGACCCCATTCCCATCCGTGTGTTGACAATGAAATTTTCCCCCCAAGCAAACCACTCACCGCCCGTGGGCGGTGAAAGCAGAGTGGTTCTGGACTATTAAACGCCCCAGGAGGGCTGACGTCACGCCGGGCCCCGACCGGGGTCTGTGACCTGGCTCTCGTCCGGCCCTACCCGGGCGGGTCGCGGGCATACGGGGCTCCCCGGACTCGTTGCGCTGAGCGTGCACGTGTACGACGCCCTCGTCATCGGAGCCGGCCAGGCCGGGCTCTCCGCGTCGTACCACCTCTCGCGGCTCGGGATCGACCACGTCGTGCTCGACGCGAACGACCGCGCGGGCGGGGCCTGGCAGCACCGGTGGGACTCCTTGACGATGCACGACGTGCACGGCGTGGCCGACCTGCCGGACGCCCCGGCGCCGGGGGACTCCCGCGAGCGGGCCAATGCCGTCCTCCCGGCCTGGTTCGGCCGCTACGAGGACGACCACGGCCTGCCCGTGGTGCGGCCGGTCCGCGTCGAAGACGTGCGCGACCACGGCGGCCTGCTGGTGGTCCGCGCGGGCGAGCGCCGGTGGACGACGCGGACGCTGGTCAACGCGACCGGTACGTGGGACCAGCCGTTCGTGCCGTACTACCCGGGGATCGACACCTTCCTCGGCGAGCAGCTGCACACCGCCGACTACCCGGGACCCGCGCACTTCGACGGCAAGCGGGTCGTGGTGGTCGGTGGCGGTGCCTCGGCCGTGCAGTTCGTCGGCGAGCTCGCGCCGCGCACCGACGTCGTCTGGGTGACCCGGCGCCCGCCGGTGTGGCGCGACACCTTCGACGAGAGCGCGGGCAGGCACGCCATCGAGCTCGTCCAGGAGCGGGTACGACGCGGCCTGCCGCCCGCGAGCGTCGTCAGCGTCACCGGCCTCGCCCTGCGCCCCCAGGAGCGGGAGGCCGAACGGCTCGGTGCCTACGACCGCAGACTCCCCGTGTTCGACCGGATCGAGCCCGACGGGGTGCGCTGGGACTCCGGGCGCTTCGAGCGCGCCGACGTGATCGTCTGGGCCACCGGCTTCCGTCCCGCCGTCGCCCATCTCGCGCCGCTGCACCTGCGCAGCGAGCTCGGCGGGATCGCCCTGCTGCAGAGCGGGAGCGACGTGCAGACCGCGACCGCCGCCGCCCGGGACCCACGGGTCCAGCTCGTCGGCTACGGCCCGTCCGCGAGCACGATCGGCGGCAACCGGGCCGGTCGCGCGGCCGCTGTCGCCATCCGCCGTCACCTCGCCGCGCACGAAGGTGCTAACGTCGCCGGCGACCACCCACGGGAGTCCGCGGCAGCGGGCTGAGAGGGAGCTGGAGCCGCTCCGACCGTCACACCTGATCCGGATCATGCCGGCGAAGGAACGGACCGAGATGACTGCTCTTCCCGTGATCCCACGGCTCTTCTGCCTGGTGTCCGACCGCGACGACCTCACCCTGCTCCCGGCGCTCGCGCGCACCGGCGTGGACGGCTTCCAGGTCCGCGCCAAGGACCTCTCGACCCGCGCCCTGGTCGCCCTGACCGGCCGCGTGCTCGAGGCCGTCGCACCCCACGACGCCTGCGTCGTCGTCAACGACCGGGTCGATGTCGCGCTCGCCGCCGGCGCCCACGGGGTGCACCTCGGGGCCGACGACCTCGACGTCGCCGCCGCCCGCCGGATCGCGCCCGGCCTGATGGTCGGCGCGACCTGCCGCGACCGCCCCGCCGTCCTCGCCGCCGCGGCCGCCGGGGCCGCGTACGCCGGCTTCGGCCCGGTCGGCGCCAGCGTCTCCAAAGCCGGACTCCCCGCCCCCCTCGGCACCGCCGCCCTGGCCGACGCCGCCGGGGTGCTGCCGTTGATCGCCATCGGCGGCATCGCCGCACCCGAGGCTCGGGCCGCCCGTGCCGCCGGCGCCCACGGCATCGCCGTCATCGCGGCGATCTGGCGACAACCCGATCCCGTCACCGCAGCGAAGGAGCTCCACGCGGCGCTCGCCTGATGCGCGTGCGGGTCCGCGGCGCCGGCATCGTCGGCCTCAGCGTCGCCGACGAGCTGCGACGGCGTGGTCACCACGTGCAGGTCGTCGACCGGGCACCGGCCCGCGGGGCGTCGTACGCCGCGGCGGGGATGCTCAGCCCGGCCGCCGAGGTGTGGCACGGCGAGGAGGACGTCCTGCGGCTCGGCCTGGCCTCGCTCGCGCTGTGGCCCGCCACCGCGGCCCGGCTCGGCGTCCCGGTCCGGGCGGCCGGCACCCTCCTGACCGGGTACGACGCCGGCGACCTCCAGCAGGTCGAGCGGCAGGCCGCGCTCCTGGAGCGCCACGGCGCCGCCGTGCGTCCGCTGGGGCGCCGCGAGGTGCGTGGCCTGGAGCCCTCCCTGGGCCGCGTCGCCGGCGGCGTGCTGGTGCCGGGCGAGGCGAGTGTCGACCCGCGCGCGGTGTGCGCCGCCCTGCTCGACCGGGTGGGCGTCGTACCGGTGGCGTCGGGTGAGGTCGACGTCACCGTCGTCGCGACCGGTGCCCGGCTGCCCGCTCCGTGGCGGCACCTCGTGCGC
>QFCS01001314.1_pt1 | contig 11979 bp, 12 predicted proteins | sample 3576561 | NCBI WGS metagenome assembly QFCS01 | reverse complement strand
TCCGCGGCCGGGTCACCAGGGCCCGGGCGATGTTGACGCGCTGCTTCTGCCCGCCGCTGAGCTGGTGGGGATAGCGGTCGTGCAGGTGCGGGGGCAGGCCCACGTCGGCCAGAGCCGACCGGGCCATCCCGTCACGCTCGCCGCGGGCGCCGCGGCCCAGGACGTCGAGCGGCTCGCGGACGCTCTGTAGCACCCGCCGGCGCGGGTCGAGCGCACTGTGCGGGTCCTGGAACACCATCTGCACCTCGGCCGTGAAGTCGCGACGGCGCTGCCGCGACATCCGCGCCACCTCCTCGCCCTGCCACGACACCGAGCCCGCGGTCGCCGCCGGGACCAGGCCCAGCATCGCGCGCGCCAGGGTCGACTTGCCCGAGCCGCTCTCACCGATCAGACCCAGCGTCTGGCCGGCGACGATGTCGAGGCTCACCCCGTCGACGGCCGACACGCTGCGGCGCCGCCCGACCGGGAAGCGCACCGAGACGTCGTCGAGTCGCATCAGCACGTTCACGACCCGGCCCCCGCCAGCTGCAGCGCCTCGGCACGAGCACACCGGACCTCACGGCCGCCCGCCACCGGGCGCAGCGCCGGGGTCACGCCGCACGCGGGCTGCGTGTGCGCACACCGGTCGGCGAAGACACACCCCTCGGCGATCCGCCCCGGAGGCGGTACGGCGCCCGGGATGGTCGGCAGCCGGCCGCCGCGGTGCCGGGGGTCGGGCAGGGCGGCGAGCAGGCCCGAGGTGTACGGGTGGAGCGGCCGGGCGAGAACCTCGCCCACCGCTCCGGACTCGATCACGCGGCCGGCGTACATGGTGATCATGCGGTGGCACATCTGCGCGACGACGCCCAGGTCGTGGGTCACGAACACCACCCCCATCCCCTCATCGCGGGCCAGGCTCGCGATGAGCTCCAGCAGCTGGGCCTGGATCGTCGCGTCGACCGCTGTGGTCGGCTCGTCCGCGATGAGCAGCCGGGGCGAGCAGGCCAGGGCGAGCGCGATCACGACCCGCTGCCGCATCCCGCCCGAGAGCTCGTGCGGATAGGCCCGCAGCCGAGCACGGGGGTCGGGGATGCCCACCTGGTCGAGCAGCTCGGCGGCCCGTGCGGTGGCCCGCGAGCGGTTCATCCCCTGACGGCGCCGCAGCGTCTCCACGAGCTGGTGCCCGATCCGGAAGACCGGGTCCAGCGCCGTCATCGGCTCCTGGAAGACCATCGCCATCGGGACGTCCGCGTGCGGGCGCAGGCGGCCCGCGTCGTCCCACAGCGGCTCACCGAGCAGGCGCGCCTCCCCCTGGACCCGCGCGGTGCGCGGGTCCAGGAGGCCCATGAGCGCCAGCGAGGTGACGGTCTTGCCGCTCCCGCTCTCGCCGACCAGGCCGACGACCTCCCCCGCGGCGACGTCGAAGGAGACGCCGTGCAGCGCCTGGACCTGCGTTCCGTGCGCGCCGAAGAAGACGTCGAGACCATCGACGCTGAGCAACGCTCCACTCATGTCAGCACCTGCTTGTCCGTCGTTTCGCTCTGGTCAGTCCAGCGAGACGCCGAGGAACTTCGGCTTCCCGAGGAGGTTGTCCTCGAAGCCGGAGACGTCCTCGCCCAGCGCGATCAGGTTGTCGGGGAAGGAGATCGGGAGGAACGAGGCGTTCTCGAACACCGCGGTCGCCGCGTCCCGGAAGCCCGGGGCGCGCTGGTCGCCCTCGAGGGAGGCGTCGGTGCTCTCCAGCGCCTCCGCGAGGCCGGGGACAGCCAGGCCGGAGACGTTGTAGAAGCTGCTGTCCGAGAAGAGCACGTCGAACGCCATCGTCGGGTCCGGACGCCCGGTGAAGGCCGAGAGCAGGGCGGGCTCCGCGTGGTCGACGAAATAGGCGTTGACCGCCTGGACGCCCTCGAGCGGCTTCAGGTTCACCGTGACACCGACATCGGCCCACTGCTGCTGGAGGATCTCCCCCATCCGCACCGTGCCGGCGTCGGCGCTGAGCAGCATGTCGAAGGTCAGGTCCGGCGCGCCGGCCTCGGCCAGCAGCGCCCGCGCCTGGTCCGGGTCGAAGTCGTAGGACAGCTCCTCGTTCGCGGCCCAGTAGGTGCCGGGGAACAGGGTCGAGGCGGGGCTGCCCAGCCCGAAGTACGCACTCTCCACGATCGTCGTGCGATCGATGGCGAGGTTGAGCGCCCTCCGCACGCGCACGTCCTCCAGCTCGGGCGAGCCGAGGTCGAAGTACACCTGGTCGACCCACAGACGAGGCGTGCGGACGAGCTGGACGTCGGACTTCCCGTCGAGCTCGGCGGCGTCGGAGGGGGCGTAGCCGAGGGCGACGTCCTGCTTGCCGGAGCGCAGGGAGGTCGCGCGGGTGGTGGGGTCGGCGATGACGTTGAACTGGAGCTCGGGCACCCGCGTGACGTCGGCGTCCCAGTAGTCGTCGAACTGCTCCACGCGGAGGAACTGGCCCCGCTTCCACTCCACGATCGACCACGGACCCGCGCCGACGGGGTTGTCGCTGACGTCGCCGTCGCTGTCCTCGACCGCGGCCGGCGAGACCATCATGCCGGCCCGGTCGGAGAGCACCATGAGCAGCGAGGAGTCCGGCTCGGACAGCTCCAGCGTGACCGTGAGCGGGTCGTCGACGCGGACCTCGGTGACCGAGGCGAGGTCGACCGCGACGTTCGAGCCCTCGCCGCGCGCACGCTCGAGGTTGAACCGCACCGCCTCCGCGTCCAGGACGGCGCCGTCGTGGAAGGTCAGCCCGTCGCGCAGGCGGAGGGTCAGCTCCTTCGAGCTCGCCTGCGACCAGGACTCGACCAGTCCGGGGCGCGGCACCATGTCGGCGTCGAACCCGATCAGCGTCTCGTAGATCGGGTAGAGCATCACGTGGTCGCCTCCGGCACTGCCGAGGATCGGGTCGAGCGAGGACGCGTCGGCCGGTACGGCGACGTCGAGTCGCTGATCCGATCCGCCGCCGTCGCCGTCGCCACCGCAGGCGGTGAGGGCGAGGGTGAGGGCGGTGGCCAGCGCCACGCCCGCCCGCTTGAGTGTCATGAGCTTCCTCATGTGTCTTCCTTCCTTGACAGCGCTCGGCGCGCTGGGGTCTGTCGGTTCCGGCCCGAGCCGTCGTGCTGTCAGCGCAGTGCGTTGCCCCCGTCGGCGATCAGGGACTGGCCGGTCACCCAGGCCGCGGCCGGGCTGCACAGGAAGCCGACGACGCCGGCGAGGTCGTCGGCCCGGCCGACCCGGCCCAGCGGCGTCGCGCGGCGCACGGCCTCCTTGAGGCGCGCGGGGTCGCTCGTGATCTCGGCGAGGGCGTCGGTGTCGATGACGCCGCCGACCGCGGTGTTGGCGGTGATGCCGCGCGGTCCGAGCTCGGCGGCCAGGTAGCGCACGACGCTCTCGACGGCGGCCATCGACGCCGCGATCGGCGCATAGCCGGGGACGTGGCGCCGGGTCCCCGTACTCGTCACCGCGACGATCCGGCCCCCGTCGTCGAGGTCGGCGCCGGCGGCGTCGACCAGGCTCAGGAGCGCACCCAGCCTGGCGGTGAGCATCGACTGGTAGACACCGACCGGGACAACGAGCGCCGGCCCGAGGCCCGGATCCTCCGCACCGAAGCCGGTCGCATTGGACACCACGGCACGCACCGGGCCCAGGGCAGCGCGGGCCTGGGCGACCAGCCGCCGGCAGGACTCCGGTGAGCGGACGTCGACCTGGTACGCCGCCGCGCGGACCCCGTGGCTCACGGCGGCCGTCACCACGTCGGTCGCGGCGTCGGGCCGGGCGAAGTAGCCGACCGCGAGGTCGTAGCCGTCCCGGGCCAGCTGCTCGGCGACCGCCCGGCCGATCCCCCGGCTCGCGCCGGTCACGACGGCCAGGCCGCTCATGCCCCGGCCACCCGGGTGGAGTCCCCGAGACCGGCGAAGCCGACCGGGGAGCCGACCCGCGCGGCGGCGTACCGCTCGCGGGCCGCACGCTGCAGGCGCCGCGAGCCGGGCGTCGCGAGCAGGTCGGCGAAGGTGCCTCCTTCGAGGCGCAGCGCAGCGGTGAGGTCGAGCTCGGCACCGTCGCGGACGACCCGCTTGGCCGCGGCCACCGCCGCAGGCGGCAGGGCCGCAACCTCCTGCGCCGCTGCCAGCACCTCGGCCCGGAAGTCACCGGAGAAGACCCGGCTGACGATGCCGAGCCGCTCGGCGTGGGCGGCGTCGACCCGCAGGCCGGTGAGCACCAGATCGGTCGCGGGTCCGCGTCCGATCAGGCGGATCAGGCGTTGCGAGCCACCCGCGCCGGGGATGATGCCCAGGGCCGTCTCGATCGCGGAGAAGTGCGCCCGCGGGCTCGCCCAGCGCAGGGTGCAGGCGAGCGCCAGCTCCAGACCCCCGCCCCAGGCCTGACCGTCGATGGCGGCGACGACCGGCTGCGGCATGGTCTCGATCAGGCGCATGGTCGTGTACCACGCCCGCGCCTCGGGCACCGGTCCCTTCGCGAGCAGGGCCAGCTCGTCGAGGTCGGCGTGGGTGATGAAGCGGTCCGGGTCGGCGCTCGTCAGGACGACGACGGCAGTGTCCGGGTCGGCCGCGAGGGAGCCGAGGTGGGTGCCGAGCTCGCTGAGTGCGGCGAAGGTGAGGAAGTTCCGCGGAGGGTTGTCGTAGGTGAGCTCGACCACTCCGGCGGAGCGCGTGAGGTTCCACAGCGGCATGTCAGCGCTGTCCTTCCTGGGGGTGGATGTCGATGGAGAGCGCCGAGTCCGCCAGGTGCAGGTCGACGGTGACGGTGCGGGCCTCGGCGGACGTGCTCGACGGCTGACCGGTGCCGAGGTTGCGGTCGAGGTGGGGGAAGGCACTGCCCGCCACGAGCAGGCCCAGCCGGTGGCCCCGGCCGAAGCGCTGTGCGGCGTATCCCAGGTCGACCCGCACCCGCGTGGGCGTGCGGTCGACGGGGCGGCCCAGCACGTGGCTCAGCCGGACCACGCCCTCGGCGACGGGGTAGGTCCGGCCGTCGGGGCGGATGTCGACCAACCGGACGACGATGTCCGCGTCCGGCTGACTCGCCGCCACCGTCAGGTCGGCGCGGACGGCGCCCACGACGTCGAGCGCCTCGTCGAGCTCCGCGGTGCGATAGCCGAGCACGTCGGGCCGGTCGAGCAGTCGGCTCAGGTCGATCGGGCCGGGGGTGGACCGTCCGAGGTGGATCACCCGGCCGCCCCGGCTCGGGACCGGGTCGAGCGGGTCGTGCAGGTAGGAGTCGACGGTGCCGGCCGGGGCCGGGTCGGGACCGAGCACGCCCGGCGCCGTCAGGTGCAGCACCTGGGGGCGCGCGTCGCGGGGAGGCCACGCGTCGGCCGTGCGCCACTGGTCGGCGCCCATGAGGAAGTACCTCGCCTCGTGCCGCGGACCGGCCGCCGCGGGGTCGGCGAAGAAGGCCAGCTGCTGCGCCGGCACGGTCGCCGCCGCGGCGGACGCGGTGATGCCGAAGTTCAGCTCCCCGGTGTGGTGGGGCAACGGACCCGTGTGCGCCCACGGGCCCACGACCAGGCGGTGCGGCAGCTCCGGATGGGTCCGGACCGCGTCGCGGAAGGCGTCGATCGTGGCCGAGGCGAAGACGTCGAACCAGCCGGTGGTGAGGTGCACCGGCACCTCGACCGCGGCCGGCTCCCACTCCGGCGTGGTCGGCACCCGGCCGGCCAGCAGCGCGGGGACGTCGATCGGGAAGCCGCGCAGCCGCGCCAGCGGTCCCTCGGCCAGGGGCAGCGCCGCCAACGCCGGCTCCGGATCGAGCAGCAGGGCGTGCAGGGTGGCGACCGTCTCGGCGTCGGCATCCTCCGGGCGGCGCCGCAGCCAGTCCGCGGCCATGTAGAGCAGCCAGCTGACGACCTGCTCCAGGCGCATCGCGCCGCCCAGCTCCGTCTGGTCCCGGCTGCCCGAGGTCACCATCGCCGCGGCCACGCCCGCCAGGCCCGGGGGACGCTGGGCCGCGCCGAGGAAGGACACGATGCCGCCGTACGACGTGCCGGCGAGGATCACCCTGCCGTCGCACCACTCCTGGCGGGCGACCCAGGCGACGCTGTCGTAGGCGTCGCGCGCCTCCTGGTCCCACATGATCGGCTCCCAGTCGCCCTCGGAGCCGAACCGACCCCGGGTGTCCTGGCAGACGGCGGCGAACCCGCCGTACAGGCAGTCGACGGGCCGCAGCACGTCCGAGGTGATCGCGCGGCGCCCGTACGGCGTGCGGAACAGCACCGCCGGACGGGGCTCGCCGTGGTGCCACACGTCGGCCCGCAGCACGACGTCGTCGCGCATGGGAGTCGCGACGTCGCCGAGCCAGAACCCGGCGCTCATGCCGGCGCCGCCGTGAGCATCCCGAGGCCCATCTCGTTCCAGCCGGCCGTCGCGCCGCCGTCGACCGTGATCACGCCGCCGTTCATGTACGACGACTCGGGCAGCGCCGCGAAGACGGCCGCCCTGGCCTGTTCCTCGGGGAGGCTGAGGCGACCGGCCGGTGTCGCTCGCAGGAAGCCGTTGCGCGCCGGGCCGTCCTCGGGCCACAGCTCGTCGGCCATGGCCGTCCGGGTCGGCCCGGTGACCATCGCCACGGCACGGATGCCCTGGGCGCCGTAGTCGACGGCGACCGATCGCGTCAGCCCGATCACCGCGTGCTTGGCCATGTTGTAGACCGACGATCTCGGCGTCGCTCCGACCCCGCACATCGAGGCGGTGAAGACGAAGACGCCGCCCCGCTCCCGCATGTGCGGCACCCCGGAGCGCACGAGGTAGAAGTTCGCGTCGCAGCACACGCCCATGACCCGGCGGTAGTCGTCGTCGCTGATCGAGTGCGGACGTCCGGGGATGCTGATCCCCGCGTTCCCGTGCACCACGTCCAGCCGGCCGTGCTCGGCCACGACCGCGCGCAGCGCCGCCTCGACGGCGGCCGGGTCGGACACGTCGCAGGCCCGGACGCCGGGACCCTCGCGCAGGTCCAGGCCGACCACGGTCGCGCCGGCGCGCTCGAAGAGCCCCAGCGACGCGGCGCCGATCCCCGATGCGGCGCCGGTCACGACCACGACATGCCCGTCGAAGCGACCGAAGATGTTCTCGCCCATGGCGATGTCTCCCTACTTTCCGGTGAAGCGCGCGCGGCGCTTCTCGATGAACGCGAGCGCACCCTCGCGGGCGTCGTCGACCTCGGCGTTGTTGCGGATGTGGACGGCGTTCTGCAGGCGCAGCGCGTGCTGCACGGGTTGGCCGATCAGCTGCTCGCGCAGCTCCTTGAACAGGCCGATCGCCGCGGTCGGTGCCTCCGCGAGTCGCTGAGCCTCGGCGAGCGTGGTGCCGACGAGGTCCTCCGGCGCGACGACTCTCGTGAAGATGCCGAGACGCTCGCACTCCTCCGCGTCGAGCAGCCGGCCGGACAGGTAGATCTCGGTGGCCCGCGCGACCCCGACCAGACGCGACATCATCACCAGCCCCCCGGCCTGGGCGACGTTCAACAGGGCGGTGCCCAGCCGGGCCCGCGAGCTCGCGATCCTGATGTCGCCCGCACCCGCCAGCTCGGCACCCGCGGCGGCCGCGTCGCCGTTGACCGCCATCACGCCCGGGACCCGGCTCGTGACCAGCATCTCGATGATGCGCAGGTACATCGGGTCCGGCGTCGTGCCGATCACCGGCGAGCGCTCATACTCGCCCCGCAGGTGCTCCTCGACGGCGCCGAGGTCGTCCCCGGCGCAGAAGGACGGTCCCTCCCCCGTGATCACGATGACGCGGGTGGCGGGGTCCGCGAGCGAGCGCTCCAGGACGGCATACAGCTCCTCCCCGAGCACGCGGTCGATCGCGTTCCGTCGCTCCGGCCGGTCCAGGGCGATCCACCGGACCCCCGGGCTCGGCTCGTGGGTGCGCAGAGTCGCCAGCGCGAGCTCGTCGTACAGCGTGGTCATGAGCGGTTCATTCCTCCATCGATGAAGAGCGACTGGCCGGTGACGTAGCCGGCGTCGTCCCCGAGCAACCAGCTGACGGCGCCCGCGACGTCCGCCGGGCGGCCCAGACGAGCCAGCGGCAGGTTCCGTACGACGCGCTCGGCGACGGGGCGCAGATCGCCCTCGTCGAGCATCGGCGTGTCGATGAACCCCGGGCAGATCGCGTTCGCCCGGATGCCCCGGGGCCCGAGCTCGACCGCCAGGGATCGGGTCAAGGTCAGCAGGCCGCCCTTGCTGGCGTCGTACGCGACCTGTCCGGCGAAGCCGGTCACCGCGATCGAGCAGACGTTGACGACGGCGGCCGAGCGCCCCGCCGCCAGCAGGTCGGCCAGGTCGCGAGCCAGCCGGAAGGGCGCGCCCAGGTTCAGGTCGACGACGGCGTCCCAGCGCTCGTCGGCGTGCGCCGCGAGCGGGGCGCGCAGCTCGATCCCGGCGTTGTTGACGAGGCCGTCGACGCCCCCGAGCCGTCCGGCTGCCTGCCGGGCTACCTCAGCGGACGCCCCGGGCTCGCGCAGGTCGACGCCGATGACGTGCAGGCCTGGCGCATCGGGGCTCCGGTCGCGGCGTACGACGTCGGGCCGGTCGACGGCCAGCACCCGGGCGCCGTCGGCGAGCAGGCGGGCGGTGAGGGCCGTGCCGATCCCGCCGAGCGCACCGGTGACGACCACGCGCCGCCGAGCGTGCGGGGTCATCGGGTCACCGCCGGGGCACGGGACAGCAGGCGGCTCGCGTTGCCGTGGAGCCAGGCGTCGCGGACGTCGGAGGCCACCGGAAGCACAGAGGCGGCCGCGACCACGGCGGCCGGCCCCTCCCCGTGGGTCCAGCTCGTGGACCCGAAGAGCACCTGCCCGCGCACGGAGCGGGCACCGTGCAGGAAGAGCGGCTCCCAGCCGGATCCGGCGGCCGCCATCGTCCGCGGGTGGTGGGAGGAGAACTCGAGGGAGACCTGGGGGTGACGCTGCAGCAGGGCGATCGCGTCCATGACCCAGGGCCAGCCGCCGTGTCCGAGCACGATCTTCAGGCGCGGGTGCCGCACGGCCAGTGCGTCGACGACGCGGGGGCTGCTGATCGTCAGGGCAGAGGCCGAGAAGTGCTGGCCGCTGTGGATCCACACCGGCAGGTCCCGGTCGGCGGCGAAGGCCCACAGGCGGTCCAGGGCCGGATCCCGCGGGTCGGTGCCGCCGAGGAAGGGGATCACCGAGAGTCCGGTCATGCCGAGCTCGTCCACGGCGCGCGCCGCCTCGCCGATGGCGGTCTCCGGGTCTGCCAGCGACACGCCTGCCCACGGCACGAAGCGGTCGCTGAGCCGGGCCACCTCGGCGACGTGGTCGTTCATCGTGCCCCCGTCGCACGCCCAGGGGCCGCCGTGGATCACCTGGACGATGTCGTGCTGCTCGAGCTCGGCGACCCGGGCCTCGGGGGTGAAGGCGCTCGCCGCGATCCCCGCCAGCTCCTCGGTGGCGCGCTGCGCGTCACTCTCGAGGGCGGCCAGGATCTCCCGGGTCGGACGCCCGGAGAGCGCGGCGAAGCGCCCGGCGAACACGACGCCGTAGCGCGGCGCCGCGGACAGCAGGGCGCCCAGGTAGGCGCTCCAGCCGGCGCGCCGCGCCACCACGTCGCACAGGTCCACCGCCGCCGGAGGCGTGGTGAAGCGGGTCACAGAATGCATGAACGTTTGTTTATCAGTCGACCCCGGAGTACGTCAACAAACGTTCATAGATCGTGTACGGTTCTCTCGTGCCCTCAGCCAAGACCGACGCCCGCCACACCGACACCGCGCAGCGCGTGCTCGACGTGGCGACCGAGCTGTTCTTCACCAACGGCTACCCGGCCACGTCGGTGCGCCAGATCATGCAGGCCTGCCACGTGACCGCCGGCTCGCTCTACAACCACTTCGGATCGAAGGAGGACCTCCTCTACGCGATCCTCATGCGCTCCCTCGACGACTCCGTCGCGTCGCTGCTGCGCGCGCACGGGGCGGCACAGGACAGCGCGACCGCCCAGCTGCGAGCGCTGGTCGGCGCGATCTCGATCTTCCACTCCGAGCGGCAGCTGGAGGGCCTCGTCAGCCAGACCGAGTGGCGCCACCTCCCCCCCGAGCGGGCCGCTGACGTCCTCGAGCAGCAGAAGCGGATCCGCAGGTTGTTCGAGGACTGCCTCGAGCGGGGCATCGCCGAGGGCGAGTTCACGCTCGGCACCCTCGGCGTCGACACCGACATCGCCGCCAAGTCGATCCTGGATCTGTGCATCAACGCCGGCAAGTGGTTCCGCCCCACCGGCCGCGTCGGCGCCGCCGAGCTCGCCGCCCAGCATGTCGAGCTCGTCACCGCGATGGTGGGCGCCGTCCACCCGCGCGACGACCGCGACCAGGACTGAGGAGCGCCATGGGAGCCAGGCTCGCGAACAAGACGGCCATCGTCACCGGAGCAAGTCGAGGCATCGGCTTCGCCGTCGCCCGGCAGCTCGTCGCCGAAGGTGCCCGCGTCGTCATCACCGGGCGCAAGGCCGCACCCCTCGCCGATGCCGTCGAGCGTCTCGGCGGACCGGAGGTCGCCCTGGGCATCCCCGGCTCGGCCGACGACCTCGACCATCAGGTCGAGGTAGTACGGCGCGCGATCGCGACCTTCGGCAGCGCGGACCTCCTCGTCAACAACACCGGCATCAACCCGACCTACGGGCCGCTCATGGAGATGGACCTCGACGTCGCGCGGCGCATCGCCGACACGAACTGCGTCGCGGCCCTCTCCTGGACCCAGCAGGTCTACCGCGCCTGGCTGGCCGAGCACGGGGGCGCCATCGTCAACGTCGCGTCGGTCACCGGCCTCCGGCCCGCGCCGGGCATCGGCTTCTATGCCGCGAGCAAGGCGATGCTGATCCACCTCACCGAGGAGCTCGCCGTCGAGCTCGGCCCCACCGTCCGGGTCAACGGCGTGGCCCCGGCGGTGGTGAAGACCCGCTTCGCCAAGGCGCTGTACGACGGCCGCGAGGACGACCTCGCGGCCGCGTACCCGCTGCGGCGCCTGGGGGTCCCCGAGGACGTCAGCAGTGCGGTCGCCTTCCTGCTGAGCGCGGATGCCGCGTGGATCACCGGCCAGACGCTCGCGGTCGACGGCGGCGTGCTCCTCAACGGAGGCGTGTGACCTGACCTCGCCGCCGGCCACCACCGGCCCTCCACCGCGATCCCCAGACGCCGACGCGGCAGGTCAGGTGCGCGCGGTCCGCTGCCCGTCGCCCGTCTCCGGAGCGAGGAGGAGCGTCAGCAGACGGTCCAGCTGAGCGCGATCCTGCGCGGCCAGTCCCGCCGTCAGCTCCTCCTGCGCCTCGGCGACGGCGGTGTCCAGACGCGCCAGAGTCGCGAGGCCCTTCCGCGTGGCCGTGACGACATTGCGCCTCCGGTCGCGAGGGTCGGGCTCGCGGACGGCGAGCCCTCGTTCGACGAGGATGTCGAGTCCCGTCACCACGTCGGAGCGGTCCAGGCCGGCGAGGCGCCCCAGATCGGCCTGACTCGGCGCGGCCGCCTCGGCGAGCGCGGCGAGCAGGCGGTACTGCCTCCCGGTGAACCCCTCGGCACCCAGGCGCGCCTGCACGATGCGATGTGCCCGCGCATGGACCTGGGCGATCCTCCAGCTCGGGTGGTCCCGCACCCGCGCGGGACCGCGCATGCCCTCGTCCTCCACGTCACCGACCTCCCTTTCCGTGCGCGCGGCGCGGCTCTTTCAGTTATTGTTGGTGGGACCAACGATATTGAGGAGCTCCCGTGACGACACAGCAACTCCCCTTCGGAGCCCGGCTCATCGGGCAGACCGAGAAGACACTCAACGCCATCTTGGCGCACCTGCTCGCCGACAGCGCGCTGAGCGAGCGGCACTGGATCGCCCTGACCCTCACCCTGTCGAGCCCCGAGGCCACCGCGACCGACCTCGCCGCGCGGGTCGCGAGGACCCTGAAGGTCTCGCAGCCGGAGGCCGCGGACGTCCTCGATGCCCTCGCCGCCCTCGGACTGCTCGCGATGGCCGGCCCTCGCGAGC
>QFCS01001313.1_pt1 | contig 11997 bp, 14 predicted proteins | sample 3576561 | NCBI WGS metagenome assembly QFCS01 | reverse complement strand
GTCCCTGCCCACCGCCGCCGTACTCCTCGGGGACGCACAGGCCGAACCAGCCACCGGCGCCGAGATCGTCGAACACCTCCCGGGGGAAGCGGTGCTCCTCCTCACACCGCGACCAGTAGGCCTGGTCGTACTTCGCGGCGACCGCGGCGACGCCCTCCTGGACGGCGAGGGCGGAGTCGGGCAGGTCGAAGTCCATGGGTTCCTCCGGGAGGATCGGGTGGTCAGACGAGGGGGCGGCCGAGGCGCCGGCGCAGCCGGGTGTCGGCGAGCCACAGGTTGAACGGGAAGATCCGCAGCGCCCGGGGGAGCCGGCGCTCGACGGCGCCGACGCGGCGCATCAGCCTCTCGAAGCGGCGCTGCTGCCGCGGGCTCCACGGCAGGCCCATCGCCTCACGGAACTCCGGTGGGAGGAAGCCGGTGGTGACGAAGACGACGAACGGCGCCAGCGCCTGCAGCGGGCGCGGGAAGTTCCGCAGCGTCGTGAGCTCGAGCAGATAGGCGCGGACCGCGGGGTCGATGCGGACCTCGGCCATCGACTCCTCCCAGTAGCGGTCGAACGCCGCGCGGTCGGCGGGCCAGGCGTCGGGCGGCATCTGCAGGGTGGTGCCGAACCGGGCGCAGTGGGCGTAGAGCGCGTCGGCCTGTCGGGAGGGCAGGGGGCCGTGCATCTTCTCGATCATGTCCGCGGTGCCGTAGTACAGGCACGCCGCGACCCAGGTCTGCAGGCGCGGGTCCATCGCGCGGTACTCGACCTCCTCGCCGGGGCGGGAGTAGACCTGCGCGTGCTGCTGGTTGACCGCCTTGCGGAAGGCCGTCCGGTCGGTCTCGCCGCCCAGCAGCGCGACGGCGAGGTAGGTGAAGGTCGTGCGGCCCCGCTTGAAGGGGCGCTTGACCGCGGAGCCGTCGTGGACGCGGCTGTTCATCACGCCGTAGCCGACGCCGGGCCAGCTGAGCTGGAGGATCACGTTGGCGGGGCCGGCGAGGTGGGCGCCCATCCCGGAGACGTGGTCGCGCATGTCGAACCCGGCGGGCACCGGCACGTCGCGCTGCCGGCGGCGCCTGGTCGGGGGAGCGGCGGTGGTGGTCACGCGGCCAGGCTAGACCGTTATTGGCACGCTGCCAATAGTAGGATCTCCGCATGACCCACACGGCCCGGCGCCAGCGGCTCTCCCCGGACGAGCGACGCGAGCAGCTCCTGCTCGCCGCCGAACGGCTCTTCGCCGAGCGTTCCTACACCGCCGTGTCCACCACCGAGATCGCCCGCGCCGCAGGCGTCGCCCGCGGCCTGCTCAACCACTACTTCGGCGACAAGCGCGCCCTCTACCTCGAGGTCGTGCGCCGCGCCGCGCTGCTGCCGACGCCCGAGGACGTCCCGCTGCCCACCGGCAGCCTCGAGGAGCGGGTCGACGCCGCCGTGCGCTGGTTCCTCGGATCCATCACCCCCGAGCGCGCCACCCACCTGACCGTGCGCGCCGCGGAGGGCGTCGGCGAGGACGCCGAGATGCGCGCCATCCTCGACGGCGCCCACGACCTCGCCGCCGGGCGGGTCCTCGAGATGGTCGGCGGCGACCCCGCCGACCCCGCGGCCCGGGCCGCCGTCCGCGCCTTCGGCGAGCTCGCCCGCGGCGCCATCCGGGAGTGGACGCGATCGGGTGCGCTCACCCGTGCGCAGGCTCACCTGCTGCTGCGGGAGGCGCTGCTGGCCATCGTCCGCGAGGTCCTGCCCGGGCTCTGAGGGATCAGGCGCTCTCGGCCACCGCCGGCGACCGGTCGCCGGCGCGACCGGCCCGCCCCGCGCGCTTGGCGTCGTACATCATGTGGTCGGCCTCGACGATCAGCGAGCGGGCGCTCGCCGACAGCCCCGCGACCGCGACGCCGACACTCGCCGTGATGCGGTCGTACGGCGCGTCGGAGGCCGTGCCGTACGGGCGGGCCACGCAGACGCGCACCCGCTCGGCCAGTGCGTGCACCGCGGCCTCGTCGGCCGCGCGGGGGCAGGCGATGACGAACTCGTCGCCCCCGATGCGCGCCACGAGGTCGTCGGGACCGGCGACCTCGCGCAGCCTGCGGGCGATCTCCACGAGGAGCAGGTCGCCCTCCTGGTGGCCCCACGCGTCGTTCACCAGCTTGAAGCCGTCGAGATCCACGAAGACCACACCCACCCGGCAACCGGGCTCCGGGCGCTCCAGTGCGGACTCGAGCCGCTGCGTCAGCAAGGTCCGGTCAGCGAGACCGGTGAGGGCGTCGTGGTGGGCCAGGTGCCGCAGCTCGTCGATCAGCCGCCCCCGGGAGTCGCGGTAGAGGGCCAGCGCCAGCACGACGAGGGTGAGGCTGCCGACCAGCGCCTGCGACAGCAACGCCCGCTCCCACGGCACCAGGCCGCTGAAGACGCCGTGGTCGAGCAGGGTCGCGCCCACCACGGCGGTGCCGGACGCGGCGACGAAGAGGGTGCTCGCGGTCGTGGAGCAGCGCAGCGCCACCCACATCGCGGGAAGCATCGTGACGAAGGCCAACGGAAGGTCGGAGTTGACCCAGAAGACGCCGACGAAGACGGCGCCCACCGCCGCCACGGTCAGGCCGCCCTCCAGGAGCAGCCGGGGCGGCCCCGGCTCGGGTCGCGCCCAGCTCACCTCGCGCAGCCGCAGCGCCACGGCGACGCCCGCGAGCGCGGTGACGCCGTTGCGGACCGCGAACAGGGTGAAGGTGGACACCAGGCCGGCGTTGCCGACCCAGGCGAAGTAGGCCACGGCCAGGAGCGCTGAGCCCACCGTGCCCACCGTCACGGCGACCACGAGCCGGGTCAGGTCGGAGGGGTCGCGCAGCACCGCCGGCCTGCCGTCCGCGCGCAGCACCACCGCCGTCACGCCCGCCAGCGTCAGGTTGACGCCCACGAACCACGCCGACAAGCCGGCGGTCGCGCCCGTCGCCAGGTTGACGACGAACGTCAGGGCGGCGAGCAGGGACCCGTGGAGCAGCGCCACGGCGCGCGGCCGGACGACGGCGTAGGTGCCCCACAGCACGGCGACGGCCGCCGCCGGCCACACCAGCGAGACCTCGCTGCCGGGCACCCGGGTCGCACGGCCCGCCAGGATCGCGATCGCGTACGCCGAGCCGAACCCGAGCGCGGGCACCACTGCCCGGACGAGGCGGTCCGCCACGACACCGCTCCACTTCGCTCGACGACGGGTGCCCTCCCCATCGGCAGGTGGGGGTGTGTCCGAAGGGTTTCACGGACTTCGCCGGGTGCGGGACCGGGGGAGCCGCCCCGTAGGATCCTCCGGTGACCCAGCCCGACGCCGCGCATGCCGATGCGCCGAACGATGCCGCGCCCCTGGAGCGGATCGACCCCGACGAGCTCGCGATCGCGATCAAGGTGCTGCGGCAGATCCCCGAGCTGCACCCCGACCACGACGACGTGCGGACGATGAAGCGCGCCGCGTCGTACATGTACAAGCTGATCAAGAAGACCCGGCGTGCCGAGATCCGGATGGAGCGCCAGCGGCACGACCAGGACATCATCGAGCGCACGGCGACGGGCTCCCCGCTGCGGATCGACGACGAGACCAACGGGATCCCGCTCGTCTCCTCGGCGCAGGGTGCCTTCGCGGGCGAGTTGATCACGGCGCGCGGCTGCTACATCTGCAAGGAGGACTTCACCCTCGTCGACGCGTTCTACCACTGGCTGTGCCCGCGCTGCGCCGCGATGAGCCACGCGAAGCGCGACCAGCGCACCGACCTGAGCGGCAAGCGGGCCCTGCTGACCGGCGGGCGCGCCAAGATCGGCATGTACATCGCGCTGCGCCTGCTGCGCGACGGCGCCCACACCACCATCACCACCCGCTTCCCCAAGGACGCGGTGCGGCGCTTCGCGGCGATGGAGGACTCGGCCGACTGGCTGCACCGGCTCAAGGTCGTCGGCATCGACCTGCGTGACCCCACCCAGGTCATCTCGCTGACCGACGACGTCGCGGCCGACGGCCCCTTGGACATCATCATCAACAACGCCTGCCAGACCGTACGTCGCCTCCCGGGCGCCTACACGCACCTCATCGACGGCGAGAGCGCCGCCCTCCCGACCGCGGAGTCGCTGGGCGTGACGGCGCTGCCCGAGATGGTGACCTTCGACCGGATCTCCGAGGCGCACCCGGCGGCGATCGCCGGCGCGCTCTCCTCGACCGCGGTCGCGCACCACGACGGCGAGTCGGCCGAGTCGGCGCTCGCCGCGCACAATGCGGCGTCGATGACGGCGCTGGCCCTGAAGGCGGGCGGCGCCTCGCTGGAGGCGCACCTGGCCGGCACGGCGATCGACGCCGGCGGCCTGATCCCCGACATCCAGGACAACAACTCCTGGACCCAGGTCCTCGACGAGGTCGACCCGCTGGAGCTGCTCGAGGTGCAGTTCTGCAACGCGATCGCGCCCTTCCTCATCAACTCCAGGCTCCGTCCGGCGCTGCGGGCGGCCGTCGAGGGCGGGGCGCGGCGCGCGTACATCGTGAACGTGTCGGCGATGGAGGGACAGTTCTCACGTCGCTACAAGGGCGCCGGTCATCCGCACACGAACATGGCGAAGGCGGCGCTGAACATGATGACCCGCACCTCGTCGGGGGAGATGTTCGAGACCGACAAGATCCTGATGACGGCGGTGGACACCGGCTGGATCACCGACGAGCGGCCGCACCACGAGAAGCTGCGGATCGCCGCGGAGGGCTGGCACGCGCCGCTGGACCTGGTCGACGGTGCGGCCCGGGTCTACGACCCGATCGTGCGGGGCGAGGCCGGCGAGGACCTGTACGGCTGCTTCGTGAAGGACTACGAGCCCTCGCCCTGGTGAACGCGACGATCGGGGGCGCCACGGCCTAGGCTCGGTGTCATGGCCGAGGAGATCACCGCGATCGCGACCGACGTCCCCCCGAGCGGCCCCGGCTGCGCCGACTGCGACGCGGTCGGCGGCTGGTGGGTGCACCTGCGGCGCTGCGCGGCGTGCGGCCACGTCGGCTGCTGCGACAGCTCGCCGGCGCAGCACGCCACCGCGCACTTCCGGGCGACCGGGCATCCGGTCGTGCAGAGCTTCGAGCCGGGCGAGGACTGGTTCTGGGACTACGCCCGGGAGACCGGCGTGCTCGGGCCGGAGCTGGCGCCGCCGACGAGCCGGCCCGTCGACCAGGCCGTGCCCGGGCCGGAGGGCCGGGTCCCCGCCGACTGGCGCGACCGGATCCACTGAGCTCCCCCCGTCCCGGAAGGTCTCTCGTGCTCGCCGCGATCTCCGCGCTCCTGCTCAGCCTGTCCCTGGCGGCCGGGCCCACCGCCGTACCGGCGCCGGCTCCGCTGCCCGGCGGTGTCGACGCCGACTACCAGCTCGGTGGACCGAGCACCCCGGCCCCGAATGTCGGCGTCGTCGTCCGTGACCGCCGGGTCGCGCCGGCGGCCGGCCGCTACAACGTCTGCTACGTCAACGGCTTCCAGACCCAGCCCGACGAGCGGCGCTTCTGGCGGCAGCGCTGGGCCCTGGTGCTGAAGCGGGACGGCCGGCCGGTGGTCGACGAGGCCTGGGGCGAGTGGCTGCTCGACATCCGCACGCCCCGCAAGCGCGAGCGTCTCGCCCGCATCGTCGGGCGCTGGATCGACGGCTGCGCGCGCGACGGGTACGACGCGGTCGAGTTCGACAACCTCGACTCCTTCTCCCGCAGCCACGGCCTGGTGAAGGCCCGGCACGCGAAGAGGTTCGCACGTCTCCTCGTGCGCCGCGCCCACGCCGCCGGCCTCGCCGCGGGCCAGAAGAACTGGGCCCAGCTCGACGGGCGCCGTCTGGGCTTCGACTTCGCCGTCTCCGAGGAGTGCGGGCGTTACGGGGAGTGCGGCGACTACGTCGCCCACTACGGCGTCCGCGTGCTCGTCGTGGAGTACCGCCGCCGCGACTTCGAGCGGGCCTGTGCGGCGTACGGCGACCGGCTCGGCATCGTGTTGCGCGACCGTGCCCTGCGGCCCGGCGGCCGCCGCGCCTGGTGCTGAGGCGAGATGATCGGCCCGCCGGTGGTGATCAGGCGCGGGGGACGGAGGCGGGGTCGCCGGTCAGCACCCGCAGCGCCAGCGCGGTCGTCGCCTCCATGTTGAGGTGGCCGACCACCCGCTCGACGCGGGCGATGTCGAGCGGCAGGAGACCGGGCGTCCCGGGCACGTCCGGGGTCAGGCCCAGGTCGAGGTCGCGACGCCCGGCCATCAGGCGCAGGTTGAACTCGTAGCGCTCCCGCGCCTCCGGGACCCGCAGCTTGGCGAGGAGACCCGCGCCGATGCGGCGCCCGCCGGTCTCCGCGCTCCACGCGTCGAGGGCGGCCAGGAGCGAGCGTCCCTCGTCGTGCTCCAGGTCCGCCCACACCGCCTGCATGGAGCCCATCGCGCCGAGCAGCACGGCCGCGGTCTTCTCGCCGATGCCGCGGATGCCGGGCAGGTTGTCGCTGGCGTCGCCGCGCACGGCGGCGTACTCGAGGTAGCGCTCCGCCGGGACGCCGTACAGCAGGTGGAGGCGTCGGGGCGTGAGCAGTGGGGAGGCGTTGATACCGCCGTCGATGAGGCGCAGCACCTGGGTGTGCTCACTGATGTGGGCGAAGGAGTCGCGGTCGGAGGTGATGACCACGCAGTTCCACCCGTTCGCCTCGGCCCAGGCGGCCGCGGAGGCGTTGACGTCGTCGGCCTCCAGCCCGGGCGGGGTGAGGGTGGCGAGGCCGAGGGCGTCGAGCAGAGCCCCGGCGCGGTCGAGCTGGTCGACCAGGTCGGCGTCCTTCTCGGCGCGGCCCGCCTTGTAGTCGGGGTAGAGGTCGCGCCGCGTGGAGGCCATCCGGTCGTCGAGGCCGAAGATCACCGCGTCGGGAGCGAAGGAGTCGATGGACTCGATGATCTGGCGCAGCATCCCGTGCAGCGCCCAGGCCGGGCGCCCGCCCCGGTCGAGCAGCCGGGTGTGGGCGCGCGCGTGGTGGTTGCGGTGCAGCAGGGAGGGTGCGTCGACGGCGAGCAGCAGCCTGCGGGGGCGGTCCGGGACGGGATTCATGGTGATCGCCGTCGATCGTAGGGGGCGCTCAGGAGAAGGTGCGCATGTAGTGCTCCGCGAGGCTCGGGTAGTAGTCGTCCCACGCGACGGTGGCCGGGTCGGCACCGGTCTCGGTGGCCACCAGGCGGTCGAGGTAGTACTCCCAGCCGGGGCCGACGTTCTCGGCCGTGGCGGGGTCGGGCAGGTCCTGCGCGAACCGCAGCGTGGTCACGCCACCGGCCTCCTCCAGGTCCAGCCGCAGCCGCCAGCTCTCCGCCGTGCCGTCGTCCTTCGGCAGCGCGGTGGTGATCCGCAGCCGGTGCGGCGGCGTGCACTCGTCGATGTGGAAGGTCTCGCCCTGCGGGTCCTCGCCCTCGAAGGTCATCGTGAACAGCACCGATCCGGTCGCGGGGTCGCCGGTCCAGGTCCCGATCCAGCGGGCGAGCCGCTCGGGCTCGGTGACGGCGGCCCACACGTCCGCGGCGGGCGCCCGGAAGGTGCGGACGAGTTCGACATAGGTGCGGCCGCCCTCGTCGAGGCGGCGGCCTGTGGGGATGGGGGCGCTCATGCGGTCTCTTGGCGGTCGGGGGTGGCGGGGACGATGCTGCTGCTGCGCCGTTCCCGGCCGGTGCGGCGCACCTCGAGGTCGAGTCCGTCGAGGGCGTCGGCCGGGATGGGCGGGTTCGGTGCGGGGACGGGCGCCAGCTCCGTCAGCAGGGCGCGGACCGGCGCGAGCGCGTCCGGCACCAGCCGGTAGTGCCGTTCCCGGCCGTGGTCCTCACCGTCCACCAGACCGGCCTCGCTGAGCAGGCGCAGGTGCTTGCTGACGGCCGGGCGGGAGATCGGATGGGCGGCGGCGAGGTCGACCACCCGCGCCGGGCCGGCGACGAGCTGCGTGAGCAGCCGGCGTCGTACCGGGTCGGCGAGGGCGGTGAAGACGTCCACGCGTCATTGGTAACACATTGGTTACCTATTGCTCAACCCGCGGTCGGTCGTGATCGCCCCGATCCCGCTGGGGCGCGGCGTCCGGCTGGTAGGACGACCTGCGCGGGCTCGAGGCGTCGTACGACGTCACGACACGCGTCGCGGACAGTGGGGCGACGCGCGCGACCTTCCGGCGGTAGGGTTTCGAACATGCGTTCGGGACGGCGTGCGGCCGAGGGGCAGGAGTGCCTGCCCTTCGACCTGCCGGCGGCACCGGCGGCCTCAGAGGCGCGCGAGCAGCCCCCACGCGCCGCCGGGCCACCGTCCCGCGCCTCGCCGAGCGAGGGTGAGGACGTGCGGATCCGGCTCCGCAACGACGCCCTCGCCTCCCACGGATGGCCCTCCGGCACCGAGCTGCTGGTCGCGACCGACCGTCGACCGCGCCGCGGGGAAGTGGCGCTGGTGCGAGAGGGCGGCCGGCTGCGGATCGGGGTGCTCGAGGTCCAGTTCGGCCGCTCCGCGCTGCGCACCGACCACGGCGCCACCCTCCTCGGCTCGACCGCGCGCATGGTCGGGGTGGTCACCGTCGCCGGGGCGCCGCTGTCCGGCATGCCGGCGCTCGTGCCGGCTCCCTCCGCGAGACCCGCCCGACCGTGAGCGGGACCGATCATGACCACCCGCTGACGGTGATCGGTCCCGCAACCGGCTGGAGAGCCCTCACTAGGCTGTCGGCGTGGACGAGCAGACCTATCGACGACGACTGCGCGAGGTCCTCGACCCGCACACCGACGCCGCCGCCACCCGCCTGGGTGCGATCGCGACGGCGATCCGCGACCTGCCGGTCCGGGGCGTGGTGGTCGACGTGTTCTGCGACCAGGACGGCGAGGGCACCTTCGACGTGTGGGCCAGGCTCGACGGGCCGGACCTGTTCGCGCTCAACCGTGCGGTCGACGACCACCGGCACCTGTTCGGGGTGGTGCAGGACGAGGAGGGGGTGGAACCGGAGGTGCCGTCGTTCGGCGCTCGCGGCGCACCGTTCGAGCTGGAGCCCGTGCTCGTCGACGTCGTCGCGGGATGGATCGCGGATGTCTGGGGAGCCGCGGTCGGCGAGGTGTCCGTGCCGTGGGAGGTCGGCTCCCCGGAGGGGTACGGCGACACGCGGCTCCTCGGAGCGCCTGCATGAGCCACCAGGCCGACCCCCAGGCCGACCCCCAGGCCGAACTCCGGTCCGCGCTCACCGAGGCGCTGCGCCGCCGCGACCGTCCGGCGGTCAGGGTGCTGCGCACGGTGCTGTCCGCGGTCGCGAACGCCGAGGCGGTTCCCGAGCATGCGCCGGAGACGTCCCCGGGCTCACCGGGTGCGGGGCAGGGACCGATCGCCGGTGGGGTGAGCGGGCTCGGCGCGGCGGAGGTCGCGCGTCGGGTGCTCGGCGCGGACGACGTACGAGCGATCGTCGCCGCGGAGCGGGACGACCTGCTCGCCGCGGCGGCGCAGTGGGAGGCGGCGGCGCCGGAGCGGGCGGCGGACCTGCGGGCAGACGCCGCGCTCCTCGCCCCCTTCGTCTGAGTCGACGCGTGGGCGGTGGCAGGGTGGGCGCATGAGCCCCGACCTGCTGCTGTCCCGCCGCGACCTGGAGTTCCTGCTGCACGAGTGGCTCGATGTCGCGGCGCTGGCCGGGCGGGAGCGCTATGCCGAGCACAGCCGGGACACCTTCGACGCGGTGCTGGATCTGTCGGCGACCCTGGCTGCGGGACAGTTCGCCCCGCACAACGCGTTGAGCGACGCGAACGAGCCGACGTTCGACGGGACGACGGTCACCATGGTCCCCGAGGTCGCCACCGCCCTGCGCTCCTTCGCCGACGCGGGGCTGATCGGCGCGGGGATGGACGCCGAGATCGGCGGCGGCCAGCTGCCGCGCGTCGTCCAGCAGGCGTGCTTCGCGTGGTTCCAGGCCGCGAATGTCGCCACGTCGGGCTATCCGATGCTCACCATGGCCAACGCGAACCTGCTGCTGGCCCACGCCTCACCCGCGCAGGTCACGCGCTTCGTGCCGCCGATGCTGGAGGGCCGCTGGTTCGGCACGATGTGCCTGTCCGAGCCGCAGGCCGGCTCGTCGCTCGCCGACGTCGCGACCCGTGCCGTGCGCCGGCCCGACGGCACATTCCGCCTCTTCGGCGGGAAGATGTGGATCTCCGGCGGTGACCACGAGCTCGGCGAGAACATCGTCCACCTGGTCCTCGCCCGCGTCGAGGGCGGCCCGGCCGGCGTCCAGGGCCTCTCCCTGTTCGCCACGCCCAAGTACGTCGTCGACGCCGACGGCGGGTGCGGCGAGCGCAACGACGTCACCCTCGCCGGCCTCAACCACAAGATGGGCTTCCGCGGCACCGTCAACACGGTCCTCAACTTCGGGGAGGGAGTCCACCGGCCGGGTGGGCAGGCCGGTGCCGTGGCCGAGCTCGTCGGCGAGGAGGGCCGGGGCCTCGCCGTCATGTTCCACATGATGAACGAGGCCCGCATCGGTGTCGGCGCGGGCGCCGCCGCCCTCGGCTACACCGGATACCGGCGGGCGCTCGCGTATGCGCGCGAACGCGTGCAGGGCCGCCCGCTGGGCGCGAAGGACCCCGCCGCACCGCCCGTCCCGATCGTGGACCACGCCGACGTACGCCGGATGCTCCTCGCGTCCAAGTCGTACGTCGAGGGCGGCCTCGCCCTGGTCCTGCGGGCCGCGCTGCTGCTCGACGACCAGCTCACCCACCCCGACGCCGCGACCCGCGACCGTGCGGGGCTGCTGCTCGACGTACTGACGCCGGTCGTCAAGAGCTGGCCGTCCCAGTGGTGCCTGGCCGCCAACGACCTCGCGATCCAGGTGCACGGCGGCTACGGCTACACCCGCGAGTACGGCGTCGAGCAGCTCTACCGCGACAACCGCCTCAACCCGATCCACGAGGGCACCCACGGCATCCAGGCGCTCGACCTCCTCGGTCGCAAGCTCGTCGCCGAGCGCGGCCGGGGCCTGGTGATCCTGCAGGAGACGATCGCCGCGACCACCTCCCGCGCCGCCGCCTCCGACGACACCGCGCTGAGTGAATACGCCGCCGCGCTCGACGCCGTGACCGGCCGGCTGGTCGCCGCCGTCGCCGCCGCCTGGGAGTCCGGCGACCCGCGTGTCGCGCTCGTCAACGCCACCACCGCGCTCGAGGCGACCGGCCACGTCGTGGTCGCCTGGACCTGGCTCGACCAGCTCCTCTCCGCCCACGGGCGCGACGGCGACTTCTACGACGGCAAGCGCGCCGCCGGGCGGTACTTCCTGACCCACGAGCTCGCCAAGGTCGGCCCGATGCTCGACCTTCTCGCGGGCGGCGACCAGCTGTTCAACGAGGTCGACCCGGCCTGGCTGTAGCGCGCGGTCACCCTGCCGGGGTTCGAATCATCACGGTAGGAAGGTGAGCGGTCGCGTCCCTCGTGGAACTCCGCGCGGGAGGTTGGGGCTCACCTGCCCACCGTGATGATTCGACAACGCTCGGGTCGTTCTCGCCGCCCGCGCTGATAGGGACCGATCACTGCCACCGATGGACACCGATCGGTCCCGATCAGCTCCAATGCCGTTCGTAGAGCGCATACATGCTGACCGTGAAGGCGACGAGGCCGAGCCCGTAGAGCACGCGGCGGGCGTGCGGACGATCGACGTCGAGGAAGTGGAGAGCCAGGATCAGACAGGGGAGGACGGCGAACGAGGCACCCGTCGCGACCTCGCCGTCGCGCAGGTGACCGGCGGAGACCGCGGCGAAGCCGGCACAGCCGAGCCAGGTCCAGGCCCCGAACCGCTCCCTGGGAGGCGGCGCTCCGGCGGCCTCGGCTGCGTCGTCGGGCGGCAGGTTCCTGCTCACAGCACCGATCCTGGCAGTGCCGGCGCCGCGACGCAGCGGAACGGCAAGGAGGCGGGCCGATCCGCTCAGAGCCGCTCGCGCCCGTGCGCGCTGTGCCAGTCCGCGAGGTCGGGGCCCTTCGGCACGATCCGGGTGGGGTTGATGTCGGTGTGCACGACGTAGTAG
>QFCS01002186.1_pt1 | contig 12008 bp, 9 predicted proteins | sample 3576561 | NCBI WGS metagenome assembly QFCS01 | reverse complement strand
TCTCGCCCCAGCGCGACGGCGCCGTCGTCGGCTTCGCCGCCAACACCGCCCTCGCCGACGCCACCAACCTCTACCTGCGCTACGAGGCCACCGTCGCAGGACAGGACAGCGCGCACGCCCTCACCGCCGGCGTCCGCATGACCTGGTGAGGCGATAGCCCCGCTCAGGTCTTCTGCAGGCACGCCACGTAGAAGCCGTCCATGCCGCCGCGCTCCGACCACATCGAAGGCAGGGTGCGGACGTCTCCGGCCGACGTGATGGCCTCGGCGAGGCCCGGCATTTCCTCAGACTGCACCGGCATGCGGCGCAGGCCGGCTTCGCGCCCCAGCAATGCCTCGACCCGTGCAGGCCCTTCGTCGTCCTGCAACGAGCAGACGGCATAGACGAGCCGGCCGCCGGGCTTCAGCAGCTCTGCGGCACGTACCAGGAGGCGATCCTGCGTCAGGGTGAGGCGGGCCACATCCGTCTCGTCCTTCAGCCAGGCGATGTCGGGATGGCGCCGCAGCGTGCCGGTGCCGGAGCAGGGAGCGTCGAGCAGGATCGCGTCGAACGTCGTGCCGGGCGTCCACTTGCCCGCGTCGGCGGTCACCAGTTCCGCCGACAGGCCGGCGCGGGCGAGGTTTTCGCCTACCCGCTGCATGCGGCGGGCCGAGATGTCGACTGCCGTCACCGTGGCCCCGGCGGCGGCGAGCTGCAGTGTCTTGCCGCCGGGCGCGGCGCAGAGGTCGGCGACATGCTTGCCCGCCACGTCGCCAAGCAGGCGGACGGGCAGGGTGGCGGCAGCGTCCTGCACCCACCATGCGCCCTCGGCGAAACCGGGCAGTTCGGTGATGGCGCCACCTGCCGGACGTCGGATGGACCCGGTCGGCAGCAGTTCGCCTTCCAGCCGGCCGGCCCAGAACAAGGCGTCGGAACGCGGCGTGAGGTCGAGCGGCGCCTCGAACAGGTGGGCCGCCGCGATCGCGCGGGTCGCTGCCTCGCCGTAGCTCTCGGTCCAGCTCTCCCACAGCCACTGTGGCGTGTTGAGCCGGGCCGGATCGCGGTCGCCCAGCAGCACGGGGCCGTCGTGGGCGATACGGCGCAGCACGGCGTTGGCCAGGCCCTTGAGGTGGGGCAGCCGGGCATCTTCGATCAACCGCACCGAGGTGTCGACGGCGGCATGCGCCGGCGTTCCGAGGAACAGGAGCTGGGCCGCGCCCAGCCGCAGCACGTGGTGACCGGCGGCATTGGCGCCCACCAGCGGGCGGGTGACCAGATGGGCCAGCATCTCGTCGATCTCGCCCAACCGGCGCAGGATGGTAGCCAGGAGCAGGCGCACGAAGGCGCGGTCGCGCGGGGCGAGACCGGCGAATCCCTGGTGGCGGGCCAGCACGTCATCCAGCGGCTGCCCCTTGTCGAGGCAGGCTACAAGGATGTCGAGCGCGACCCGCCGGGCGGCAACCGGGTCGTCCATGCCGCGGCGCTATAGCTCCCGCCGACGCCCTTGTCACGCCGCGGTCCGAAGCTAGGGTGCGCTCCGCGAAAGGATCCCTCATGAAAAGAGTAGGCTCGTTCCTCGGCGACTGGTGGCGGCTCGTCGTCCCCTATTTCAAGTCGGAGGAGCGATGGATCGCGATCTCCCTCCTGGTCGGCGCCATCGTGCTGACGCTGTCCAGCGTCGCCGTCGAGGTCGCCTACAATGAATGGAGCCGACGTTTCTTCGACACCTTTCAGAACAAGGACGAGGCCGGCTTCTGGCATGAGATGGGCAACTTCGTCTGGATTGCCGGCCTCGCCATCTTCTTCGCCGTGGCGCGAGGGCTGGTCAGCCCGTATCTGCGCCTGCGCTGGCGGCGTTGGCTCACCGGGAAGTATCTGGCCCACTGGCTCGACAGCCGCGGCTACTACCGTATCGAGCTCGAACGCCGCATCGACAACGCCGACCAGCGTATCTCCGAGGACCTCAACCGCCTTGGCCTCTACACCATGCAGCTCCTGCTGGGGCTGATCGGCGCGGTCGCGACCCTGGTGTCCTTCCTTGTCATCCTGTGGACTCTGTCAGGTACCCTGTCCCTGGCCGCCATCGGCATCGATGCCAACGTGCCCGGCTACATGGTGTGGGTGGCGCTGGTCTATGCCTTTGCCGGCACCTGGCTCGCCAACCTGGTCGGCCGGCGCCTGATCCCGCTCAACTTCGCCCAGCAGGCGCTCGAGGCCGACTTCCGCTTCGCCCTGGTGCGGGTGCGCGAGAATGCCGAGGGTATCGCCCTCTACCAGGGCGAGCCGGCCGAGCAGGAGAACCTCGTGGCCCGCTTCCAGGCGGTGTTCATGAACGGCTGGCGCGTGCTCTACACCAGCCTGCAGCTCGCCGTCTATCAGACGGGCTATGCCCAGATCGCCATCATCTTCCCCTACCTGGTGACCGGTCCGCGCTTCTTCGAAGGCGCCATCACGCTGGGCGTCATGACCCAGACGGCCCAGGCCTTTGGCCAGGTCCAGAGCGCACTGTCCTTCTTCATCGACAACTACGCCACGGTCGCCGAGCTGCGCGCCGTGATGGATCGTCTGCTCGGGCTGAAGTCGAGCATCGACCACAAGCAGGATACCGCCATCGATGTGGCGCCCGAGGCGGGACGCCGCGACGTCGCTGCTCTCGACCTGACGCTCGGTCTGCCCAACGGGCACGCGTTGCTCAAGGATGCCACCATCGTGCTGCCGCACGGCCGCTCCACTCTGATCACCGGCACCAGCGGGTCGGGCAAGAGCACGCTGTTCCGCGCGCTCGCCGGTATCTGGCCGTTCGGCGCCGGCCAGGTGCGGGTGCCCGCCGGCGCGCGCGTCCTATTCCTGCCGCAGAAGCCCTACATTCCGATCGGTACGTTGCGTGACGCCGTGAAGTATCCCGACGAGGCGTCCAGGCCGAGCGATGCCGTGATCCTGGAGGCGCTCGAGGCGGCGCGGCTCGGACATCTCGCCGGTCGCATCAACGATACAGCTCACTGGAGCTATGTGCTGTCCGGTGGCGAGCAGCAGCGGCTGGCGATCGCCCGCGCGCTGGTCTTCAGGCCGGACTGGCTGTTTCTCGACGAAGCGACGGCCTCGCTCGACGAGGCGACGGAGGCGGCGATGTATGGAGAGCTGAAGAAGCGGCTGCCGTCGACCACCATCGTCTCGATCGGCCACCGCCCGAGCTTGCACAAGTGGCATGACCACCGTCTCGAGCTGCGTCGTGCACCGGGTGAAGTCGGCAGGCTGGTCGAAGCCGGTGACCCGTCGGCGGCTTGATGCTGGTGCCGCGCGTGCCGATGAGCCGATTCAGAGCGGAATACCGCGCTCACGGTGCTATGATGTGACCGTGGAAGAGGGGACGACTACCATCGAATTTCGGACGGTGCTGCTGGGCCTGCGCATCGATACCAAAGGCCTTGAGCATCCGGACACGATAGGGCTTTCGCCGCTGACCCTGCGCGTCGGACGACGCGCCGTCGCTTTCGCCTTCCGCTTCGGCGTCGTGGTGTTCGCAGGTGTTCCGCTTGCAGACGAAGCTCCCGTCCTCGACGTGCTGCGTCGGCGAGTCGTTGAGGCATTGGAGACGCCCGAGGGCGAGCGTTTCTCCGTCACTGTGGGCGGCGATGACGACAAGGTGGACCAGGCGGGGGCCATCTTCCTGAAAGACGACTCGATCGAACGCCTTCAGGTCGTTGCCAATGTGCTGGCCAAGAGCCTTGTGCTCGCGCACCACGAAACGCAGCTCGCCATTGCCTTCGATCGCATCGATCAGCTCGCCATGGAGCTCAAGCGGAAGGGGCGAGGTGCGCACCAAGCGCGTGAACTGGTGCGCCAGATCGGCGACAGCCTGCTCATCCAGCACCGCATGGTTGGCCGCGTCGCCGTCGAGGACAAGCCCGACATTCTGTGGGACTGGCCGGAACTCGAGCGGTTCTATGCGCGGCTGGCCGACGAGTACGAGCTACTGGAGCGGGGGCTTGCCGTCGATCGCAAGCTCACGTTGGTCGGTGACACCATCCGCACCCTGCTTGAGCTGGTTCAGGATCAGCGCACCGTGCGTCTTGAATGGTATATCATTATCCTGATTGCCATAGAGATCATGCTCAATCTCTACGAGTTGTTCATTCGTGGCCACTGATCGGCACCTGCCGCTCAAGATCGTCGGCGCCTTCAGAGGACCGGTTCATCTGCTCTATCGCGAGTTCGCACCAAATCTCCGCATTCCGTACATCGATCTTCATCGGGCGTGAGCGCCGCCCGGTACGCCTCTCCGGTATGCGTCCCCGCTACGCCGCCTGCGCCCGATCCAGTTCCGCTGCGCCGGCCCTCAGGCGCGGGATCAGCTCGCGTCCGAAGTCGATCGTGTCCTCGAACGGATCGAAGCCGCGGATCAGGAACGAATGGATGCCGAGCTTGTAGTATTCGAGCATCGCACGGGCGACCTGCTCGGGCGTTCCGACCAGACACGAGGTGTTGCCGACTGCGCCGGTCGCTTCGGCAATCGGCATCCACAGCCGCTCGTCGTGCGTCTCGCCCGCGGCAGCGAAGTCGAGCAATCGATGCGCCGAGTGGTCGAGCGGCTTCTTGCGGTTCCCGAAGCCCGTCGCATCGCCGGGCTTGCGGATCGAGTCCAGGATGTGGCGTGCGCGGTCCCACGCCTCGCCTTCGTTGGCGCCCAGGATCGGCCGGAATGACATGTTGAAGGTGGCGCTGCGGCCGGAAGCGGCGGCGCGCGCACGAAATTCGGCAATGCGCTGGGCGGTTGGCTTCAGCGGCTCGCCGAACATCGCGAACACGTCGCAGTGCCTGGCGCCCATGGCCAGCGCTCCCTCCGAGGAGCCGCCGAAGAACAGCGGCGGATGGGGTTTCTGGAACGGCTGCACGTCCGAACGGGCGCCGCGCACGCGATAGAAGGAGCCGTCGAAGTCGAAGCGGCGCTCGCTGGTCCAGGCCAGCTTCATGACCTCGATGTATTCGGCGGCACGGCGATAGCGCTCCTCCTTGGCGGCGAAGTCGCCGTCGCCCTCCTGCTCGGCGTCGCTGGCGCCGGCGATGATGTGCACGGCGATGCGCCCCTCGGTGAGATGGTCGAAGGTCGCGATCTTGCGCGCGGCCAGGGTGGGCGCCACGAAGCCCGGCCGATGTGCGATCAGAAAGCCCAGCCGCTCGGTGTGGTGAGCCGCGTGCTGGGCGACCAGGAAGCCGTCGGCCGACGACGCCGTATAGCCGACCAGCGCCAGGTCGAAGCCGGCCTTCTCGTGGGCCTGGGCGTAGGCGCGCAGGTAAGGCGCCGAGATTCCGCCCTTGATCACGTGCACCGTCGCCTCGCCACTGGGCGGTGCGACGCCGATCATACCGATCACTCGTACGGGCATCTGCTTCCTCCGAATTGTAACGCGCATATTTTCCTCGATGCTATCCTCTGGGCGGCCGCAGGGTAAGGTCGGAGATGGCAGGAGACCGATCTCATGAGGACTGAAGGAGCAGCGCATCGCCCGGTCACGCGAGAGGAGCTTCTCGCGCAACTGGAAGGCGATCGGATGTTCGGCGATCTGCTGTTTCCGGCGGACCTCGCCCTCGACGAGCTCGATCTCTCGGAGAGCCGCTTCGAGCGCTGCCTGTTCCGCGCACCGACGATCCGCGGCGCCGATCTTTCCGGTGCCACGTTCGGCGACTGCCGGTTCGGGCCGATGCGCCTCGCGAGTTGCAAGCTGGCGAAGGCACGGCTGCAGGGCTGCTCCGCCTTCGATGCCGACGCGAAGAAAGGCTGCATCTTCGCCTTCTGCGACGTCCACGCCGCCGAACTCGTCAAGTGCAACTTCGCGACCTGCTCGTTCGAGCGTTGCAACCTCTACGACTTGAACGCACTGGACAGCAGTTTTCGGGGTGCGAACTTCCACCAGTCGACGTTCACCAGGACGATCTCGCGCCGGTCGGTACTGACCAAGGCTTCCTTCGACGGATGTAACATCAGCTTCGCCGACCTCTCCGGTCTGTCGCTGCGTAACGGGATATTCCGCTCCTGCAAGTTCACGGAGGCCTCTTTCATCGACACCGACCTCAGCGACGCCACGCTGGCTGGCTGTGCGCTCGACCGTGCCGAGTGGGATCGCGCCAACCTGCGGCAGGCCGATCTTCGCGGCTCGGATCTCGCGGGCCTGAACCTCGCAGTGCTCGCCGACTATGCCGGGGTGAGGATCAGCGAAAGCGAGCAATCGGAGCTTCTGAGGCAACTCGGCGTCGATGTCTGCGTCTCCTGAGACGGTACGGGGGACCGCCTATTGTTTCAGGGGGCCGGCGATGGGCGGCGCATTGTTTCCGGAGTGCGTGGCGGGCGATCAACGATCTTGCTTCTGTCGGAATCGGCCGGCGACACCGTTGATAGGTGATGCGGCTTGGTGTTCCCTTTGGCGCGGTTGATAGGGAGGGCGTCATGTCCGATCGGAAGCCTTTGTCGTTCCACGTGCCCGCGCCGGCGGTGCGCCCGGGCGGTACGCCGGATTTCAGCGAGGTGCCGATCAGCCGGGCAGGCGAGGTACGACGGCCCGAGATCGACGCGAAGCCGGAAGAGATCCGGGACCTCGCCTTCCAGATCATCCGCGTCCTCAATCGTGACAGCGAGGCGGTCGGCCCATGGGCCGGCCTGCTGAGCGACGCGGAGCTGCTCGAAGGGTTGCGCCACATGATGACCCTGCGCGCCTTCGACGCCCGCATGCAGATGGCGCAGCGCCAGGGCAAGACCTCGTTCTACATGCAGCATCTCGGTGAGGAGGCGGTGAGCTGTGCCTTCCGCAAGGCGCTGGAGGCGGGTGACATGAACTTCCCGACCTACCGTCAGGCCGGGCTGCTGATCGCCGGCGGCTATCCCATGCTCGACATGATGAATCAGATCTATTCCAACGAGCTCGATCCGCTGAAGGGCCGCCAGCTGCCGATCATGTACTCGTCGCGTGAGCACGGCTTCTTCTCGATCTCCGGCAACCTCGCGACGCAGTACATCCAGGCGGTGGGCTGGGCCATGGCCTCGGCCATGAAGGGCGACACGAAGATCGCTGCCGGCTGGATCGGTGACGGTTCGACCGCGGAATCAGACTTTCACGCCGCGCTGGTCTTCGCCTCAACCTACAAGGCGCCCGTGGTGTTGAACATCGTCAACAACCAGTGGGCCATCTCGACCTTCCAGGGCATCGCCCGAGGCGGCTCGGGCACATTCGCCGCCCGCGGGCTGGGTTTCGGCATTCCGGCGCTGCGCGTCGATGGCAACGACTATCCCGCCGTCTATGCCGTGGCGCGCTGGGCGGCCGAGCGGGCGCGCCGCAATCTCGGGCCCACGCTGGTCGAGTACGTAACCTACCGCGTCGGGGCGCATTCGACGTCCGACGATCCCTCGGCCTACCGGCCCAAGACCGAGTCCGACGCCTGGCCGCTGGGCGATCCGGTGCTGCGGCTGAAGAACCACCTGATCCGCCGCGGCGCCTGGTCGGAGGACCGCCACAGGCAGGCCGAGGCCGAGATCCTGTCCGAGGTCATCGCCGTGCAGAAGGAGGCCGAGAGCCACGGCACGCTGCATACTGGACCGCACCCCTCGGCGCGCGACATGTTCGAGGGCGTGTTCGAAGAGATGCCGCCGCACCTGCGCCGCCAGCGCCAGCAGGCCGGGGTCTGAACGATGCCGCGCAGGACGATGGTCGAGGCGATCCGCGACGCAATGGATGTCTGCATGCAGCGCGACGACAACGTCGTGGTGTTCGGCGAGGATGTCGGCTACTTCGGCGGTGTCTTCCGCTGCACCCAGGGCCTGCAGGCCAAGTACGGCTCCAACCGCTGCTTCGACGCGCCGATCAGCGAATCGGGCATCGTCGGCGCGGCGGTCGGCATGGCGGCCTACGGACTGCGGCCCTGCGTAGAGATCCAGTTCGCGGACTATGTGTATCCGGCCTACGACCAGATCGTTTCGGAGGCGGCGCGGCTGCGCTATCGCTCTGCCGGTCAGTTCACGGCGCCGATCGTCGTGCGCATGCCGACCGGCGGCGGCATCTTCGGTGGCCAGACCCACAGCCAGAGTCCGGAGGCGCTGTTCACCCATGTCGCGGGCCTGAAGACCGTCGTGCCGTCCAGTCCCTATGACGCCAAGGGTCTGCTGATCGCCGCCATCGAGGACAACGATCCGGTGATCTTCCTGGAGCCCAAGCGTCTCTACAACGGGCCGTTCGACGGCCATCACGAGCGGCCGGTGACGCCGTGGTCGCGCCATCCGCAGGGCGAGGTGCCGGACGGGCACTACACGGTGCCGCTGGGCAAGGCGGCGATCCGGAGAGAAGGCAAGGACGTCACGGTGCTGGCCTACGGCACCATGGTCTATGTCGCCGAGGCCGCGGCCGAGGAGACCGGAGTCGACGCCGAGATCGTCGACCTGCGCACGCTGGTCCCCTACGATCTCGACACCATCGTCGCTTCGGTGAAGAAGACGGGTCGTTGTGTCGTCGTGCACGAGGCCACGCTGACCTCGGGCTTCGGCGCGGAGCTCAGCGCGCTGGTGCAGGAGAGCTGCTTCTACCATCTGGAGGCGCCGGTCGCCCGGGTAGCGGGCTGGGACACGCCTTATCCACATGCCCAGGAGTGGGACTATTTCCCCGGTCCGGCGCGTGTCGGCCGCGCCCTCAAGGCCGTGATGGAGGCCTGAAATGGGAATCCGCGTCATCAAGCTTCCCGACGTTGGCGAAGGCGTGGCCGAGGCCGAGCTCGTGGAATGGCATGTCGAGATCGGTCAGTCCGTGCTGGAGGACCAGCTCCTGGCCGCAGTGATGACTGACAAGGCGACGGTTGAGATCCCGTCTCCGGTCGCCGGTGAGGTCCTGTCGCTGGGCGCCGAGGTGGGGGGTACGCTGGCGGTCGGCGCCGAACTGCTGCGGCTCGAAGTGGCAGGCGAGGGTGATGGCGATGTCGCAGCGCGCGTGCCCGCCGCCTCCCAATCTGCCGCCGCCCAGCCCGTCGCTGCCCAGCCCCCCGCCACCCAACCTGCCGCCGCAGCCGGGCTCGCGGCGGCGCCAGCGCCACCGCAACGCATGCCGACGCCAGCGCCCAAGCCGGCGGCAGCGCCGTCCGTGCGCCAGCCCGCGCCTCAGGCCATGCTCGGCCCACCGCGGCCGCCGGGCGAGAAGCCGCTAGCCTCGCCGGCCGTGCGCCGACGGGCGCGCGAGGCCGGCGTCGACCTGCGCCAGGTGCGCGGCACGGGACCGGCAGGCCGCATCGGTCATGACGACCTCGACGCCTTCCTGAAGGGTGGCGTCCAGGCCGCCGCACCCGCGAGCGGCGGGCGCGTCGCGCGCACCGAGGTCGAGACCGTCAAGGTGATCGGGCTGCGTCGCCGCATCGCGCAGAAGATGGCCGAGTCCAAGCGGCGCGCCGCGCACTTCTCCTATGTCGAGGAGGTCGACGTCACGGCGCTCGAAGAGCTGCGGACGAAGCTCAACGCCGAGAACCAGGAGCGGCCGCGGCTGACGCTGATCCCGTTCCTCATGCAGGCTCTGGTCAAGGCGGTCGCCGACTTCCCGCAGATGAATGCGCTGTACGACGACGAGGCCGATGTCATCGAGCGCCATGCCGGTGTGCATATCGGCATCGCGACCCAGACGCCGTCGGGCCTTATGGTGCCCGTCGTGCGCCACTGCGAGGCGCGTGCCCTGTGGGACTGTGCGGCCGAGGTGCGCCGGCTGGCCGAGGCGGCCCGCGAGGGTCGGGCGGCACGCGAGGAACTCGGCGGCTCGACCATCACCGTCACCAGCCTGGGGCCGCTCGGCGGCATCGTGACGACGCCGGTGATCAACCGGCCGGAGGTGGCGATCATCGGCGTCAACCGCCAGGTCGTGCGTCCGGTCTGGCAGGGGGCAGAGTTCGTGCCGCGCACCATGATGAACCTGTCCTCATCGTTCGATCACCGCGTGGTCGACGGCTACGACGCCGCGCGCTTCGTCCAGCGCATCCGGGGTCTGCTCGAGGCGCCCGCCACCATCTTCATCGAGGCATGACGACATGGCTGACCTGAACGCCAAGGTGCTGGTCGTGGGCGGTGGGCCCGGCGGCTATGTCTGCGCCATCCGGGCGGGACAGCTCGGGCTCGATGTCGTGCTGGTCGAGCAGGGGGGCCGCGCGGGCGGGCTCGGCGGCACCTGCCTCAATGTCGGCTGTATTCCCTCCAAGGCGCTGATCCATGCCGCCGAGGCATTCCATCGCGCCGTCGAGCAGTCGGTCAAGGCGCCGTTCGGCCTGAAGGTCGAGCGGCCGAGCATCGACCTCGCGCGCACCGTCGAATGGAAGGACGGCGTCGTCGGCCGCCTGACCAGCGGCGTCGCGGCGCTGCTCAAGCGCCACAAGGTCAGGATCCTGCACGGCCGCGGCATCATGGAAGACGGCAAGACGTGCAGGGTCGAGACCGACACCGGCGTCGACATGGTCCGTGCCGAGCATGTCGTGCTGGCGACCGGCTCGGTACCGGCTGCTCTGCCGACGCTGGCGTTCGGCGACAGGGTCATCTCTTCGACCGAGGCGTTGGCGCTGACGTCGGTGCCGCAGCGGCTGGCCGTGGTCGGTGGCGGCTACATCGGCCTGGAGCTGGGCATGGCCTACGCCAAGCTTGGCTCCAAGGTGACGGTGGTCGAGGCGGAAGATCGTGTCCTGCCGGCCTATGACGCCGAGCTGGTGCGGCCAGTCGGACGCCGCCTGCGCGCCCTGGGAGTAGAGGTCCTGACCGGCGCGCGGGCCGCCGGTCTTTCTGACGCCGGCGATGCGCTGCTGGTCGATGCCGGGGGAACGGGCCGGCGCAGCCTGCCGGCCGACCTCGTGCTGGTGGCGACCGGCCGGCGGGCGCGCTTAAAGGGCTTCGGCCTGGAGCAGCTCGATCTCGCCATGAACGGTCCGTTCATTCAGATCGACGAGCGCTGCGCCACCTCGATGCGCAACGTCTGGGCGGTCGGCGACCTTACGGGCGAGCCGATGCTGGCGCACCGCGCCATGACCCAGGGCGTCGTCGTGGCCGAGCGCATCGCCGGCCAGCGCAGCGTGTTCGACGGTTCTGTGATCCCGGCCGTCTGCTTCACCGATCCGGAGATCGTCACCGTCGGCCTATCGCCCGACGAGGCGCGCAAGGCCGGGCGCGAAGTGCTGACGGCGCAGTTCCCCTTCGCCGCCAACGGCCGCGCGCTGTCGATGGCCGCGGAAGACGGATTCGTGCGGGTCACGGCGCGGGCCGACAACCATCTGGTGCTGGGCATCGCCGCCGTCGGCTGCGGCGTCTCGGAACTCGCCGGTGAATTCGCCCTCGCTCTCGAGATGGGCGCGCGGCTGGAGGATATCGGCGGCACGATCCACGCCCATCCGACGCTGGGCGAGGCCTTCCACGAGGCCAGCCTGCGCGCCCTGGGCGAGGCGCTGCACATCTGAGGTGGCTCGGATTTCCTCTTCTTTCGCGGATGCCGCGAAAGGAGAGGAATGACGAAGCGTCAGCCCTCTTCCTGGAAGGCTTCCTCGCGCGCCTTCTTGATGCTGGGCAGCGCCATCAGCACCAGCAGCAGCGCGGTGGCGATGATCAGGCCCAGGCTGATCGGCCGTTCGACGAACACCATCGGGTCGCCGCGCGACAGCAGCATGGCGCGGCGGAAATACTCCTCCATCTGCGGGCCGAGCACCAGTCCGAGCAGGAAGGGCGCGCCCTCGCAGCCCAGCCGCACGAAGACGTAGCCAAGCACGCCGAAGATCGCGACCTGCATGACGTGGAAGGTACTGTTCTGCAGGCTGTAGGCGCCGATGCAGCAGAACAGCAGGATCGCCGGGGCGAGAAAACGGTACGGCACCGTCAGCAGCTTCACCCACATGCCGATCATCGGCAGGTTGATGACGACCAGCATGGCATTGCCGATCCACATCGAGGCGATCATGCCCCAGAACAGGTCCGGCTTCTTGGTCATGACCTCGGGGCCGGGCTGGATGCCCTGGATGATCATGGCACCGACCATCAGCGCCAT
>QFCS01001312.1_pt1 | contig 12039 bp, 11 predicted proteins | sample 3576561 | NCBI WGS metagenome assembly QFCS01 | reverse complement strand
GGTACAGGCCGACCATCAGGGCGAGCGCCCCGACCACCACCGGCGGGAAGACGAGGGTGCGCCCGGGGCCCAGCCCCACGACGCAGACGAGCCCGGCGACCAGCGCGCCCCCGCCGGCGGCGGCGAGGGGGTCGGCGAACCAGGCGGAGCCGTTGTCGGTGAGCATCACGCCCGCCACCGCGGCGTACCCCGCGCCGAGCCAGGCGACGCCGACGGCCGCCTCGGGCTCGTGCTGGGCGCGGGAGAGGACGATCGCGCCGGCGACCAGGACCAGCGCGACGAGCGCGGAGGCGGCGGCGGCGAGGTCGGAGCCGCGCTGCACGAGCAGGGCGGCGGCGCCGAGGAGCAGGAAGAGGCCCGCCGCACCCAGCGCCGTACGACGCCCGGCGGCCGGGCGCCAGGGCTGCAGGTCGTGCTCGACGACGTCGGTCATCGCCTCGACGACGTCGTCGTAGACCCGGGGGGCGGGGTCGTCGACGCCGGCGGTGACGGTGAGCAGCCCGCCGTCCTCGACGCCTTGCAGGGTGAGGCCGGTGTCGGGCGCGAGCCGGCGGCCGTCGGCGGTGCCGACGCGATAGCCGCCGTGGACGGTGGCGGGGTCGAGGAGGCCGACGCTGCGGGCGAGCTCGGGGAGCAGCTCCGCGACGGGGACGGCTCCGGGCAGCACGAGGTCGACCCGGCGGGTGCCGGAGGTGACGGTGACCCGGACCAGGCCGGAGGCGATGCCTCCCGCGGCCCGCGGTGCTTGTGTCATCTGCTCAACCTTCCCGAGTCCGAGATCGGCATCCTATGAGTTGTCCGGGACAGCGACGGAGGGGCCGACGAGGATCGTCGGCCCCTCCGCGGTGGCGCTGGGCGCGGTCCGCGGCTCAGAAGTCGAAGCGCGCGGCGCCGCGGCGGTCGGCCGAGAGGTACTCGGCGTTGGAGCTGTAGACGGTGCGGTGGCTCTCGTCGAGCAGGTCGCGCATCTCCTGCATCGCCCAGTCCCAGGCGGCCTTGGAGACGCGGTAGGCCTCCTGCTGGTCGCCGGACCAGGTCGCGACCTTGGAGGCGATGTCGTTCTCGAGACGGTTGAGCGTGTCGTCGAGCTTCTTGACGGTGTCGTACATGTTCTGGGCGGCGGCGTCGAGCTCGCCGTGGTTGACGCGAAGTCCGTCGAGGGTCATGGCTGCTTCTCCCTGTGTCCGAGTGGTGGGTGTCAGCCGAGCTGACCGAGCTTGTTGATGAGGGCGTTCATGTTGCCGCCGGCCGCCTGGTCGACCGCGACGTTGTCGGCCTCGGTCTCGGTCAGCGACGCGTGGAACTTGTCGAGCGCGGTGGTGACGACCGCGTGCTTCTCGGTCCAGGCCTGGTGGAGGACCATGAAGGCGCGACCGCCGTCGCCCTCCCACTTGCCGCGCAGGGCCTGGATCTGGCCGTCGAGGGTGTTGGAGTGCCGCTTGAACTCCTCCTTGGCCTCGACGACCCGCTCGGCGATCTGCTTGAGGTCTCCCTCTGCGTGGCCGAACTCGATGCTCTGTCCTGAACTCATGTGTGCTCCTTGGTCGGATAGGCGCCTTGTGCCCATCGGGGGTTCTCATCGATTGGCTCCCGAGCGCTTCAAAGAGCCGACGCGTCAGGTGCTACCCGGGGCCCGCGGGGCCCTAAACATCAACCGGTGACTTCCCACAGGTGCCGGAAGAATCCGACGGCCACGACGAGCGACCCGACGGCGGCCGCGCCGCACAGCGCCTCGGCGATCTCGGCACGCCGCGACCACCAGGCCGAGCGCCATCCGCGACCGACGAGGACGCCGACGAGCACCAGGACTGCGGCCAGCGCGACGGCGGCGAGCGCCAGGAAGCCCGCTCTGCCGGACGATCCGTCGGCGCCCGGCGCGAGCAGTCCGACGACGACGACGGCCACGGAGCCGACCGACACCACCCCGGCGAGCCGCAGCAGCCGCCGGGCGAGGACGTGGCGGTAGCTGCGGGCCGCCAGCAGCAGCGCGGCTCCGCCGAACCCGACGAGACAGCGCGCCCCCGTCCGGTCCAGCGGGAGGTCGGCGGTGAGGAGCAGCAGCGGCGCCGCCACGGTCACGACCGCGAGGACGGCGACGGCGGCGGCGCTGACCAGACGGGTCCCGCGGGCCGCCACGGCGTCGACGGCGTGCTTCGGTACGACGACCCGGCCGCGCCGTCCGCGAGGTTGCTCGCGCGCCGACCAGGCGGTGACGGCGAGCCGTTCGAGGTCGAGCAGGAACTGGTCCGGTACGTCGACCGCGATCTCCGGCACGAACCGGGCGGCGAGCACAGCCAGCAGGTAGAGCACGGACCACACCACCTGCGGCCCGACGTCGGTCAGCGCCCCGAGGCCCGCGACGGCGAACCAGCCGACGCCGACGGCGATCCACACCCGCAGGCCGTCGACGGCGGGACTGTCGGCGGGGGCGAGGGTGCGCGCCGCGGCGGCCGCGACGGCAGCGGCGAGGGCGGCGGCGCCGAGCACGGTGGGGATCCGCTCGGGGAGCGGGTCCCACACGAGCGCCAGGCACGCGGCCGCGGCGAACGCGGGCGCGGCCAGCGCCCGCTGCGCGGCCAGCGAGCCGATCGGCAGGCAGCCGACGAGGGCGGCGAGCGCGAGCACGGCGACGACCGGCCACCGCTCGTCCTCGGGCATCCGGGTGGCGCTCCACCCGGCGAGGCCGGCGACGGCTGCCGCGCCGCACAGCCAGGCGGCCGCCGCTGCGCCGGCGACCGGGGCCCCGGACGCGGCGGTCCCCGCCCGGTGGCCGCGCCGCGGCGGGGCCGGGCGCGCGGACGGGTCGACCGCGACGAGGACCGACCCGGCCACGAGGCCGGCCTCCCCGACCACGTCGGTCAGCTGGAGAGGCTCGCCGCTCCGGCTCACGAGGGGCAGCGGGGAGGGCAGGCCCGCCTCGGCGGCGTACGTGCGGGCGACGTCGCCGAGGGTGGCGTCGGTGGGCACGGTCAGGTCGAGCGCGCCCCGTGGTCCGTGGACGGTCAGTGCCGTCACCGCCCCGACCGGGGACCGGGCCGGTGTGCCCGCCATCGCGCCTCCCGAGTTCGTGTGCGAGCCGTGGTTGACGGCCCCGTCCGCAGGGTAGTCGTACCCCTCGTGCCCCCTTGCCCGCTCAGCCCTACCCCGCTCGGCGCGGTTCCACGCGCGGACCGTCCCCCTAAGATCGGGCCTCGTCGGATGACCGGGCATCGACGGCAGGGAGCGGCATCGTGAGTGTGACCACCAGGCAGGGCGGCGGCCAGGGCGCGCCGGCCCGGGGGCAGGGGCGGCACGCGGCGGCGCCCGGCAGCCTGACCCAGCGCGGGCGCGGGGAGCGGCCCGAGATGCCGACCGGCCAGCTCCAGGTGCAGCCCCCGCCGCAGATCCAGCCCAACGAGGGCGCCGCCGGGGTGGCGATGAACGCGATCCCGATGCTGGGCAGCCTCGGCTCGATCGTGCTGGTCGCCGGCCTGGGCGGCACCGGCGGCAACCAGGCGCTGCGCTTCATCGCGGCCGGCATGTTCCTGTTCGCGACCCTGGGCTTCATCGTCGTCCAGATCGACCGGCAGCGTAAGCAGCGCCAGCAGCAGGTCACGGGCTCGCGCACCGAGTACCTGCGCTACCTCTCCACCGTGCGCAAGGTCGCCCGCGACGCCGCGGACCAGCAGCGCCGCGCGCTGACCTGGCTCCATCCGGCCCCGAGCGCCCTGGCCCCCCTGGCGGAGGACCGCTCGCGGGTCTGGGAGCGCTCGTCGGCGGACCCGGCCTTCCTGCAGGTCCGCTACGGCGTGTGCGCGCAGCCGCTGGCCCTCGAGCTGGTGCCGCCGGAGGGCGCCCCGATCGACGACGTGGACCCTGCGTCGGCATCGGCCCTGCACCGTCTCCTCGTGGTCCACCGCCTCCAGCCGGACCTGCCCGCCTCGATCGACCTGCGGGCGTTCGACCGGATCGAGGTGTGCGGCGACGAGGAGGACGCGCGCGCCCTCGCCCGTGCCCTGCTGTGCTCGGCCGCGACCTTCCAGTCGCCGGAGAACGTGCAGATCGCCGTCCTGGCGGGCGAGGCGACCCTGGCGCACTGGGACTGGGTGAAGTGGCTGCCGCACGCGCACAGCCAGCACCACAACGACGCGGTCGGACCGGCCCGGATGGTGACGACGTCCTTGCAGGACCTGGCCGCGATGCTGCCACCGGACCTCTCGGAGCGGCCCCGCTTCGGCACCGACGACCGCCCCGCGCTGCCCCACGTCATCCTCGTCACCGACGGCGCCGAGCTGCCGCCCGGCAACCACCTGGTGCCGCCGGACGGACTGCACGGCGTGACCGTGCTGGATCTTCCGGCCCGCTGGGGCGAGCTGGACAGCCCGACGGCCCTGCGGCTGGAGGTCGAGGACCGCCCCGCCCGTCGCGACCCGTACGACGAGCGGGTGCCCCTGGTCGCCGTACGGCTGCGGACGGAGCCGGTGCGGGCCTCGGGCGACCAGTGCGGCCTGGCCTCCGCGGAGGCGCTGGCCCGCCGGCTCACGCCGCTCTACACGCCCAGCGCGGGGGCGGCGGTCGGCGAGGACGCCGCGGACATCACCGCCCCCACCGACTTCATGGACCTGCTGGGACTCGGCGACGTGCACGCCTTCGACCCGGCGGCCGCCTGGCGGTCGCGTCCCGCCCGCGACCGGCTGCGGGTGCCGATCGGCGTCGGCGACGGCACGAGCCCGGTCCACCTGGACATCAAGGAGTCCGCCCAGCAGGGCATGGGCCCGCACGGGCTGGTGATCGGCGCGACGGGGTCCGGCAAGTCGGAGTTCCTGCGGACGCTGGTGCTCGGGCTCGCGATGACCCACTCCCCCGAGCAGCTCAACATGGTGCTGGTCGACTTCAAGGGCGGTGCGACCTTCGCCGGCATGGCGGAGATGCCGCACGTCTCGGCGGTCATCACGAACCTGTCCCAGGAGCTGACGCTCGTCGACCGCATGCAGGACGCCCTGTCCGGCGAGATGGTGCGCCGCCAGGAGCTGCTGCGCGAGGCCGGCAACTTCGCCTCGATCCGGGACTACGAGAAGGCCCGGACCTCCGGCGACCCGGCGGGTGCCGCGCTCCCGCCGCTGCCGTCGCTGTTCATCGTGGTCGACGAGTTCTCCGAGATGCTCTCGGCGAAGCCCGAGTTCATCGACCTCTTCGTCGCGATCGGCCGCCTGGGTCGATCCCTCGGCCTGCACCTGCTGCTCGCCTCGCAGCGGCTGGAGGAGGGACGGCTGCGCGGCCTGGAGTCGCACCTGTCGTACCGGATCGGCCTGCGGACGTTCAGCGCCCAGGAGTCGCGGGCGGTCCTCGGTGTGCCGGACGCCTACGAGCTTCCGGCGGTCCCCGGCCTGGGCTACCTCAAGCCGGACCCGACGACGATGACCCGCTTCAAGGCCGCCTACGTCTCCGGGCCGCCGGAGGCCGGCCGGCGGCGGGTACGCCGTGACGGCGGCGGGAAGGTCCGCGGCATCCTGCCGTTCACGATCTCGGAGGTGCAGACCTTCGACGAGCCGGAGCCGGAGGAGGCGGCGGCGCCCGCGGCCGAGACCGACGACGGCACCTCGCTGCTCGACATCGCTGTGGCCCGGATGGACGGTCGCGGCACGGCGGCCCACCAGGTGTGGCTGCCGCCGCTGGACGCACCGGACACGCTGGACCGCCTGATGCCGGACCTGGCTCCGCACCCGGAGCTCGGCCTGGTCTCCCTGCAGTGGCGTGGCGCCGGCACCCTCGTGGTGCCGCTCGGCACGGTCGACCGCCCGCGCGAGCAGCGCCGCGACACCTTGACGGTCAGCCTGAGCGGCGCGGCCGGGCACGTCGCGGCGGTGGGTGGTCCGCGCAGCGGCAAGAGCACGCTGCTGCGCACCGTCGTGACCAGCCTGTCGCTCACCACGACCCCGCTGGAGTCGCAGTTCTACGTGCTGGACTTCGGCGGAGGCACGTTCGCGCCGATGGCGGCGCTGCCCCATGTGGCGGGCATCGGCAGCCGCGCCGAGCCGGAGGTCGTGCGGCGGATCGTCGCCGAGGTCAAGGGCATCGTCGACCGGCGCGAGCGCTACTTCCGCAGCCAGGGCATCGACTCGATCGAGACGTACCGGAGCCGACGCGCCCAGGGTCGCGCGGACGACGGGTACGGCGACGTCTTCCTGGTCGTCGACGGCTGGAGCACCCTGCGCTCCGACTTCGACGACCTGGAGCTCGAGATCCAGCAGCTGGCGGGGCGCGGACTCACCTTCGGCCTGCACATCGTCACCTCGGCGACGCGGTGGGCGGACTTCCGGGCGGCGATGCGCGACCTCCTCGGGACCCGCCTCGAGCTGCGGCTCGGCGACCCGATCGACTCCGAGATCGACCGCAAGGTGGCCGCGCTGGTCCCGGGCGGACGGCCCGGACGCGGCCTGGTGCCGGGGAAGCTGCACTTCCTCGGCGGCCTGCCCCGCATCGACGGCGACCCGTCGGCGGACACGCTCGGCGACGGCGTCGACGCGATGATCTCGGCGGTGGCGAAGGCCTGGCGCGGGCCGGCGGGGCCGAAGCTGCGGCTGCTGCCCGACCTGGTCCGGCTCGACGACGTACGGGCCCTGGCGGGCACTCCCCCCGAGCGCCAGCTGCTGCTGGCGGTCAACGAGAAGGAGCTGGCGCCGGTGGCGCTGGACGTGGACGCCGAGCCGCACCTGCTGCTCTTCGGCGACGGCAAGTCGGGCAAGTCGAACCTGCTGCGCACCTACTGCCAGGAGATCATGCGCACGCGCACGCCCGCCGAGGCGCAGATCGTGCTCGTGGACTACCGCCGCTCCCTGCTCGGCGAGGTGCCGGAGGACTACCTGCTCAACTACCTGACCTCGGCGGGCCAGGCGCAGCCGGCGCTGAGCGACCTCGCGACCTACCTGCAGAACCGGATCCCGGGCCCGGACGTCACGCCGGACCAGCTGCGCAACCGGTCGTGGTGGTCGGGGGCGGAGGTCTTCGTGGTGGTCGACGACTACGACCTGGTGGCGACCCAGCAGAGCTCGCCGGTCGCGCTGCTGCAGCCGTTGATGGCCCAGGCCCGCGACGTCGGCCTGCACGTGGTCGTCGCGCGCCGCTCCGGTGGCGCCTCGCGCGCGCTGTACGAGCCGGTGATCCAGAGCCTGCGCGACCTGGCGATGCCGGGGATCCTGCTGGCCGGCAACCGGGACGAGGGCGTCCTGCTGGGCAACCTGCGCCCGGGTCCGGCCCAGGCGGGCCGCGGGCGGCTGGTCACCCGCGATCGCGGCGCCGAGGTCGTGCAGCTCGCGTGGACCGACCCGGCGGTCTGAGAACTTCTGGAGAAGAGTCGACAAAATAGAGGAACGGCATCTCCGCCGACCGCGGAGATGCCGTTCTCGTCGTTTTCACGCCAGGATCGGTGGACGACCCGGGCCCGTTCAGTGCGCTTTCAGTGCGCGGCGTCGTACGCCTCGCGGACCTCGGAGGGAATCCGGCCTCGGGCCGGCACGTCGAATCCGTTCGAGCGCGCCCATTCCCGCACGTCCTTCGCCTCCGCCACACCGTTCGAGGCCGCCGCACGGCCACCGCGCTTGGCGCTCGCCCCGCCGCGGCCCACCTTGCGGCCGTGCCCGACGTACGGCGCGAGCGCCTCGCGCAGGGCGGAGGCGTTGTCGTCGTTGAGGTCGATCTCGTAGTTGGCACCGTCGAGGCCGAAAGCGACCGTCTGCGATGCCTCGCTGCCGTCGATGTCGTCGACGAGGATGATGTTGACCTTCTGCGCCATGGGAAAGGAGCTCCTATTCATTTGACCGCATCCGAGAATGCGGATGCCGGGAGGGGCCGGCGCGACCGGAACAACTATGGCACATCCAATTACGTCGCTCCCGAATGCGACGCGGCGGGCATTCTCCCGCCCGTGGAAATAGGGGGCGGAATGCGGCCGGGAATCACCCGCGAGTCGCCTCAGCGCACCGCCGCGACCGTGTCCCCGTCCTCGCGCATCGGCGCCGCGACGATCGCCGCGATCGCGGTGGTGACCGGGACGGCGAGCACCAGGCCGATCGAGGTCACCAGGGTGCGCACCACCTCCTCGGCGAGCTGCTCGGTGGACAGCAGATCGAGCAGCGGACGGTCGTAGACGCGCAGCAGCATCAGCAGGATGAGCGCGGTGCCGACGTAGGCGAAGACGATCGTGTAGATGGTGGAGGCGATGTGGTCGCGTCCGATCCGCATGGCGCTGGTGAAGACCTCGGCGCGCGAGGCCTGCGGCGAGGCGGCGCGCAACTCCCACACCGCCGAGGCCTGCGTGATCGTCACGTCGTTGAGCACGCCGAGCCCGGCGATGACCAGCGCGCAGCCGAGCAAGGCCTGGAAGTCCAGCTCGCCGAAGGTCGCCAGGATCGCGCCCGCCTCGTCGCTGATGCCGGTCAACCGGGCGTTGCCCACGGCGATCACGCCGATGCCGGCGGTCAGCACGATGCCGAGCAGCGTGCCGGCCAGCGCCGTACTGGTGCGCAGTGAGAAGCCGTGGGTCGTGTAGAGGACGACGTACATGATCGCGGCGGCGCTGGTGAGCGCGACGCCGACGCCGGGCGCCCCGTCGAGCAGCGCCGGCAGCATCCACCACCAGACCACGACACCGCCGAAGGCCAGGCCGAGGAGCGCGAAGAGTCCGCGCCAGCGCGCGATGACGAGCACGACGACGGCGAACGCGATCGCCAGGAACGCCAGCGTGCCGCCACGCTCGGTAGCGAAGTAGGAGTACGACGCCTGCCCGGACGGATCCTCGTCCGCGGCCGGCGTACGCAGCAGCTCGACCTCGTCGCCCACGGAGAGCCCGGAGTCGAGGACCTCGGGCGGGACGGGGATCTGCACGGCGGCGTCCTCCCCCTCGACCTCCACCTGCAGCGTGCTGCAGCCCGAGCCGTCGGGCAGGCCCGCGCCCGAGCAGCGCGGCGCGATCTCGACGACCTCGCCGGTCGGGAAGGTCACGCCGGGCGCGGCGAACTGGGCGGCGGCGCCGCCGGCCTCGGCGCTGCGCTCGGCGGCGTCGGAGGGGGGCCACCACACGAACAGCCCGACGAAGGTCGCCACCAGCGCCAGCCCGAGACCGGCGAGCAGGACCGTCCGGGCGGTCGACCCGATCCGGATCTCGTCGTCGATGCCGCCGGGGGCCCGATGGGAGTGCCCGTGGCCGTGTCCGCGGTGTCGGCTGCTCACCGGGCCAACCCTGTCATGCCCCGGCCCCACCCGGAAATGAGAACCGTTACCACCGACGTCACTAGGATCGGCGGGGTGAGCGACCGTGTGCCCGTGACCGCCCTGACCGGGCACCTCGGCGCCGGGAAGACCACGCTGCTGAACCACCTGCTGCAGCGTCCGGGCGCGCGGATCGGGGTCGTCGTCAACGACTTCGGGGAGATCAACGTCGACGCCGGCCTGGTCGCCGGCCAGGTCGACGAGCCTGTCTCCATCGCCGGCGGCTGCCTGTGCTGCATCGAGGACGTCTCCGGTCTCGACGCCGCCCTCGAGCGCCTGACCCACCCCCGGCTGGCGCTCGACGCGGTCGTCGTCGAGGCCAGCGGCCTGGCCGAGCCCGGCGCCCTGGCGCAGATGATCCGGTACAGCGGCGCCGAGCGGGTCCGTCCCGGCGGGGTCGTCGACGTGATCGACGCCGTCGAGTACTTCCGCACCGTCGACGACGGCGGTACGCCGCCCGCCCGGTTCAGCGTCGCGACCCTGGTGGTCCTCAACAAGTGCGACCTGCTCCCGCCGGCGACCGCCGAGGAGACCCTGCGGGCCATCGAGGCGCGGGTCCGCGAGGCCAACCCGCACGCCCACGTCGTCCGGACCTCGCGGGGGCGGGTCGATCCGGAGCTGATCCACGACATCGCGTCGAGCGCGGACCCCGAGGACGAGCTGCCGATCGGGGCGCTGCTGCGCGCGGCCGCGGCCCGCGGACGCGACGACGACCACCACCAGCACCAGCACCAGCACCAGCACCAGCACCACGCAGCGCACGCCGCGTCGGTCTCCGCCCGCAGCGCGGGTCCGATCGCGCCTGGCGCCCTGCTCGATCTCCTCGAGGACCCGCCGGCGGGCGCCTACCGGATGAAGGGCACCGTCGCGGTGTCCTCGGGGCGCCGCCTGCGCCGCTATGTCGTCAACGTCGTCGGGCGCCAGGTGCACGTCGCCGGTGCGCCGGGCGAGGACCCGGCGTCGGAGCTGGTGGCGATCGGCGTCGGGCTCGACACCGAGGCGGCCCGGACCCGGGTCGAGGCGGCGCTGGCCCCCGCGCCCGCCCCGGACCCGGCCGGGTTCCGCCGCCTGCAGCGGCTGCGGCGTCTCAGCGAGTAGCCGCTACCAGCTGGACTTCGTGATCCCCGGGAGCTCTCCGCGGTGCGCCATCTCCCGGAAGCGGATCCGGGACAGACCCGCCTTGCGCAGGTAGCCCCGCGGGCGCCCGTCGACCTGGTCGCGGTTGCGCAGGCGGACCGGCGAGGAGTCGCGCGGCAGCCGGGCGAGGGCCTGCACCGCGGCACTCAGCTCGACCGAGCCGGGCTCCGCGCGGCGCACCCGGGCCTTGAGCTCGGCCCGCCGCTCGGCGTACCGGACGACGGTGGCGCGGCGGCGGCGCTCGGCGGCGACCTTGCTCTGCTTGGCCATCAGCGCTCCTCGCGGAAGTCGACGTGGCGGCGTACGACGGGGTCGTACTTGCTCAGCGTCAGCCGGTCGGGGTCGTTGCGCCGGTTCTTGCGGGTGACGTAGGTGTAGCCGGTGCCCGCCGTGGAGCGCAGCTTCACGATCGGTCGCACGTCACTGCCCTTCTTCGCCATCTCAGATCCTCTCTCCTCGGGCGCGGATCGCGGCGACGACCGCCTCGATCCCGCGCTGGTCGATGGTCTTGATGCCGCGCGCGCTGACGCGCAGCGTCACCTGCCGGCCCAGCGACGGCACCCAGTAGCGCTTGCGCTGGATGTTGACGTCGAAGCGGCGGCGGGTCCTGCGGTGGGAGTGGGACACGTGGTTCCCGAACACCGGCCGGACGCCGGTGACCTGGCAGACCTGTGACATCTCTTCTCCTGTCTGGCATGATTGGGAACGATTCTCATTCTAAACAGAAGGGCAAGCGATGAAGAAGGGCATCCACCCCGACTACGGGCCGGTGGTGTTCCGCGACCGCGCGACCGGCGATCTCGTGCTGACCCGGTCGACCCTCGTGACCGCGGACCACGACGGGCGCACCGTCGAGATGTTCGGCGAGACCTACCCCGTCGTCGACGTGGACGTGAGCGTCCACAGCCACCCGTTCTGGACCGGCCAGGGCCGCGTCCTGGACAGCGAGGGCCGCGTCGAGGCGTTCGAGCGGCGCTACGGCGTACGACGCGGCGGGGAGGCGGCGCGATGAGGGTCCCCGTCGTCCTGGTCGCCGGCGTCGAGCCGGCGCCGATGGCCTCCGCCATGGTCGGCCTGCAGCTCGACCTGCCCGGAGCGGTCGCCGTACGGCACGCGATCGACGTGGAGCGCGGCGTCCTGACGCGCACCGTCAGCGACCTGTCCGGGGTGCTGGAGTCGCACGAGACGCTGCTCGAGCACGCCTGCATCAGCTGCGCGATCCGCGAGGACGTGCTGCCCACCCTGGAGCGGCTCGCCCGCGACGGCCGGTGGAGCAGCATCCTGGCCCACCTGCCCGTCGGGGCCGAGGCCGCCCACCTGGGCGCGGCCCTCACCTGGGACACCCGGCTCGCGCGCTTCCTCCGCGTCGCCGCCAGCGTCACCGCCGTCGGCGCCGAGCATCCCGTGCGCGACCTGCTCGGCGACGACCTGCTCGCCGAGCGCGGCCACCACTGCGCGCACGACGACCGGCGCGGGGTCGGCGAGGTGCTCGCGGCGATGGTCGCGCCGGCCGACACCGTCGTCTTCGATGATGCCGTCGAGCCCCTGGCGGCGGGTCTGGTCCGCCCCCTGGCCCGTCCCCGCGCCGAGCTCGTCGCGGGCGCCCACGCCCTGGACGGCACCGCGCCGCTCGCCCCCCCCCACCGGCCCACCCCC
>QFCS01000677.1_pt1 | contig 12114 bp, 8 predicted proteins | sample 3576561 | NCBI WGS metagenome assembly QFCS01 | reverse complement strand
TGCTTGAAGGCAAGACCTTGCCCGCGTTCGAAATCCTGGAACGCAGGGCCACATGAACCCCCACGCTCCGCCGCTGCGCGGGTCGCTGCCCCCCGAGGGGGCCGAGCCGGCCTTGGGAGCGGCCCGGCGGCCGGCTCGCTGATTCCCTTTTTCATTTCAACAGGAGATTTCCATGGCCCTCGTTTCCCTCCGCCAGGTGCTGGACCACGCCGCCGAACACGGCTACGGCGTGCCGGCCTTCAACGTCAACAACCTCGAACAGATCCTTGCCATCATGGAAGCCGCGCAGGAGACCGACAGCCCGGTGATCCTGCAGGCCTCGGCCGGTGCGCGCAAGTACGCGGGCGAGGCCTACCTGCGCCACATGGTGCTGGCGGCGGTGGAGGCGCACCCCGACCTGCCCGTGGTGCTGCACCAGGACCACGGCGCCACGCCGGCGGTGTGCATGCAGTCGATCCGCTCCGGCTTCACCAGCGTGATGATGGACGGCTCGCTGCGCGAGGACGGCAAGACGCCGGCCAGCTACGACTACAACCTCGCCGTCACGCGCCGCGTGTGCGACATGGCGCATGCGGTGGGCGTGTCGGTGGAAGGTGAGCTCGGTTGCCTGGGCTCGCTGGAGACCGGCGAGGCCGGCGAGGAAGACGGCGTGGGCGCGGCCGGCAAGCTCACGCACGACATGATGCTCACCGACCCCGAGCAGGCCGAGGACTTCGTGCGCCGCACCGGCGTGGACGCGCTGGCGATTGCCATCGGCACCAGCCACGGCGCCTACAAGTTCACGCGCCAGCCCACCGGCGACATCCTCGCCATCGACCGCATCGCCGCCATCCACGCCAGGGTGCCCAACACGCACCTGGTGATGCACGGCAGCTCCAGCGTGCCGCAGGAGTGGCTGGCCATCATCCGCGAGCACGGCGGCGACATCAAGGAAACCTACGGCGTGCCGGTGGAGGAGATCCGGCGCGGCATCCGGAACGGTGTGCGCAAGGTCAACATCGACACCGACATCCGCCTGGCCATGACCGGCGCCATGCGCCAGACCTTCGCGAAGGAGCGCAGCGAGTTCGACCCGCGCAAGGCGCTGCTCGCCGCGAAGAAGGCCGCGCGTGCCGTGTGCCGCGAACGCTTCGAGGCCTTCGGCAGCGCTGGCCAGGCCGGGAAGATGAAGCCGGTGCCGCTGGAGGCGATGGCCGACAGCTACGCCTGAACCGGCACGGCTCCGATGACGCATCGGATGCGACCAGTCATCGGTTGAAACGACCGCCGGGCGGACACCGGTGGTTACAGTGCCCGCTCGGTTGCACGGCGGGTTGTGGGTCTGGATCCTCTGGGGAGTGATGCAAGGCAAGTGAAGCTGCTCTGGCGTGTGAAGTTCTTTCAACGCACCTCGAGTTCCACTGCCATGCACCCCCCGCCGTTCCGGCCCGCCTCACGGGTGGCCACCGTTGTCCTTGCCCTTGCCCTGACCGCCTGCGGTGGCTCACCGTCGCCTTCCGAGCCACCCGCGCCGCCACCGGGCCCCACGGCCCCCGGTGCCATGGCGCAGGCACCGACCGTGGCCTACCAGGCCAAGCGCTTCGACTTTTCCTGGCCCGCCGAGCCGCTGGCCACGTACTACCAGGTGGGCGTGGCGACCAGCACATCCGCGCGCACCGTGCTGGCCGACAACCTCACCGGCCTCCACCACGCGGTGGCGGACATCGATCTGGTCGATCACGACCTCACCACGGACTACGCGGTGCGCGCGTGCAACGCAACGGGCTGCGGCGACTGGTCGCCGACCCGCCTGCCGGATGCGAACCAGGCCATCGGCTATTTCAAACCGATGGTGCCGGGTGTCTTGAGCTTCGGGCGGATCAACAAGCTCGCGCCGGATGGGCGGACACTGGCCGTCCAGGCCGGTGCACAAAGCCTGCAGCTGTTCACCCGGGACGTCACCGGCTGGCGACACCAGCAGACCCTGACCCGCCCTGAGATGCGAGGCGTCGGGTCGATCGCGTTCTCCGGCGAAGGCACACTGCTGTGGGGCGGCTACCACTCGGGCAGCATCGGTGGCGTGGAAGATCCCGGCGAGGTGTTCGCCTACCGCTTCGATGGCAGCGCCTGGGTGCAGCAGCAGCAGATCGACTATCCCGGCCCGGCCGTGGGAACGAAGCTGGCCTTCGGCGGTGGTGTGGCCCTGTCCCTGGACGGCAGAATCGCGCTCGTCTCGGCGATCGGCAGCGTCCTCAATGGCGGTGTTCCCGGCAAGGTCTACGTCTACCGGCGCGACGACACCACAGGCTGGGGCCTGGTGGCCACGCTGGCGCCGGCCTTCGAGCAACCGACGGCCCTGTTTGGCGGTTGGCTCGCGATCTCCGCGGATGCGTCGACCATTGCGGCCACGAGCGTCTACCACCCGAGCGGCTCGGCCCTCGACGAGTCCGATACGTCCAGCCCGAGTTCCGGCGCGGCGCATGTGTTCAGGCGGGTCGGCGGCACCGACAACTGGGTGCAGACGGCGTACCTCAAGGAGCCGGTGATCGCCGCCAGCTCCAACTTCGGTTCCGCGCTGGCGTTGTCCGGTGACGGCTCCACGCTGGCCATTGGTGCCCGGAATTCGCAGGTGGCCTATGTGTACCAGGGTGCGAACGGCGTGTATGGAACACCCCAGACCCTCGCGTACGCGCCGTCCGCCGCGCGGTTCGGCTACGACCTCGCCATGACGAACGATGCGAGCCGCCTGGTTCTCGCCGACATGAATTCGGGCGACCTGTCCGCCGGGCTGGGCCACACCCCGGTGGCGGCCGGTGTCACCTGGGTCGGCGCGGCCTATGTCTTCACCCTGCAAGGCGGCAGTTACCAGTTCGGCAGCTACCTGAAGGCCCCGAATCCGCGGATCAACAGCTACTTCGGACTGTTCATGTCCGTGGCCGGCGAGGAGGGCAGTGTGGCCATCGGCTCGCCCAGCGAGTCGAGTGGCGCGACCGGCGTTGGCGGCGACTGGTCGGACACCAGTGGCACCAACAGCGGCGCGTTGTACCTCTACTGAATCGCCGTCCGGCCCTGGCTCAGGGCTCGATCACCACCAGGTTGTAGGGCCGCGCGCCCACGTAGAACGGGCTGCCCGGCGTGGCGGTGAGCGAACCGTTGCCGGCGTCGATGTCGGCGATGTGGAACGTGATGGTGTGGAAGTCGGACGAGTACAGGCGCGTGCCGCTGGCGTTGGTGGTCACGTACTCGGTGCGGATGTTGTTGGGTTGCGAGGCCTGCTCGGTCAGCGCGCCGCTTGCCGTGTCGATGTCGTACAGCCGGATGCCCTGGTTGGTGCCCAGGTAGCCCACCGTGCCCGCCCCGTTGGTGGTGAAGGACTTCCACTCCCACGTACTGGAGGCGGTGGTGTAACCGCCGGGCATCAGGTCGGTCAGTGCGCCGGTGGTCGGGTCGATGCGGTACACGTTCAGGCGCGCCTGCCAGCCGGTCACATAGAGGAAGTCGCCCGAGGGGTGCATGGCGATGCCGTAGCCCTGGCCACCGTTGGTCCAGGGACTGCCGGCCACCGGGGTGAGCGCGCCGGTGGCGGTGTTGATGCTGAAGCCCGAAACGTCCATGCCGTTCTGGTTGGTCACATACAGGTGGTGGCTGTCGGGCGTGATGGCGATCTTGGTGGGAATGTTGCCGGCCGCAAACGGGCTGCCCGCCACCTCGGTGAGCACGCCGGTGGTGGCGTCGATGCTGTAGGCGCTGACGCTGCTGCCCTGGCTGTTGGCCACGTAGCCGAAGCGGCCATCGGGGCTGATCTCCATCGACATGGGGCCCGTGCCCGTGGCGACCGGCCCACCGGGCAACGCCGTGAGCTCACCGGTGGTGGCATTCACGCTGTAGCCCGATACGGTGTTGCTGGCCAGGTTGGTGGTGTAGATGAACCGGTGGTCCGGCGTCTTCGCGATCCAGCGGTTGTTGTCGCCGGCCGGGTAGGGCGAGCCCGGCAGGTCGGTGCGCGCGCCGGTGGTGCGGTCGATGCGGTAGCCCAGCACGCGGTCGTTGCCGTAGTCGGGGATGTAGACCCAGGACACGGCGGCTGTCGCCACGCAGCTCACGGCAACGTTGGTGACGTTCGCGCTGGCGATGGTTCCGCTGCCGTTCGCGATGCTGCAGACATGGCCGGGCGGCTGCGTGAACAACGTCACGTTGTAGGTGGCCTGGTCGGCCACAGACGTGGCGAACGTGAAGGCGCCGTTGGCCGTGATGTTGAGCGCATCCGCGCCGTTGTTCTGCAGGATCAGCTGGCCCGAACCCAGGCCGCTGACCGTGCCGCCCACGGTGTGGGTGACGGCGGGCGTGACCGGCGGTGTGCCCGGGGCCGGCGGTGTGACAGGCGTCGGCGTGACGACGGGTGCGGGGGGTGTGCTGGTGGTGGGGGCGTCGGAATGGCTGGAGCCGCCGCAGGCGGTCAGCAGCATCAGCGAAGCGCCCAGGGCCAGGGCCGGGAGGGAGCGGCGAACGAATCGGGGAGCAATGGTTGTGGGCATGCGCCGGGACGACAGTGGTGGATCGGAATCCTCACTATCGGAACCGTAGCGCGACCACTTGAATTTTTCTGCTGGATGACAGGGCGCGCCACCCACCGCCGGTCACGCCAGTGGCAACTCCAGCACGAACTCCGCACCACCGCCGTCCACGTTGTGCGCGCCCAGCCGCCCGCCGTGCTGCTCCACGATGCCGTAGCTGATCGACAGGCCCAGGCCCGTGCCTTTGCCCACCGGCTTGGTGGTGAAGAAGGGGTCGAAGATGCGCAGCAGGTGCTCGGGCGGAATGCCGGGGCCGTTGTCGCGCAGGGCCACGCGGGCCATGCCGTCCCCGCGTTCCAGCGACACGCGGATGCGCGGCGCGTCGAGGTGGCTCACGGCATCGAAGCCGTTCTGCAGCAGGTTCATCATCACCTGCTGCAGCTGGCCGGCGCTGCCCATCACCGTGACCGGTTCGCCGGCTGCCCACTGCACCTCCACCGGGGTCGCCCGACCCTTCTGCACCCAGTGGATCGCCCGATCGATCACCTCCACCAGGTTCACCGGCTTGCGCTCTTCCGGGTCCATGGCCGAAAAGCGCTTGAGCCCGTGCACGATGTCGGCCGTGCGCTGCGCGCCTTCGAGCGTGCCTTCGATCAGCGAGGGCAGGTCGGCCAGCAGGTGTTCGATGCGCAGCCTGCGGCGCATCTCGGCCAGCACGGCCTCGGGTTCGTTCGCGTGCATCGCGGCGATGTAGGTGCGCAGCCGGTCGCTGTACTTGCTGAGAGCGTGCACGTTGCCCAGCACGAAGCTGATCGGGTTGTTGAGTTCGTGTGCCACGCCGGCCACCAGCTGGCCCAGTGAGGCCATCTTTTCCGAATGCAGCAGCTGCTGCTGCGTGCGCTTGAGCGCCTCGTGCGCGGCGCGCATCTCGTGGTACGCGCGCTTGAGCTCGGCCGTGGGCCGGCCCACCCACACGGTGCCCACGCGCCGGCCCTTGTCGCCGATGCGCGGCGTGCAGTTCGCGTCCACCGACACGGACTGGCCCGCGCGGTCCAGCAGGTTGAGTTCAATGCCCTCGCCCGCGCGCGGCGCGTCGGCCTTCTCCATCGCGGCGCGCGCCAGGTTGCGGCTCTGCTCGTCGGCCAGCAGGGCGTGGAGCGGTGTGCCGCTCAGCTGTTCTTCCGGGCGCCCGGTGAGCTCGCACAGCGCGGCGTTCGCCTGTTCGATCACGCCGTTCTCGTCGCACACCACCAGCACGTCCGACATCGAGGTCAGCACGCTGAAGATGAACTGCTGCGACTGTTCGAGCTCGGCGTTCTTCTTCTCCAGCTCCACCTCGTCGTCGATCAGCCGCGTGTACACCTCGTCCATCTTCTGGATGACGTCCATCCAGGTGGACTCGTCCACGCCCTCCATGGGGCCGGAGGGCAGCGGGCTGCGGGGACGCTCTGTGCTCATGGGAATGTCCGGCGAGACGCGCAACCGTCCAGAGGCATCCAGGGTCCGGCTCCGCCGGCCCGAGATGCCGTCCCCCCTCGAAGCGCCGAAGGCGCGCCGTAGAGGGGGGAAGCCGCGCAGCGGCGCAGGGGGGTGTTCATATCTAGTGCACCGTGCAGACCATGCAGGGGTCGAACGAGCGCACGATGTGCTGCACCGCCACCGGTGTCTTCTCGCCCTCGCGCACCGGCGCGTTCACCAGCGCCTGTTCGAGCGCGCCCGGCGTGCCGGCCGCGTCACGGGGTGAGAAGTTCCAGCTCGTGGGCGCGACGATCTGGTAGTTGGCGATGCGGCCGTTGCGCACCACCACCCAGTGGCCCAGGCTGCCGCGCGCGGCCTCCGACAGGCCGATGCCGCTGCCCTCGTCGGGCAGGTGGGACGGCACGCAGAACGGCTCGGTGGGTTGCAGCGCGCGCAGCCAGTCTTCCATCATCGGCACCACGCGCGCGAGTTCGAGAGAGCGCGCGAGCACGCGGGTGTACACGTTGCCGCCGTGCCGCGCCACCGCGTCGCGCACCAGCGGCTGGCCCGAGGCGAGCTGGCGCGCGATCGCGCCGGTCTCCACCACCTCGCCCGCCAGGCGCGGCGCCTTGTTCCAGGTGTAGCCGCGCGCCTTGTCGGGGTCGGGCCGGGTCTGGCCCTGCAGCGGGTGCAGCGGGCCCGCGCCGTCGGCCAGCCAGGCGTGCGTGGCGTCTTCGGTGATGGCGGCTGCGTCCACCGCGTCGAGCCGCGCCGCGTCGGCGCGCCACACACCGCCGGGCAGCGCGTGGCCGCCATCGGGCTGCGCGTACGCACCGTAGCTGAGGTAACGGCCCGGGCCGGGGCCGAGCAACTGCAGCTTCAGGTCGTGCACCAGCGTGAGGAAGAAGCGCAGGTCGCCGCCCAGGGGGGCCTGCGCGTGCCAGGCCCACAGCGCGTCCTCGCTGTCCAGGCTGGTGACGGCCTCCAGCGGCGCGGCGAACAGCTGGCGTTCGAGGAAGGCGCGGAACTCGCGCACGCGCGCGAGCAGGCGCACGCGCTCGGCCGCGTCGATGGGGCGCGTGCTGCCGCCCGGCTCGATGGACTGCGTGTGCGGCCATTTGCCGCCCAGCGTGCCCAGCAGCGTGAACCAGCGCTGGCGCGCCGCCGTGGCCGCGCGCACCTGCTCGCCGTGGTTCGGTGCGAAGCGGCGCACCGCCTCGGCGTGCCAGGCGTGGCCGGCGTACACCGGGCGCGCGAAGTCCGGCATGAAGAACAGGTAGAAGTGCGTGAGGTGGTCGGCCAGGTTCTCGGTCGCCAGGATCACGTTGCTCGCGTGCTGCCCGTTGGCCGGCATCGCGATGCCACCCAGGTGCGCCAGCGCGCGCGCCGACGCGACCGATTGCGACACCGAACAGATGCCGCAGATGCGCGGCACGTACACCAGCGCGTCGTGCGGCGCCTTGCCCTGCAGGATCTGCTCGAAGCCGCGGTACATGGTGGCGTTGACCTGTGCCGAGGCGACACGGTCGCCCTGCACGTCGAGCTGCACCTCGAGGTCGCCTTCGACGCGGTTGAACGGTCCGACGACAAGACGTGCCCCCACGTTCGTCGCTGCGCGAACTTCACTGCCCCCCAAGGGTGCGCTCGCGCCTTGGGGCGGCCCGGCGTCGCTCGGTCGGCTCATTTCAGCCTTGTCTTGCGCACGGCGGGCTTCACGACGAGGTGATCCGCCACCGCGTTCTGCTTCACGCGTTTGGGCGTGGCGCTCTTGGAGAGCGACGCCAGCGCGACGAACCAGGCCTTGGGCATGTCGGTCGGCAGGCCGATGGGAATGCCGGCGAGCTTGGGCGTTTCGTGGAACGGGTGGCCGGGTTCCTGGAAGCCGGGTTCGGTGCAGGCGATGCAGGCATAGCCACCGCGCGTGCACGAGCCTTCGCCGTTCCACAGCCGCGTGTTGCAGTCCGCGTGCACCTGCGTGCCCTTGCAGCCCATGTGTTCCATCATGCAGCCCAGGTCCGACGGCTTCTCCGCACTCGCCTTGAACTCGTAGTACTCGTTGCGCGTGCAGCCGTGGTGCACCAGCTGGTCGGCGTAGAAGCGCGGGCGGTTGAGCGGGTCGAGCTCGTCGGCGCCGAAGCTGTCGGCGGCCAGCGCCATCAGCGTGTCGATCACCCAGCTCGGGTGCGTGGGGCAGCCCGCGATGTTGATCACCGGCAGGCCGCTGGCCGAGCGGAACGCCGCACCGAGCAGGCCGCCCGGGTGGTCGTCCTCGTATTGCAGGCCGCAGGCGTCGGTGGGGTTGTCGCCGCCGGCGGTGATGCCGCCCCAGGCCGCGCAGCTGCCCACCGCCACCACGTGCTTCGCGCGCGCGCTCAGGCGGCGCACCCAGTCGATCATGGGCAGCTGCGTGCCGGCCAGCATGTGGAAGCGGCCGGTGCCGTTCGGGCCGCGCAGCAGCGAGCCTTCCACGCACAGCGCATCGAGCCGCGTGCGGCCTTCCAGCACGTCGTCGAGCAGGTCCAGCAGTTCGTCGCCACTCTCCATCGAGAGCGAGGGGTGCCACAGCAGGTTCACGCCCGCGTCGCGCAGGTGGCCCTGAAAGTCCGTCGTGTCCGCGCACAGCAGCGACATGCTGCAGCCGCCGCAACCACCGCTTTGCAACCACAGGACGTTGAGAGGGGTGGTCATCACTTCTCCAGTCCGAGGCGTTGCATCTTGCCGCGCAGGCCGACGCGAGAGAGGCCGAGCTCTTGCGCCACGCGCGTCTTGTTCCAGCGGTGGCGCTGCAGCGTCTCGCGCAGCACCATGGCCTCGATCACGTCCAGCCGTTCGGCCAGCGTGCCGCTGGTGGGCAGGGCGGCCAGCAGGTCTTCGCCGCCCTTGCCGTGGCCCTGCAGCACGCGCGCGGAGAACGACGCGGCTTCCAGCTCGCGCCCGTCCTGCAGTGCCAGGGCGCGCGCGATCTCGTTGCGCAGCTCGCGGATGTTGCCCGGCCAGGGGTAGGCGAGCAGGCAGGCCAGCGTGGCGTCGGGCAGCGCGGCGCCCGGGTGGCCCAGCTCGGTGGCCACGTCCTGCACCAGCTGGCGCGCAATGGGGGCGATGTCGGCCGCCCGTTCGCGCAGCGGTGGCACGGTGAGCGTGACGCCAGCCAGCCGGTAATAGAGGTCTTCGCGGAACAGGCCGTCGCGCACGCGCTGCTCCAGGTCGCGGTGGGTGGCGGCGATCACGCGCACATCCACCGGCACCGGGCGTGCACCGCCCACGGGCCGCACCTCGCCTTCCTGCAGCACGCGCAGCAGCTTGACCTGGAACGCGGGCGAGGTCTCGCCGATCTCGTCGAGGAACACGGTGCCGCCGTGCGCGCGCTGGAACAGGCCCGGGTGGTCTTCGTAGGCGCCGGTGAAGGCGCCGCGCTTGTGGCCGAACAGCTCGGACTCGAGCAGCGTGTCGGGAATGGCCGCGCAGTTCTCCACCACGAAGGGGCCGGTCAGGCGCGGCGAGGCGTAGTGGATCGCGCGCGCCAGCAGCTCCTTGCCGGTGCCCGATTCGCCGAGCACAAGCACCGCGATGTCGTAGCGCGCCACGCGCGCCGCCATCGCCGAGACGGCATCGAGCGGGCTGCCCGGCGCACGCACGATGCGGTCGAAGCCGAAGCTGGCCCGCGCGCGGTCGATCTGCGTGGCGGTGCGCTGGCGCAGCACACCGGTGCTGGTGCGCAGCTCCAGGTCGAGCCGGCTGGTCTGGCGCTGCAGCGACTGCGCCTCCACCGCGTTGCGCACCGAGTCCAGCAGGTGGTCGGGCGCCCAGGGCTTGAGGATGTACTGGTAGATGCCGGCCTCGTTGATGCCGGCGATGATGTCCTCGCTGTCGGTGTAGCCCGAGATCACGATGCGCACCGCCTCGGGCCAGCGTTCGCGCACCTCCTTGAGGAAGGCCACGCCGGTGATGCCGGGCATGCGCTGGTCGCACAGGATCACGCTCACCGGCTGGCGCTCCAGCAGGCCGCGCGCCTCGTCGGCGCTGCTGGCAGTGAACACGGTGAAGTCCTCGTCCAGCGTGCGGCGCATCGCGTCCTGCGAGCGCACCTCGTCGTCCACCACCAGCACGGTGGGCAGGGCTTCGGTGGGCAGGGGCGCGTTCATCGGTGCAGGGCCAGATGCCGGGGCGTCCACGCGTGCGGCACCTTGTGCACGAAGTGGTGGCGCGCCACGTGGTAGCTGGGATCGAAGCCGTAGAAATTGCGGTGCATGCGCGCGAGTTCCTGTTCGCGGTGGTGGGCCAGCGGGCGTCGGGCTTCGTCGCGTTCGCGTGCGGCCTGTCGCGCCATCAGCCGGTCCGGCAGATTGTAGGAGGCGGCCATCGCCAGCGCACGCTCCAGGCAGCGGCCCTCGAAGCCCTCGCGGGCGGCCTCGTCGCAATGGTCGATCAGGCCCATCGCGGCGGCCTCGCGCGCCAGCAGGGGAAGTCGGCGCGCCATCAGGTCCTTTGCGCCGGCCTCGCCCAGGCGGCGCGGCAGCAGGTAGGTCCAGTATTCCGATCCGTAGAGGTTGCCCATGTTCTTGTAGTGCGGGTTGAGCACCACGCCACCGTGTGCCCACACCTCGTCGGCCGCGAGCGCCAGGAACGCCCCGCCCGCGCCCGCGTTGCCGCGCAGAACGCTCACGGTGAGGCGATCCGGTGTCTCGATCACGGCGAGCGCCGCGTCGTTCATGGCCTGGATGTTGCGCCACGACTCGTCGGCCGCGCTGTCGCCGCTGCGGTGCGCGGCCGCCTCGATGCGGTTGAGATCGATGCCGTTGCTGAAGAAATCTTCCCCGCCGAGCAGCAACAGCACGCGGGTGGGACGGTCGCGCAGCGAAACCAGCGCCTCGCGCAGGCGTTCGCAGCGCGCGGTGGACATGGCGCCGTTGTGGAAGTCGAAGCGCAGGCAGCCCACGCGCGCGCCATCCAGGCCGTGTTCGGTGTAGCGCAGCTCGCCCCATTCGCTGTCGGGCCGCTGCAGCGGCACGGGCAGGCGGGGCAGGGCGGCGGCTTCGGTGGCGAAGGCCTCGGCCGCCACCTGCTTGAACCCGGGTGCGCCCTCGGCCACACGGCGCGCCTGGCCGATCCACACGCCACCGTCGCGCGTGCGGCGCAACAGTGCGCCATCGCGCACCGCCAGCACCTCGCCCGGTGCGGCGTGCGCAAAGCCGGCCATCACCGCCGCGCTCGCGGCGTGGCCGTCGCCCAGGTGGCAGGCGTGCCCCCAGAGCGCATCGAGCACGCCGGGCTGGCCGTCGGCGCAGCGCAACCGCGCCAGCACCTCGGCGGTGGTGTGGCGTGGCCAGTCGATGGCGCGGTCGGCCTGCCGCATCGCGGGCCGCCAGTGCGCGGCCGGCGGGGCATCGCCCAGGCGTTCCCCGCGCTCGAAACGCTGCAGGGCGGCGAGCGTCGCCTGCAGCGCGGCCTGCGTCACCTCGCGCCTGTACAGGCTCCCTTTGCTGGCGTCGCGCAGCGGGAACATGGCGTGCGCCCACACCGGACCGGCGTCGAAATCGGCGTTGGCCTGCAGCACCGTCACGCCCCATTCGCGTTCGCCGTGCAGCACCGCCCAGTCCAGCGCAGAAGGGCCCTGGTCACCCGGCGGCCCGGGGTGGACGACGAGGCAGGTGAGCGCCTGCCACACGCTGGCCGGTATGCGGCGCTTGAGAAAAGGCGCGAGCAGCAGGTCGGGCCGGAACAGCGCCACCGCCTCTTCGGTCACGCGGTCGTTGATGTCCAGTTCCACGCTCACGGTGTGGCCGCGCGCGCGCAACTCGGCGAACAGGCGCTGCGTGAGGCTGTTGAAGCTGTGGCACAGCAACAGGATGCGCAGGCCGCCCGCCGGGGTGTTCATGGGCCTGGCCGCAGCCCCTGCAGTTCGCGCGCGGCGTGCCTGCGGCCCATGTGGGCGGCCAGCCGCGACTCGATGCCATCCAGCGCGGCGTTGAACGCGGCCACCGTGTGCGCGTCGCGCAGCGGTTGCACCACGGCCGGCGTATCGGCGCCGAAGTGCACGGCCAGCCGCGCCAGCGCCTTCCGGCACAACGCGTCGTGCACCGTGGCCGGCAAGGCCGTGGCTGGGGGAGGTGGTGCGGGGGGCGGCGGTGCCGGGGGAGGGGCGGGCGCGGGCACCGGTTCGATC
>QFCS01001311.1_pt1 | contig 12127 bp, 7 predicted proteins | sample 3576561 | NCBI WGS metagenome assembly QFCS01 | reverse complement strand
GACGTCCTCGCCCGAGCGCAAGCCGTCGACACCCTCGCCGACATCGAGGAGGTGACCGAACCCGAACTCCAGGCCATCACGGCCTGACCGACACGCCCGACCGAGGGATCAATCTCGTACACCACCCCAGCGGACTTGACCCCTTTCTGTTCCGGCGGGCGACTATGTCACTGTGCTGCGCCTCACTGCCCCAAGACTCACATGGTTGACAGACGTCTGACAACCCCTTCCCGAGCCAATCGTATGCGATCTACGAGTTCGCGTGCGTACGACCGAGAACCTGAGGTGTTGATCGTTGACGTAAGCCTGCGTCTGCCTCGGGCTTGTCGCCGCGATCGATCGGCGAGTACCACGCGATGCTGCACTCGATTTTCAAGCGCGCCGTGCGCGACCGCATCATCCTCCTCAATCCCTGCGAGCACACCGAGCTCCCCAAGGTGGTGCTCGTAAGCCCTTCCAGCCTCACTCCCAGTTCCACGAACTGATCGCAGCGATTCCCGAAGGTCACCGGCTGATGGTTGAGACAGCGATCGAAACCGGATGCGGGCGAGCTGATCGCGTTGCGTCCGCGGCACATCGACTTCCTGAGAAGACCGTGACGGTCGAGGAGACCATCGGAGGAAGTCTCGCGCAAGCACTCTCCCGCCCGCGAGCGGATGATTGAACCGCCCCGGAGTTTCCGGAGGCTGGTTTTGGTGGCTCAGCCGGTCGGCGTGAGCTGGTTTCTTGCAGCGTAGTGAAGTTCTTCGGCCTCGAATCGGGGTCGGGTCGTCGATGGCCTCGTGTGGTCGCTCGTTGTTGAAGAAGTCGACCCAGTTGAGGGTCTCGAGTTCGACGTGCTCGACGCCGCGCCAGGGTCCTTCGGGCCGGATCAGCTCGGCCTTGAAGAGCCCGATCTGAGACTCAGCGAGCGCGTTGATGCTCCTATAGATCGTCAAGCCGATCAGGCCGCCATTTCGCATTCCTCGCTGCGAGGGTTGGCAGCGGTGTCCGGCGCCGGCAGAAGCCGGAAGAGCTCGCGAGCGAGGCAGCGCTTCAAGCAGCGGATAATCTCCCGCTTCGACATGCCCTCGGCGGTGCGACGGGCCACGTAGTCGATGGTCGGCTGGTGCCAGCGCATGCGCACGATCACGACGCGATACAGCGCGGCGTTGGCCTGGCGGTTCCCGCCGCGGTACAGACGGTGTCGGCTGTTGGTCTTGCCTGAGCCGGCCGGGATCGGGCAAGCGCCGCACATCGTGGCGAACGCGGCCTCGGACTTGATCCGGTTGGCGTTGTCGCCGGCGGTGATCAGCATCTGAGCCGCGGTGTCGTATCCGACGCCGACGGCCTCGACGAGCTGGGGCGCAGCGGCCGCAGTCAGCGCTTTCAGCGACGCGGCGTGGGCCTTGGCCTCCTCGTGCAACGCCAGCCAACGCTGGGCCATCGCGGATAGCACGTGCCGCATCGCGGCCTCCGGTCCGGCCGGCACGACGACAGCTGGTGCACCACGGCGCACGGGTGGCAGCGGGGTCGGTCCTTCCAGCGCAGCGCAGGCGGTGATCAGCTTGTGATCGGTGAGCTTCTCCAGCTCCGCCCGTAGCGCCTCGCTCCCAGTCGCAAGGATCGCTTTGAGCGTGATCATCGCGGTGGTCCGCGCCTGTACGGCACCGTCGTAGGCGATCTTGACCAGCCTGATCGTCTCGACCGCTCCGTCGGCGGTCTTGGGTGTCGACAGGCCGTGCCCGGACAGCAGCTGGCGTGCAGCATGCTCTGCGTCGATGGTGTCGTTCTTGCCCGCGAGTCGTCGTTCCGCGGCCCGTGCCGGACGGGCGATCTCGTGGACCTCGTGACCATGGTTGCGCAGGTAGCGGGCCAGGCCGACTCCGTAGGAGCCGGTGCCCTCGATACCGAACCCGATCAGGCGACCGGCAGAGCCAACGAAGGCCCGGCAGAAGGCCAGCAGCTCCTCGAATGCGGCGACCGTGGTGGGCACGACGATGTCGCCGAGTCGACCGCCCAGGCCGTCGATCGCGACCGCTACGTGGTTGTCCTTGTGGGTGTCGACGCCGACGATGACATCGTCGCGGCGAAGCTGCATGCTGGGCATCGGGCTGTGGATCCTCTCTCGCATTTCCGGGCGGGCTGTCCATGGCTCAGCTGGCCGGAGTGGGCGGACAGGACTGCGATGAGGCCCTGGTCGAGTCAGGCTCCTATCAGGTCACTGCCCACCCGGCCAGCAGCCTGGTGAACGCCACCACCCGGGGCCGACACGTCAACGCGAGAGCACCCGCAGGGCCGGTCATAAGCAAGGGTCAGACCCCAGGTGGCGGCCCAGTCGCGATGCTCGCAGTCGTAGGCATCGCCAATCGATCCAACGGACGGGTCGACGCCCTCATCGACGAGCCGTTCGGTGAAGGCGAAACTGACGTACTGGGCAGGTTCAACCAGTCGATGCAACACCGGGCTGTTGAGGCGAGCGTAGTTGCTCCTCGAAGACCTCGGCAGGCGTCTTCCATCCGAGGACCTTTCGGGGCCGGTTGTTCAGGGTGTGGGCGACGGCCTCGAGGTCCTCGGCAGACCAGCGCGACAGATCGGTGCCCTTGGGGAAGTACTGGCGCAGTAGGCCGTTGGTGTTCTCGTTGGTCGGGCGCTGCCACGGCGAGTGCGGATCAGCGAAGAACACCCGCGTCCCAGTCTGTAAGGCGAACAGCGCGTGGCCCGAGAGTTCCTTGCCGCGATCCCAGGTCAGCGTCTTGCGCAACTGCTCGGGCAGCGCGGTCATCGACGTCGTCAGCGCGGCGTTCATCGCGACGGCACCGTAGCCACCGAGCGCCGGCCCGTTCTTCACGTAGGGCTTCTCGCCCCAGCCCTCCATCCGCGGCAGATGCACCAGGATCGTCGAGCGACTGCTGCGCTCGACGAGCGTGCCGATCGCCGACCTGCCGGTCCCGATGATCAGGTCTCCCTTCCAGTGCCCAGGCATAGCGCGGTCCTCGTCCTCAGCGGGACGCTCGCTGAGGACGACATCAGCGCTCACGTGACCTTGCGCCTTGTTCCGCGACCGGGCCCGAGGCTCCCGCAACGCGCGGCCCGTGCGCAGACACGTGACCAGCTCGCGCTTGAGCGCACCGCGACCCTCGATGAACAGCGACTGGTAGATCGCCTCGTGGCTGATGCGCATGGACTCATCATCGGGGAACTCGATCTTCAACCGTTGCGCGATCTGCTCCGGACTCCAGGCCGTGGACCATCGTCGGTCCTGGCGATGCGGTTTGTTCAACCCCTTCCAGACAGGCGGCGTCGGACCCGGGACAACCGTGCCGTCGGGGCGGCGGACGTTCCCCGCGAGCCGGTCTTGGACGTACTCCCGCAGTCGCGGGTTGTCGACGAGTTTCGCAGTCTTGGGACGCTTCGCGGCCTGCTGTGCCTTCCACTGCGCCACGCCAGCGCGGTACTCCTGCTTTCCGCCCCGAGTCGCCGCGTTGCGGCGAAGCTCGCGTGAGACCGTCCCCGGGTCGCGCCCGATCGCACGGGCGATCTCCCGCACCCCCTTGTCCGTGGGCACGCAGGATCGCGATCTCCTCGCGCTCCTCGAACGACAGGTAACGCCCAGAAGGCTCGGCCAGGCTGATCGGCGGCATCCCGCCAGCGTGACGAAACCAGAGCATCCCGACTGGGACCGACACCCCGACAGCGATCGAGGCCTCCGCCGAGGTGATCCCGGTGGCGATCAGCCGCCAGAACTGTCGCTGCACCACCCTCGAGGGGTCCGGCCGACCGGGCGAGCGCATCGCCGGCCGCAGAGCCCGATCAGCACGCCACTGCCGACGAAGCCCCTCGGGCGCATCGCTGGTCTTCTTGCTCCAGTCCGCGGTCGCCATCCTTGAACACCTCCGAACTCGGGGTGTTGCGACGATCGGTTGAATCCGCCCTGCGACCCGGCGTCGGTGTGGTGGATCAACCCCGACAGGTCGGTGATGCCGCCCTGCTGGCGAGTCCAGATCGCGTGCTCGAGTGTGTCGAGGACCAAGTCGGTCGTCATCCTCGTCGCTGCCCGCCAACCCACGATGCGCCGGGAGAAGACGTCGAAGATGAAGGCGACGTAGACCGTGCCGGCCCAAGTCGCGACGTAGGTGAAGTCGGCGACCCACAGCTGGTTCGGACGCGCGGCCCAGAACTGCCGGTCCACCCGATCCAGTGGCCGTTCGGCAGCGGGATCGGCGATGGTGGTGCGGACCTTCTTCAGTCGTAGTGCGCCTTCCCAGCCCTGCTGGCGGTAGAGCCGTTCGATCGTGCACCTGGCGACGTCGTGGCCCTGTCGGCGGAGGTGGAGCCACATTTTGCGTGACCCGAACCGTGCCAGAAGGCGCTGCCGGCTCCGTTCAGCCGCGATGACCGCGACGATCTCGGCGTCGCGCCGTGCGCGCCGTGAGGGGGGCCTGGACCTGGCTTCGTAGTAGGTCGACGGGGCGATCTTGATCCCGTGCTCGGCGAGCACGCGGCAGATCGGCTCGATCCCGTAGTCGGCCTTGTGGGTATCGATGAAGTCGATCAGTACCTGTTGGGGCGGTCGAGCTCCGCCGCGAAGAAAGCCGAGGCGCTCTTCAAGATCTCGTTCGCTCGACGCAGCTCGGCGTTCTCTCGCTTCAGTGCCTTGATCTCGGCGAGCTCCTCGCTGGTCTTCCCAGCCCGGACACCACCGTCGATCTCGGCTTGTCGGACCCACTTGCGCACTGACTCGGTCGAGGTGATCCCGAGCTTCGCCGCGATCGACCTGATCGCAGCCGCCTCGTGCGGATAGTCCGCACGCGACTCCATCACCATCCGCACCGCGCGCTCACGCAGCTCGGGCGGGTACTTCGAGGGCCGTGCCATGAGAGTGATCCTTCCAACGAATCAGCTCTCCGGACATCCCGGGGCGGTTCATTCCGGACGCGCGTGTGGCTGCCCGCTGTGAAGGCCTCCGGCGTGGACTTTCACGTGCGGATGCACGACCTTCGCCACGCTCACGTTGGAGTGCCCCCAGTAGCCCGGACGCCTTGAGTGTGGCGACGATGGTCGCCCGAGAGGAGTCCGTATGCCGGCACCGAAGAGTCCTGAGTTCCGTCGTCGAGCCGTGGAGCTGGCGCGTCTCGGGGGAAGCCAATCGCCCAGATCGCGAAGGATCTCGGCATCGCCGAGTCCGGACTGCGTCGCTGGATCAAGCAGGCCGACATCGACGAGGGCAAGAAGGACGGCCTGACCTCTGACGAGCGTGCCGAGCTGGTCCGACTGCGCCGGGAGAAGCGGGTGCTGGAGATGGAGGTCGAGATCCTCAAGCGCGCCAGCGCCTACTTCGCTCGGGACAACGTGCTCCCAAAATAGTGTTCCCGGTGGTTCAGGAGCTTGCCGCGGAGGGTGTGCCCGTCGCGGTGACCTGCCGGGTGCTGAACGTGTCGACCTCGGGCTACTACGAATGGCGCTCGAGGCCTGCCAGCCATCGAGACCTCGAGCAGGCGTACCTGATGGCCGAGATTCGCCGGGTCCACGCCGCCTCTTACGGCACCCACGGCCACCGCCGTGTGCACGCCGAGCTGACCATGGGGCGACGGCTCGAGGTCAGCCGCGGGTGGGTGGAGCGGCTGATGCGGTCGACCGGTCTACAAGGCGTGCACCGTCGGCGGCTGCGAGGCTGCACCCGGCGTGATGAGGCTGCGACGCCCTCGGCGGCCCTGGTCGAGCGGCGGTTCACGCCCGGCGCACCGGACCGGCTCTACGTCGCCGACGTCACCCAACACCGCACCAGCGAGGGCTGGCTTTACTACGCAGTGGTGATCGACTGCTTCAGTCGCCGGGTGGTGGGCTGGTCGATCGCCGACCACATCCGCTCCGAGCTGGTGGTCGATGCGTTGCAGATGGCCCTATGGAATCGCCGGCCCGAGCCCGGGGCGATCCAGCACAGCGACCACGGGTCGACCTACACCAGCTGGGCCTTCGGCCACCGACTGCGCGCAGCGGGGCTGCTCGGGTCGATGGGATCCATCGGCGACTGCTTCGACAACTCCGTGGCAGAGAGCTTCTTCGCCACGCTGCAGACAGAGCTGCTGGACCGCTCGACCTGGCCGACCCGTGAGGAGCTGGCGAACGCGATCTTCGCCTTCGTCGAGGGCTTCTACAACCCGACCCGGCGTCATTCGACGCTGGGCTACCTCAGCCCCGCCGACTACGAGACCCAGTGGGTCCTCTCCGGTTCTGCTGGACCCGCCAACGAGAACGCAGCATGATCACACCCACCCAAACCTGACCGTCCGGGGAACCGGGGGCACTTCAGCAACACATATGTAGAGGCGAAGACCCCGCTGCAAACCATTCAGCTTCCGATACCCTCATCTGGTACCCCTCTGTGTCAAGGGGCGGTTGGAGTGAGGGTCTTCCGGCGGGCTGGTGGTCGGCGTAGCGTCGGCTTCGCGGGTCCGGGAAGTGGCTGATCCGAAGTGTCGACGAGCGGGTGCGAGTCGGCCGCGCTGGATTGAAGAGTCGCCCCGCAGTGCCCTCCCGGACCCGCTCCATCCTTTTGGCGGGCGTCGGCGACGAGCTGGCGGTAGACGACGTCGGACAGACGTCGTTTCAGGCACCTCAGCGCTTCCATCGGGGTCTTGCCTGCGTCGAGCTTGCGTCGGTAGTAGGCACGGCCCTCGGTGTCGTGGCGGATCTGCACGACCGCCGCGACGTGCAGCACGTGGTTCATCCGACGGTTCCCGGCCCGCGACAAACGGTGGCGGTTCTGCTCACCCGAGGAAGCGTCCAGCGGTGCGGTGCCGGTCCAGGACGCGAACCGGTTGCGGTCGGCGAACCGGGCCACGTCGCCGACGTCGGCCAGGGTCCGGGCAGCGCCGGCAGGCCCGACGCCGTAGATGTCCATCAAGGTCGAACCGCGATAGACGACTGCGGCCTTCAGTTCGGCCTTGATCTTCTTCAGCTTCGCGTCCAGGGCGACGAGGTCGGCGATCTCCTCAGCAGCCATCCGACGCCGGGTCTTCCCGGCGATGTCGCGGGGCCGCACAGTCGCCAGCATGGCCTTGGCCTGGGTGGCGGACAGGTCGCGTTTGCGCTGGCCAGGCACCAGTTCGCTCAGGAGGCGTTGCAGCCGGTTCACGGTCTGGACGCGTTGGTGGGCGAGTTCGTCGCGGCGGTCGGTGAGCATCCGCAGCGCCTCGAGCTCACCGTCGTCGGCCACCACCCGTAACCCTTCGGTGCGGACGGCGACGGCGGCGATGGAGTGTGCGTCCAGGGCGTCGGTCTTGCGATTGTGACCGGTGTCGAAGAGTCGAACGCGCGCCGCGAGCTTCGCTGGCACGTCGACGACCTGTTCACCGGCAGCGACGAGCCGCTGGGTCAGCGGACGACCGACGCCGTTGGCTCCCTCGACTGCCCAGAGGCGGTCGGGCCACTGCTTCACATACCGCTGCATCTCGGCGTAACCGGTGTTGGTGGTGTCGAACCGACCGGTGCCGAGGAGCTGCTCGCGGGTGTCGACGACCTCGATCGTCACCGACATCTTGTGGGGATCAACCCCGATGATCACGACCTTCTTCGTGCTGCTCATCTGCTTCACCTCGCTGTGCTTGGGAATCCAGCAGGACGGCGAGGTGGGCAGTGCTACTACGAGCTGGGCAGACCCCTCTTGAGCCACGCCTCGTCATGGTGGTCGACGGGTCGCAGTCCAGATGAGAGCCACACCCGAGATCGAGTGGGCAGCCGATAAGAGAGCGTCCCGCCGATCACCTGGACCAGAGTCTGGCCAGACACCGATCCTGCGGGAAGTCTCCTAGTAGTCGACAAGCGCAAAGCCGCTCCGTTCGACTCCACCGACCGCCTCGTTCGGCACACACCGCCCTCGCCGATGAACTGTCCGAGCACGAACGCGCCGTGCTCCTGATCTGTTTCCTCTACGACAACCCCGCATTCGTCCCGGCCGGAAGCAGTCGACGAGGACATGTCTCCGCTGCGGTCCACGCGGCCGTGGAACGCGGGGTGGAGGCTTGGCAGGTCAAACTTGCCGCTCTCGGCAGATGGCGTCCAGGTTCGGCAGCGCGACGGACGTCACATCGCAATTCTGAACCGGCGACTTCGGCGGTAGGTATCCCGCCCGCTGGCCCCGCTTGGTTCAGACGCCCGACCCGGCGGCAGATCAGTGTCGCCTGACCCGAGCCTCTTCAGTCCTTCACGGACGTTGGACGCGACGCGCAAGGGATCAGCAGACAACGGTGCCTCTAACTCAACCGATGCACAACACCAGGTCGCCACCCGCGGCGGCCTTGGTGGAGGAGATCACGAGGCGCTGCACGGTGCCAGCGACCGGTGCGGTGATCGAGGCCTCCATCTTCATCGCCTCGATCGTCGCGACCGTCTGGCCGGCCTCCACGGTGTCCCCCTCCGCGACGGTCGGCGTGACCGCGCCGTCGTAGGGCGCGGCGACGTGGCCGGGAGTCGAGGGGTCGGCTTTCTCGGCGGAGCTGACCTCCGCGGAGATGGTGCGGTCGCGGACCTGCACCGGGCGGAGCTGGCCGTTGATCGTGCACACCAAAGTTCGTATGCCGCGGTCGTCCGCTTCGCCGACGGCCTCGACTGCAACGATCAGTGTCTTTCCGGCATCCAGATTCACTAAGTGTTCTTCGCCGCGGCGTAGGCCGTAGAGGTAGTCGATCGTCGAGACGCCCGACAGGTCGCCGTACTTCTCGCGCGACTCGTGGAACGCGGCCGTCGGGCCGGGGAAGAGCAGCTCGTTGAGGGTGGCGCGCCGGTCGGAGGACAGGCTGGCCTGCTGCTCGGCGGTGAGGGTCTCGGCGGGCTGCTTCCAGCTCTTGCCGGCCAGGGCCTTGCTGCGGAACGGCTCGGGCCAGCCACCGGGCGGGCCGCCCAGCTCACCGTTGAGGAAGCCGATGACCGAGTCCGGGACGTCGTACGCCGCCGGGTCGGCCTCGAACTCCGCCGGGTCGGCCTTGGCCGCGACGAGCGCGAGGGCGAGGTCGCCGACGACCTTGGACGACGGCGTCACCTTCACCACGTTGCCGAGGATGTCGTTGGCCGCGGCGTACATGTCCTCGACCTGCTCGAACTTCTCGCCGAGACCGAGCGCGATCGCCTGCTGGCGCAGGTTGGACAGCTGCCCGCCCGGGATCTCGTGGCGGTAGACCCGACCGGTCGGGGAGGGCAGTCCGGACTCGAAGGGCGCGTAGACACGGCGCACGGCCTCCCAGTAGGGCTCCATCGCGTTGACCGCGGCGAGCGACAGCCCGGTCTCGCGCTCGGAGTGGTCGGTCGCCGACACGAGCGCCGACAGCGCCGGCTGCGACGTCGTGCCCGCCATGGACGCGCAGGCGGCGTCGACCGCGTCGACGCCGGCGTCGATCGCCGCGAGCAGCGTCGCGAGCTGGCCGCCGGGGGTGTCGTGGGTGTGGAGGTGGACCGGCAGGTCGAAGCGCTCGCGCAGGGCGGTCACCAGGGTCCCGGCGGCCGGGGCGCGCAGCAGGCCGGCCATGTCCTTGATGGCGAGCACGTGGGCGCCGGCGTCGACGATCTGGTCGGCGAGCTGGAGGTAGTAGTCGAGGGTGTAGAGCTTCTCGCCCGGCGAGGACAGGTCGCCGGTGTAGCAGAGCGCCACCTCGGCCACGGACGTGCCGGTCGCGCGGACCGCGTCGATGGCCGGACGCATCTGCGAGACGTCGTTGAGGGCGTCGAAGATGCGGAACACGTCGATCCCGGTCTCGGCGGCCTCCTGCACGAAGGTCGCGGTGACCTGCGTCGGGTAGGGCGTGTAGCCGACCGTGTTGCGCCCGCGCAGCAGCATCTGCAGGCCCACGTTGGGGATCGCCTCGCGCAGCGCAGCGAGCCGCTCCCACGGGTCCTCGGCCAGGAACCGCAGCGCGACGTCGTACGTCGCCCCGCCCCAGCACTCGACCGACCACAGCTGTGGCGTGGTGCGGGCGACGTGGTCGGCCACCGCGAGCAGGTCGCGGGTGCGGACGCGGGTGGCGAGCAGCGACTGGTGGGCGTCACGGAACGTGGTGTCGGTGACCGCCACCCCGCCCTGGGCGCGCAGCCGGCGGGCGAACTCGTCGGGACCGACCTCGCGCAGCAGCTGGCGGGTGCCGTCGGGCACGGGCTGCGCCCGGTCCAGCGACGGGAGCTTGCTGACCGGCGGGACCGACACCGGCGCGGCGCCGTGAGGCTGGTTGACCGTGACATCAGCCAAGTAGGACAGCACCTTGCTGGCGCGGTCCTTAGAGGTTCGCGAGGACAGGAGCTGCGGATGGTCCTCGATGAACGACGTGGTCACGCGACCGGCAGCGAAGTCCGGGTCGGCCAGCACGGCCTGGAGAAACGTGATGTTGGTGGAGACGCCTCTGATGCGGAACTCAGCCACCGCACGTCGCGCACGCTCAACAGCCTTGTCGAATGTGCGCCCCCGGCAGGTGAGCTTGGCCAGCATCGAGTCGAAGTGCGGACTGATCTCGGCGCCGGTGTACGAAGTCCCATCCAAGCGCACACCTGCGCCACCGGCAGAGCGGTAGGCCGTGATTTTGCCCGTGTCGGGCCGGAAGCCGTTGGCAGGGTCCTCGGTGGTGATCCGACATTGAACGGCTGCACCGCGGATCGTCAGCGTGTCCTGAGACAGCCCGAGGTCGGCGAGCGTGGCTCCGGCGGCGATGCGCATCTGCGACTGCACGAGGTCGACGTCGGTGACCTCCTCGGTCACGGTGTGCTCGACCTGGATGCGCGGGTTCATCTCGATGAAGACGTACTTGCCCGACGGGTCGAGCAGGAACTCGACGGTGCCGGCGTTCTTGTAGTTGATCTCGCGGGCGAAGCGCACGGCGTCTGCGCAGATCCGGTCCCGCAGCTCGGGGTCGAGGTCGGGCGCCGGGGCGATCTCGACGACCTTCTGGTGGCGGCGCTGCACCGAGCAGTCGCGCTCGTAGAGGTGGATCACGCCGCCCTTGGACCCGGTGCCGTCGGACAGGATCTGCACCTCGATGTGGCGCGGGTCGACCACGGCCTGCTCGATGAAGACCGTCGGGTCGCCGAACGCACCCTCCGCCTCGCGCATGCAGGTCTCGATCGCCTCGCGCAGGTCGGCACGGTCGTCGACGCGGCGCATCCCGCGACCGCCGCCACCGGCGACGGCCTTGACGAAGAGCGGCGCCTCGATCCGCTCGGCCGCGACGAGCAGCTCCTCGACGTCGGTCGACGGGGGCACCGACTCGAGCACGGGTACGCCGGCGGCGCGGGCCGCGGCGATCGCGCGCGCCTTGTTGCCGGTGAGGGTGAGCACCTCGGCGCTCGGGCCGATGAACGTGATGCCAGCGGCGGCGCAGGCCTCGGCGAGCGCGGGGTTCTCCGACAGGAAACCGTAGCCGGGGTAGATCGCGTCCGCCCCGCACTCGACGGCGACCTGCACGATCGCCTCTGGGTCGAGGTAGGCGCGGACCGGGTGGCCGACCTCACCGATCTGGTAGGCCTCGTCGGCCTTCATCCGGTGCTCGGACCAGCGGTCCTCGTGCGGGAAGACCGCAACGGTCCGAGCACCAATTTCGTTCGCGGCCCTGAAGCCTCGAACAGCGATCTCGCCGCGATTCGCGACCAACACCTTCTTGAGCATGAGTCCAGTCCTCGGTCCGGTAGCGAATCGCAGCGTTCGAGGATCAGGCCTCGGCAAGAACCTGCTCGAGCGAGGTCGACGCCACCCCGGTGGCCTGTCCGACGGCCTCGTTGACGAGCAGGCCAGAGGTGGTGCTCAGGCCCAGAGCGAGGCTGCGGTCGTCGCGACAGGCCTGCTTCCATCCCTTGTTCGCCAGCGCGAGCGCGTAGCGAAGAGTGACGTTGGTGAGCGCGTAGGTCGAGGTGTTCGCGACAGCACCGGGCATGTTCGCCACGCAGTAGAACACTGAGTCGTGGACCATGAAAGTCGGGTCGGCGTGCGTGGTCGGTCGAGAGTCCTCGAAGCAGCCGCCCTGGTCGATCGAGATGTCGACCAGGACCGAGCCGGGCTTCATCCTCGACACCAGCTCGTTCGAGATGAGGGTCGGTGCCTTTGCGCCAGGCACGAGTACCGCACCGATCACCATGTCGGCGTCGAGTACGGCGCGCTCGAGCTCAAGGGTGT
>QFCS01001310.1_pt1 | contig 12184 bp, 10 predicted proteins | sample 3576561 | NCBI WGS metagenome assembly QFCS01 | reverse complement strand
GGCGGGGGGCAGGCCCCGGGGGGCAGGCGGGAGGTCAGGGACGGAAGACCACCTTGACCATTCCCTCCTCCTTCTTCTGGAAGTGCTCGTAGGCCCGCGGCGCCTCGTCGAGCGGGAGGTGGTGGGTGGCGAAGGCGTCGACGCCGAACGGGTCGTCCTCGACGAGCAGGTCGAGCAGCTCGCCGGTCCAGGCGCGCACGTTGGCCTGCCCCATCCTCAGCTGCACCTGCTTGTCGAAGAGCTGCATCATCGGCATCGGGTCGGCGGCCCCGCCGTACACGCCGGCCAGGGAGATCGTCCCGCCGCGGCGTACGGCGTCGATGGCGGTGTAGAGGGCGGCGAGCCGGTCGATCCCGGCCTTCTTCATCATCGGCTCGGCGATCGCGTCGGGCAGCATCCCGGTCATCTTCTGCACGATGCTCGCCGCCGGGGAGCCGTGCGCCTCCATGCCGACGGCGTCGATCACGGAGTCGGGTCCGCGCCCGCCGGTCATCTCGCGGACGACGTCGCCGACCCCGTCGTTGCTCTCGGCCTCGTCGAGGTCCAGCGCCTCGGCCCCGCAGGCGGCGACGCGGGCCAGCCGTTCGGGCACCCGGTCGACGGAGATGACGCGGTGCCCTGAGCGCACCCCCATCCGTGCCGCCATGTCGCCGATGGGGCCGGCACCGAGGACGAGCAGGGTGCCACCGTCGGGCACGGCGGCGTACTGGAGGGCCTGCCAGGCGGTGGGGAGCACGTCGGAGAGGAAGAGGAAGCGGTCGTCGTCGTGCTCGTGGGGCACCTTGACCGGGGAGAAGTCGGCGAACGGGACCCGCAGGTACTCGGCCTGACCGCCGGGCACCTGCCCGTAGAGCTTGCTGTAGCCGAAGAAGCTGGCACCCGTCCCGTGCTCGTGGTTCTGGGTGGTCTCGCACTGGCTGAACAGCTTGTTCTCGCACATCCAGCAGCGGCCGCAGCTGACGTTGAAGGGGACGACGACGCGGTCGCCCGGGCGCAGGTTCGCGACCGCGCTCCCGACCTCCTCGACGATGCCCATGGGCTCGTGGCCGACGATGTCGCCGGGCTCCATGAACGGGGCGAGGGTCTCGTACAGGTGCAGGTCGGAGCCGCACAGGCCGGTCGAGGTGACCTTGATGATCGCGTCCGTCGGCTCCTCGATCCGCGGGTCGTCGACCTCGCTGACCCGCATGTCGTGGACGCCCTGCCAGGTCACTGCCTTCATCGCGCAACCGCCTTCGCTCTCGGGGGTGGTGGCCGGCCCGCGCTGTACCCGGGATCGCCGCCACCAGCCGCCCCTCTCCCGAGCGGCCCCGGCTCAGGCAGGCGCCCCCGACAGCAGCAGGCCGCCGTCCGCGACCAGCAGCTGACCTGTCATCCACGCGGCGTCGTCGGACAGCAGGAAGGCCGTCACCGCCGCCACGTCCTCCGGCTCCCCCAGGCGCCGCAGCGGGTACGACGCGGCGACCTCCTCCTCGCGCCCCTCGTAGAGCGGCGTGGCGAAGCGGGTCTTGACCACCGCCGGCGCGACGGCGTTGACCCGCACACCCGGGCCGGTCTCGATCGCCAGCATCTGCGTCATGTGGCTGAGCATCGCCTTGCTGGCGCCGTAGAACCCCAGGCCGGGCGAGGGCCGGACGCCCGCGACGGAGGTGACGTTGACGACGGCGCCGCCGTGCTCGGCCATCCACGCCCGGTGCACCCGCTGGGTCCACGACAGCGTCGCCAGGCAGTTGACCTCGAACATCTTGCGGGCGACGCCGAGGTCGAGGTCGATGAGCCGCCCGTGGTCGGGGTTGATCCCGATGTTGTTGACCAGCAGGTCGAGCGAGCCGAACGCGTCCAGCGCGCGGGCGACCGCCTCCTCCTGGTGGTGGGTGTCATCGGCCCGGCCCGGGACCGCCACCGCGACCTCCGGGCCGCCGAGCTCGCGGACCGCCTCGTCGAGGGCGTCGGCGTTGCGGGCCGTGACCAGGACCCGCGCGCCCTCGTCGACCAGCCGCCGGGCGATGCCGAGGCCGATGCCCCTGCTGGCGCCCGTGACGATGGCCGTCTTCCCCGCGAACCGGCCCATCAGGAGACCCCCGCGGGCGTCGTACCGGGCAGGCGCATCAGCAGCTTGCCGGTGTTGGAGCCGTCGAAGAGCATGCCGAACACGTCGAGGAAGTCCTCCACGTCCGCGTCGACGACGTGCTCGCGCGCGACGATCCGGCCCTCGGCGAGCCACCCGCCCAGCCGCTCGACCGCCTCGGGGAAGTGCTCCTGGAAGTCGGTGGTGATGAAGCCGGCCATGGTGGCGCGGTGCACGAGCAGCGCGAGGTAGTTGCGCGGGCCCGGCGCGGAGGCGTCGTTGTAGCCGGAGATCGCTCCGCAGATGACGACCCGGGCGCCCAGCGCCAGGTTGTCCAGCGCCGCCTCGAGCTGGTCGCCGCCGACATTGTCGAAGTAGACGTCGATGCCGTCCGGCGTGAGCTCCTTCAGCCGCTCGGCCAGCCCGTCCTCGCGGTAGTCGATCGCGGCGTCGAAGCCGAGGTCCTCCACGATCCAGCGGCACTTCTCCGGCCCTCCGGCGATGCCGATGACCCGGCAGCCGTGGATCTTGGCGATCTGCCCGACGACGCTGCCGACGGCACCCGCCGCGGCGGAGACGACGACCGTGTCGCCCTCGACCAGCGCGCCGACGTGCAGCAGCCCGAAGTACGCCGTCAGGCCGGTGCTGTCGGGCGGGCCGGGCCAGGTCGTGGCCGGGGCGACGCCGAGGTCCACCTTCGTCACGTGGTCGGTGCGGGTCCGTGCGGCGGTCGCGACGCCGAACGGTCCCGTGACCGCGGCCCCGGCCGCGAAGTCGGGGTGGCGCGACGTACGCACGACGCCGAAGCCCTTGGCGCGCATGGGGGCGCCGACCCGGATCGGCGGCATGTACGACGGCTTGTCGTCCAGCCACCCGCGCATGGCCGGTGCGAGGGAGACGAGCTCGACGTCGACGACGATCTCGCCGTCCTCGACGGGGCCGAGGTCGACCTCGACGCAGTCGAAGGTGTCGGCGTCGGGGGCGCCGACCGGCCGCTGGGCGAGGAGGATCCGCCGGGCCGGGCCCGCGCTCACGACCACGTCCAGGTGGCCTCGCGCCGCTCCATGTAGGCCGCGAGGGCCTCGTGGGCGTCCTTGTAGTTCAGCATCCGCGTCGTGTAGTCCTGCTCGGTCCGGTAGCGCTCCTCGAGCTCGTCGCCCTCGATGCGCAGGATCGACTCCTTCGCGAGCCGCAGCGCGAGCGGGCTCTTCTCGGCCAGGACCCGGCCGAGCTCCATCGCGCGCTCCAGCGCCTGGCCCGGCTCGACGAGCTCGTCGACGCCGCCGAGGCGGTAGAACTCCTCGGCGCTCTCGAGCACGCCGGTGAACATCATCCGGCGGGCGCGGGCCGCGCCGACCATCTTGATCGCCTTGCTCGCGCCGCCCAGCAGCCCGACGTTGATCTCGGTCAGCCCGAACTTCGCGCTGCGGGAGGCGACGACCAGGTCGCACACGCCGATCATGCCGAAGCCGGCACCGATCGCGGCGCCCTCGACGGCGGCGATGGTCGGCACCGAGCAGTGCCGGATCGCGGCCTGCGCCTGGCGCCACTCCCAGCCGGCGTCGAGGACGGCGCGGATCGGCCGTTCGGCCGGGTCGGTCTCGCCGGTCTGCCCGGCCTCCACCTCGTTGAGGTCGATGCCGGCGCAGAAGACCTTGCCGGAGGCGGCGAGGACGGCGGAGTTCACGTCGCGCCGCTGCGAGACGTGCTCGAAGGCGGTCGCGAGCTCGCGCTGCATCAGGCGGTTCACGGCGTTGACGGGCGCACGGTCGAGCGTCAGCACCGCCACGCCGTCGGCGACGTCGAGACGCAGGGTCTCGAAGCCGGGGATGTCGTCGGTCACGGGTCTACTCACTTCAGCTCGTAGTCGGCGAGGGTCGCGGAGCGGACCTGCTCGTGGTACTCGTGGGCCAGCCAGGGCATCTGGACGCCGGAGCGTCCCTGCTCGTTGACGAAGTAGCCGCCCTGGCCCTGCTCCTCCCAGAGGAGGGCGCTGGTCGCCTCGTCCATCCGGGCGTTGTAGTCGTCGAAGACCTCCTGGCGGCACTCCACCGAGGTGAAGCCGCCCTCGATCTGCGCGATCAACAGCTCGGAGATGTAGCGGGTCCACACGTCGACCCACTGCATGAAGCTGCCTGCCCGCGGCACCGCGTTCGGGCCGTAGAGGCAGTAGAAGTTGGGGAACTGCGGCATCGTCAGGCCCAGGTAGGCGCGGGCGCCGTCCTTCTGCCACAGCTCGGCGAAGGTCGCTCCCCCGCGGCCCTCGTAGACCACGGGGTAGAAGTAGCTCGACACCTCGAAGCCGGTCGCGAAGACCAGGACGTCGATCGGGATCGTCTCGCCGGTCTCGGTGACCACGCCCTCGGCCACCAGGTGGGAGATGCCGTCGACGTTCAGGTCGACGTTGTCGCGGTTGAGGGAGTCGAACCAGCCGTTGTCGACGACGAGGCGACGGGCCAGGGGTGCGTAGTCCGGGATCGAGTTGTCGAACAGGTGCGGGTCGTGGCCGACCTTGGTGCGCACGTACTCGATGAGCGACGCGCGCAGCTTGTCGTTGTTCTCGTTGATCAGCCCGCCCTGGGCGCGCCACTCGTGGTCGATCTGCTGGACCCGCTGGAAGCCCGACGTGCCGTGGAACTGCACGTAGCCGACCCAGTTCCAGTAGTGCGGCATCGCGTCGAAGAGCCACTTCTCGTGCTCGGTGACCAGCGCGCGCAGCGCCGGCACCTCCACGATCCAGCTCGGGGTGCGCTGGAACGCCGTGACGTGCGCCGCGTCGCGGGCCAACGACGGCAGCAGCTGCGTGCCCGTCGAGCCGTTGCCGATCAGCCCGACCCGCTTGCCCGCGTAGTCGAGGTCGTGGCGCCAGTCGGCGGTGTGCACCGTCTCCCCGCGGAAGTCCTCGATCCCGTCGATGGCGGGGATCTTCGCCGTGCTGAACAGGCCCGACGCGCTCACCACCGCGTTGGCCTCGATCACCTCGACGTTCCCGTCGCGGTCGCGGGTCGACACCCGCCAGGTGCCGGAGTCCTCGTCCCACGCGGCGGCGGTCACCTCGACGCCGAGCCGCACCCGGTCCACCACGCCGTGCTTCTCCGCGATGTGGCGCAGGTACTTCTTCACCTCCGGCTGGGAGGGGAAGTGCTCCTTCCACGGGTAGCGCTTCTCGAACTTGAACTGGTAGATGAACGCGTTCGTGTCGACCCGCACGTCCGGGTAGGTGTTGCGGTGCCAGGTGCCGGTCAGGTCGTCCTGGCGCTCGATCACCGTGAAGTCGATGCCCAGCCGGGAGAGCTTGATCGCCATCGCGATGCCGCTCACGCCGGCCCCGACGACCACGACCCTGAAGCCCTGCACGGCGGCGGGCGCCGTACCGCCGGTCCAGGTGACGTCGCGCGGGAAGTCCTCGAGCGCGAGCTCCTCGCGACCCATCGCGAACTGGCGGTCCTCCATCGGCTCGCCGGCCAGCATCTCCATCATCGCGCGCAGCTCGGCGTCGCTGGGGATGCCGGAGCCGGGGCCCCGGTGCGCCGGGTCGAGCAGGAACTCCAGCGCCTTGGCCTTGACCAGCTCGCCGTCGGACTCGCTCAGCGCCGGGATGAAGAAGGCGCCGCCACGCGCCGGCCGCAGCTCCACGGCCATCTCGACCAGCGCGGGGTCGCGCGTGGCCTGGTAGAGCGCCACCCGCAGCGCGTTGAGGTCGGCTCCGTCGAGCGCACGGCGGATGAACTCCGCGGTCACGTCGCTCTGCATGTCCACCTTCTCGTTCCTGTCGTGGATCGTCGGTATGTCTGGTCAGCGGAGGGCGAGCGCGTTGGCGGGCGACCCGATGCCGCCCGGCACGTTCAGCGGCGCCGAGACGAGCAGGAACTCGTAGCGCCCGTCGGCGGCACACGCCGCCGCCAGCCGCTCCAGGTCCCACAGCTCGCCGATGGGGATGCCCAGCCGGTTCAGCAGGTGCGGATGCAACGGGTACGCCGACGGCGGGAGCGTCTCGACGGCGACGTTGTCGCCCGCGACCGCGCTGATCCCCCAGTCCCACAGGTACTCCAGCATCTCCGGGCAGCCCTCCAGCCCCGGCGAGGTCTGGTCGGTGCGCACCGCGGCCCGCTCCGCCTCGTCTGCGGCGCGGTAGCCGGCGGTCCACCCCGTGCGGAGCACGAGGACGTCGCCGGGCAGCTTCTCCACACCGCGGGCGGCGAGGTACGCCTCCACCTGGGCGACGCCGATCGCCGTACCGGTGCGCCAGTGCAGGGGTGTGCCCACCTCGGCCAGGAACGCGCCCATGTCCAGCAGTACGCCGCGTCCGGCGATCCCGCGCTCGGCCCACGACTCGATGCCGAGGCGCTCGGTGGGCTGCCGGTTGTAGAAGCCGACCTCCGGGTCGCGGATGTGCGGGAAGGCGTCCCACTGCGAGGAGGCCTGCGGGTAGAAGCTGTCGAGCCGGTCGTCGAGGTTGCCGAGCGCCGTGCGGTAGACGGTGTGCTGCAGCGGCTCCCGGTTGTACAGCGGCGGGTCCGGCCAGGTCATCGGCGCGTTGAGGCTGAACACCTCGCCCGAGCGGACCAGCGTGGCCGCGTGGCGGACCACGTCGGGGGTGAGCCGGTTCAGCGAGCCGAGGACGTCGTCCTGGCCGAAGACGCCCACGGCGTCCCCGTCCGGGAGGTCGGCGTACCGGGGGAGGTCGCCCGCGGCACCGCTGGGGGCGCCGGTCACCGGGACTCCACGGCCCCGCCGACCATCAGGCGGCCGATGTAGTCGGGGTCGGAGAACGCCTGCGGGCCGCCGGACGCGATCAGCTCGCCCTGGCGCAGGAAGTGCACCTCGTCGGCGACCAGCATGGCCTGCTTCACCATCTGCTCGACGAGGACGACCGTGGTGCCCTCGTCGGCCAGCATCCGCAGGAAGCTGAGGATGTCGGGGATCAGCGACTCCGCGAGGCCCAGGGACGGCTCGTCGGCCATCAGCACGTCCGGCTGCGCGGTCCACGCCTGGGCCAGCGCCAGCATCTGCTGCTGGCCGCCGGACAGCTGACGCGCGTGCAGCCGGCGCTTCTCGTCGAGCACGGGGAAGACGCCGAAGGCACGGCGGAACATCTCCTGCTCCCCCACCCGGCGCGCGGCCGGGAGGGCGAGCTGGCCGAGGCGGATGTTGTCCTCGACGGTGAGGTCCGGGAAGACCCGATGGCCCTCGAGGACCAGCCGCAGGCCCAGCTTCGCGATCGTCTCCGGCTTGCGGCCGGTGATGTCCCTGCCACCGAGGCTCACCGACCCGGACTGGACCGAGTTGAAGCCGCAGATCGACCGCAGGAGCGTGGTCTTGCCGGCACCGTTCGGCCCCAGCAGCAGGGTGATCTTCCCCGGCTCCGCGGCCAGGGAGACGTCCCGCACCACGGGCAGCTTCCCGTAGCCCGCGCAGAGGTTCTCAACCGTCAGCATCGTTGCCTCCCACGAGCACTCGCTTGATGTCGGTCCGCTCGTCGAGCTCGGCCGGCGTACCGGTGGCGATGACCGTTCCGGCCTCCACCACCGAGATCCGGTCGGCGACCGACCAGACCAGCTCCAGGTCGTGCTCGACGATGACGATCGTGGTGCCCCATCGCTGCGCCACGGAGCGGAGGATCGCGCCGAACTGGCGCCGCTCGTCCTGCGACAGGCCGGCGGCGGGCTCGTCCAGCAGCCAGATCCGCGCACCCTGGTTCATCACCCGGGCGACCTCGAGGAAGCGGCGCTGTGCGTGCGGGAGCGTGTCGGAGTGGACGTCGTCCCACGACTCGCGACGCTGGCCGACGATCGCCGTCATCGCCGCGGCCGAGCCGCTGCCGCGGCGGCCGATGTCGACGTTCTCCCAGGCCGAGAGGTCCTCCAGCACGCGCGGCGTCTGGAAGGTGCGGCCCAGCCCGGCACGCGAGCGCGCCACGCTGGACTTGCGGGTCACGTCGAGGTCGTCGATGTGCACCGAGCCCGCGTCCGGGGCGTAGAGGCCGGAGAGCACGTTGAGCAGCGTCGTCTTGCCCGAGCCGTTGGGCCCGACGATCGCGTGCACCTCGCCGGGCTCCACGCCCATCGAGGCGTCCCGCAGCGCCTGCACGGAGCCGAAGGAGAGCGACACGTCCCGTACGTGCAGGGCCGCGCCGTGTCCGGCCGCCCCCGCACCGGCGCCGTCCTCGACGTCGACGGCGGAGACCAGGCTCTCCAGGTCGATCAGCTCGCCGCCGGTGCGGCCGCGGAAGCGGCGCAGCAGGTGCCGCGCCGAGCCGGCGACCCCGTCGGGCATGAAGAACATGACCGCGAACGCGATGATGCCGAAGATGATGAGGCGGTACTCGGTGTAGTCGGCCAGCAGCGCGTCCGGGACGATGTTGACGAGCAGGACGCCCACCACGGGGCCGATGACGGTGCCCTTGCCGCCGACCACGACGGCCAGGAAGAGCAGCACCGACAGCTCGATCGTGAACGCGCTGGGGGCGACGTACCCGATGAGCGGGATGTAGAGGATGCCCGCCACGGCGGCGAAGACCGACGCGAGGGCGAAGCCGGCGAGTCGCATCCAGCCCGGCGAGAGACCCATCGTGGAGGCGGCCTCCGGGTTGGTGCCGGTCATCTTCATGTCGCGGCCGAACGAGCTGGACCGCAGCACGGCGAAGGCGATCAACGACACGCAGGAGATCGCCAGGATCAGCACGCCCAGGACGCTCAGGCCCGGGACGAGCTCCTCGGCGAGCCAGTCGACCTGGACGCCGAGCCCGGTCACGGCGTGGGTCTGCTCGTCGAAGATGTAGAGCAGCTCGGGGAACGCGAGCGCGCCGGCCATGGTCACGAAGGCCAGGTAGTAGCTCTGCACGCGCAGCGCCGGCAGCGCCATCACCAGGCCGATCGCGACGCCGACGGCGATGCCGACCAGCGAGGCGAGCAGGAACGGCATGTCGTGCAGCGCCACCATCATCGCCGTCGAGTACGCCGCGCCGCCGAAGATCATGCCGTGCCCGAAGGAGAACTGGCCGGCCAGCGACTGCAGGACGTTGAGGCCGACGACGGCGATCAGGTAGACGTTGGCGAGCAGCAGGGTCTGGGCCCAGAAGATCTGCCCGGTCAGCGCCGGGTAGAGCGTGGCGACCACGACGACCGCGAGGGCCAGGCGGAGCTCGCCGCGCAGCTCGGGGCGCACGCGCAGGGGGCGCGGGATCCAGGGCGTCATCACGGTGCTCACACGGTCCTCATCCGCAGGCGGCCCAGGATCCCCTGGGGCCGGATCATCAGCAGCACCACGATCACGAGCAGCGCCAGCGGCAGCTGGTACTCGCCGCCGATGCGCAGCACGATCACCATCTGCAGGATCCCGAAGATGGGACCCGCGATCAGGGCGCCGGCCAGGTTGCCCATCCCGCCCAGCACGAGGGCGATGAAGGCGAAGGTGGCGTACTGCAGGCCGCTGGCCTCGGTGATCGAGAGCACCGGCGCGCCCACGAAGGCGACCAGGCCGAGCATCAGCCCGGCGATGCCGAAGCTGAGCAGCTGCAGGCGGCGGGTGGGGGCCCCGAGCGCCCGCGCCGCGTCGAGATCCTGCGCCAGCGCCTTGAGCGCCAGGCCCGTCAGGTAGCGCCTCTCGAAGTAGGTGAGGACCGCGAAGCTCACCACCGCCAGCACCGCCAGCATCGGGTAGGTGTACGGGATCTGCATCCCGTGCAGGGTGAACGACCCGAACGGGTTGTGCACCACCAGTGCCCCCGGGCCCATGAACTGGGTGATGACGCCGCCGAGGATGATCGAGGCCGCGAGCGTCGTGATGATCCACGAGTGCTGCTCGGTCGACGACTTCAGGGGCAGCAGGGTCAACCAGCCCTGCAGGGTGGTCAGCGCGATCATCAGGATCGCCACGACCGGCAGCATCAGCAGCCACCGGCCGGGCGACCCGTCCGAGGGGAACAGCAGGTACGCGAACACACCGCCCGCGATCAGCAGGTGCCCCTGAGCGAAGTTCAGGATGCCGCTCGAGTTGAAGATGACGTTGGCGCTCATGGCGACCATGCTCAAGACGGCACCGACGCCGAGTCCTCGTACGAGGATCACGATCAGCTCATCCATGGATATCCCTCACTCCGCTCACTGAGTCCTGTTCGGCTCAGTCGCAGTCTTCGCGCTGGAACACGCCGTCCGAGACCATCTCGCCGGGCTTGACGAGGGAGACGCCCTCGGGGCCGTAGGCGTGGTGCTTGTCGGCGCTCATGTCGTAGCCCTGCATGACCAGCGGCAGCGACGCGGCCTCGGAGATCGCGTTCTCCTCGATCCACGCGGCGATCTTGTCGCCGTCGGTGGTCTTGGTCGCCTCGTAGGCGGCCTGCAGCCAGCGCATGCCGTCGTAGAAGTAGGCCGGGTAGAAGTACGAGACCTCACCCTCCTTGGCACCGGTGTGGTCGAGCACGTCCTCGATGAAGGTCGCGGTCGGTTCGTGGATGTCGTCGGCGCCGCAGGCGCCGAAGGAGCTCGGCGCGACGGCCGCGAGACCGTCGAGTCCGTCCTCGCCGGCGACGGCCTTGACCTCGGTCACCGACATGGCGGCGGTGTTGGAGTAGACCGGCACGTCCCAGCCGGCCTCGTTGCGGTTCTGCATGATCCGGCCGACGTCCTGGCCGGTGGTGGCCCACACGATGACCACGTCGGGCTCGGACTTGCGCAGGCTGAGGATCTGCGGGGTGACGTCGGTCGCCGAGAACTTGTAGGTCTGGGTCGCGACCAGGTCGAGGCCGGACTCCTCGATGTACTTCTCGGTCTGGCCCGCGGCCTCGACCGAGGCGACGCCGTCGTCGTGCAGGATCGCGATCTTCTCCAGGCCGTTGGCCTTGGCCGAGTCGATCATGCGCTGTGCCTGCAGGCCGGTGGTGCTGAGCATGGTGAAGGCGTAGGGACCCGCCTCCGGGGTGATCTTCTCCGAACCGGCCGACGGGAACGAGGCCATGTTGGCCTTCGTCAGGATCGGCAGCGACGCGAGCACCTCGGCGCTGGCGGTGGGGCCGATGACGAAGTCGACCTTCTCGCGCTGGATCAGGCGGGTGATCTCGGAGACGGCCTTGGTCGGGTCGTACTCGGTGTCGGCGGTGACGAGGACGATCTTGCGTCCGTCGAGCCCGCCCTCCGCGTTGATCTTGTCGACGGCGATCTCGACGCCGAGCAGCTCCCACTCGCCGTAGACGGTGTTCATCGACCCGACGACACCGACCTTGATGTCGCCCTTGTCGTCGGACGAAGCAGAGTCACCGGCGCCGCAGGCGGCCAGCGACATCGCACCGAGCGAGATGGCGCTGGTGACGGCGAGGGACTTCCATCGCACGTTACGAGTCATTGCACTCTCATTCCATCGTGGCCCGGCTACCCGGATCGGGGCCTGATCAATACATTGCCATGAATGCTAAAATTGCTGTCTATTCGCCGTCAAGGGATCTGCCGAAAAACTATGGCGGCGGTCACATCCGGACGGCTGCCGACGGTCCCGAAGGTCAGGCGGAGGCGCCGCGACGGGCCAGGAAGGCAGCCCGGACGTCGCCCTTGATGAGCTTCCCGGTCGCGGCGCGGGGCAGCTCGGGGGTGAAGTCGATCGACGTCGGTGCCTTGTAGTGCGCCATGGCGGCGCGCGCGTGCTCGCGCAGGAGCGCGGCCAGGTCGGCCGTCGGCTCCACGCCCGCGGCGGGTTGGACGACCGCCACGACCTCCTCGCCCAGGTCGTCGTGCGGTACGCCGAAGACGGCGACGTCGGCGACGGCCGGGTGGGTGATCAGGCCGTCCTCCACCTCGCGCGGGTACACGTTGACGCCCCCGCGCACGATCATGTGGTTGCGCCGGTCGGTGAGGTACAGGTAGCCGTCGGCATCGAGGTAGCCGATGTCCCCGAGCGTGGTCCACCCGGGATGCTGCGGGTGGAGCGCGGACGCCGCCCCGCCCTCGGCCTTGTGGTACGTGAACTGGGTCTCGACGGCGGGGTTGTCGAAGTAGACGAGACCGAGCTCGCCCTGCGGCACCTCCGCGCCGTCGTCGTCGCAGATGCGCAGGGTGACGCCCTCGCCGGCGGCGCCGACGGAGCCCGGATGGGCCAGCCACTCCTCGGTGCTGATGAAGGTGAAGC
>QFCS01000748.1_pt1 | contig 12191 bp, 6 predicted proteins | sample 3576561 | NCBI WGS metagenome assembly QFCS01 | reverse complement strand
GGGTTACCGCCTGCTGTCGGGGCACAGCGTTCGTGCCGCACTGGGCCGCATGTCCCTGTACGAGCTGAGCCTGACCTTCAGGAAGTTCGACCGCTTTCCCAAGTACTCCACGTTCGAAGCCCTGTGCAACAGCGCAGCCATCCACCTGCCGGTCATCATGATCGCCGCCCTAGCCGCACCGAAGGAAGCCGGTTACCTCATGCTGGCCACCTATGTAATGCAGGCACCGATGGCGCTGATTGGCGCGGCGGTGGGGCAGGTGTACCTGGCCGGCGCAGCCGAGAAGCACCGGCAGGGTCAGTTGAGCGGATTCACTGCCGAGGTTCTGGGCGGGCTGCTGAAAACGGGCGCCGGCCCTCTGCTCGCCGCGGGAATCGCTTCACCCGCCGTTTTCGGGCTGGTCTTCGGTGCGGGCTGGGAGCGCGCCGGCCTGCTCGTGGCGTGGATGACACCGTGGTTCGTTCTGCAGTTTCTGAGCACCCCGGTCTCCATGGCACTGCATGTGACCGGTCATCAAAGGGCAGCTTTCGCACTCCAGCTGTCCGGCCTGGTGCTTCGGGTGCTGATGGTGTATCTGGCCGCCACATTCGACCAAGCCCGCGTGTCCGAGTGGTACGCCGTCTCCGGCGGCGTGTTCTACTTGCTCTACCTGACGATGATCCTGCGGTTTACCGGCTTTGACTGGCAACAGTTCCAGCAGTCAAGCCGGCATGCCGTTCCGATTGGCCTGACGTGGGTGGCCCTGGCGGCCCTGCTCTTCTGGCTGGCTTCCGCACTTCAACACTAGCAGCCATATCGACTCGGGAGCGCTTCAGTGCGCCGACGCCCCCTTCAACTGCTGCAACTCGGCTCGCTTTAGGGTGAGGCGAGAGATACCGAGGCGCTGGACGGCGATTCGCAGATACCCAGCGCTGTCCATAACGCGGAAGCGGCGCTGAAACTTCAGCTGCGGTACATCGGACGAGAGGGCGAAGTCCCCCACCAGGTCTCCTCTGCGGAGTTCCACATCCGGCGAGCTCAACTGACTGACCCAGACGCGAATGAACCCATCGCCCTCCACGTCCAGCGTGAGCGTGTATTCCCCTCCCGGCTGAACAGCGATCGGCTCGTTTTCCTCCGGGTCGTGTGGCTGCCCACCCCCCAGTTCCAGTATGTGGCTGTAGGCTGCCGGCAGGAAGGTCGAGGAGGAGCGGTTGGAATACGGCAGGCCGTCGGCCCGCTCGCTCATGCTGCGCAAGGCCACCGAGAGACGGCCGGTCCCCAGGCTGGGGTAGTGCACCCAGGTCATCGAGGACAGGTCCACCGGCTGTGGCGACTCGCCTGGCAGGCTGGCGTCGTCGACCGCAGGCGTCAGCCGGTACAGCTGATAGGCATACACATCGCGCACCAGGGTCGACAGCTCGGGGCTAACGAGTGCCGGCATCAAGGCCGAGTTCGCCACCGGCGGAATGAAGTAGTTGGGCATCTGGACGTACTCGACACCCAGTTCCTTGAGCTTCGACACGAAGCTCGCCGGCTCAGGCTCACCGTAGAGCGGCACCATCGTTGGATCGAGATAGCTGACCATGCGCCGATCCGTGTAGAACATGTCGGCCGGGCGGATCGCCAGCACTTTCTTGTCGGCGGCCACATCTGCGTTCAGGCGTCTGGCGATCGCGATGCCCGGGATGTTCCCCGCCGGGTCGTCGATGACCAGATCACTGAGGCGATCGAAGGCTCCCGGCGCTTCGCCTGCGAACACCATGGCATATAGCTGGCGCGGCATGAAGTCGGCCACGAGGGCCTTCAGATTGAAGAGCTGGCCCCATTGCATCAGGTTGGCGAACAGCAGGAACGCCAGCGCATGAAGGGACAGCGACAAGGCCACGCCCACACGGACCAGAAGTCGCTTCGCCGAGCCGGCCCCATTGCCTGTCCACACGAGCCAGTACCGCGAGAAAATGTCGGCCCAGCCACAGGCAGCCACCACCGACACCGCTGGCACCATGACCAGAAGATAGCGATCGTTCTTGACCATCAGGTCGGTGCCCAAAGCCAGGGACAGCAGCACGCCACAAAAGTAGATGCAACAGATGCACAAGGGGATCAGCATGGGCACCGCCGACGCCAGCTGACTCCTTGCTTCGGTCAGCAGTTGCACCAGCCAGCGGCGCAGCGTGCCTGAGAACGCCAGGTACGCCACAGCGAGCAATCCCATCCAGAACACCAAGCCGAAGCTGCGCGGGCTCAGCAAGCCCTTCAGCACGCCGTACTGCAGTCGGGTGCTCCAGTCGTAAATGGAGCGGGCGTACCGGAAGTAGCTCTCCCAATCCAGACTGGGCAGCGCGAACACCGCGGGGTTGTCCGAGATCAGCGAGCCATAGATCATCAGGTTGCGTCCATAGGGAAACGCGGCCACGATGGCGATGGTCAAAAGCGACTTGAGCGCGAAGGCGGCGGAGGTCCGCCACGCGTGCAGCCCGTTGCAGACGAAGACGGTCCCGATCAGGATGGGTATGTACAGGATCGCCTGTGAATGGGTCCACAAGGCCAGCCCGACCAGAACGCCGGTGCAGATGGGCGCGCTCTTTCGCTGCGGATCGAAGCCGACCAGCGCGAGCATCATCAGGACCATGCCCGCCACTGGCAAGGCATCAATGGCCGCGGTCTGTGCTCCCACGGACAACAAGGGCGTGGTCAGAAACAGCAAGGATGCGGCCCACGGAGTGCGAGGCCCGTGCAGGCGAGCCAGCGCAAACACCCCCCAGGCTGCCGTCAACATGAACCAGGGCGCCAGAAACTTCATCAGCAGGGCTTCTGCGGCACCGCCTTGCAACAGGTAGCTCAGGTAAATCAGACTGGTGTAGAGCGGCGGATGGGTCCAGGGCGCGAAGAATCCCGATACCGCCCGGTCGGGGTCGAGCAGCGGGTAGACGCTCAGGCTGTGGGCTTCGTGAATTGCGCGCCCCACCAGGCCATACTCCAGAGAGTCGTTCTCGGCCAGGGGAAGCGCCAGTGCCAAGTACAGCAGGCTGCACACACAGATCATGAGCGTCGTCGCCAGTGACCACCACAGCCGCCCTCGGTGCGTCGGTGTGTCGAGCACGACGGAGGATGGGCCCCGCGGCGCGGACACACGCCACCCAGCGCCCATCACCAGCAGCGCCGTCACAACGATCAAGAGATGGGTGGCGGACGAAGCACCGTCGGCCACCAGCAGGGTTCCCACGGTGACGACTCCCAGCAAAAACGGCGCCAGCGCCGCCGCCAGCGGCCTACGCAGTCGATGCTCATGCAAAGCGCTGCGCCACGGCAGGGTACGCGCCAGGCGGTCCCCGACCCAGGACGAGAGAAGCACGAGCAGCACCAGTGCGCCCCATGAAGCGAAGTGGTTCATCAATGTGCCAGACGCGCTTTCTACGACCTCGTCTCCGCGCTCACCGTACGCGCGATTCTCATTGCTGTCCGTCCGACACCAGCCTGGTCAGACTCCAGACCACGTTCGCCAACTCCCAGGGCGAGGTCAGGCGAGCGTACTCGTAGGCCACCTCGGGTTGCAGATGGACGCGCCCCGTGTGCTTCACCAGTGCCTGATTGGTCAGGGGATACAGCAAGCCCTTGCTGGTGAGCGCGGCGGCGGATTCCGTCGCCTTGGCCTGGGCAGCGGGGTCGATCTGGCGGCTCACCGACAGCAGCGCCATCGCATCGATGGTGCGAAACGATATCCAGGCCTTGCCCTTATCGCCGGGATAGTCAGGCTTGTTGTCCGACACCGCATCCGCCGCAGTCCAGCCATCGTAGGCCCGCCCCCACCAATAGTCCCAGACGCCCGTCGCGGGCAATTGCCCTCCTGGCGCGACGCGGTCCATGAAGTGCTGCACGATGTCGCGCGCGGCGGCCAGCGGTGCGGCATTGAGCGAGCCCTCCGCCGTCTCGGACACCGCATAGGCCCATTCGTTCTGGTGATTGAACGGCACCGCCAGGCCGTCAAAGTAGAACTTGCTGCCCTTGGGCCAACGCAGATGGGCTCGCCCGGGCGCCAGCCATTGTGCGGACTCGCCCTCCCGTGCCAGCACCTCGATGTGGTTCTTCAGCGCCAACACATCCCGCTTCAGGTCGTCATGGGACGCCAGGGGCAGCGCCCCGGGCACTTCGGCCCGGTACCGCTGGAAGAGCAGCAGCAGACGCGCCGTCTGCACGGCAAAGAGCGCCTGGCTGCGATCGACCGTGAACGCACGCGAGCGGTAGCGGCCCGCTGCGTAGTGTTGATCGATCATCGACATTTCCAGGTCCAGCCGTTGCCGCACGCCACTCACCAGCGGACCGAAAACCCGTTGAGCGCCGTCACTGCGGCGCGCGACATCAAGGAGATCCAGCAGCCCGTTCAGGTAGTAGATCTGCGACCAGGGAATCCTTCCCTCATCGTTGTTGATGCCGTACTCGAACCAGCCCTGGTGCTGCGTGGCCAGGAAATCCCGCACGAACAGCTGCCCCAGTTGCTCGGGCGATCGCGCGTGATCGATCTGCAGCCGCCTCACCGACCACGAAAGACCCCAGGGCACGCCAAGTGCGGTGTTCACCACCGGCGCATCCACGCCGTGGGGCGTGACCACCTTGAACCCACGTGCGCCCGTGGCGTCCGCTTGCGACGCGATACACAGGTGCGCGGGCCCTCGAGGCGTGATCGCCGACTCGATCACGTGGCGACATCCTTCGACGCGACGCGCCTCGAGTCCGGCGGCGGTCACTTCGGCCTCCATCGTCCCGCCCACGAGGTACAGACGGGCCGCGTGCGAATAGAACCGCAGGGCCGGGATCATTTCGTAGGTCGCCCCCGCCGGGTCCTCCAGGGACGGCAGCTTGACGGGGGCGGACATGTCGCCGCACCCCGTCGACAGCGGCCAACTCACCAACCAGTTGGCGGATCCGGGGTTGTCGTAATAGACCACGTACAGCCGGTCGCCGTGCACGGTGGCCGCACGCAGGATGGGGTGGGCATCGGTGCGACCGTCATGCTGCACGGGCTGGGTGCACTCGGTCCGGCCGTCCGCGCCATACCGCTGGAGCAGCAGGCGATCCGAAGGAAACTGCCGAAACAGCACGTACCGGGACGATGGCGCATCGAACAAGGCCAATGGGATGCCCGGCTCGGAAAACGGGAGTTGCCCCTCGACAGCGTGGGCCACGGCCATCACGCGTTCACTCACACTCACCGCCCCCAGCGGCCCACCGAGCAAGGCCACGGCAGCCGATGCAGGGCTGCCGAGGGCCAGGTCCCGGTCCACCAGCCGGCGCGTGTTGTCGGAAGCCCGCAGGGGACTGTCGACGCCCGCCGTGGGACCAGCCGACTTCTTCAGCACGCTCAGGCAGGTCAGGACACCTCGGTAGAGATACGCTTCGTACTCCGCCACCGACAATACTTCCTGGCCTTCGGTCCCCGCCGGGTACTTGGTGTATTGGCCCTGGTCGTTGCGGTATCGCGGCAGGATGGCAAGCATCGTGTCGCGCAGATCGGCCACGTAGGGCTCCGAGCACACCAGGTGCAAGGCGAAACCCAGGTCGTACGAGCGCGCTGGAACGGCCACATCGCGCCGGAACAGCGGCCAGGCCCGCACCGTCTCGCCCCCGACGGGAAAGTCGCGCAAATGGGAAAGCACGGCGAAGCGATCGAACTGCGCTCCCAACAGGCCGTCGTAAGCGATGTAGGTGCGAATGCCATCGATGATGTATCCCGCATGGGGCAGGTCATTCGCCACCTCCTCCTGCACAGAGTAGTTCCAGTACCAGCGCCCCTTCAGAGGCGAGTTCTTGCGATATTCCAGCAACGACCGCATGGTGTCGTCGGCCACGGCCCGCAACTGCATCTGGCGCACGGGGTCCTGTGTCTTGCGGCTGAACCTCTGCAGTTGCCCCGCCAGGTAGGCGGCAGGGTTGAAGGTGTCGTAGGGACGATCGGAGACCCGCAAGGAATAGGGCACCAGGCCGCTGGGCGTGCGCATCGCCTTGTCCAGATAAGGCTGCAGCGAACGATCGACGGTGTCCATGATTTCCCGCACCGGCGCATCGGCGTCACGTTCGCTCCAGGTGAGCAGCGCGTCCACCACGATCGCCGTCGAGATCGTGTACTCGGTGTTGGCAGGGTTGATCGAACCGTCTCCATACGCATCCCAAGCCACGGGAACGCCCCACCCGATCACACCATCGCCGTTTTCATCCGCATGGTCCAGCAGCCATCGACCCGCCGCGGACGCCATGTTCTTGCGCTGCGGCAGCAGATCCGCATCCCGTCGGTCGAGTTCGGCCAGCAGCACCATCGCATACGACTTGGGCACGTCCTCCGACGTGTTGCCGGGGTAGTCCGTTGTGCCTCGGCCCGGATGCTCGGGGTTGACGCGTTCGTGCAGATCCGCCGCAAGCAGCCGGAGTTCGGCCTCGACCGCGGCAGGAGACGGCGCATCTGCGCTGCACGCGCCCAGCAAGGCAACGACCACCACCCCTGTGCCCACCGTGATCGTCCTGAGCGCATTCAAGGCGCGCATGGCGTGGTTCGGGCGTCTCATCGGTGCAGCCCCAGGGTGTCCAACGTGTTGATGCGCCGGATGGTGTCGTTGAAATCCAGATTGATGGTGTCCAGGTACCAGCGCAGCGAAGGAATGCGCGGACGATTCTCCTCGATGATCGAGGCCATCGCCTGTTCACGGGTGATCTGCCCTTCGCGGATCTGGTTGCTGCGGAACGTGTCGAACTCCGTGAACCCGCGCGCCGTCATGTAGATGTAGTTGTAGAACGGTGCCGTGCCATCGCCGATGCGCCAGGTGCTCGGCGAATCGGGTGAAAGCTCCCAGTCGTACTCGCCAAGCAGCGTGCGATTGACCTCGTCTTCGTTCCAGATGAAGTGATCGAAGATGAAGTAGAAATCGCGCCGAGGCTCCACGTAGTAGGCCAGGAACGCGCCGAAGGTGTCCTTCAGCGAGCTGTTCAGGTACCGGGGGTTCTGCAGGAAGCGGGCAGCGTAATAGCTGGCCAGGCGTGCCTTGCGCCCCAGCGAAAGGTAGTCGACTCGCTTCTTCTCGAAGTCTGGAGAGACGTTGCAGAAGCCGGACTTGAAGTCGGTGTTTTCGAGCGGGTTCGCGCACCAGAGATCCAGATCGATGCCGGTCTGGCGCTTGAGCTCATTGACGACCCGGAAAAAGTGCTTGTCCCCTGCCATGAACAAGGGGACCATGCCCAGATCGGGTTGTCTGAGCCAGGCGCTGACGTTCTTGCGGATGTTGTCCCGCTTGGTCTTGATGTCCGCGGACACCAGGATGTTCTGGATGCCCAGCTGACCACACAGACGCGCCACGTTGCGGCGCGCCAAGTCCGTCACCATCCCCCAGTCGTAGGTGAACGTCACGGGCCTTAGGCCGAATTCCTTCTTGATCAGGTGCAGGCCATAGCTGCTGTCGCGGCCCCCACTGAACGGGACGATGACATCGGGCTCGGCGCCGCCCCGGCGGTACCGCTCCAGCGATTCGATGAACGACTTGCGCGTCTCTTCGGGATGCATGCCCGCGTAGCGGGGACGGTAACTGCGGCAATAGTTGCAGACACCTTCCTGATCGAACGCAATGTAGGGAAAGGTCTCGGGCAGCACGCAGCAGGTGCATCGGCGCAGTCCCTTGATGCGCGCTTCGCCATAGCGCACCAATGACTCGTCGGCCGACGACTTCAACACGCTGAAGGCTTCCACCGCCCCGGTGGCGCTGTCCTGGTGGGCGATGTCGGCCAGGGCAGCGCCCTGCACGACCGCTGCCCCAATGGCGCTGGCAGGCTGCGACACGGACCCTGCCAACGCGTAGCGCCGGGGAGCCTCGGCTCCGGAGACATCGAAACCAAGGCCATGACCGGCGGACAGCCACTCGATCGCGCCGACGCTCGGCAGCCCTTGTTCTTGATCCTTCAGGACCTGAGTGAGGATGTACCGCTCGGAAGCGAACACCAGCATGCGGGCGTGCAGATCCATCGCCACGTAGATGTCCCCGGTGTTGGTGGCCAGGGTCACCAGTGCCGCGCGGTCATGCACCCACGCCACCGACGCGGCCCCTTTGAGCTCGGCATAGATGCGACGGGTCAGCTCGGCAGGATCCGTCTCGTGTTCGGCCGCTGCGTTGAGCATCGCGGCAAGCACCTCTGTATCGACTTCGGCATCGCGCTGCAGTTGCGCGTGTCGCGCCCAGAGCTCGTCCACGTTCACCACGATACCGTTGTGAATCACGCTCACGTGACCGGAACGAACAGGTTGGTTGTTCTGCGGCAAGGCCGCCGTACCGTTGGTCACCAAGCGCGAGTGCGCCAGCAGCACCAGCGGTTCCGCGACGAGGCCAGCCTCACCGGTGAACGCATGGTCCAGCGCCTGAGCCATCGCCTGCTGAAAAGGTGGCGACTTGAGGAACTCGGTCGCAGCTTGCGTGCCCTTGACGGTCCATGCGAGGCGGCTCGACGGCAGGTAGGCATGCATGCCGGCGGATTCCTTGCCGCGGCTCTCCGACAACACATACAGCCGGGACATCAAGGCTTCGACGGTTGCACGCCTTACCGGCGCGTCGCGTTGCAGCAGGACTCCAAAAATGCCACACATGATCAGTTTCGAAAGGTATTGAGAAGCAGGTGCCAGCCGATCTTTCGGCGAGCCAGGATGAACAGTACGGCGATGCCCGTCACGTAACTCAGGGCGGTGCCCGTCGCCGCGCCCTCCAGACCCCACAGCGGCAGAAGCCACGCGGCGGCCGCAATGTTGACGGCAACGGCCATCATCTGCTGAAGCGTCTGATGGCTGGGATGACCCGAGACCAGCATGAGGTTGTCGAAGGGAATCCAGGTGGCGATGAGGTTCAGCCCGAACAACAGGATCAGCAACGAGGGCAGCCCCTCACCCAGCCCCTTGCCGGGAATGATCCAGGCATCGGCCGCCACATAGGCCGCCACCAGGCTCGCGGAAAGCGCCAGCATGACAGGAACGGCGTACCTTGCCGACAGGCTGCGCAGCGTACGCAGGCGCTCGAAGTCACCCTGTTTGAGCGCGGACACCAGCACCGGGTTGAAGTTGAGCCGAACCATCGCCAGTACGTGATAGGCCCCATCGACCAGCATGGCCGCAAAACTGTAGATGCCGACCGCACGGTCCGTGAGGAACACGCCGATCATCAGAACGTCGATCCGCGAGTTCACTTCAGTGAACATGCCGGCAGGCAAGCTCTTGCTACCGAACGCCAGGTGTCGCTTGCACCACTCTGCCGTGAACCGGGGCCAACGGCTAAGGCGTGCCCTGGCGATGAAAGCGAGCACCAGAAGGCAGGTCACGCCCTCGGCCACCACGAATGACAGCGTGGCCGACGACGACGACCAGTCCGAGGCAGCGACCGCCGCCACGCCAACCATGACGAGCACATACCGAAGCGCCTGCAGCACAGCATGCGCGCGCATGCATCGCAAGGCATTCAGATAAGACAGCAATACCTTGTTGAGAGGAAACAGCGCCAGCCCGGCCGCACTGTAGGCCACGGCAGCACCGGCCGCCTCACTGCTGAACGCTCGAGCAAAAAGCGGCTGTGCCCACCACAACAAACCGGCGGCGATGCAACCGAATGCCAAGGCGCACATCGCTGCCGTGCCCAGGAGCGCGGCGCGCTCCCCGGGATCCTCTGCGTGGTAGGCACCATGTCGCAGCACGGAGTAGTGCAACCCCCACGTCGCGATCTGCGACGCAACGATGTAAACGGCGTAGGCCAGGTTGAACACCCCGAGCGCGGCCGCATCGCGTAAGGCGGTAATCGTGATGTTGATCACAATGCCGCTGAGCGCCAGCACAGCAAAGCTGCACAAGCTGTACGCGATGTCCCGCGACAGCTTGTGTTGCCGCAGGCTGGTCACGGCGCCTCTGAGCAGGCCAGCCACCATGCCGTTCAGGCCACGCGCTTGCGCGCCCTGACATCTCTGCTGCGCAGAGGAGGATTCAGGTGCTTGTTCTCTTCGTAGTCAAACCACATGGCAAAGAACAACGAATTGAATCCAAGAGAGAAGGAAAACAGCCAACTCAGGAACGTGAGTTCGGGCACCTGCCCCATCCCGATCCACAAGACGACGAGCCGCACGAACATGATGGCGCTCAAGGCCACGCCAAAGAATCCGAACGCGTAGAAGAACACCAGCGGATGGAAGTTCCGGATGATGTACTTCTCCTTCATTCGCCAGAAGAACAGCCTCACCAGCAGCGACCCGATGGAGAAGATCACCTTGCGCACACGGATGCCCGACTTCTCACCGACGTCGTAGACCGGTTCGATCGGCACATCCACCACGCGCATGCCTGCCACGTTGAGCTTGACCAGCAGATCGTTGGGCTGGCCGTAGCGCTTGTACATGTGGTCCCAGTCGATGGCCGCCAGCGCTTCGGCGTTGATCGCGGTGTAACCGGTCTGTGAGTCCGCCACATGCCAGTAGCCGGAAACGATCTTGGTGAGAAGGGACAGGATCGAGTTGCCGAAGAAGCGAACCTTGGGGATCTTCTGGAAGGCTTCGCCGGTCACCAGTCGGTTGCCCTTTGTATAGTCCGCCTGGTCTTCCACAACGGGATCCAGGATGGCCGGCAGATCGGCCGGGTCCATCTGCCCGTCGCCCGCCATCACCACCGCCACATCGATCCCGTTGTCCCGCGCCCACTTGTAGCCGGTCGCAATCGCACCGCCCACGCCCTGGTTCACCTCGTGCTCGATCAGTTCAATGCGGCCGGAGGCAAATACGGGATTGGCACGAACCACCTCGGAGGTGCGGTCCCGGCTACGGTCGTTCACGATGACAATGTGGTCCACCCACTCCGGCATGGTGTCGATGACCAGATTGATCTGCGTTTCCTCGTTGAACGCTGGCACGACGACGGCAACCGATTTGTTCCGATACATAGGGTGGCTCAGGGAAGTTGGAGGGCTGCATGCCGAGACATGCGCATGGTTCGCGACGCGTTGCAAGCGGCCTGGGGAGATGCGAGACAGCGAGACGATTCATCCGCCTGACGCGAGCCCCAGGCCAAGACGCACTGCCTGCACTTTGGGGAGGTTGTATGGGCCGACTTCCTCACGAAGATTCGGCCGCGGTGGGGGAATTCCCGCCTCTTGTAAGGGTGCGCCATCCGGCGAGGCACTGGCCGTCTACCAGGATGGATTGGGCGGATGTCAAAGCGCAGAAATTGTAGCTGAGGCGGATGCTGGCAACGAATGGGTTACGGATGTTTCCGCCGGTACTGGCGCTCGCTAGCACCAGTTGCGCCGGCAGGTCGGCAACTCGCCCCCTTGACAGGCGTGCCCAATGAACGCATGGCGCACCCGCCACGCCGGGCGAATGTCATGCCGTTTCATTTTCGAAGCAGAATGACGCCCTGCGTTTGCCCCCCTGCCCGAAGACCATGAGCCTCCAACTGATCTACGCGAAGATATTGAAGAAGTTGCGCGGCAGGGCCATCCGGAATTCGACGATCGATACCAGTTCGAAGGTGGAATCCGGCAGTTCAATCTATGAGTCCAGCATCGGCAGACATTCCTTTTGCGGGTATGACTGCTCGGTGGTGCGGTGCGACATTGGCGCCTTCTGCTCCATCGGAAACAGGGTCAGCATTGGCGGGGTGGCCCACCCGGCGCATTTCGTGTCGACCAGCCCGGTCTTCCTCTCGCACAAGGACAGCGTTGCCACCAAATTCGCTCGGCACGATTTCCTGCCCCAACTTCAAACCCGCATCGGCAATGACGTCTGGATCGGTGAAGGCGCCTACATCAAGGCGGGCGTTCAGGTCGGTCACGGCGCCATCGTCGGCATGGGCAGTGTGGTGACCCGCGACGTGGCGCCTTACGCCATCGTGGCGGGGAACCCGGCCCGAGTGATCCGCATGCGCTTCGACGAAAAGACGATCGCCGCCTTGCTGTCCATGGACTGGTGGGATCTTCCCGACGCCGAGTTGCGCCGCATCGCCGTTCACTTCAATGATCCACGCACGATGCTCATGCATGAAGGCCTTCTGTGAAGATTGCCCACCTGTGCCTCTCGTGCTTCTATGTGGACGGTTTCTCCTACCAGGAGAACGAACTGGTTCGGCAACACGTGCGTGATGGCCACGACGTGGTTGTGATCGCCTCAACGGAGTCCTTCGGACCGGACGGAAAACTGGCGTATGTCGCCCCGGG
>QFCS01000583.1_pt1 | contig 12193 bp, 13 predicted proteins | sample 3576561 | NCBI WGS metagenome assembly QFCS01 | reverse complement strand
GCAGGACGACTACAACCACCACCGTCCACACAGCTCGCTCGGCAACCTGACCCCGAATGAGTTCGTCAACAGCAGGTCAGTTCAACCCAACGAAGCGGCCAGCCTGTAGTTCAGAACTGTCCTGTTTCCGGGGGAACGTCAGAAGCGGCCAGCCTGTAGTTCAGAACTGTCCTGTTTCCGGGGGAACGTCAGAAGCGGCCAGCCTGTAGTTCAGAACTGTCCTGTTTCCGGGGGAACGTCAACCAGCCAAACCTAGTCGCCCTCTTGGTCATCCAAGCTCTCGTCCACATTCACTGTTGAGCTAAGCAGACCTATAGTGCGCAGCAGGGCTTCAGGACTGGCAACCCCTTGACCTGCGATGTCCATGCCGCTGCCATGCCCGACGCTAGAGAGGATCACGCCGCCCCCCACGCTCAGCGCGCTCGCGGCATGCGGAGCCAGCAGCTTGACGGGAATGTGGCCCTGGTCATGAAAGATCGCCACATACAAATCGTGCCTGCGCTGCGATAACAGCACATCCGCGCCCGCAGGATCGCTCACGGCATGGCCCTCGGCCCTCAGCTGCGCGACAGCGGGCACAACGAAGCGCGAATCCTCCGGTCCGAAGAGCGTGCCTTCCGAGGCATGGGGGTTGATGCCGAACACGCCGATGCGGGGCGCGGGTATGCCCAGGCGCTGGCATGCGGTGGCACCGGTGCGCGCGGCGCGCACGATGAGATCTGCGCTGAGCCTGTCGAGTGCTTCGCGCACGCTCTCGTGTAGGGTGACATGCACGATGCGCAAGCCACCTCCTACCAGCATGAGGAACACCGAATCCTCGGGCTGGCCGCATACGCGCGCCACCAGCGAGGGGTAGCCGCTGAAGGCAATGCCCGCCCTTGCGATCGCAGTCTCGTGGTGCGGACAAGCAATCACGGCATCGCAATCGCCCGCCTGAACGGCCTTGATGGCTGCGGACGCGCTGGCCACGGCCGAGGCGCCCGCCGCCGCATCGATGCGACCCGGCGCGATCGCGCTTGTCTCGAGAGTGCCGGTTTCGTGATGCCGCACGCTGGCCAGCACCTCGTTCAGCCCCAACTGATGCGAGGTCCGGCGCAGAACCTCGCCAGGACCGAACACGTAGAAGCGCTCGCGCCCGGCCGAAGGCAGCGCGGCGAGCGCTTTGAGCGCGATTTCCGGCCCGATGCCGTTCGGGTCTCCAAGCGAGATGGCCAGACGCGCGCCGCCGCTCATACCGTCTTGGGCCTGTGCTTGGCGATAAGGGCCTTGGCGCCAGCCAGCAGCTTCTCGCCGTCCTGCCCGCGCCTGTTCATTTCCTGCACCCATTCGCTCGCGATGTTGCCGGTGAGTTGAACGAACTCTGCGGTTTCGGCCTCGGTGAACACATGCACCTTGTTGCCGCGGTCGGTCGACATTTTGCGGGCGATGGGATCCTGGTCCTGCTGCACCTTGCCGAACCATGCGGAGGTCTCCAGGCCGGAGTTGTCGTCGATCACCTTCTTGATGTCGGGTGGCAGCGAGCCATAGCGGTTCTTGTTCATCACCATCACGAAGGCGGTGTTGTACAGAGCCGGCTTGCCGGGCGCGAACTCGCTGTGGTGCTGCACGAGCTCATGCACCTTGACCGACGGGATCACCTCCCAGGGCAACGCCGCGCCTTCGATCACGCCCTTGGACAGCGCATCCGGGATCTGCGGCAGCGGCAGGCCCACGGCGGAGGCGCCCGCGGCTGTGAGGAGCTTGGTGGCCTGGCGGGTGGGGCCACGCACCTTCATGCCGCGCAGGTCCGCGGCGCTGTTGATGGGCTTGGTCTTGGAGTGCAGCAGGCCAGGGCCGTGGGTGTGGAAGGCCAGCGGTTGAACGTCCTTGAACTCGTCGGCAGCGTGGGTCTGCAGGTACTCCCAGGCCGCGCGGGAAGCACCGACGGCATCTAGCGTCATGAACGGCAGCTCGAAGACCTCGGTGCGCGGGAAACGGCCCGGCGTGTTGCCGGCCAGCGTCCAGACGATGTCGACCACACCGTCGCGCGCCTGGTCATACAGTTGGCCTGGCGAGCCGCCGAGCTGCATGGCGGGGTAGCCTTCGAATTTGATGCGGCCGCCCGAGTCTTTCTCCACCTTGCTCATCCAGGCCCGGTGGGCATTCATGTAGACGTTGGACGTCGGGGCCATGAAGGTGTGGAACTTCAGGGTCACGGCCTGCTGCGCGAGGGCGGCGAAGCCTGGTGCTCCGAGGGTGGCCGCTGCCGCAGCCGATTTGATCAGGGTTCTACGTTGCATCATGGTGGTTGTCTCCGTGGGTGAAAGGAAAGGGCTGGCTCCCTGAGCATTGCTGGTGGATGACCGGTTGGGATTAGGCTGGACTTGCCTGGGTGACGAATTTGGTGACGAGGTAGCCGTCGAACGTCTCGCTGCCGCCCTCGCTGCCGATGCCGCTGTCTTTCACGCCGCCGAACGGTGTCTCGGCCAGCGTGATACCGAAGTGGTTCACGTTGACCATGCCGACCTCCAGACCGTCGACCATGCGCTCCGAGGTCTTGATGGAGCCGGTGAACACGAAGCCGGTCAGACCGAAAGGCAGTGCGTTGGCTCGCTGCAGGACTTCGTCGGTGTCCTTGAAGCGCGTGATGGGCGCGACCGGGCCGAAGGGTTCCTCGACCATCAGGCGCGCGTCGTCCGGGATGTCGGTGAGCACGGTGGGCGGGTAGAAGTAGCCCGGGCCGGGCAGGCGCGCGCCGCCGCTGGCCAGTTTCGCGCCGCGCTCCAGCGCGTCGGCCACGAAGCCCTCCATGGCATCGACGCGCCGCAGGTGTGCCAGTGGTCCCATCTGGGTGTCGCTGGCCAGCCCATCGCCCACCTTGAGGCCGCCGTAGGCCTGGGTGAAGCTGTCGAGGAAGCGCTCATACACCTTCTCCTGCACGAAGAAGCGGCTGGGTGCGATGCACAGCTGTCCGGCATTGCGTGCCTTGAACCGCGCCAGCAACTGGGCCGCAGCGTCCACGTCGGCGTCATCGAACACCACCACCGGCGAGTGTCCGCCCAGCTCCATGGTGATGCGCTTCATGTGCAGGCCCGCAAGCGCCGCGAGCTGTTTACCCACCGGCACCGAACCGGTGAACGACACCTTGCGAGAAATCGGCGAGCGGATGAGGTAGTCCGACACCTCCGCCGGTACGCCCCACACCACGTTGAGCACGCCGGGCGGCAGGCCCGCGTCGTGGAACAGGCGCGCAAGCGCCACCACCGCGCCGGGCGAATCCTCCGGCCCCTTGAGCACCAGGGTGCAGCCCGCGCCGATGGTCGCGACCATCTTGCGGATGGCCTGGTTGAAAGGGAAGTTCCAGGGTGTGAACGCCACGCACACGCCCACCGGTTCGCGCAGCACCATCTGGCGCACGTGCGGCGCGCGTGCCGGGATCACGCGGCCGTAGATGCGGCGGCATTCCTCGGCGTGCCATTCGGCGTGCTCGGCGCAGGTGGTCACTTCCAGCAGCGCCTCGGCCAACGGCTTGCCTTGGTCGAGCGTGATCTGGCGCGCGATGTCCGGCGCGCGCTCGCGCGTGAGCTCGGCCACCCGGCGCAGGATCTTCGAGCGCTCCATCGGCGAGCTCTTGCGCCAGCTCTCGAAGGCGCGTTGCGCAGCGTGCAGGGCGCGGTCCAGGTCGTCGCGGCGCGCGTGTGGCAGCGAGCCGATCACCGCGCCGCTGGCGGGGTTCACTATGTCCTGGCGCGTGCGGTCGCCGCCCTCGATGAATTGCCCGTCGATGTACAGGAAGGACGGGCCGTAGTCAGAGGAGCTCATGGGCGGCGCCTCAGATGAAGACCGAGCCGCCATCGACGGCGATGGTCTGCCCGGTGATGAAACCCGCGCCGTCGCTGGCCAGGAAGAGCAGAGCCCCCACCAGGTCGTCGGGCACCTGGTCGCGCTGCAGCGAGCGGCTGGTCTTGCGCACCACGTCGCCCATCTTGCTGTGCATGTCGTTTTCCAGCACACCGTCGCTCAAGGTGAAGCCCGGGGCAATGGCGTTGACGGTGATGCTGTCCTTGCCGAGTTCGCGCGCCAGCGAGCGGGTGAATGCGATCACCGCCCCTTTGCTGGCCACGTAGTGCAGCATGTTGGGCGTGCCCTTGATGGGCGTGGTGGATGCGATGTTCACGATGCGGCCGAAGCCGTTCTTGCGCATCTCGGGCACGACCGCTTTGGCGCACACGAAGGGGCCGAGGGTGTTGACCTCCATCACGCGCATCCACTCGGATTCGCTGATCTGGTCGAAGGGCTTGAGCGCGAGCGTGGTGAACAGGCCGGCGTTGTTGACCAGCACGTCGAGCCGGCCGAAGGCTTTCACGGCCTGGGCGACCATGCCATCGACCTCGGCCGGCTTGATCACGTCGGTCTGGGTGCCGATGGCCTGCAGGCCCTGGGCCTTGAGGCGCTCGGCCGCTTCGGCGGCGCCGCGCAGGTCGGCGATGACGACCTGGTGGCCGGCGCGCGCGAGCGCTTCGGAGAAGGCGAAGCCAATGCCGCTGGCGCCGCCAGTGACCGCGATGACCCGGGATGCTGCTGTCATGTGTTGTCTCTTTCTGTGGGAAGGATGGGTTTCGGAAAAGGGTTGGATCAGGCGTCAGGCCGGCACCAGCACGGGTGCAAGGAGCTTGCGCGCGCGCATGTGCGCCGCCGGGTCGTTGAGGGATTCGACGGCGCTGAGCTGCTCGCCGCGGTAGCGCAGCACCGAGAAGCGGCCGCTGGCGGGATCGCCCTCGAACTCGCTGCGGTCGTCGGGACGCGCCAGGCCCGCCATCTGCAGCCGGCAGGGGCCTTGCTCGCTCCAGAACCAGGGCACCTTGGCATAGGGTTGGGCCTGTCCGCACAGGCGCGCGGCGATGCAGCGCGCCTGATCGACCGCGTTCTGCACCGACTCGATGCGCACGCGCGCGCCGCCATCGGCGGCAAACGGAAAGCTCGCGCAGTCGCCGAGCGCGGAGATGGCGGCGTCGCTGGTGAGCAGGAGTTCGTCGACCTCGACGCCGTTGCCCACCGCCAGTCCGGCGTCGCGCGCCAGTTGGTCGTTGGGCGTGACGCCCACCGCGATGACGATGAGGTCGGCCGCGATGCGGCCGCCGCCGTGCAGGCGAAGGCCGGTGGCGTGGCCGTCCTCGCCCTCGATGGCGTCGAGCTGCGAGGACAGATGGAATTGCGTGCCCTGGTTTTCGTGAAACGCCTGAAGGTGCCGTGCCATGGGCTCGGAGAGCGCGCGCAGCAGGGGCCGCGCCGTGGCCTCCACCACGTGCATGGGCAGGCCCTGCGTGCGCGCCACGGCGGCGAGTTCCAGGCCGATGAAGCCTGCGCCCACCACGGCTACCGAGCGCGCGCGGGCCAGTTGCTCGCGGATGCGCCGCGCGTCTTCCAGACCTCGCAGCACGTGCACGCCGGACAACCCCGCACCGGGCAAGGCCAGGGTGCGCGCGGCCGCGCCGGTGGCCAGCACTAGGTGGTCGTAGGACAGGGCCTGGCCGCCAGAGAGCTGCACACTGCGCACCGCGCGGTCGATGCGCGTCACCCGCGTGCCCCCGAGCACGCGGGCATCGATGCGCTCGTAGAACGGGGGCGGTCGCAGCAGCAGGCCGGTGTCGTCCACCTTGCCTTGAAGGAACGCCTTGGAAAGCGGCGGGCGCTGGTAGGGCAGGCCGGGCTCATCGCCGACCAGGGTGATGGGGTCGGCATAACCCGATTCGCGCAGCGAGGTCGCGAGCTGGAAGCCGCCCTGCCCGGTGCCGACGATGACGGTGCCGTGGGCCATCAGACCTGCCGCTCCGGGATGTGCACGATCAGCTCTTCCACGCCGGGCGTCAGCGCGAGCTGGCAACCCAGGCGGCTGTGTTCGCGGCGTTCACCCGCGGCACTGGCGAGCATTTCATCCTCCACTTCGCTGATGGGAGGCAGAAAGCCGATTGAGGCCGGGTCCACGTACACGTGGCAGGTGGCGCACATGGCGGAGCCGCCGCACTCGGCGACGATGCCAGGAATGCCGTGGCTGACGGCGGTCATCATGACGGTGGCACCGGGATGGGCGGACACGGCTTCTCGCGAGCCGTCGGGTTGCACGTAGACGATCTGGGGCATCGTGGGTCTCTCTTTTCTCTTTCTGGGTGGACAGGCTGTCAGTGCACGGCAGCCAACAGCGGTTCGACCGTCACGGGCATGCTCTTGAGCCCACGCACGGTGTTGTTGAAGTGCTGCACCGGTTCGCCGTCGAGGCGGATCGAGGCCACGCGGCGGGCCAGGGCGGTGAGCACGATCTCGCCTTCGAGGCGGGCCATCATCTGACCGGCGCATCCGTGGATGCCGGTGCCGAAGGCCATGTGGCCGTTGGCGCGGCGCGTGATGTCGAAGCGGTCGGCATCGGACCAGCGGCGCGGGTCGCGGTTGGCCGAGGCGATGAACACCACGATCTTCTGCCCCTGCTTCACGGTGATGCCACCAAGCTCCACCTCCTGGGTGCTGGTGCGGTAGAACGAGTGGAAAGTGCTGTCGTAGCGCAGCACCTCTTCGAGCGCCTGGCGTGCCAGCGACGGGTCGTCGCGCAGCAGGGCCCATTGCTCGGGATGGCGCGCGAAGCTGGTAAAGGCGTTGCACAGGGTGAACACGGTGGTGTCCAGCCCGGCGGATAGCAGGGTGCGCACCAGCAGGCCGGCCTCTTCATGGCTGATCTCGCCCGCGTCGGCGGCGGCGAACAGCTGGGCGCCCAGCCCGTCTGGCGTGAGCGCATCGCGCTGGCAAACCTTGGCGATCCAGTTCACCGCCTCGCCCGAACTGTTCATGCGGTCTTGGAAGCGCTCGTTGATCGGGCCGAAGCCGTTGAACACCATGTCGCCATAGGGCAGCAGGTGCTCGCGTCCCTCGGCAGGCAGGCCGACCGCGTCGCCGAAGGCTTTGATGGGAAAGGCCTCGCACAATTCCTTGGCGGCGTCGAACGAGCCGCGTTCCACGAGCGCATCGACCATGCGCGTGGCCACGTCCTCGAAGGTCGTGCGCATGCGCCCGATCGATGCGGGCGAGAGCACGCGCGCCACCACCTTGCGGGTGCGGCTGTGGTGGGGCGGATCCGCTTCGAGAATGATGCTGGGTTTGCGCCAGGGCGTCTCGGCGTGAAAGTTGGCCAGGCCCACGCCCGCGCTGGAACAGAAGATGTCGGGCTGGGACAGGATGCGTTGCACTTCGTCGTGGCGCGCAACCGCGAGCACGCCGTAGCGCTCCAGCCAGGCCCAGGGGCCGAGTTCGCGCAGTTGCTCGTAGTGGGGATAGGGGTTGGCCAGAACTTCGGTGGCATACGGATCGAAGTCGCTGGTGGGAACGTTGTCGTAGGGGTTGGCGTGGGTCATGGTTGGCTCCTCTTCGGGTGTGCTTCAGTCCGTCAGCGCGGGTGTGCGGGGCTGCGCCACCACGAACGCGTCGCAGAAGAACGCGTCGGGCGGGAGGCCCCGGGTTTCAACGAAATCGGCGCGCGCTGCGCTCACCATGGCGGGCGCGCCGCAGGCATAGACCTGGTGGCCGGCCAGGCTGTCATGGTCGTGCAATACGGCCTGGTGCACGAAACCGGTGCGCCCGGTCCAGCCGGCACAGGCCTCGGAGAGCACAGGCACGAAGCGCAAGCCAGCCTGCTCGCCCCAGCCGCGCGCAAGCTCCAGCAGATACAGATCTTGCTGGGTGCGCGCGCCCCAGTAGAGCGCGATCTCGCGCGCCTGCCCTCGCCGCAGGCCGTCCTCGACCATGGACTTGATGGGCGCGAAGCCCGTGCCGCTGGCGAGCATCACGATGGGGGCCGCGCTGTCCTCGCGCAGGTGGAAGTCCCCGTGCGGCAACTCGACCTGGAGATGGTCGCCCACCTTGAGCTCGTGCGTGAGCCACTGCGAGAACGCACCGCCTTCCAGCAGGCGGATGTGCAGTTCGGCGCCATCGTTCTGGTGCGGGGGGTTCGCCATGGAAAAGCTGCGGCGCTGGCCGTCGGGCAGCAGCACCTGCAGGTACTGGCCGGCCTTGAACTTCACCTTCTCGCCTGCGGGAAAACGCAGTTTGAGACGCGCCACGTCGCTGGCGAGGTGGTCGATGCGCATCACCCGGGCGGCGAGCTGGCGGCGGGCGGCGGGGTCGGCTTTCTCGATCTGGCGCGGCTCGATCTCGATGTCGGTGAGCGGCCGCGCCTGGCAGAACAGCACCTGCCCTTGGGCGATCTCGTCCGCCGTGAGCGTGTGGTCGCCCGCCGCGCCGGGATTCACCCGACCCGAAACGACACGGCCCTTGCAGCTCGCGCACACACCCGAGTTGCACGAGAACGGCATCTCGTAGCCGGCCTGGCGCACCGCGTCCAGCACGGTCTGACCATCGGCGCAGGGGATGGCCGTGGCCATCCCGGCGATGTGGATGAGGTGCGGATGGCTCACAGCGGAATGGCCAGCAGCGTGTCGATGGTGTGGCTGTCGCAGACCACCACCCGGCTGGCCAGTCGAAGGGTATCGCCGTCATCGACCACCAACTCGTCGAGGTAGCGCCCGGTGGCGAAGATTGTGGTCTCGCCGCCGCGCATGACGCGCACCACCACGAAGGGCGTCTCGCTGCGGCGGCCGTGTGGCGTGTCTTCCAGCAGGGATGGCAGGCCCACCAGGTGCCGGTAGCGATGTTTCTCGTAGACATTGGCCGTACGCAGCGAGAGCACGCGGTCGCTGAGCATGGCGCGCGAGTCGGCGTAGATCAGGCTGGCTTCCATGCCTTGTGCATGGTTGTCGGCGGTGGTCACCCGGTACAGGCAACGTTCGGTGAAAAGACGCGTCCAGGCTTCCAGTTCGTCGTTGTCGATGCAGCGCGCGCACTGCGCGTTGAGCGCCAGTGCGCCCGGGATATCGATGGCCCTGCTCATGCGCCGGCCCCCATGTGGAAGCGATAGGCCTTCCAGAAGCCTCGCACCGAAGCCTCGGTGGTCCGGCTACCTTGTGAGCGCACACTGTCCCCCCCCATCTCGACGATGGCTTCATGCGATCCGGCGGCGGCGATCCCTCGCTGCACGAATCCGCCCACCGCGCCATCTTCCATGGACACGAAGCCCGCCGGCCCGATCAGGTTCGACTGCTTGTGGCGCATGTTCCGCAGCTCGGGCGTGTCATCCTGGAAACCTAGGTAAACCCAGTTCAGGCCCGTGCTCTCCAGTCCCTCTGGCAGTACCTGGCGCACAGCGATGGTGTTCTGGATCTGTGCCAGCACGAAACCGGGAAACACCGAGAGGATCTGCAGCGTCACGCCGTCGCCGAACTCGTCATGGCCCTGCAGCAGCGTGTTGTCCTCCAGCTTGAAGTCGTCCTTGTCCGAGCGCAATTCCTCGGCCTTGTAGGCCTCGCCTTTCTCGGCAGCCGGATCGATGGCGGAAAAGCTGATGTGGTTGCCTCCGCACTCGCTGACCACCACGCCACCCTTCTGCGAGAGCCGGTTGAGCCGGAAGGTGGTGAAGAACACGTGCAACAGGCTGGCGTGGTAGGTGTCGCGCACGTTCTCCACGTAGAGCTTCCAGTTGTTGGGCAAGGACTGCTTGAACCGGCCGAGGATCTGCACCGGCTTGTGCAGCACGCGCGAGATACCGCGTGCGATCTCGGGGCCGAGGTAGTCCTCCAGGTCGGGCACGTCATCGCTCAGGCTGCCAAAGACCAGGCCGCGGAACACGCTGGTGCGCAGCTTGCGCGGGCCATGGCTCTGCATGCAGAAGGCAGGGTCCATGCCGCCCTCGCCGTTCACGCCATTCTGGAACGCGATGCCCTTGAGGTTGCCCTGGCGATCGTAGCGCCATGCGTGGTAGACGCATTGAAAGTCGCGTGCGTTGCCGCCGTCGTCGAGCGCGATCAGCGCGCCGCGGTGCGAGCAGCGGTTCTCGAAGGCGTAGACCTCGCCGTCGCTGTCGCGTGCCACCACCACCGGCATGTGGCCGAGAAAGGTGGTGCGGTAGTCGCCCGGGTGCGGCAGCTCGGCTTCGAGGCAGAGGTAGTTCCAGGTCGCTCCCTCGAAGACGCGCTGCTGCTCGGCGTCGAGCACGGCGGGGTCCTGGTACAGGTGGTAGGGCACCCGGGTCAGGTTCCCGGGTGGCCAGAAGGTGAGAGGGGCGCTGTTTGTGGGGGCGGTGACACTCATGTTCGTGTCTTTCTTTCTAAATGTTCGTATATCGAACTTTTGACCGTTTAGTGAAAGAAGAATGTATTTTTCGACTGCGTGAGCGTCAACGAAATCCGGTAAAGTTTTCGCATATCGAACTTTCATGGGGGAAAGGCATGGACAAGGAAGCACCGGAAACGTTGGACAAGGAGTACGTGATGGGCCTGGAAAAAGGCCTGTTGCTGATCGAGGCGTTTGGCGTGAGCAAATCGCCACTGACCCTCAGCGAGGCGGCGGAGATCACGGGTCACAGCAAGGCCTCCACGCGCCGCGCGCTGCTCACATTGGTGAGGCTGGGGTATGCGCGGGTGTCCGGCCGGCGGTTCTCGCTTGAGCCGCGCACGCTGCGGCTGGTGCACGCGTATGTGAATTCCACGCCGCTGACTAAGGTCGCCCAACCGATACTGGAGATCACCAGCGAGCGCACTCGGGAATCCGCCTCGCTCGCCGTGCTGGATTCGCAGTTCGTGGTCTTCGTGGCGCGCTCCACGCAGCGGCGCAGCCTGTCCTTCGGCCTGGGCATCGGTGCGCGCCTGCCGGCCTACTGCTCGGCCACCGGGCGCGTGCTGCTGGCGGGGCTGTCCGATGATGAGGTGGAGTTCCGCCTGCAGCGCATGAGCCGGCAGGCCCTCACTCCTAAGACAAAGACCGATATGCCAGCGATTCTGCAGGAGGTGCATGCGGTGCGGCGGTGTGGATACTCGATGAGCGACGAGGAGCTGGAACTGGGGTTGCGCTCGATCGCCGTGCCTGTGCGCAACGGCAAAGGCGAGTTGCTGGGTGCCATGAGCCTGGCGGTGAACATCTCCCGTATGTCGCGCGACGAGGTCGTGAGCAAGTTGTTGCCGGAGCTCGAAGTGGCGCGGCGGACGTTTGCGATGCAACTCTAGAAGGGCCGCGTCTACGGCGGCCGCAGACCGCGGCGATGGTGCAGCAGGGCGGGTCACAAGTGCTTCGCGGCGAGCTCTTTCATCATTTCCTCACTGCCCCCGCCGATGGCATTCACCTTGACCTCGCGGTAGATGCGCTCCACCACGTTTCCGCGCAGAAAGCCCGCGCCGCCCAGGATCTGAACGCCTTCGGACGCGCAAAAGGCCAGCGTCTGCGTGGCCTGGTTCTTGAGCGCGCACAAGTCGGCCACTGGGGTTTCGCCCTGGTCCATGCGCCACGCGGTCAGTTCGAGAAGCGCCTGCGACGCGGTGACCCTCTGGAACATGTCGACCAACTTGTGCCGGATGACCTGGTGTTCGAAAAGCGGCTTGCCGAAAGTGACCCGCATGCGGGACCACTCCAGCGCATGTTCGTAGGCCAATCTGGCGAACGCGATGGAGGACGCCGCCAGGCCCAGGCGCTCGTCGTTGAAGTTGCGCGATAGCAGGCCGAAGCCGCTGTTTTCCTCGCCGATGAGCTGCGCGGCGGGCACGCGCACATTGTCGAAATGGAGTGTGGCCGTGTCGGAGGACAGCCATCCCGTTTTCATCAGCGGATAGCGCGATATGCCAGGGGCATCGGCGTCCATCAGTGGCCGAAGGCACCATCTACAAATTCTTCGACTCGAAGCGGCACCTGGTGGTGCGTGTCATTCAGTTGTGGTACGGCAACATGATCGAGGATTTCGAGCGCAGCCTTCCGGGCATCGTGGGCGCTCGCAACAAAATCCACTTCATCATCTGGCGGCACATGACTTCCCTCAAGGAAGACAAGGATCTGGCGCGCCTGTGCGTCAACGAGATCCGCAACGGCGGCGACTACTACCAGAGCGAGCTGCACGAATTGAATCGCCTCTACACGCATGTGTTCATGGAGGCCTGCCGCGAGGGCATCAACAACGGCGAGTTTCGTCCTGACATGCCCGTGGCGCTGGTTAGGGATGCTCTTCACGAACCGTCATGAGCTGTGTCCGGCAGTCGAATCGTTGCTGTGAAGGGACGGTGTGTCGCTCAAGTCGTTGGCTCAGGCACGGATGTCGGCCTTCGCGGCCCTTTTGGGCCCCCTTCAGGCCATC
>QFCS01001309.1_pt1 | contig 12195 bp, 10 predicted proteins | sample 3576561 | NCBI WGS metagenome assembly QFCS01 | reverse complement strand
GAGGTGCGGGTCCGGATGCCCTTGGCGCTGGCCAGGTCGGTCAGCGGCTCGTGGCACAGGACGTCGAACTGCTGGCCGTAGAGGTTGGAGTTCAGGACGTGCACGTTCTGCTTCTCGTACTCGGCCTGGATGTCCTCGCTCGAGCGATAGAGCTCGTTGACCGTCGCGCCGCCCTGGAGTGTTCCCGCCGGGAACGACTTGTCGAGCGTCGCGGCCAGCGCGCTGAGCCACACCGTGATCGGCAGCTCGTTGGGGCTGGAGACGCCCACGATGACGGCGAGGTCGGCCACGCCGGCGCCGGTGCCCTTGAGCGCCTCGGGCGTCGGCAGCAGCGCATTGGGCTCGTAGACGTCGAACGTGATCTTGCCGTCCGTCGCCTCCTCGACCTGGTCGGCGAAGGCGTTGAGGGCGCGCATGTTCTGGTCGCCCGGCGCCCCGATGCCGTTGACGTTGAGGGTGATCGGGCTCATGTCCTCGATGCTGTCGCTGGAGCCGCCGCCCCCGCCTCCCTCGATCAGGCCGCAGCTGGTCGCGGACAGCACCAGGCTGACAGCACCCGCCACGGCGGCAATCTTGACTCTGTTCACCTTCGAACTCCTCTGATCGGCGGCGCCTTGCGCTCCGCGGACGGCTTCCTCGCAGCGAGTGAACGCCCGAACGATTCTTTTTAATCTCTGCAAGGATTTAGATCTTAAGTGCGGTTCTGTGATCCGCGCAACACCTTCGACGGGACCGTCGCCAGGTTTTGCACGCCGCCCCGAACGCACCGTGGCCAGACCCCGTCAGGGGCCTGGCCACGGTGCGTTTCGACGTCGTCCCACAGGGTCAGCCGGACATCCGTTCCGGCAGCCAGGTCACCACGTCGGGCGCCAGGATCAGGAAGACCGCGAACAGGATCGCTGTGCCGACGAAGGGCAGACAGCCCTTGAAGACGTCGACGAGCGATATCCGTGTCCCGAGGTTGACCTCCTTGTCCTGCAACATGTTGTGGATGATGAACACGAGCATGCCGATGGGCGGGAACACCATCCCGATCTCGGCCATCAGCACGAAGAAGATGCCGAACCAGATGGGGTCGACGCCCAGCTCGACCATCGGCACCGCGAAGACCGGATAGGTGATCAGCATCATCGGCAGCGTCTCGACGAACATCCCGAGCACGATGTAGACCACGATCAGGATCAGCAGGAACTCGATCCGGTTGAGGTCCATCTGCACGACGAGGTTGGCGAACTCGTCCGCGATCCGGCTCATCGCGAGCACCCGGGTGAGCACGATCGAGGCCGCCAGCAGCAGGAACAGCCCGGAGACCGCGCCGATGGTCGACATCACGCAGCCGCCGACGAACTTGGCGTAGCGGACCGGATTGCGCAGCTCCTTGTTGAACACCGGAGCGATGACCGCGGAGGTGAGCACCCCGAAGGCGGCCGACTCGCTGGCAGTGAAGACGCCGGCGAACATGCCGCCGACCACCACGAGGACCACCAGGGTGATCGGAACGAGCCCGAGCAGGGACCGCAGCTTCTCCGACCGCGGGATCCTCGAGGTGTCGATCCGCGGCGCGATGTCCTTGCGCACCATCGAGATGACCACGATGGTCGCGATGTAGGCCAGCGCCAGGAGCAGGCCCGGCACCAGGCCGGCCATCAGCTGGGAGCCGACCGGCGTCTGCGCCATGCTCGCGTAGAGCACCAGGATGATGCTCGGCGGGATCATCTGCCCGAGCGTGCCCGCCATGCACACGACGCCGGCGGCGAGAGAGGGCTTGTAGCCCGCCTTGAGCATCTCCGGCACCGCGATGCGCCCGAGGGCGTAGGAGATGCCGATCGTGCTGCCGCTCGCGGAGGCGAGACCGGCACCCGCGACGTTCGTGCCGATCGCGAGTCCGCCCGGGACCCCGCCCATCCAGTTGCGCGCAGCGGTGTAGACCAGCGACGTGACGCCGGACTTCCACAGCAGGAAGCCCATGAGCACGAAGAGCGGGACGACGTTCATGTTCCAGTTGGCGACCGCGTGGAACACCGTGTCCTGCATGGTCGTCTCCACGGCACTGACGCCGCGGAACTTCCACAGACCGATCGCCGCGACGCCGAGCATCGCGATCGCGATGTCCACGCCCATCAGCAGCAGGCAGATCATCAGCGTGATGACCGCCAGGCCGACGGCCATCGGCGTCAGGTTCACGAAGAGCAGCGCCAGGAACAGCACCGCAGCCACCGCCATGACGACGACCATGAACACGTTGACCAGGCGGGAGTAGTCCGGGACGTCGCTCCTCGGTCCCCCACCGCTTCCGCCGCTGCCGGCACGGGCAGCCTCGGCCAGCGGAACCTTCTCCACCGGCGCGTCTGCGACGACATCAGCCTGCGACATCGACGACACCCCCTTCCTCGTCGATCTCCTCCGGGTCGCCGAGCTGCCCGGCGAAGGCCAGCAGCAGGCTCACGAGCGACTGGAGCAGGTACAGCACCAGGCCCACGACGACCATGAACTTGGCCGGCCAGATCAGGACGTCGATCGTCGAGATGGCCTTCTCCCCGATGTCGTACGACTCCTGGGCTCCGGTGATGCTGAACTGCAGCAGCATCCAGCACACCAGCATGGAGACGAGCACGGCGAAGACGTCCGCGACGCGGCGGCGTACGGTGCCGACGGCGGGCAGGGACAGCGTCACCCGGGGGTGCTCGCGCAGCAGCTCGCTGTAGGAGAGCCCCAGCAGCGCGATGGTCGGCATCCACCAGTAGCTGATGATGTCGAGGGTCCCCGGGAAGCCCCCGCCGAAGAACTTGCGGCCGATGACCTCGGCCCCGATGTGGAGCGTCATCACCACCAGGGCGACAGCCGCCAAGGCGCCCGAGACCTTGGACAGGCGGGCCGGCAGCCACGCCACCTTCGCGATGAAGGGCGGGTGCACCTCGCTCATGGGACGACCTCCTCTCCTGTGTCGATGGTGCGAAGCGGGCACGTGCCCAAACTTCTTAATCTCATTAATCCTTAAGAAGACTAGAGCGGCCCTGTGACCGTGGCAACACCTTCGCCGAGGAAAATGTGACGCAGTTCGCTCGGCTCCGGGGCGCGGCTGCCGACACGCCGGAGCCCCCGCACCACGAGGGACGCGGGGGCTCGAGGAGGCGGGAGCCGGCCGTCAGGAGACCGCGTCGAAGCGCAGCGGCAGCGAGATCAGGCCGGAGGAGTTGTCGGAGGGCAGCCACACCGGCTCCCCGTCCTGCCGCAGGCCCGAGATCCGGGCGAACAGCCGCGGCAGCAGGATCTGCAGCTCCAGGCGGGCGACATTGCGGCCCAGGCACATGTGGATGCCCTCGCCAAAGCCCAGGTGTGGGTTCGGGTCGCGCGTCACGTCGAACTCCTGCGGCCGGTCGAACACCTCCTCGTCGCGGTTGCCCGAGACGATCCAGTTCAGGACCCAGTCGCCCTTCTTGATCGCCCGTCCGCCGATCTCGGTGTCCTCCCGCGCCACCCGCAGCTTCTGCTTCGAGGGGCACACCCACCGCACGATCTCCTCGACCGCCGTCTTCGCCACCGCCTCGTCCTGCAGCAGCGCGGCCTGGTCGGGACGGCGCAGCAGCTCCAGCAGCCCCACGGAGGCGGCGTTGCGGGTCGTCTCCAGCCCGCCCGAGACGATGTTCCAGGCCAGCCAACCCGCCGCCCGCTCGTCGAGCGGCGCCCCCTCGACCTCCAGGTGCGCGATCAGGCTCGCGAAGTCGTCCGCCGGGGCGGCACGGCGTACGGCGAGGTGCTCGCGCAGGTAGTCGTAGAGCGCGCGGGACATCGACATGTGCACCGCCGTGGCGTCCACGCCCTGGCTGCGGAACCTCGGGTCGTGCACCCCCAGGATGCCGGAGGCGATCTCCTGCACCCGCGGCCAGTCCTCCCGCGGGATGCCCATCATGGCGAGGAACACGTGGACCGGGAGCTCCGAGGCGACCTCCTCGACGAACTCGGTGCCGTCGCGGCCCGCGAGGCCGTCGATCAGGTCGTCGACGACGCGCTCGACGTCCTGGCGCATGCGGCCGACGACCGGGACGCTGAAGTGCTTGTTGAGCGGACGGCGCATCACCGTGTGCGTCGGCTGGTCCATCGCCTGGATCTTGACGTCGTAGCCCAGCTCCCACTTCTCCTCGGCGCTCAGCTCCCGGCCGCCCGGCGGCAGGTGGGTGCCGTCCGCCGAGCTGAACAGGTCCGGGGAGTTCAGCACGTGCAGGCAGTCGGCGTGCCGGGTCACCGACCAGTAGCCACGGGGGTAGCTGCCGGTCGTCCAGTGCACGGGATCTTCCCGGCGCAGCCGGGTGAAGAGCTCGTGGAAGTCCTGCCCCGCGAAGAAGCGCGGGTCGGTCAGGTCGGCATCGACCTGCTGCCAGTCGGTGGTCGTGGTCATCGTCGGGTCTCCGTCGGTCGGGGTCGGGCGGGCGGCGTGTGACGCTCCTCGAAGGCGAGGTAGTCGTCGACGCGCATCAGGTCGAGCAGGGGACGACCGGCAGGCAGGTGCCGGGGGTGGGCGGCGTCGTAGGCGAGTGTCGCGTGCGTCTCCTTGAGCTCCGCGAGCACCTCGTGCATGGCGCTCGCCGCCGCGGCGAGCGCCACCGACGCCCGCGCGACCAGGCGTACGCCGACACGGCCGAGGTCGGCGAGCGTGTAGCCGGCCGGCGGCTCGGAGACGTACATGACAGGGCCGTCGATCGCGGCGACGAGCCGCTCGATCGTGGCCATCTGCTCATCGGGCGCCAGGGAGGCCAGCGGGACGCCGTCGACCTCCATCAGCATCAGCAGCACCGCATCGACCCCGGCGGCCAGATAGGCGTTCGCGCGTCGTACGGACTCCTCGCAGGACACCGCGTCGCCGTCGGTGCGGGCGATGACGAGGAAGTCGGGGTCGCGACGCGCCTCGAGCGCGGCCGTGTACCGTCCCACCGCCTCCTCGACCGGCACGAGCTCGCGGCCGGGCAGCGCCGGGCACTTCTTCGGGGTCACCTGGTCCTCGAGGTGGATCCCCGCGACCCCCGCCTGCTCCAGGGTGCGCACCGTCCGGGCGATGTTGTTGACGCCCCCGAACCCGGTGTCGACGTCGACCACGACGGGGATGTCGACCGTCGCGGTGATCCGGCGGGCGTGGTCGGCCAGCTCGGTCATCGTCATCAGGCCGAGGTCCGGACTGCCCAGCAGCGCCGTCTCCACGCCGAAGCCTCCGAGCAGCGTCGCCGGGAAGCCGGCCCGCTCGATGAGTCGCGCCGAGAGGGCGTCGTAGCAGCCGGGCATGACGACCGGCTCGGGCCCGTCGAGCAGCCGGCGCATCCGCGTCGTCGGCCGTCCGCCCTCAGGCACGGAAGTCCTCCCAGCCGATCTCGGCGTCGGGATAGGCGAAGCCCGCGGCGTCCAGCGCCTTCAGCAGGCCGGCACCCCCCGGTACGACGTCGTCCGCGCGCGCGACGAGCTCGGCGAGCGGCGCCGGGTGGGTGAGGATGTGGCTGTCGCGGGCGAGCACGCCCTCGACCACGAGCGGGCCGACGGCGTCCGGCTCCAGCGTGTAGGGGTAGGTGTACTTCGGGATGCCGGAGTCGTAGGCGCGCACGCCGCGGACCTCGGACCGATCGCCCTCGGCGCGCAGTCGCTCGCTGTTGCCGATGTTGGTGGCGACGGGGCCGGGGTGCAGCACGCTCACGCCGAAGTCGTCGCCGTGGTCCTTCAGCTCGCGGCGCAGCAGGGTCGACAGCGCGTCGACCGCGGCCTTCGAGCCGAGGTACATGCCGTAGCCGGGCGAGAGCCGCAGCGTCGACATCGACGAGGTGTTGACCATGTGCCGGTGCCCCGTCTGCTCGCGCATGCGCGGGACGAAGGACAGGATCCCGTGGACGACGCCGAGGTAGTTAACCTGCATGAGCCAGGCGAAGTCCGCCGGCGTACCGTCCCAGATCGCGCGGTTGGGGCGCATGGAGACGCCGGCGTTGTTGACCAGCACGTCGACGCGGCCGAGGTCGGCGAAGACCCGGTCGGCGAGCGCCTGCACGGAGTCGGCTTCCCCGACGTCCGTGCCGACGGCGAGCGCGTCCGGACCGCCGGCGGCGGCGATCTCCTCGGCGACCAGCGCCGCGCGGTCCTCCTCGATGTCGGACACGACGACGCGTGCCCCTTCGGCGGCGAACGCCAGGGCGATGGACCGCCCGATGCCGCTCGCCCCGCCCGTCACCACGACGACTGCGTCCTGGAACCGACTCACTTGCCACTCTCCGTTCCCGGCCACCGGCCGTGGGTCACTCGGCGATGAAGAGGATCTCTTCGCGGCCGTAGCGCATCTGCGGATGCGCCTCACGGAGGTGCTGCTGGGTCCGCTCCACCAGGTCGTCCTCGTCGGACCCCTCGATGTAGGTCCCGCAGGGACAGGTCAGCTTGGTGCGCATCGTCCACCTCCGTTGGTCTCTATTTACATAAAGATTACAACCTCTTAGTGTTCTAGGCCATACCCGAGTTCGCTGCACGACGCCGGCAAGGAGCCACCATGACCGATCCCGAGCGCACCCTGCTGCTGGCCGCGTTCGCGTCCGCCTCCACCACCCAGCGCTCGGTGGGCGCCTGGACGCACCCCCGCACCGACCCGGGGATCCTCGACCCCGACTACTACATCGACCTGGCCAGGACGCTCGACCGCGGCGGCTTCGACCTGCTCTTCTTCGACGACCGGCTCGCGATGCCCGCGGCGTACCGGCACTCCATCCGCGACGCCGCCGAGCGCGGCTCCCGGTCGGTCAAGCTCGACCTGCTGCCGATCCTGGCGATGGTCGCCTCGCACACCACCCGGATCGGGCTGGGCGCGACGTACTCCACGACGTACCACAACCCGTACCACGTGGCCCGGACATTCGCGACGCTCGACCACCTCAGCCGCGGCCGCGCGGTGTGGAACATCGTCACCTCGCTCAACGACGAGGAGGCCGCCAACTTCGGCGTCGAGGGAACGCTGCACGGCGACCGCTACGACCGCGCCGACGAGTTCCTCGAGGTCGTCACCGGCCTGTGGGAGACCTGGGAGTCCGACGCCGTCGAGATGGACCGGAGCACCGGGCGCTTCGCCGACCCCGACAAGGTGCACCAGCTGGACTACCGGGGCAAGTACCACTCCAGCCGCGGGCCGCTGACGGTCCCGCAGCCGCCCCAGGGCTGGCCGACGCTCCTGCAGGCCGGCCAGTCCGGCCGCGGCATCGAGTTCGCCGGCCGCTGGGCCGACATCACCTTCATCAGCCCCGGCAGCCTGGAGAACGCGCAGCGTCACCACCAGGAGCAGACCGCCGCCCTCGCCGCCCAGGGCCGCGCGCGCTCCGACATCCGCATCCTCCCCGCCGTCCAGCCGATCGTGGCCGAGACCGAGGAGATGGCCCGCGAGAAGGAGCGCTTCTTCAACGCGATGACCGACCCCGACGAGGAGCTGATCTTCCTCTCCGAGCAGGCGAACTTCGACTTCTCGCGGCTCCCGCTCGACGAGCCCCTGACCGACGAGCTGCTCGACGAGGTGACCGGCGCGAAGGGCCTGCTGATGCGCCACGTCGCGACCACGCGCGAGATCCACGGCCCCGACGCCACCCTGCGCGACCTCAGCGTCGTCAAGGCGCAGCGTGCCATCACCCGCTTCGTCGGCAGCCCCGGCCAGGTCGCGGACCAGATGGAGGAGTGGTTCGAGACCGCAGTCGACGGCTTCGTCGTGCTGCCGACCGACGCACCCGGCTCCTACGAGGACGTCGCCCGCCTCGTCGTACCCGAGCTCCGTCGCCGGGGCCTGGTGCCCGCGGCGAGCGAGGGCGGCACCTTCCGCGACCGCCTCGGACTGCCGCGACGCAACAGCCGCTGACCTCCGCCCTCCGGACACGACGAAGGCCCCGCGCATCGCGCGGGGCCTTCGTGGCGACGACGACGCGCGTCGTACGCCGTCCGCTCAGACAGCCACCATCAGCTTGGTCACGGCCGTGAACTCGTCGTGCCCGAGCCACTCCGGCTCCTCGACGACCCGGATGTCGGGGAAGTTCGTGAACAGCTCACGCATCAGCACCTCGAGCTGCAGGCGTGCGACGTTGCGGCCCAGGCACACGTGCGCGCCGATGCCGAAGCCGATGTGCGGGTTCGGGTTGCGCGTCACGTCGAACTGGTCGGCCCGCTCGAAGACCTCCTCGTCGCGGTTGGCCGAGACCAGCCACGGCACGACCCAGTCGCCGGCGCGGATCTGCTTGTCGCCGATGACGCAGTCCTCGGTCGCCACGCGCAGCCGGTTCTTCGACGGGTTGGCCCAGCGGATGACCTCCTCGACCGCGCCCTTGAGCACCTTCTGGTCCTGGAGCATGACCGCGACCTGCTCGGGACGCTGGGCCAGCTCGAGGATCGCGATCGCCGCGGCGCCCTTCGTGGTCTCCAGCCCGCCGGACACGACGTTCCACGCCATCCAGGCCGCCGCGCGCTCGTCGAGCGGCTTGCCGTCGACGTCCATGTGCGCGATCCACGAGCCGAAGTCCTCGGCCGGGTCGTCCCGCTTGAGTGCGAGGTGGTCGATCAGGTAGGCGTGCAGCTCCTGGGCGCCCTCGACGTACAGGTCGATCGGGTCGCGGCCCTCGGGGTTGACCTCCGGGTCGGTCGGCGAGCCGACCTTGGCGGTGAACCCCTGGATGCGGTCCCAGTCCTCGCGCGGGACGCCCATCATGCTCAGGAAGACGTGGACGGGCAGCACCGCGGCGACGTCGCGGTTGATGTCGAACACGTCGCGCTTGCGCATGTTCTCGATCAGGTCCGCGACCACGTCCTCGCAGTTCTGCCGCATCCGGGCGACCACGGGAATGCTGAAGTGCTTGTTCAGCGGGCCGCGCATCTTCGGGTGCTGCGGCGGGTCCATCATGTGGATCTTCACGTCGAAGCCCACGGCCTGCTTCTGCTCGTCGGAGAGCTGGCCGCGCGAGATGCTGTTGCCCGCCGTGGAGCTGAAGAGCACCGGCTGCTCGAGGACGGCCTTGCAGTCCTCGTAGCGCGCCAGCGACCAGTAGCCCTTGTGGTGGTTGCCCTTCGTCCAGTGCACGGGGTCCTCGCGACGCATCGCCGTGAACACCTCGTGGTAGTCCTGGCGCGAGAAGTACGCGTGCGTCGTGAGGTTGTCGTCGACCTCGTCCCAGTCGGTCAAGGCGCCACCGTCCTTAATCTTGATAAGTATTAAGACTAAAGGTACGTGGTCCGTGTCACAGCCGCAAGAGGTGCCCGTCGAGCCAGTCGCCGAACCGCGTCAGATCGTCCAGTAAGACGTGCGTCCCGGCCGCCTCCAGCTCCGCGCGGGTGCTCCCCCCGCTCGGCACCGACACGCTCAGCACCCCTGCGGCCAGCGCCCCCTCGACGTCGTGGACGTGGTCGCCGACGTACATGGCCGCGCCCTCCCGCTGCAGGACGGCGGCCTTGCCCGTGCCCCACAGGTCGCCCTCGAGGACGTCGACGTCCAGGCCGAGATGCTCGACGTGACGGCGCGCGTTGGGCGCGAACTTCCCGGTCACCACGACCACCCGGCCACCGTGGCGTCGTACGGCGGCGACGGCCTCGGCGGCGCCCGGGAGCAGCACCGAGCTGGCGATGGCGTGGTCGGGGTAGAGCAGCCGGAACCGGTCGACCGCCGGGACGATCGCCTCCTCGGCGAGGTACGGCTGCAGCATCAGCGACAGCGGCGGGCCGAGACCCTCGACGAGGTCGGCGACGGGGAAGGCGACCCCCAGCTCCTCGCCGAGCGCGGTGAGCACGTCGCCGATGCCGGGACGGGTGTCGACCAGGGTCATGTCCAGGTCGAAGCCGACCGTCAGCGTGCTGCCCACCCCCGTATTGAACCGCAGGAGGCCCCGGCCGCGACGTGCGGACGGGGCCTCCCGGACGGGCGTGGCTCAGCCCGGGATGCGCACCACCCGGTGGTTGGCGAACTCGTCCATGCCGACCGGGCCGAGCTCGCGGCCGATGCCGGAGCGCTTGGTGCCGCCGAACGGCAGGTCGGGCTGCGAGCCGCCGGCCGCGTTGAGGTAGACCATGCCGGCGTCGATGCGGTCCGCGACGCGCTGCGCCCGCTCCAGGTCGGTGCTGAACACGCTGGATCCCAGCCCGTACGGCGTGTCGTTGGCCAGGGCCACCGCCTGCTCCTCGGTCTCGGCGCGGAACACGATGGCGACGGGCCCGAAGAGCTCCTCGCGGTAGGCGTCGGTCCCGGGCTCGACGTCGGTGAGCACGGTCGGCTCGACGTAGGCGCCGGGCCGGTCGACGCGTCCGCCGCCGAGCCGCACGGTGGCGCCCTGCGCGACCGCGCGGTCGAGCTGGTCGACCAGGTTGTCGGCCGCGGCGAGCGACGACAGCGGCGCGAGCGTGGTCTCCGGGTCGGCGGGGTCGCCGGGCCGGAACTCGCCCATCGCGTCGACGAGTCCGGCGAGGAAGTCGTCGTACAGGTCGGCCATGACGATCATCCGCTTGGGCGCGTTGCAGGCCTGGCCCATGTTGCCCATGCGGGAGGCGACGGCCTCGCGGGCGGTGGCGGCGACGTCGGCGCTGTCGAGCACGATCATCGGGTCGGAGCCGCCGAGCTCGAGCACGACCTTCTTCAGGTTGCGTCCGGCCTGGGCGGCGACCGCGGCGCCGGCCCGCTCGCTGCCGGTGAGCGACACCCCCTGCACGCGCGGGTCGTCGATGATCGTGGTGACCTGCTCGTTGGTGGCGAGCACGTTGACGTACACGCCCTCGGGGACGCCGGCGTCGCTCATCAGCCGCGCGATCGCCAGCGCCGTGCGCGGGCAGCTCGGGGCGTGCTTGAGGATGATGGTGTTGCCGAGCACCAGGTTGGGCGCCGCGAAGCGGGCCACCTGGTAGTACGGGTAGTTCCACGGCATGATCCCGAGGACGCCGCCGATGGGGCGCTTCTGGACCAGCGCACGGCCGCCCTCGATGCCCAGCTCCTGGTCGGCGAGGAAGGCGGCGCCGTTGTCGGCGTAGTAGCGGAAGATCGCCGCGACGATGCCGATCTCGCCGCGCGACTCCTCCAGGCGCTTGCCCATCTCCAAGGTGATGATCGCGGCCAGCTCCTCGCCGCGCTCCTCGAAGAGGTCCGCGACCTTGTGCACGATCGCGGCACGCTCCTCGAGCGGGCGTCCGGACCAGGCCGGGAAGGACCCGGCGACGGCGGCGAGCGCCGCCTCGATCTCGGCGTCCGTCGCGGAGTCGAAGGACTCCACCAGCTCGCCGGTGGCGGGGTTGACGGTTGCGTACATCGGTGTGCTCCTCAGTCGTGCGTACGGGGTGGGAAGGGACGGGACGGTTCAGGGGGTGGCCAGCAGGGAGCGCCGGTTGAGGCTCTCCACGAGGTCCCAGATGCCGAAGGTCCACGGCGGGGCGGACTCGGCGTGGTCGACGACGTTCGCCAGGCAGCCGAGCCGGTCGGCGGAGATCTCGACGACGTCGCCGACGACGTGGGTGAAGCCCTGGCCGGGGCCGAGGCGGTCCTGCGTCGGCGCGAACAGGGTGCCGGTCAGCAGCACGAAGCCGTCGGGGTAGTGGTGGTGCGCCCCCCAGGTGTGGCCGACGAGCTCCAGCGGGTCGCGGCTGATGTTGCGCATCGAGCTCGCCCCGTTGAGGACGAAGCCCTCGGGGCCCTCGACCCGCAGGTTGACGTCGAGCTCGCGCACGTTGTCCATGGTGAACGAGTCGTCGAAGAGCCGGATGAACGGCCCCAGGGCGCAGGAGGCGTTGTTGTCCTTGGCCTCGGTGAGCAGCAGCGCGCTGCGGCCCTCGAAGTCGCGCAGGTTCACGTCGTTGCCGAGCATCGCGCCCACCGGGGTGCCGTCGGCACGTGCCACCAGGGCGACCTCGGGCTCCGGGTTGTTCCACGCCGAGCGGCTCAGGACGCCGATGGTGGCGCCGACGCCGACCGACGAGAGCACCGGCGCCTTGGTGAAGATCTCCGGGTCGGGGCCGATGCCGACCTCGAGGTACTGCGACCACAGGCCCTCGGCGAGCAGGATCTGCTTGACCTTCTCGGCTGCCTCCGAGCCGGGCTTCACCTGGGCGATGGCGCCGCCGATGGCCTCCGACAGCTGCCCGCGGATCGCCTCGGCCTGCTGCAGGTCGCCCTGTGCCCGCTCCTCGATGACCCGCTCGATCATGCCCTCGACGCAGGTGACACCCGCGGCCTTGAGG